>ERZ859817.68-NODE-68-length-78585-cov-2.750770_pt1 | contig 78585 bp, 76 predicted proteins | sample MGYA00509986_ERZ859817 | MGnify/ENA primary metagenome ERZ859817 (study PRJEB30046, sample SAMN00715155) | human gut metagenome | study: EMG produced TPA metagenomics assembly of the A metagenome-wide association study of gut microbiota in type 2...
GCCGCCGCCACAATCACTCCGACAATTATACACACCCACAGCGACGGAATTATTCTAAGCACACGTTTTTTTAAAAACTCCCACGTGTTTTTACTTCTCTCCATAGACGCCGGAACCAAAAAACCGCTTATGCAAAACAGCACAACGACACCGTTCCACCAATCGAATACAGGCGACACTTCCTGTAATCTTATATGTCTGAATATGTGCAGAGTCATAACGTAAAACGCACTGTACAGTCTAAGCACATCAAAACAGTTGTTCGCAAAATCAAATTTAATCTGTTCTTTTACCTTGTTCATCACTTCACCCCAATACTTTTTGTCGTATATTCTTATTATATGTCATAAAATATTATTAGTCAAGTGAACAAAATAATACAGCAATTTTTAAAATGAAAGTTGTGATTTAAAGAGTATTAATGAGAAATAAAGAGAAAATAAGAGATTGTTATTTGATTTATTAAAAATTTTTCAAAAAGTGTTGACAATGAGCAAAAAACATAGTAAAATAGCCGTTGTGAGTTAAAGAAGTAAGCTTTAACATGAATAGATTAAGTATAGGAGGACACAACTATGAATTCAAGCTATTTGCAAAAGCCACAAGACGTAGAAAGAAAGTGGTATGTTGTTGATGCAGCTGACAAGCCACTTGGTCGTGTTGCTGCAACAGTTGCAAGCATTTTAAGAGGTAAGCACTTACCTACATTTACACCAAACGTAGATTGCGGTGACCACGTTATCGTTATCAATGCTGATAAGATTATCCTTACAGGTAATAAGCTTAACCAAAAGGTTCGTTACTACCACACAGGCTGGGTAGGCGGAATTAAGGAAATCCACTACAACAAGCTTATGGCAGAAGAACCTGAAAAAGCTGTTATGTACGCTGTAAACGGTATGCTTCCAAACAACACAATCGGAAGAAAAGCTCTTACAAGACTTCGTGTTTACAAAGGTACAGAACATGATCATCAAGCACAAAATCCAATCGCTTGGACAGGCGAAATAAAGTAAGGAGGACAATATAAATGGCTAAAGAACAATACTACGGTACAGGTAGAAGAAAATCTTCTGTTGCAAGAGTTCGTCTTGTTCCGGGCAACGGAAAAATCACAATAAACGGCAGAACAATCGATGAATACTTTGGTCTTGATACACTAAAGCTTATCGTTCGTCAGCCACTTGAACTTACAAAGACAACAGATAAGTTCGATGTAATCGCAAAAGTTGAAGGCGGTGGTTTCACAGGTCAAGCCGGTGCAATCCGTCACGGTATCTCAAGAGCACTTCTTCAGGTTGATTCAGACGAGTACCGTCCATCACTTAAGAAGGCTGGTTTCTTAACAAGAGATCCAAGAATGAAGGAGAGAAAGAAGTACGGTCTCAAAGCAGCTCGTCGTGCTCCACAGTTCTCAAAGAGATAATATTCGCGTTGGCAATGAGCCATGCGACAGTAAATATGAAAAGGCTTCGCCCATGCTTGCATGGAGCGAAGTCTTTTTGTATTTACTGGCATAGGGCGAAGCCCGCGACCGAGATGAAGCGTAAGCGTAATCGAGGTGGCGTATGGCGTAGTAGTGGTTGGGAGACAGATTTGGTGTTTATTTGGTGTTTGTTCTGTTAAAATCTGCTCCATAAGGTCAGCAGTTTTTTTCTTAAACTATCTAAAATAGCGGTGTATGTGCCTGCGGTTACTTTTATATTATAATGTCCTAAATGTTCTGACATATTCGTTATGGCGATCCCATTATTTAATAATAAGGTAGTAGTAGTATGTCTTAATTTATCTAGTAGGCGTACCTGTGACAGATGGTTAAAAAAGGAACTTCATAAGCAGATTTCAAAGAGGAAAGTATTTACAAAAGAAGTTTTATCACTAGTGCTGCAGGATGAGCTAAGGGAGGTAGCCAATAAAGAGGTCAATGATTGGTTTGGAGAACAGATAAAAGAAAAATCAAAAGGTCGCAATCATGATCTGACAGTTGCGGAATATAAAGTAGCACAGGAAACAGAGCATTTGGAACAGATACAGGAACAGGTGCATGATGCGGATATTGTATTAACCGCTTCACAAATTGCATACAGGGAAGTGGAACGGAGACAGACTAAGGAACTTGATGAAAAGCGGTCAGAACTTCAATCGGTAAAGAGGAAGCTAGCAAGTGTGACAGACAAAGCAAATGAAGCAGCAGAATTACTTGATAAGATCAATGTTTTTGTATCATCATTCAGATTATTTGCACCGACAATAGAAGAATATGCTAATAAGGTTGAAGCGGATAAGACGATTGAAGCAGGAAACTCATTCAGAGGAATTCTGTATGAGATAGGCAAACTGCTGGAGGCTTTTAAGAAACTGATAAAAGAGGGATTCTGCTGGTTCCCAAGGCTTATGAGGTGGAAAACATCAAAAGGAGAGGTGGCACCGGTATTTGTTGAGAAAAGCAAAGGATATTCGTATTCGGTGTATGGATATATGAATGTGGATACGAAGGAATATTACAGCAAAGAGGTAATTCAGAGTGAGATTAAGGCTGGTAACAGAACAGGAACAGTAGAACAGATGGATGCCAATGTTGAGGCTATGACTAGGAATTTGCAGGAGATATTGAGGATTGGAGCGGAGCAGAAGAGATTGTGGGAGGTGTATAATAAATAGCTTTGAATAAAATATAATGATTAATTAAAGGTCGGATTCGTTAGTAACCACCGGGGTTTAACGCATCCGACTTTTATATTACAGAAATGTGACATAAAATTGATATGCGATTCTGCCGATATAATGTAATAAAAATATGAATGGGCAGATGAAATAAATTTTTGTAATAATATATAAGCATCTGTGAATTTCAGAAGTATATGGAGGTTATAATAAGTGAAAGAGTGTTTTGAGACATTAGCAGTGAAAAGAAAAATAGATTTTTTTATTTCATATAAGTGGAATGAAATTAGTGAAGATGAGGCGAATAGGCTTTGTAAACAATTAGCTTTATACCAAATAAATCCTATTAGAGATAAATATAACTTAGAGTATGGTGATAGTATAGTGTCTTTTATGAATAGTCTTAAGGAATGTGACGGCGTGATATTAATAATATGCGAAGAGTATTTTTTTAGTATTAATTGCATGTATGAAGGCATTACAGCAATGAAAAATTGTAAAAAGAAAAGTCTAATTCGTTTAGTGGAAAATTCGATTTTTACTGACAAAGTTAAAAGAAAGGTGGCTGAATTTTGGGATAATTTTGATGAGACAAAAGTGTTGGGAGATGAAAAGGAAAAGTTAAAACAAGTGCGAGAAAATTATCAAGAATTTGTATTTTGGATAACTGATACAAATGTTGTAAAACCTGATGATATTATACAGTTTGAAAAAGAACTTAAGAAGCATGTAGAAAAAGTGTTCTTAGAAAGTTACAATTATTATAATATGGTGGAAGATTTGATTAACTCAAAAAAAGTTCAAATTTCCAAGGTATGTGACCCAATTTGTGAAGAATACTATTATTATAGGAATATTAATTATATAATTCAAGATAGTCCAGTAGAGTACTTTAAATGTATGTATAATTTTATTCTTTTATTAGAAAAATATGATGCTAAAGAATTGGTGAATATTTCTATTAATAATGTTGTTGGAATTGAAGAAGGAAATTTTGGAGAGAATTATTCAAAATATTATTTTGTCATTCCTAAACAGGAGTCGTTGGACACTTTAGCTTATGAAGAAAAATTGGATAAAGATAAATCTGAAATAGAGTATGATATGCGGCGAATAACCATATATTTTTAGTGGAAAATAAAAATATATGGCAAGCTGCCATAATTGATTGACAGCTTGCTAAATAGCTAATTGAGGTACCATAATAATTTTGCATCAGGATTGTACTTCGAATGGTTTTTATTATCATGACAAGTGTATTTAACAGCAGGTGGTGTGTTTCTGCAAATTCGATATATAATCTGATCAATTTCTTGGTCGGAAGCAATAAAGGTTCGTATCCATCCATGAATATAGAGAGCTGGCGGGTTAAAAGTGCTTTTATTACCATATCCGATATTTTGTTCAATTATAAACAGTTGAGCAAGTACTGCTGTTATATCAATTGGATTGATATATTGTGTAAAATGAATATTGTCGAGAGACTGGATAGCATCTAATGGTTCATCCCCATAAAATATTTTATCAAAAGCAACTAAAAGCTTTTCTTTATATTGAGGAAGTTCTCTAGCACGAAGCTTTAGGTCAATAAGCAATCGAAGATGATTAGGACGGAATGGCTTTTCATCTCTTATTTTAAGAAAAATTTGAAAATTCTTATTTACATCATAGTCCTTGAAACGCTTGGGCAGTGTGCTAGGACGAAAAATTAATATAGACTGTTCACTGTTATTGTATACTTCTGTCATAGTATCAAATGGTAGTTTTAAAACAAAATTTAGCATATCATCATATTTCATTATATGCTTACCTCCTTAAAAAAGTCATTGATTTCAACATTAAGTACATTTGCAATCTGATTAAGTACAGATATGGAAAGACTTTTATCACAACCAGAAGCTTCAATTTTAGAAAGATAACTGATACTGATTTGAGCCCTTTCTGCAAGCTGTATCTGTGTTAAATTAGCTTGTTGTCTGTAATGTTTTATATTTGAACCTATAGTACGATATAGGTCAGTATCATTATTAAAATGCATAGCTACACCTCTTTCACTATTTGTGAATATTATCTCATGCTATGAATGATATACAAATTCACTTATTGTGAAAGAAAAAAGAGATGGCTTTTTTAATTAATCTGGGGTAAAATTAGTTAAGTCATCAATGTTAGAGGCATTAAGATGTATTCAAATCAAGAAAAGGGGGCATGACTTATAAGTTTACAACCAAATAATTTTAAGCTTGAACCAACCACAATCTGGTCTTTTCCGGATAGAGGAAGTTGGGCAACGCATTCAGGAAAGTATCGGGGAAATTGGTCGCCATATGTTCCAAGGAATCTGATACTTCGTTATACTAAACCAGGTGACTGGGTTTTAGATCAATTCATGGGTAGTGGAACCACATTAGTTGAGGCAAAACTACTAGGTCGTAATGCGGTAGGAGTAGATATCAATCCGCAGTCAGTTTCAATTTCTGAAACAAATTTACAATTTCAATGTGATACAAGTTCAAAAATTTATACACGAAATGGAGATGCAGCAGATTTGAATTTTATCAAAGATGCTCATATAGATTTTATCTGCACTCATCCACCATATGCTGATATCATCAAGTACAGCGAAGGCATAGAAGGGGATATTTCTATGTTAGGAGTAAAGCCATTCATAGATGCAATGGATAACGTGGCAAATGAGGCATATCGTGTGTTAAAAAAGGGAAAAATGTGTGCTGTTATGATTGGTGATATAAGAAAATGTGGAAAAGTTGTTCCGTTAGGGTTTCGTATGATGGAGTGTTTTTTGCGTGCTGGATTTATCAACAAAGAAATAATTATAAAAGAACAGCATAATTGTAAATCTACTGGTTACTGGGAAAAACAGAATAATAATTTTTTGCTTCTTGCACATGAGTATATATTTGTCTTTGAGAAGTAATGGAAGTATATGGGATTCACATGGAGTGAAAGTTTTGATTGTTATTTTCTATGTTAGCAAGTATAATAAATTTATGAGATTTTGTCACTTAGTGACTAGAGAAGAGGAATCAAAATGAGTAATTCAAGTATTGCTCCGTTTGTGAAGTGGGCTGGAGGAAAACGTCAGCTTATTCCGCAGATAAGAGAAAGAATGCCTGAAAAATATAATGATTACTATGAGCCGTTTGTAGGTGGTGGCGCTGTAATATTTGATCTACTGCCTGCAAATGCTCTGATTAATGATATAAATAAAGCTTTGATTAACACATACAGAACAATATGTAATGAATCTGATGCTTTTCTGAAAGAGGTCAACAGGCTGGATAATGATATGTGGGAAGATGGAAAAAAGTATTATTATTCTATCAGAGAACATTATAATGACAAGCTTATGCGGTCTGAATATGATGTAGAGCTGGCAGCATTATTTGTATTTATAAATAAGCATTGTTTTAATGGATTATATCGTGTGAATGGCAAGGGATTATTTAATGTTCCATATAATAACAGCCGCAGGGTTTCCGTTGATGAGAATGTTATTATAGCTACATCAGAGTATCTTAGGGGAGTAACTATTATAGATGGTGATTTTGAACAGGCTTGTAAGAATGCAAAGAAAGGCGATTTTGTATTTATAGACAGTCCGTATGCACCTTTGAATCCTACATCCTTTGAATCTTACACAAAAGAAGGGTTTGATATAGAAAGTCACAAGCGATTAGCGAAACTTTATGATGAATTAACTGCCAGAGGCTGCTACTGTATGCTTACAAATCATAATACGGAGTTGATAAATGAGTTGTATGGAAATAAGGATTATAAGATAGATGTTGTAAGCGTAAAGCGTATGATTAATTCAGATGCTTCTAACCGAGTTGGCGAAGAAGTGATTATATGCAATTATTAAATAGAAATAATGCATCTGTTTGTAAAGATTTGTATTTAGTTCAGAAAAACAAGGAGACATATAATGGATAACTTATTTACTAAAAAAGTGCCATTATACTTTGAGACTGATGAATCACAGTTAATAGCAGGTGATTCGTTTAAAATTCTAACAAAAATGAAACCAGAATCCGTAGATATGATATTTGCGGACCCACCATATTTTTTAAGTAATGACGGAATTACCTGTCAGGGTGGAAAGATGGTTTCAGTTAATAAAGGCTCATGGGATAAGCTCTCAGAAAGTGGAACCAGCATCGAAGAAAAACATAAGTTTAACAGAAAGTGGATTAGGTTATGTAAGAAAGTACTAAAGCCGAATGGCACAATATGGATATCAGGAACATTACACAATATTTATTCGATTGGTATGGCATTGGAGCAGGAAGGCTTCAAGATAATCAATAATATTACATGGCAGAAAACAAACCCACCACCAAACTTAGCATGTCGATGCTTCACACATTCTACGGAAACCATTTTATGGGCAAAGAAGAATGATAAGAAGTCTCGGCATTTTTTTAATTATCAGAAAATGAAAGAAATGAATGGAGGCAAACAGATGAAGGATGTGTGGACTGGAGCTTTGACGAAACCATCAGAAAAGACAGAAGGTAAGCATCCGACACAGAAGCCGGAATATTTGCTGGAAAGAATAGTATTGGCATCTACGGAAGAAGGACAAGTTATATTAGATCCATTCTGTGGTTCAGGAACTACTGGGGTAGAGGCAGTCAAATATGGACGAAAGTTCATAGGAATAGATGTAAATGAAGAGTATATGGAAATATCTAAGAAAAGATTGGAGAAAGTACTAAATGACAGATAGAAATTTTGATGAATGGCTGAGTAAATTCAGACCAAGTATTTCAAGCTATGATTACTACATAGATTTTGAAAAGGTAATTAAGAATGTTGATGAAATCAAGGTGGAGCTTAACATTCTGAATTCATTAATAGGCTCTAAAAACATAGAAGATGAGTTCGAAAAGATTGTAACAAAGTATCCAGAAACATTAAAGTGCATTCCATTATTGCTTGCAGTTCGTGGAAATGAGATTTATGCACAGGATGAGGAAGGTGCATTTTTATATAATTTCAAGCAGATGAATTACAGCGTGGAGCAGTACAAGGTATTCATGCGTAAGACTGGATTGTTTGATATGATTGCAAATCATATTGTGAATAACCTAGTTGACTATGCATTAGGTATTGAAACAGGTCTGGACTCTAATGGTCGTAAAAATCGTGGTGGTCATCAGATGGAGGATTTGGTTGAAAAATACATTGTGGCAGCAGGCTTTGAAAAGAATGTAGATTATTTCAAAGAAATGTATCTGAAGGACATTGAAGCTAAATGGAATATTGACTTATCGGCACTTTCGAATCAAGGTAAAGCAGCAAAGAGATTTGATTTTGTCATTAAGACTGATAAGATGATATATGCAATTGAAACCAATTTCTATGCAAGTGGAGGCTCAAAGTTAAATGAAACCGCAAGAAGTTATAAGATGCTTTCGCAAGAGGCTGATACAATAGAAGGATTTACATTCGTATGGTTTACGGATGGAATTGGATGGAAGAGTGCTAGAGGAAATTTGAGAGAGACATTTGAAGTTATGGATACTATTTATAGTATTGATGATATGGAGAATGAAGTAATTACAAAGATTTTTATTTAAAGGAGAAATAAAATTATGAATGTACAGGTTACGAGAATTGCAACTAAATTTAGAGAAATGTTTCATAATGAAATTGATATGAGTGATATAAAAGAACCAGATAAGTATGAAAATTGCTTTAATAGCAGAAGCCTAGCAGCGTATGCATTAGTCATTCAATGTGGTATAGAAAATGAAGTTGCAGCGAAATGTATAACTGATGGGTACAAAGACTGTGGAATAGATGCTGTATATAAGGATGAAAATAGCAAAATATTATATGTTATTCAGGCTAAATGGAGTAATGATGGAAATGGTACAATATCACAAGGCGATTCTTTAAAATTTATATCCGGAGTTGAAAAAATATTGAATATGGATTTTGAAGGATTTAATGATAAGGTAATAAAAAAGCGAATTGAAATCGAAAGTGCTGTTAAGGCAATGGATTATCAGATAAAATTGATTATTATTTATACATCTAATAATGATTTTCCAGATGAAGCAAATAATGGAATAGAAGCGTTAAAAAAGAGAGTTAATGATGATTGTAATGAATTGTTATTATCAGATGTTGTGAAATTAGAAAATGTCTATAATTGTTTAGCTAATGCAACACTTAATCAAGAGATTGTTTTGGATGATGTTTTAGTAAATGATTGGGGAGTTATTCAAGAGGGGACAATTGAAAAGGGATATTATGGAATGATTTCAGCAAGTGATGTAGCTATTTGGTGGAAAGATTATGGAAACAAGTTGTTAGCCAAAAATATAAGATATTTTAAAGGCGATACAGAAGTAAATAGCGGTATAATGAAGTGTTTAAAAGAGAGTCCAGAGAAATTCTGTTATTATAATAATGGAATAAAAATTATAGCAAATAAGATAACCAGAAAGTTAGCTCATTCTACGGATAGGAAAAATGGGCTATTCAGATTAGAAGGTGTTAGTATCGTAAATGGAGCACAAACAACAGGAAGTATAGGAAAGGCATATATGGAAAATCCAGATATGGTTGAAAAGGCAAAGTTGATGGTACAGATTATTTCACTAGAAAATAGTGCTGAGGATTTTGGAAATACTGTCACAAAATTATCTAATACACAAAACAAGATAGAGAATAAGGCATTTGCATCTATGGATCCACTACAAGAAAAATATAGAAAGGATTTAATGATGGATGGGATAGAATATGTGTTTAAAGATGGGGATTCAAGTGCTGGTGATAAAATATGTAATATAGATGAAGCTGTTGTAGCAATAGGGTGCTATAATTCAGAGGTATCTTTAGTGACGTTAATTAAGAGAGCTGTAGGTAGTATTTTTGAAGATATTTCTAAGGCACCATATAAAACAATTTTTAATCCCTCAACTAATTCATATTTAATATGGAATACAATCAAAGTAAGCAGAATGTTTGATAAAATAAATGGTGCATATCAAAGCGAAGTAAATGGTATAAAAAAATTAATATCTGTTCATGGAAATAGGTTTTTGTTACATATGATTTTTGAAGAACTTAGAAAAGAATATACATTCGATGAAAAATATATTGACATTGATGAAAATATTATTAAAGAACTTGTTATTAAATATATTGATTTGATTGTCATAGTGAAAAATAAATTATATCCAGATGCTTATCCAGCAAGTATATTTAAAAATGCAGGAAGATGTAAAGAAATCAAAGAACATTTATGCGATGAGCAAAATGTGATTATGTTAAAGTAATGAGCAGTTCTGGGAATATGTGGGTAGTGCTGCGCATACAACACATATGTTACACTACCAGACACAAATCCTCAATTCATGGGATTTTCATGTTCTACAAATCGTTCTCAAAGAGATAATATTTCAACAATTCAGTGCGTCTTACGATGTTTCAGAAAAGTATATTACACCCCAGGACTTTTTGTCCTGGGGTATTTTTTTGTAAGAACTGTGGTACAATAAATAAAGAAGAATATTGTTGTTTTAACCATATAATAATTATGCTATATCTATTTTAGAAAGGGATGTTTTTAATGACAACAGTGAGCACGAAAAATGGAAGAATAATAAAAGTTATATCTCGTCAAGAAGAGAAAGAAATACTTAGCGTATCTGATAGTGAGATGGATAGAAGGGCAGTTGAAGCAGTTAAGGCAGCGATAAATAAGGCTAAAATCTGTAAAAAACCGATAGCAGGTTATGATAAAGAGAAGAAGGCTGCATATATCGAATATGCAAATGGAGATAGAAAATATGCAGAATAGAAAGCCAATGGTACTTGTCTTAGCAGGCCCTAATGGATCAGGAAAGAGTACAATAACAGCTTTTTTTGAAAAGGTTGGTAAATATACTAATGCGGATGATATAGTTGCATCTACTGGAATGGATAATATGGAAGCTGCAATTCTTGCTGATAAAATGCGATATGAGTCTATTAAAAAGAAAGAGGATTTTACATTTGAAACAGTATTGTCATCAGACTATAAGATGGAAATATTAAGAAAAGCTAAAAAAGAAGGATACTTTATTAAGTGTGTATTTGTTCTTACAATAGATCCTCAGATTAATATAGCAAGAATAAAATCAAGGGTTGCTGCCGGAGGACATGACGTAGAGAAATCAAAAGTGATAGATATTATAAATCAATTAATAATATTAAAAAGTTAATCGATATATGTGACATTATGCATGTGTATGACAACACCGATACTCCTCAAAGGATTATTCGCAAGCATAAAGAAGACTTTTCAATATATCCTAATGAGTATTGGAGTGAACAGGATATATTGAATTTATTATAGTTGTTTTTATGTTGGTTTAAAAGTAATAGACAAGAATAATTAAGCATTTCTTGCAAATGAAGCTTCGACAGAAGAATCTGCAGCCATGATGGATATAAAAGTGTTAAAACGAAATAAGCAGCGAGTTAATTGTATGCTGTCATATGAGAAGATAATCAGAACAACAGCAAAGGAAATATTAGAGTCGGAAAAGCTTTTTCGGGCAGGAAATTCAAGATGTTATCTTGATGATAATGGTTATTTTATGATTCAGGTTGAATTTCAAGCAGTTTCATATATGCGAGGTTCAGGTCTGAATGTAGGGGTGGCTTTTTTGTGGGAATCTACGAAGGCGCTTAATGGGGACACTTGCACGCGATTATGGCGGTGATGCAGGAGTGCCATTTGCAGAATACAGAGATGATGACAGCTTTAAGGTTGATATGGAAGCGCTGGTGAAAACTGCGTTAGAGAGGGTAAAAGAGTACCGGAAATTTTCTGATATGGAATATGCTAAAAAGTGTCTGCAAGAAGAGATTGCCGACCAGTCGAAAGAACATTTTTGGAAATGGTATCATCTGGTTAAGCTGTGTTTTTTAAAAGGCGATTATGAAGATGGAAAGGCGGCATTTGAGCGATATCTTGAAATCTTGAAAAATAGCATTTATACAGGAAATGTTTATATTGATATGTAAGCAATGCCTTTAATTTAGAATCTGAGTATAGAGAATTAATATTATATTCAGTCAGCATCTTTTCAAAAATATTCTGGACAACTTGCTGGTCATCTTGATTCAGAATGTGATATTTTTAAGTGTAGAATCTGTTAAATGCAACAGCAGATATTTCTGACTTTATATAATCAGCTATATCAAATGAATATTTAATAAGTATGCTGTTATGCGTTTCATTGCTGGTATAAAAGGTCTGGTGCTGTAATCCAAGAGGTATTGTTCCAACATATCCTCTGAGAATATCCCACTCCCCATCAGTTGAGTATACATGATGACTGCCAGATATCTGAAAACCAATCTCATAATGTTTTATACATGCACTCATTGATGGCATATGAAAATTAATATCTAAAATTCTATTTGTAAAGTGATATTTTTTCAAAATAAAGCGACAAATTAATAATGTATAATATATATGTAACTAAGCAGTTGTTTTTTTGAGGAGGGATTAGTAATGAATGATGAGAGAATGCCAATTAACATTTATAAACTTGATGCTGGTTATAATGATAAGGGAATGAATAGTAATGAACTTATTAAAGATTATAAACGGAATATATATAAATGGTATTTTATAGCTGTTGTCGACATTGTGTTTGCCTTGATTATAGCATTTGTTAATTTTAAAGTTCCTGACACGGTAATGATGAGCCTGATTATTTATATTGTAGTATTGGCACTGCTTATAGTAAGTATTGTCAGGATTCATGGATATCGTTTACAGTGTAGAAATATAAAGGGAGATTTAACAGATGAAAAAATATAAGCTGAGCACGAGGATAAGTGCTTATATAGCTGTGATTTTATCGCTGGCTATGAGTGGGTTGACCATAAGAAGCCTGATTGTTAAAAGAAATGATCATTCAGTAAGTGTTACATTATATGGAATTATATTTGTGTTATTACTGGTTGTGTCAGCAGTTTCATTGATTGTGTACATATACAAGAGTAAGATTGGAATATATCTAAGTATTGCCTGTCTGGTTATTATATTTGCATATGGAATTATAATGAAAGATTCACCATTACAACTCATAATTATATTTTTGCCAGTTATTTACGCTATGTTTTCAACTAGAGAGTAATTGGAATAATTTAACATTCTTCGATTGGACTTCCAGCGGTTCTCACACCACTAAAAAGTCCAATAGTCTTCCATTAGAAAGTCAAGCAGCAGTAGAAAATAATTATAAACAAGAACCGCCTCTCAATGTTGAGTGGACATCTGATGAAGAAGCTTTATCAAGAATAATTATAAAGAATATATGAAATGCGTGACATAGATATTAACTATGCCACGCATTTTATCAACTATAAATTATAATCAGCAAATCCACCGGTTTATCACTTATCACTTATTACTTATACTTTGATACATTAGTTGAATCCACCTTCTCAAATGGTACCCATACATATAAGCCGTCATCTGATATTCCTTCAATGCCACTCGTACTGCTTCCTGTTCCAAGTGCTATAGCTGCCTCTATAAGCCTCTTTCCCTGTCCATCAGCAGACTGGTATACTGTAAATGACATTGTTCCTGCTTCTATTGCCTTACAGCCATCGCTTGTCGCATCAATACCAAGAATTAATATATTACTTTTCCCTGCTTTACGGCACGCATCTACTATACCAAGTGCCATAGTATCATTGTTACATATAACAACATCACATTTCTGGTTAGTCTTTAAGAATATATTAAACATTTCCTCTGCTTTTGTCTGCTCCCAGTCAGCGTGGTCTTCAAATACATAATTAATCTTCTTTCCGGAAGCATTAAGTATCTCTTTAACAGCTTTAGTTCTTCCCTTAGTTGCTGAATGGTTTGATGGTCCTTTAATTATAGCAACATTAATCTCTGATGATGATTTTAACTTATCAAGCACATATTCTGCCTGAAACTGTCCTGCTGTGTACTCATCTGAGCCAACATACATATACTTGCCAGCTTTAAGTCTTGATTCATCTGGTGATACATTAAAGAATACAATAGGAATATCTCCCGCGAGAGCTTCAAGCTCTAATGAAGTATCCTTATCTACCATATTACAAAGAATTACATCATAATTCTCTGAAACTGCTTTCTTAATATGCTCAACCTGCTTTTCAATTGAATTATTGGCATCTAATATATCAAGCTGTGTATTATTCTCCTGTGCTGTTTCCTTTGCTTTGTTAACTAACTGTGTTCTAAAGGTATCAGCCTGTGCCAGTGTCATTAACATTTTTACATTGCTCTTACTGCCTGTTGAAGATGTATTAGTACCAATGCCACAGCCGGAAACACCTAATACAATCATTACCAGACATATTAATAAACATAACCTTTTATTCATTCTATAACCTCTTTTCCGGACATTTTATCTTCTCTATATATGAAACTGCTGTACCTGATTAGAAAGCTGTTCTGCCGAAGCTGCTAATTCTTCTGCTGAGATTTCCACCTGTCCACTGTTTTTAGAAATATTATTAGCTTGTCCTAACATTGACTCAGATGTTGCCATAATCTCATCTGAGCTTGCAGCCTGTTCCTCACATATAGCGGCAACATTAGTAGCAACCTCATCAACACGTCCAATCTTCTCAACAACATTTGCCATAAGTTCATTGGTTGCCTTAATATTATTGAATATTGTATTAAATGTATCTACTGCTGTATGAATTAATACTGCACTGTCACCAATCTCTCCAACACTGTCCCCTGCCTGACTTACAGCATCTTCAACAAGCTTGTTAATCTCTGTGATAAGCTGTGTAATGTGTCCTACAGACTCTGTACTGTTCTTTGCAAGTGAACCTATCTCAGAAGCAACAACTGCAAAGCCTCTTCCTGCTTCTCCTGCTCTTGCTGCTTCAATTGATGCATTAAGTGATAAGAGGTTAGTTTCATCAGCTATATCACCTATAAGCTTAATAATATCGACTATTTCCTTAGAAGCCGAACCAACTTTATTAACAGCTTCCTCAAGACTTCTTATTGATAACTCAATATTGTTAAGTGCTTCGCTGACGTGTTCCATATCCATTCGTCCTTTTTCGGACACTTCAACTGTCTCACGCATTTTAATATCAACTGAGTCGCCATCGTTCTTAGTTTCTGCGGCAACACCTGCAAGCTGTGTAACATTTTCTGCTATCTCATTAACTGACACTGATAACTGGTCAACTGTGTCGTTAAGTTCATGCATCGACTTAGACTGTATATCTGCCGCAGTATTCATCTCGCCTGATACATTCTTGCTTGAGACTGCCTGCTCCTTTAATCGTACTGATACATCTCCAATCTGGGCTATCATCTGGCGCATAGCCTGAATAAACTTCTGTATGCTCTGTCCCATAACCGCAATCTCATCATTGCCCTTAACATTAACTGATACAGTAAAATCACCAGAAGCCATCTGTGTGATAGCTTTAGTCATATTCTTTACTGGCTTAACTACCACATTAGTCATTCTTTCAACAAGAACACAAAGAACCATTATACATATAATTCCTACAATTATCATAATAGTTCTTAAACGTATAAGCTCTGCAAGTACAACATTCTTAGGAATATATGATACTAATACCCAGTCAGTGCCATCGACCTCCTTAAATACCGTCATATTACCGTCAATAGTTGTAAAATCATAATCATCAGAATTAAATTGGGCTGCTACCTTCTGATAATATTCACTCTGTCCGGAAGCACCAAGCTTCTGTGATATTAATGAAGATTCTCTGTCAGCAAGTATAACTCCTGTATTCTTATCAACAAGAAATGCCTCTGCATTATCCATATCAATGAAAGAATTGACAATTATAGTAATTCGGTCAAGTGTCATATCTGCTGATATTACCCTTATATTATCAGTTCCGTCATTAAGAATACCTGAAGCACTAATTACATTAACCCCCTCAGCGTTCTTATATGCCGAACCAACAGCCATATTAACCCTTGTAAGGCCTTCCTTATACCATATGCTCTGTACAGGATTGCTCTCCTTCTTAGTTGACTTATCCGCTTTTATAAGATTACCATTAGAGTCAGATACATATAAACCATCTGGATAATTATCATTATAGTTATAATATCCATCAAGAATAGCCTTTAGCTGTGTATCATCCGGGTGAAGATTTTCTATTGTGGTCTTTGCCATCTGGAAAGAAGCAAGGTTCTCACTTAACCAGGCTTCTATCTTAGATGACTGGTTACTTACCGATGACTCCAGCAAATTCTGTGAATAATCTTCAATTATGCCCGCTGATGCCTGATAAGCAATAAGCACAAGTACTGCTACGATGGCAATAACAACTGGCATTATGCTTCCTAAAATCCTGGCCTTAATTGATATTTTCCTTTGTTTCTTCATAGTTACAAACCCCTTTCTTATGTATTCAATTGTATATAATTTTTCACGCAAATACACTATATTTATTATATCACTTTACAATTATTTAACAATCTTTTTATTATAATTCACTATAGCCATTGCACATATGAACATTGGAAATGTAGTTACTTCCAAAATGTTAATTAAGAGATAGAATTTACAATTTAAAGCGCCTTATGGTGTTTTGGAAAAGTATATTACAGCTCGGAATTTCGGTTTTGGGGTGTAAAAAAACTATGATAGAATATATAATAGTAGTTAAGTATTAAGTATAATCGAAGGGATATTTTTGTATTAATTAGAGATAGGAGAGCCATATATGATTAAAATAGCATTTTTCGATATAGATGGAACATTGTTGAAAATGGGAAATAAAGAACCGACAGATAAAACAGTTAAAGCGTTAAATTCTCTTCACCAGAATGGAATATTGCTTTGTATGGCGACTGGCAGAGGCTATCTTTCAATTCCTAAATTCAAAGATATTACATTTGATGTGCTGCTCACATTTAATGGTTCGTATGTAATGGCTGGAGAAAAGATTATTTTCAGGAATCCCTTGAATAATAATGATAAACATCAAATAATTCAAAATCTTAATAAAATGAACAGAGCAGCTGCAATCAGCAATGAGCATTTTATTGTTACTAATGGCACAGATGAGCATCTGGAAGAGTACTTTAAATTTGGAAATGAAACATTGACAATTGCAGATAATTTTGATGAGTTATGTAAAGAAGATATTTATCAGATTATGTGTGCGTGCAGAAAAGAAGAATACGCCCAGATACTGCAAGGAACTGAAAATACCCAGATAACTGCATGGTGGGATAAAGCAGCAGATATAATTCCATTGAATTGTGGTAAGGGAAATGCTGTAAATGCAGTGCTTAATTATTATGGATTATCGAAAGATGAGGCGATTGCTTTTGGTGATGGTAGAAATGATATTGAAATGCTAGAAGCTGTTGGTACAGGAGTGGCCATGGGGAATGCCATTGATGAAGTCAAAGCAAGAGCAGATGTCATATGTAAATCCGTTGAAGAAGACGGAGTGTATCATTACTGTCTGGAGAAAAAACTCATTAAATGTTGATGGACTTATTATACAGCAGGGGTGCAGAGTGTTATATACTCTGCACCCCTGCTAGTCATTTATAGTCTTAATTTTACCACCACTTCTCACGGTAAGAATACTCTCCGCGGTAATTAGAAGCATTATAATCAGGATACTTGAAAGGTGCATATACATCGTCCTTAGGTGCATCATCCTGTGTATATATGTACATAGAATCATAATCCCATGTGACAATTTCATCACGGGCATCGCCGTAGAGATTTACAGCTTCTGCACACATGGTAGGATGACCGTCATCAGGGAATTTAACAACCTGAATACCATTGCCGTCAATCATTCCGCCGCGCTCTATATCAGCATTAAGAAGGATGAAGTCCTGACCGTCGCCTGTCCAGTTTACAGGAGTTAAGAGATTGCCATTAAGCTCGTTCTCCATTTCCCATAACTGATTACCCTCGCTGTCATAGAAATATATAATTCCCTGGTGTCCCCAGAAATTAACAACAACCATTTCATAGCCCGGGCGGTTAGGAAGATAATTAGCAAGACTGACACGCTGGGCATGACCTATGCCATCCTTTTTAAGAAGCTTTCCGTTAAAATCAGATATCAGGAAGCCTTCCTTTCCCGCAACGCAGGCAAAGAATTTAGTGCCTTTATGTGGACCGGATTCGAATCTGCCTGGAACAATCTCATCAATATGGTCTTCATTAACAGGCATAGTCCACATTTTATTACCGTGGCAGTCAAGCATGTTATAACCAACTAAAAGTTCATCATGTCCATCTCCGTTAATATCAATTGCAAAAGGGAAATGTCCGGTATTCTTATCACTCTGGAAATGCCACATAACCTCAAGGTCATCGTTAAGTGCATACACCCTGCAATAACGATCTTTAATGAGAATATCGCGTGGCTTTTCAAGACCACGGAAATTACATATACGCATACCGTCAGGATTAATTCTGTCAAATGCGTAGATTTTATCAGGAACACCGATAATAGTTCCGTCCTCTTCTGGTGTAGAGAAAGGTGTTTTGGCACGTTTCTTCACTTCACCTGTTTTGCCATCAAGAATCAGCACTTCAAAATTCTTGGCTGTAATAACCTCATCAAAGCCATCACCGTCAATATCATATATCTGCATAGGCATATCTGCTGATATAGTTCCAATGTCGTGATTATCAGTAGGTTCACCATGCTGCCATAATATATTGCCATCAAGGTCAAATGCGGTGAGACAGCTGATTGTTCCATAAGCATCACGGTTTACTCTTTTCTGGCACTGTGCCATAACCATCTGGTATTCGCCGTTGCCAAGCAGATGACCAAAACGAAGCTGCCTTCCGGTGCCGCAGCCATTGAGGTCAATCTTCTTAAGAAGCTTCATCTTAGGATAATGCGCCTGCGCATTTTCACATTCAGCTTTATAAGCATTTCTTGCAGCATCAATAGAAGCAGCAGTACTTTCAGAAGTAGTAACATTTACAAAACCAAACTGTGTAGGGATAGTTGCAGTAATGGCAACCTTGCCACCCTGCCTTGCATATTCAGTGTCAAGGTCAAAATAAACCTTATCATCAACGCTGCATATAACATGGCTGCCTTTAATTTCTGCTTTAAGGATATAAGTATCGTCACAGTTGTAGTTAAAAGCTACAGAATCAAGAATAGTAACCTCTTCTTTATGACGGTATTCAACTCTCAGTTCATGTTCTTCAAAAACAAGGACAAGAAGATTAGCAGAGTTCTGACAACAAAAACCAATGCCGGCATTACCCCATTTGGTAGTAAACATACGGACACTTGCAGTTATAGTATAATCGCGCCAGAATCTGTCACCGCTTGTGAGCATAGGAAATGTGCGGTGGGGCTTGTCATTGCGGATACGCATCTGCTCCATAAAATGTTTTCCATTATATTCAGAAATAATCCAGGAAGCACCCTGACCGTTATAAGTGTGGTTGCATACCGGGTCATGCCATTTACCATAATATCCGGGATAATGGATAAAATGATACTCACCCATTGCCGAATGATTCTTATCATAAGGGAATTCACCAATGGGAAAATCAGAGAAATCTTCATCAAGTAAAATAAAATCTGCCATAATAACCTCCATTCCAAAATAAAAAAATATAATTAATGGCTCTTTCTGTAGCTTCCGGGCGCTTCGCCCATGATTTTTTTAAATGTGCCGCCCATAGTATTACTGTCGGCGAAACCGCATTTGTCAGCAATCTCAGTAATAGAGAGGCTGGTGTTGACTAAAAGGTCTGCTGCTGCGTGCGTTCTTACATTAATAAGATACTCTCTGAATCTGAAGCCTGTAAAAGCCTTAAATTTCTTGGAAAGGCTCGATTCACTCATATTAAATAGTTCTGCAGTAGCAGCCATAGTTATGTCATTGTGATAATTCTCGATAATATATTCAATAACCTTCTGGATAAGTTCATTACCTGTATCCATTTTCGTAATAACATTATCTTCATACATCTGACAGCGCAGAATAAAAAGTATAAGTTCATGAAAATAAGAATGTATGAAAGATAAAGACAGACTATCGACACCATTGTGTTCATAAGAAATCTTCTGGATAACTGATGTTATATAATCAAGTCGTCTTTCTGGTATATGGATAACAGGATGTTTATGAAAAATGCTTTCTATATCCAGAGATGAATCCGCAGCAATAAAGTCTAATTCTTCAGTATCAAAATATAATAAATATCTTGAGTGGTCACTTCCTGCAAGGTAAGTGGTCATGTGTGCTGTATACGGCGGGATAAGAGCAAGTCCGCCTGTATTTAACATATATATTTCATCACCTACATAAAGGGTGCAGGAACCAGAATATATAAACATCAACTCCCATCTGTTATGTTCATGAAAATGTTTCATTTTATAAGATGGTGGCACAGTAGCAATATCCGTGTGGAAATTGTCATTAATAAAATGGTACATTGCCGCCTCCCTGGTATATAAATAATATCTTACGAAGCAAAATCATATACTGATTATAGGTCGTTTATAGAGAAACTGTTACTGATTTTTTACATATTTTTTTGATTTTGAAAGATTTCGTGCTGTTTTTTTGTATCTATAAAAAAACAATGTGAATATAATAAAAGCATCTTAAGAAGCAGAAACAATTTAATATTAAGGAGGAATAATATGATACGAAGAAACAAAATTATTGCTTCTGTTGCCGTCAGTGTCATGACCGGCGTTCTTGTTGCAGGCAACTTAGCTCCATTACAGGGATACTATGCATTTGCACAGGAAACAGGAGTAAAAACTGCAAGGTATTCAGCAGTAAAAGACATTAACAAAACATTAGAAGGTTACACACCAATCGACAGTTCAGATCCGGTTGAATTCGGTGGAACTTACATTAAGTATCAGGGTGAGACAATCCAGTTGTCGGAGACAGCCATATATCTTGATGGATCGTTATCAGATGAGCTTGCTGCCCAGTACCCATATGTATATAACGATATTACTAAGGCATTGTCAGCAGATGCATTAAAGAATGGAACAGCAGACAAACCAATGACAGTATATGTTGCACCATATGTATACTGGATTGATGATCCGGCAGCAACAGATACAGTACAGAAGACCGAGGGATATTCAGTACCTTATGGAATGGTTGTTAATTCAGATTATCTTACTATCAAAGGTCTTACAGGAAATCCTGATAATGTTGTGCTAGCCGGAAACAGAGGACAGTCACATGCCTCTAACGGTAACTATACTATGTTCAGATTCAACTGCAGCGGTGCACTTACAGTTAAGAACATAACAATAGGTAACTATTGCAGCGTTGACCTTGATTATCCGCTTATGAGTGAGCTTAATCAGGCAAAGAGAACAGAGACAATCACACAGGCACAGCTTGCTGATGTTTCTGGAGACAAGATGTTTGCAGATAACTGTAACTTTATAAGCAGACTTAATCTTGACCCAATAAATGGAGCATCAAGAAGTCTTTATAACAACTGTCATTTTGAAAGTACAGATGATGCCCTTAATGCAAATGCTGTATATGTAGGATGCGATTTTGATTTCTACGGAAACAGACCATTATATTCATCATATGGTACAGGTTCAACATTTTTAGGTTGTACATTTAATTGTAAGATATTAAATGTTGAAGCCGAACCTACACAGTTCTTTACTAAGGAAGGCGGCACAATTACCGCAGTAGACTGTGTATATAACAGTAATTTAAGTGTACCTATATCAATTGGATGGACTAAAACACCATCAACTTCATTAAAGTGTTATCAGAGCAACATAATTCATAATGGACAGAGCATTACAATCGGTGGCGAGGGTGCTAAAGAAACCGTTGATATGACAGGCAAGTCAGTACTTGATGCCTACAAGGTTGTGTCAGGTGGTAAGACATATTACAACACATACAATCTTTTAAAGGGCAGTGACGACTGGGATCCATTAGGAGTTAAGGATGTAATTAAAGCAGCCGGACAGGACACAGTTGCAACACAGCTTTCAATAACATCAGATGTCACAGAGATTGAATCTGGAAAGGAAACAGCTTCAATAGGAGGAACAGTTAACTATTTCTATGGAACTAATGATACAACACAGAAGATAACATACAGCGTATCAGACGAAGATAAGGCATATGTTAAGTTAACAGATAATGGTGACGGAACATGCAAAGTAGAAGGTACTAATAATGATGATGCAGCTAGGAAGGTCATTATAAATGCATCTACAGAGTCAGGTCTTGAAGCAGCAGTTGGAATTACTGTAAAGCCAAGCAAGATTGAAGCACCAGCATTTACAAAGGCACCAGTTATTACTAATGACGGACAGGGAAGTCTTAAAGTAGATTACTCACTTGATTTAGGAAGCAGAGAAGACATGTCTGCAATCTCATGGTACAGATGTACAGATGCAGAGGGCAGCAATCCTATACTTGTAGCAGTAACAAGAAATGATTCACCAGAGTATACATATAAGTTAACAGCAGGTGATGTAGGATATTACATCATGGCTAAGGTAGAATCTAAGAACATCAGAAGTGATTATGGAACACCGGTAAATACAGTATATGACAAGGCAATCGGAGTGAAAGATGTAAGAAGCAAGAACTTTGCTACAGATTTCTCTAACTTCCCTAATGTAAAGCAGTCTGAAATCAAAGCTGGCTTCTGGACTGTAGATTATAACCGTCCGGCAGATACAGAAAGTTTTGGAAGCTGGCAGGGAGCTGATACAGAAGAACCTTGGAAATATGGAACAACAGGTAACGGCTGTGTAGGCGCTGGATTATATGAGGGTACACAGGGCGCAAGACTTATGTATACACCAGTTGAAGGAACATATGGTGACATGTCACTTAAGCTTGTAGTTGACCCAGCCAAGACAGCAGGTCAGGGATTTGGTAGTGCAGGACAGTATATGGATGTACTTCTTAAGTTCGATACATCTACACTTACAGGATACGGATTAAGAATAGTAAGAACAAAGGCTTCATCTAATGCCGTAACATTTGTACTTGTAAAATACGACAACGGAACAGTAACAGAGATTTCTGATGAAGTTATCGCAAGCTGCTATGCAACAGGCTGTACAATCAGCTTAAAGGCTGAAGGCAATAAGCTCACAGCTCATGTTGAGACACCAACAGAACAGCTTGCAGACCAGGCAGCTAAGGGATATCCACATGTGGTTGACCTTACAGCAGAGATTGAAGCTAACAGCTTTGGTGGAGTTGCAATCCAGCATACAGGAACACTTGGCGCACGTGGATGGCAGAATACAACAATGCTTCATAACTTAAATGTTACATGGGAAGGTGAGAATAACCAGAACCCAGAATATGTTGAAGGAAATCCATCAGATAACGAGAATCCTGCCGAGACACCTGATGATTCAACAGGAACATCAACAGGAGCAGACACAACAGTCAAGACTGGTGATATGAGTCATACAGGAATGTATGCAGCATTAATGGCAGCAGGACTTAGTGGCTTACTTGGAATGGCAGCAGTATACATGAGAAGAAGAAAAGATATCTAATTTCATAAGAATTTTCTTTACAGGAGCACCCGCAATTATATTGCGGGTGTTTTTGCGTGGTGAATGTGTGACCGTATGTGATTGACATTTTGATCATTATGCTATAAAGTTTTATGGAACTAACCAGTATAAGATGGAGGATAAAACTTAAAAGCATGAAATATAATATCAGAAAATATATATTGGCAGGAATTACAGCAATTCTTGCAGCGGCTGTTTTGACGGCATGTGGTGGCAGCAAGCCAGAGAAGGACGATACAGTCCAGAGTACACAGGAAATATTTGCAATGGATACATATATGTCGCTTACTGCATATGGCAGCAATTCAGAGGAAGCAGTAAGTAAAGCAGTTCAGGAGATTAACCGGCTTGATGCAATGTTTTCGGTAGGAAATGAGGACAGTGATGTTACTAAGATAAATGAAAATGGAAGCGGTGAAGTATCGGAAGAAACCGCATTTATAATGAACAGGGCAATGCAGGTGTCAGAAAAGACCAATGGGGCTTTCGATATTACGATATATCCTCTTATGGAGCTGTGGGGATTTACGACGAAGAATTACAGAGTGCCTGAAAGCAATGAGATTGCAGAGGCACTTAAGAGTGTTTCTTATACAAATGTATCAGTAAACGGGCAGCAGGTGGCACTGACAGGTGGTTCCAGCATTGACCTTGGCGGTATAGCCAAAGGCTACACATCTTCGCGGGTTATCCAGATTATGAAGGATTGCGGCATTGAGCATGCGATTGTCAATCTTGGGGGCAATGTGCAGGTGCTTGGAACTAAGACGGACGGTTCAGACTGGAGAGTTGCCATACAGAATCCTGCCAGTGAGAATAGTTATCTTGGAATATTAAGCACGGCGGATAAGGCTGTCATTACATCAGGCGGGTACGAGCGGTATTTTGAGCAGGACGGACAGGTATACCATCATATTATAGACCCGCAGACAGGTTATCCTTCAGACAGTGACCTGACTTCTGTTACAATTGTGTGTTCAGATGGAACTATAGCAGATGCATTGTCAACGGCACTTTTTGTAAAGGGGCTGGACGGCGCTAAAGAACTTTACAGAAGCGGGGCTATAGATTTTGATATGATACTTTTCGATGGAAGCAGAGTGTATGTATCGGAGGGCATTGCCAGCGGTTTTTCAACAGGTATGGATAAGGAAATAATTACCAGACAGCCTTAATGAGAATTATTATTAACTGTCTGTATTGACAAATGTGGTGAGAAAAATATATTCTATAGAGCAGTTAGCGAAAACTAATTACAGATAGATTAATATACTTTTGTTGAAGACAGCTAACCAAGATATACAGACCCGAAGGAGCAGACATGTTATTAATAATATCACTTATAATCGTAGCTTTATTTATATATTTTCTCAAGGATTCACTTAAGAAATATGCCAATATATTTTATATAGGTGTGGCAGTAATCTCTATTGCAGTATTCCTGCTTGAGTTTCTGTCAATGCCTTTGTTTGTAAAGAACAATATATTAGGAATATTTGCAAAAGGCTCTCTTGGAACGGCAATGTTCGTTGCAGTAATGTATGCAGGTGCACTTCCTAAGGGTAGCAAGCTGATTGCACCGCTTATGAAGATAAGAGGTGAATTGTCAATTACAGCGGCAATACTCGTCCTGTGTCATAATTTCACATATGGAATGACATATTTCAGAATGTTATTTACTAAGACAAGCCTGTTATCAGCCACACAGCTTGCAGCTGCGGTAATAAGTCTTGTGCTTATAGCTATAATGCTTGTGCTTACAGTTACATCTTTTCCATCTGTAAGAAAGAAGATGCAGGCTAAGAAGTGGAAGCAGTTACAGCGCACAGCATATGTGTTTTATGGCCTTATGTATGTTCACATTATGCTCATTAACATACCTTATGCGAGACTTGGACTTGGTATGTATATTGCAAATGTAGTTATCTACAGCATAGTTTTCCTAGGCTATGCAGCTATGAGAATAGCAAAGGCTGTATCAGTAAAGGCAGCAAGAGCTGGAAAGGCATACGGTAAGAAACCAGAGACGGTTCTGTATGGACTGGCATTGGTTATATGTGCAGTGATGACGGTGTCGTGCTTTGCAGGAAGACAGACAGTGTCGGCATCGGAAGACAATGAGGAATGGAACGATTTCTTTAACGAAGAGACAGTTGCAGCAATGGTCAAAGAGATTGAGAGCAGTACGGCTAAGACAGATGCCGAAGGAACAACACAAGAGAGTCTGGAAGAATCTGTTTCATCAGATGGACAGTCAGACTCACAGGCTGGTGGTGTAGGAAATGAAGTGTCGGGAAATAGCAATAATTCCGGTTCGGATAATGTTTCTGGTAATTCATCAGGTAATAGTTCTGACAGTGGTAATCAGTCAGCTCAGCCGGATAATGGTTCTGACAATAGTGGAGAGCTGAGCGGCGGTTCAGGCAGTGATACACCGGCTAATACAAAATTTAAAGCAGATGGAACTTATACAGGTTCCGCTGTGTGTGAGACTTATAACTACAATGTAACGGTTACAATAGTCATATCGGGAGATACGATTACATCGGTTACTGCTGAATCAGAAGCGGGTGCGCAGGATGTGCAGTATTTTAATATGGCAAATGCAAAGGTTCCTGCACAGCTTCTTGCAAATCAGAGTACATCAGGCGTTGACAGTGTTTCTGGGGCTACTAAATCGAGCAATGCCATCAAGAAGGCATTTTACTATGCTTATAAATCGGCTAAGAAGTAGAGCAGATTTGTAATAGAAAAAATTATAAGGAGGCAAAATTCCTCTCCTCACCAATGGGTTCGGATTTTGCTTCGCAAAACAAGGAGGAATTATGAGGAAGAACATTTTTACTAAGATTGCTGCTGTTGCAGCCGCTACTGTTCTTGCAGTTACAGCACTTCCAGCTCTTGTGTCTGATACACATGCAGCAGATGATGAGTATTCATATGTATATGCTGGGCTTACATGGCAGGAATACTGGGCTAACGAGGGCGTATATAACGCAGGAGATGTAACATCATCTAATGAGAAGGATACACATGGTGAGTACGATAAAGGCGGTTTTGATACAGTAACAAGAGCTACAACCAATCATGGTCTTCACAGAGGAAGCTACCAGTGCATGGCAACAATTGATACAGAAGATGGTAAGAAGTATGAGCTTGCCGGATGGAGTAGTGATGGAAAGCAGATGATACTTACAGATGGTACACAGCTTTCATACAACAGAGGCACAATTACTAATGCTGATGGTACAACAACAAAGTTAGTATCATATGAAGTAACTGGTATTAAGTATGTTCCGGTTAAGGTTAAGACATCTGATCTTGCTGATTTTGAGCAGCATTACAGAGTTGTCAAGAATGGAGAAAAGTTATACGGTGGATTCGGCGAGAACAAGCTTAGCTCATATGAGTATACAGCAGCAGTTAATGCAGATACTAACGGAATTAAGACAGCAGTTAAGAATGCAGATGGAACATATTCATTCTCTGCAAGACAGACTGGAAGTGGAAAGTCATTTGCAGAGCAGGATATAAGTGTGGCTGCTAACATTACATCTACAGTAAAAGATGCTACAGGTTCATACGGTGAATTCTTAAGAGTTGATATTAATGGTGATGGTTATGGCGCATTAGGTGCTATGATGCAGGCTGTTAAGTGGACGTATTATGGAAATGATGCAACAAGAACAAATGCTGTTGCTGCATATGGAACTAAATTTGCTGCAGATAACTGGATGCATAAGTCAATGGGAATCCAGCTTGGACTTACAGATTCAGCACGCTGCCAGTTACCAGCAGGATATGATGGAACAGGTTACTGGTCACTTACTGTATATGCATTAGGATATACTGATACTACAATTGATTTTGAAGCGACTGATGCTAATATCGTTAAGGTTAAAGCACCTGTAAGTGATACATCAAAGCTTTCAGCAGCTATTGCAGCAGCAGATGCACTTAACGAAGCTGATTACACAGCCGAGTCTTGGGCAGCTATGAAGCTTGAGTATGAGGAAGCAGTCGATGCACTTGCAGTTGCAGAATATCAGGCAGATGTTGATGAGGCAACAGAGCATCTTACAGCAGCAATCAATGCATTAGTAAAGGTTGATGCAGGTACAGGTTCAGAAAGAACAGATGATACAAATGGTGCTGGTACATCAGACTCAGGTTCAGCAGATACATCTGTATCAGATGTTAAGACTGGCGATGCAGACAACATGGCAGTATATTCATTAGCTGCATTACTTGCCCTGGCAGCAGGTGCAGCAGTTGTATCAAGACGCAGAATTAAAGACATCAGATAACTGATATGCTTACAATCATAATAAAACTATAAACAAGCCAGAGAACCGGGTCATAAGTCAAATCTATGATGAGATTTGCTTATGGTCCGGTTCTTTGGTTATGTTAGTTTTTGTACTTGTCAGGAGCACATTTGAAGTGGTAGTTGCATTTTTTTATAGGTAATATGAGCAGGAGTAGAAGCCTACTAAAAGTTCATATTTCTGAATTGTGTAGGTCTTTTGTGGAGACAAGTTTGAGTTACATGAGTGATAAAACCTACGCATCTTGCAGAAATAATGAATTTAATAGGTTTTCTGAGTGTAAAAAGTGTAAGTTGAAGAGTGAAATGCAGGAAAAAAACCTATTAAAATGGATATTTATAATGATTTAGTGGGTGTTCAAGTGCAGAAGGCAGGTATATGTAGTGAAAAAGACCTACGAAATAGACAGAATATGTTGAGTTGGTAGGTTTTGAAAGCTCCAGACCGTGGAAGGACACTAGTGCTGATAGTGCAGATGTCAAACATGGCGAAAAACTAACAGATGACGACATAAAATATAAGAATCAAAATGACAAGCTGCGGGCAGAGATAGCAAGATTAAAGAAACTATTAGAAGAAAAGAATAAGTAATTATTAAAAGCAGCAGTTACCACACAACCATAAGTGGTAACTGCTGTTTTCAGATTAATTACCTGTTAATCTTAATATCACCCATATTAACATCAGCATTTATACTTTTACCGCTGCCTGCATTATTAGTATAGCTGTGAGAATAAGTAGAATCATTGACTTTAATGTCGCCCAAGTCCACAGAGAGGTTGGCGCTGTATTTATCAATATCCATACCACTTATTTTCAGTGAGCCCATATCAACGGAAAGGTTAAGAACATCACTGCCGCAATTGGTAAGCTTAATATCACCCATATTGTTGTCAGCAGTTAAATTCTTAATGGATGAATCAGCAATCTTAAGAGAACCCATATCAATGGAGAAATCACCAGAAGAAGCATGTATATTGTTAACATCCATATCACCCATATTAAGGTCAGCCTGAATAGAATTAAGACTGACATTGTCAGGAATAGTAATTGTAAGTGTGCAGTCTGAGTTTTTGATATTAGTCATAAGATGTACTTTTACATGCTGTTCAATATTTAATGAAGTTCCAGAAACAGATACAGCAGGCTTAAACTTTTCAGCACCTGTATAGATAACCTCAAGCTTGCTGCCTTTCTTAATCTCAACACTGCCAAGATTCATATCAATAGATATGTCTGACACATTATCATAAATAGAGGAATTTTCAATATATTTGCCACTGGATGCCATAGTCATGCGTGTAAAAGGAGAAATGTTAAATACATTACCAAGAACGCCGATAATTATGCATATAAGTGTAATAAAATATATAATTGACAGATAAATTCGTTTCTTCATAATTATACCTCCCTGGAATCGTCTTTAAGTATACTCTTGAATATAGCGTGTATTACAGCTGCAATAGGCCATATAACCCATGTTAAAGCCCATGCAAATGTGATGAAACTGACTGACAGATATATACATGTAACTGTAGGCCAGAAAACAGACATAATAGTTGTTGCAGTATTGTTAATATATCTGACTTCTTTATTCTCCTTCTTAACATAGCTGCCTGCTACATTGTCACCATTAAGAGCAAGTAAAGTCTTACATGAAGTCTCAACCATTGAACCGAAAACAATAAGGAATACGCCGACACTTACTATACAGATCATTGCTGCACCGCCGATATCGTCAAGTCCCTGTACTGGGATTGCATCAAAAACAGCGGCAGGGACAAAGCTGATGATACACATTATAATTCCCAGGGTGCGGCACACAATAGAAATGTTGCGAAGTTGTTCCTTCTTATCCTGCACATATCCGACAGTGGCATAATCGATGATACATTCATGTTTCTTAATATAGTTGTATTTACTCATTAAAGAATTGGTTATTATAAATATGCCGACACCGCAGGATGCTATAATAAACAGAGCAACTGTGCCCATTGTCTCAATAAAATTATTATGAATTGCACTGCAGGCTGCCGCTGGAACTACTGAGAAAATACATAAGAAAACTCCTAATGCAGTCAGAAATGCATGTCGGCTGCCGGCACTTACAAAGCTTCTGGCTTCATCCTGTGTTAAAGTTCGTCTGTTATCAACAGGAGCAGAAGACTGTCTGTTAAGTCCGAGAGTTTCTGCGAGTTCGTCAAGATTGCCGAATTCTGAGATAACAGTGCCTACAGCCTCATTCTCACTTTTACCTTCACTGATAAGTTCATTATATTTGTCTTCCATCATGCCCCACAGTTCATCTTTAGCCTTTAAAACTTCTGCTGTTGCGGGGAGATTGGCAAACATAGTTTCAAGATAACTTTTAATAGTATCCATACATTAATTCTCCTTCACAATAAATTTTTCAATAACTTCTTTAGTGAGAGCCCACTCTTCACATTTTGACTGATAATACAGCCGTCCTTCGTCAGTAATCTGATAATAGGTGCGCTTCTTTCCACCATTCTCGCCTACTCCAGGGAAAGAAGTAATATATCCATTCTTTTCCATTCGTGTAAATGCGGAGTAAAGAGTAGTTTCTTTAACAATATATTTCTCATTGGTCATGGCTTTAATCTGCTTAGAAATCTCATAACCATAAGACGGCTTATCAAGCAGAAGATACAGGATAATTGTATCGTTGTAGCCTCGTATAATGTCGCTGCTGATGCCAGCCATGCATACTCCTCCCTTCGAATTAATTGCAGGTGCTGATTCACCTGATAATAAATATTATTACATAAATCATAAATACTTCGACAGGCGTTACTACGATAGCCGTAGTACATCTGTCGTAGTATATATAACATGATATGCATAATATGTCAACAGGAGAATATAAAAATCCCTCAAAAGCAGGTAAATAGTGCTTTTGAGGGATTTATTAAAAATGTGGATTATTTGAAATATACTTTAGCTGCAGTAGCAGACATGATATTTTCCTTGTCGGGTGTTGATATTTCATTGCTTAAGACAATGTAATCAATAAGGTGTCTGTAGCTGTCCTTGCACAGATTCATAGGCAGGTCGCTTCCCCACATAAGCCGGTCGCTTCCGACAAGTTCTATGGCGCGTTTAATATAATGGATTGCGTCAGGATAAGGGTATGTGGCATCTTTACCCTGATTAGAAGGAAGGCTTGCAAGGTCGAATACAACATTGTCAAGTGTGAGTGCCTCCATTCCTTTAAGCCAGACATTTTCCTGAACAAGACCTCTTGGGGCAAGCAGATGGCACACAACAAACTGCGTGTCAGGGTGTCTCTTAATTGCGCGGGTGAGGGCTTCCGGCTGCCAGCACTCGGCAGGGTAGCGTCCAATATCGAACACAACAGTATTATTATGCATTTCAGCATATGACAGCATTTCCTCAATCACATCACCATCAAGGGGAATAGTAGGATGATAACTCATAAGACCGCTTCCGGTACTTACCTCGAATTTTACAATCTTAATTCCGAGGTCTTCAAACAAATGCTTTCTTATAGAATCAACATTTCTGCAGAATGGGTCGTAAGTAGCTGCTGCAGCAAGACGGTCAGGATATTTCTTTGCAGCCTCATAAGTGTAGAGATTCTGCGGTCCTAAGAAATTGCCCTGAAGCATAACAGCCTTGGAAACACCAGCTTCGTCCATAACCTTAAGAACTGCTTCCGGGGTTACATCATATTCACCGAGACACTCTGGTATCATCTGGAATATAGTTCCATCAGCGTAGCTTGCGTAACCTCCGCCTATAGCCTGCATTTCTCCGCTGTTTCCAAAACCATTAATGCAGCGGCATATGTGGATGTGAGAGTCGATAATATTCATAGTTAAGCCTCCTTGTTGCTGGATGTTAATATGTAATCTCCCTGCCTTCTTTTCTCCACTGTCTGAATTCAGCAGAAGCAGAAAGTAAAAGGTCAGATGATGAGTTAAGTGCAGTTTCAACAGAATCCTGAATAACACCGATGATGAAGCCAATTCCGACAACCTGCATTGCAACATCATTAGGAATACCAAATAATGAGCATGCCATAGGTATAAGCAGGAGTGAACCACCGGCAACACCAGAAGCACCACAGGCAGAAAGTGCTGCAAGAATACTTAAAAGAATTGCGCTTGGAATATCAACAGTAATACCTAAAGTATTGGCTGCGGCAAGTGTCATAACAGTGATAGTTATTGCAGCACCATCCATGTTAATAGTTGCACCGAGCGGAATAGTTACAGAGTAAGTATCCCTGTCGAGTCCCATATCCTCACATTCCTTCATATTAATAGGAATATTGGCAGCGGAGCTTCTTGTGAAAAATGCAGTGAGTGCGCTCTTTTTTAAACATCTGAATACAAGTGGATAGGGATTCTTGTGTGTACACCAGAAAACAAGAATCGGGTTGGTAACGAAATAGATAAAAAGCATAGTACCAACGAGAAGCATAAGAAGCTTTCCATATTCCTTAAATACTGACATACCATTGTTTGACACAGTATCAAATACAAGTCCCATAATACCAAATGGAGCAAAATTAATAATCCAGGTAACAACCTTGGAAAGACCATTAGAGATATCTACAAGCATATCTTTAGTAGATTCCTTGGCATGTCTACATGCAATACCGATAACAACAGCCCATGCAAGAATACCTACATAGTTAGCTTTAGTAAGAGAAGTAATAGGATTCTCAACAATATTCATGAGCAGGGAGTTAAATACATCACCAATACTTCCCGGTGATGACATTTCTTCAAAGCCCTCTGTCAGAGTGAGTGTAACCGGAAATAATTTGCTTGTAAATACTGCGATTACAGAGGCAAGAATGGTACTGAACATGTACAGAATAATTACGGTTTTTATAACACCGCCGTGGCTTTTTCCTGAGTGGCATAAAGAACTTATGACAAGCACGAAAACAAGCAGTGGTGCAATAGCCTTAAGTGCACCAACGAAAACGCTTCCGAAAAGAGCAATGCCGGAAGCCTTTGGAACGAGCAGACCAAGAATAATACCAAGTGCCAGTCCTCCAATAATTCTTTTAATGAGACTAATACTAATCCATTTGTCTAATAATTTTTTCATAAATAATAGAATCTCCTATGCAAAACTTTTGTTATTATAAACTTGTATATATATTTTGACAACTAATACTGTAAAGAATAAAAAATATATTGTAAAATATAAAGCGATTACTATATTAAGAGAGAAAATGTCATGAAGAGAATCTATAATTATTTAAAGAAAGATGCAGTGCTTACAATAAGCTGGGTGCTTGCAATCATTTCAATGCTTTTTATAAAACCAGATAAAGCGTATGCCGGTTACATAGACTGGCGTTCACTTGGGATATTGTGGAGTCTGATGATAATAACAAAAGGCTATATGCAGAACGGAATTTTTGAAAAAATCGGACATGCCCTTCTTGCAAGAACACGAAAAATGTGGCAGCTTATTGCAGTCCTTGTAGGACTGAATTTCTTTAGCAGCATGATTATAACAAATGATGTGTCGCTTATAACATTTGTCCCATTTGCAATAATGATGCTTAAGCAGTGTGGCAGGCAGGAACTTATGATACCTGTAGTTGTATTGCAGACGATAGCTGCGAATCTTGGAAGTATGCTGACACCGATTGGCAATCCGCAGAATCTGTATCTGTATGGACTGGCTGGAACAGGAATCGGAGAATTCATAATGTGGCTGCTGCCATACACAATAGCTTCAGCCCTACTTCTGGTTATATCAATCCTTCTTATAAAGAATAAGAACGAAATAATATGTATAGAAGATACAGACAGCGAAGCTGCACATAATACATCCGTGCCACGAGTCATGGCCTACAGTGTATTATTTGTTCTGGCACTTTTAGTCGTCGCAAGAGTGCTGACATGGTATATACTTGCAGCAGCCGTTCTCATAACGGTATTACTGCTGGAGAAAAATGTGCTTGCGAAGGCAGATTATGCACTGCTATTAACATTTATCGGCTTCTTCATATTCACAGGCAATATGGGAAGGGTTGAACCTGTGGCACATTTCCTTGCAGGAATCGTGAATAGCCGGGAGCTGGAAGTAGGAATAATAACAAGCCAGTGCATAAGCAATGTTCCGGCGGCACTGCTGTTATCAGGATTTACAGACAATATAAAGAACCTCTCAATAGGGGTGAACATCGGAGGTCTCGGTACGCTTATAGCGTCAATGGCGAGCCTCATATCGTACAAGCTGTATGCCAATGAAGTGCCAGAGAAAAAGGGAAAATATTTTGCCGTATTTACAGTTTACAATATAATATTTCTAGTGGTGCTGTATGTGTTTACGAAATTGATATAACATATGGAAAATCTTACATAAAACAGGAGGGGAAGAAATGTATGGATGTCCAGGTTGTGGAGCTGAGTTAAAATACGATATAAAAACAGGTAAATTGCGGTGTTCACGATGCGGTAATAAATATGATGTACAGGCAATAAAAAAGGACAAAGATGCTGAAAGTTCTCTATATGAAATAAATGAATATGTATGTCCGTCCTGTGGCGGAAGAATATATACGGCAGATAATACGATAGCGGGATTTTGCACTATTGTGGTGCATCTGCAATTTTACAGCAGAGAACGGAAACAATAGATGCGCCAAAATCAATAGTCCCTTTTAAAGTTGAAAAGCGTGTATGTAAGACAAAATTCAAGAATTTTGCAAAAAAGAATATGTATGTACCTGATGAATATAAGACAGCGGACGGAATCAATGAATTCAGAGGAATATATCTGCCATATCATAGTTATGATGCGGAGGTTGCCGGTGTTTATGATGCATATGGCAGTACAGAGACAACTAAAAAGAAAAAGAAGAAAATATATACAACAAAAAAATACTGGAAAATACACGCGCCAGTTCATGGTTATGTAAAAGGTATTACACATGATGCCTCGGGATTATTCCGGGATGATTTAAGTGAGGCGGTAAATGATGCAACTGATTCAAAGGCAGTAGTGGATTTCAGACCAGGTTATCTGTGCGGATTTTACGCAGATATGTCGGATGTGCCAGCTTCAGAATATGAGAATTATGCATATGTCAATTCGAAAGAATACATAAATAATCAGATTAAATGCAAAGTCGGAAGCAACATGTACATAAATAAGACAGAACAGGAGCCACAGATTAAGATATCCTGTAAAGAGGACATTTTAAAACCGGTATGGTTTATGTCTTATCAGAACAGAAACAGGGTAGCATATGCTGTTATTAATGGACATACAGGGAAAATGAATTGTGATCTGCCGGTAGATTTTAAGAAGTTTTTTGGTGTGTCAGCAATCATATCAGCCATTTTATTTATAATTCTTATGTGCTTTCAGAGTGTCATGTTTACAGCAAAGACAATGATAGGAATAGCAGCAGTATTTAATCTTATAGCAGGTTTATTTTACGATGCCAACATAAGAAAAATGTATGACAGGGAAATAAAAAGAACTTATAAATTGAAAAAATCGGACATATCAAAATTAGTTGCAATTACAGTTGGAGCATTTATGCTCATGTACTTTATTATAAGTTTTGTTATAACAGTTAATTCTGAATACAGGGAAAGCAGCAAGTGGGTTAAAGCTGTAATATGTGCAGTAACATTTGTAATGCAGGTGATTATGATTATTAAGAACTATCATAAATATGAGGCACTTAAAAAGAATAATACAGTGCCATCACCGGTTTTTGTGCTTTCAGTTATAATTAACATAATAATTATGGCAGTTGCAGTTATTAATCCTGTGCATGATATATGGTATTATGTCGCGACAGCCATGGCATTGGCATCAGAAGTAATTGTGGTGATTGGAATTATAAGAGATTATAATTACAGCTGTACAAGACCATTGCCACAGTTTAAAGAATACAAAGGAGGGCAGGAAAACATTGAGATATCTTAAAAAATTTCTGACGGTAATTATAATTTTCTGTTCCTTTATTATATGCGGCATATCTGGCACACAGCAGGTAAGCGCCAGTGAAAGTGGTAAAACTGACACCAGTTATACAATAATATATGATGATAGTGCTTATCTGATAAAAGATACTGATAAGCCGCAGTTGTATGATGTTATGGAAAGCATATCCAGGGATACAAATGTTATATTTTATACAACAGATTCAACAGAATATGGAAGGAACACAGCTGATATCTGTCAGAATTATTGTGCAGAACATTTTGGCAGTTCAAAGACTGCACCAGTAATAATGTTTACAATAGATATGTATAACAGAGAAATATATATGTACTGTACAGGCAGTACGCGTAAAATAATCCGGAATGCAGAAGCTAATTCAATAACAGATAATGTCTATAAAAGTGCTACAGCAGGAGATTATGGCAAATGCGCAATAAATGCATTTACACAGGCAGAAAATTGCCTTGCAGGTGGTAAAGTCAAAAGACCAATGCAGATTATTAATAATGTGTTACTGGCTATGCTGCTCGGAGTAACTGCTAATTTTACAGTTCTTAAAATATCAAGAGCAAGCAGAAAATCAGCAGATATATGCGGAGAAATGGTTGGAATAGCGAACAATTCATTTGTTAGTGTAAAGGTCAGCAAGGAACTGATAAAGGAACATACTACGGTAAGGAGGGAGTCATCTGATTACAGTGGTGGCTCTGGCGATTATTCGGGTTCTGGAGGGGGTTCGTCTGACGGAGGTGGAAGTTCCGGCGGAGGACATAGCTTTTAAATGACTCTATAAAAATAATGGGGAGATAAATATGGATTCAATTAATATGTGCTACGAAATGTGTGATTATATAGAGCAGAATGGCATTGTGAAGCTGGCAGGAAATACAAGGCTCCGCGACAATCTTAAGAAGGAGTTTCTGCATTTTCTAATATATATATCAATGATAGATGAAAGGTACGGCGAGCAGGAAAAAGCATTTATAAAGAAGAAGCTGGGGTTTGAGGTCAGTGCCTTAATGGCGGCTGATATTAAGAACCGCAACATGCTTGGAGCAGGCTATATTATAAAAATGCCAGAGACATTTAAGTATTTTATACTTGCCAATGCAGGCCACAAGATTAAGAACGACAGATACGACAACAAAGAGGCGCGGACGCTGGCAGAAAGCTACAGGAAGCTTGGACAGGAATATCTGGCTGCGAATACTGAAAGCACCGAGGTCGAGATAAATGTTTTATCATCATACTGCGTGATGCTGGACGAGAACCTTAAAGCCTATGGTCTGCTGCAACCTGACTACAAAAGTGTTGCAATACAGGCAGACGCAGGCGAAAAAGAGCAGAGTGCCGATGAACTTATAGCAGAGCTTAATTCACTTACAGGACTTACAGCGGTTAAAGAGGATGTCAACGCACTTATTAATCTTCTTAAAGTCCAGAAAATGCGCGAGCAGATGGGAATGAAGCAGACAAGCGTCAACAAACACCTTGTATTCATGGGAAATCCCGGAACAGGAAAGACTACAGTTGCAAGGCTGCTTGCAAAAATATATAAAGCAATAGGAGCAATCTCAAAAGGACATCTTGTGGAGGTAGACCGTTCAGGACTTGTGTGTGGTTACATAGGTCAGACAGCGACGAAGACTGCAGAGGTAATAGAATCAGCACTTGGAGGAGTCCTGTTCATAGATGAAGCTTATACACTTACTAATGGAAAAGGCCAGGGCGATTTCGGACAGGAAGCTGTAGACACATTATTAAAAGGAATGGAAGACCACAGAGATGATTTAGTTGTAATAGTGGCAGGTTATACAGAACTGATGGAGGAATTCTTAGATTCCAATCCGGGACTGCGTTCAAGATTTAATAAATTCATCAACTTCGAGGATTATACAGCCGAGGAAGAGGTTGAGATACTTATAAACAACTGCAAGAAACAGGAATACATGTTATCAAGAGATGCACTCGAAGAAGCCAGAAGATTCTTCACAGAGCGCGTAGCCAACAAACCAGAAGGCTATGCTAATGCGAGGGATGTAAGGAACTATCTCGAAAAAGCCATATCCAATCAGGCAACAAGGATAGTCGGACTTAAGGATGTGGATAAGAATATACTGGGATGCTTGAGAAAGAGGATCTAGTGGGGATAGAGTTGTGACATACGGGAGGTTGTGGCAGACGGACGCGGCGGGCGGGTGGATAGTGTCATTTTCAGACACGCTCTCGCTTGGTGGAAAACGCAGCTGTACTAAATTCGCTGGTTAGCCGCATAAAATGCGGCTCCCAGCTCATTAAGTGCAGGCGTTTTTCAACGGTCTGAAACCAACACTATCCACCCGCCCGCCGCTCACTTCGCCCCCTCTCCCAGATGCCGGCAGGTTTACGACACCGTGCAGTGCTGAGAAAGCCAGCCGTGTTAATTATGTATATTCCCCGACACAGACCGTTGGAAAACGTTGGCACTTAACGAGCCTGAGAAGCCGCGTAAAGCGGCGCACGACAAGGCGAGTTTAGTACCGTTACGTTTTCCACCGGGCGGGAGCGTGTCTGGGGAGGGAAATATACATAATTAACGCGGCGTCCGTCTCTCACAATTTACAAAAAGAAAACTAGACCCAAATATCACTTTGCGTTATAATCAGACAGCGAAAGATGCAAATATATTAGAAGAAAGAGGCATAAAAATGTTTAATAAATCAATTATAAAAAAGGCAGCGGCGATAGCAGCAGTAATACTTGCAGTGACAGCACTTCCGACTAATATGACGAAGGCAGATACACAAACATCAGGAAGTACTGTAAGCCAGACAACATCAGAATACACAGAAATCCGAACAGCGTCAGAACTTGTGGAAGCAGCTAAGAGTGCGTCAGGAAATTATAAACTGATGACAGATATAGATATGACAGGAGTTGAGTGGACGCCATGGGATTTTTCGGGAACATTTGACGGTAACGGACACAGCATACTTAACCTGTCAGTAAAGACAGTAAGCAAGAAGACAATGAAGACCTATGACGGCAACAGAAAAGAGTACGAAACATACGGCGCAGGCTTCTTTGGGGTGCTTACAGGTGCGAAAGTAACAGGACTGGATATATATGGAGCAAGAATTGAGATTACTACAACGGAACCATGTTTTGCGGCACCAATAGCAGGGCTTGCAGACGACAGCGACATATCAGACTGTATAATTAAGGATACATATGTGTCACTCACAGATTCAGCTAAAATGTGGGGAACAGGCGGAATCGCTGGATTTGGAAGCGGCAATCTTGATAATATTACTACAGATGTGACACTTGTATGTGTAGATACAGACGCAGCGGTCAGGGACGAGCAGTTCATGGGAGGCGCGTATGCAGCAGGTTTCCTTAATATAAGAAATTGTTCTATAACAATAGATGGATATGATTCAGACCACGGATATGTGCATGATGGCGGACTTGTCGGCATGTATATGGTATATCCATTGGAACTGTCAAAGACATATCAGGGTGAAGTGCTTAACAACAAAGTTAAGGGAATGATAACATTTTTCGAGGACAATACAGACCGCCGTGCATACTGTCAGGCAAATATGGGTGAGGTCATGAACTGGACATATGCATATTCAGGCTTCACATCAGATTTCAAGAGAAATGAGACATATGATTATTCAGTTACACTCCTTCCTGAAATGTGCAGCAATCCTTCATACTCTGACACAGTAACAGAGGCAACAGCAGCGGATTTCGGCTATACAACACACACCTGCAGTACATGTGGCTACACATATTCAGACACTTACACAATACATGAGCATAAGGTTGACAATTACAGTGTTGTAAAGGAAGCAGCCAGCACAGACAAGAAAGACGGAATAGAGGCAGGAACATGCAGCCTGTGCAATCAGACGGTTTACAGGGAATATGCTGCAAATGTAGTAACAGACGATAATACACAGGCAACAGACAATAAAGCATCAGGCACGGCTGTCAAAAAAGGAATGAAAGAAAGTACAGCAGTATTTGCAGTAATATTGGTGGTAATAGTTGTTGTAATAATTATAACTGTAGTCATGATGGTACAGAATAATAAAAGAAAAAGAAGATATAACAGACGCAGATAGAAGGGAGCAGTTATGGAAGAAAACACATTTATAAATGTATCAAAAGATATGATGTCATTCATAGAAAAAAGTCCTACAGCATTTCAGGTAACGGCGAATTTTATGGATTTGCTGGACGACGCCGGATTTGTGCGCCTTAATGAGAGGGACAGATGGCATCTTATACCGGGTGGCAAATACTATGTAACAAGAAATGATTCTTCCATAATAGCTTTCAGAATGCCAGCGGCAGAGGGCTTTATCAATTATCAGATTGCAGCCGCACACAGTGATTCACCGTCATTTAAGGTAAAAGAGAATCCTGAGCTGACACCGGACAAGAATTACGTTTCGTTAAATGTGGAAAAATACGGCGGCATGCTTATGGCACCGTGGTTTGACCGGCCTCTTTCAGTTGCAGGAAGGGCAATAGTAAGGGAAGGTGCAGTATTAAAGCCAGTCCTTGTAAATGTAGACAGGGATTTATGCATAATTCCTAATCTTGCAATTCACATGAACAGGGAAGCCAACACAGGGCTTAATTATAATGCACAGAAGGATATGATACCGCTTATAGGAGAGACAGAATCCAAAGGGCTTTTTGACAGCATAATAGCAGACGCTGCACAGACAGATAAAGAGTCAGTGATAAGCAGTGATCTGTTTCTGTACAACAGACAGGCAGGAACTATATGGGGTGCGGATAATGAATTTATATCAGCACCAAGACTTGATGATGTGATGTGTGCATATTCATGCATGAATGCGCTTATAGACAGTGATGAGAGCAACCATGAAAGCGTTGCGGTATGTGCGGTATTTGACAATGAAGAGGTTGGCAGCAGCACCAAGCAGGGAGCAGATTCAACATTTTTATCAGATGTGCTTATGCGTATAGCTGCGTGTGCCGGCAAGGATAATGAGGATTATATAAGGGCGTGTGCAGGTTCTTTCATGCTTTCAGCGGACAATGCGCATGCGGTTCATCCTAATTATCAGGAGAAAGCTGATCCGACTAACAGACCTCATATGAACAAAGGTATAGTCATCAAATACAATGCCAACCAGAAATACACAACAGATGCGGTTTCTGCGGCAATATTTAAAGAAATATGTACAAGAGCGGGAGTTCCGACACAGGAATTTGCTAACCGTTCAGATATTCCGGGTGGTTCAACACTTGGAAATATAGCTAACTGCCATGTGTCAATGAACACAGTAGATATCGGGCTTGCGCAGCTTGCAATGCACTCACCTTACGAGACAGCAGGAATTATGGACACAGAATACATGATAAAGGCAGTAAAAGAATTTTTCGAGACAGCCATTGTGACTAACAGCAACGGCACATTTACATTAGAATAACAGAAAGATACAGTATATGAACAATACTATATATATGGCTCCGATGGAGGGGCTGACAGATTTTACATACCGTAATGCATATGAGGAAACATTTGGAAAAGGCAGAATTACAAAATATTTCACACCGTTTATTTCGCCTAATAAGTCAGAGAATTTTCTGGCAAGAGAGCTGCGGGACATAGACCGTGAGCATAACAAAGAGACATATACGGTTGTACAGGTGATGACCAATGAAGCTAAGGATTTCATCTGGACTGCGAAAATGCTTTATGAAAAATACGGTTACAGCGAGATTAATCTTAACGCCGGATGTCCGTCAGGCACAGTGGTGTCAAAGGATAAAGGCTCGGGAATGCTTCGTGATGTGGAAAAGCTTGACCGATTTCTTGAGGCTGTGTTTGAGGACACATTTATAAGAGAGAACATTAAGGTTTCGGTTAAGACACGAATCGGTGTTGAAGATGATGACAGCTTTCCACAGATAATGGACGTGTATAACGCATATCCACTTGAGGAGCTTATTGTACATCCGAGAGTACGAACAGATTATTACAGAAATGAGCTTCATCTTGACGCTTTCCGTTATGCTGTTGATAACAGCAGGAATAAATTAGTGCTTAACGGAGATATATTTACAAGAAAGAATTTTCTTGAGATGAAGGAGCTGTTCCCGGAAGTTGATACATTTATGCTTGGAAGGGGGCTTATTGCAGACCCGGGATTAATAAATGTACTGACAGATGATAATCCGGCTGGAATGGTGCGTGACCTGAACGCAGACAAGAAGCTGATGAAGGAGCTGCACGACCTTGTATATGCGGCCCGCACAGCCATAATGCCGGGTGACACACATGCCATACACAGAATGAAAGAAATGTGGTGTTATATGGAATATGTGTTTGATGATTGCAAAAAAGAAATCAAGGCAATCAAGAAATCCCAGAGAATGGCTGATTACAAGGCTGCAGTTGATGTGTTCTTTAACAAGGCAATGCTTGTTGAAAGAAAGAATATTATATTTTCAAAAAAATTCTAAATCAGTGACAGGCAATATCATATCAGATATTGTCTGTCTTCTTTTTCTGCTGGTGACCTGTCATAAAGGCAAGCACCTGTCTTGGCAGGAATCTGCTGCCAAAAACTCCGGCTTTCATTGTAAATGTCGGAACAATGGTAAGTTTGCCTGTAAACATTTTACAAAGTGCATAATAGGCGCAGTAATCAGCAGGAATTCCTGATAATGCGAACTTTACATTGGCAACATTGTTGAAGTTGGTATCAACAGGACCTGGACAGAGCATGCTTATGTGAACGTTACTCTTTAAGTCGCGCAGTTCCCCGTGTATTGCAGTAGTGAGGCTTGTCACATAAGCCTTGGTTGCATAATAGGTAGACATATATGGTCCACCAGGAAGCAGCCCGGCACTTGACGCCACATTCATGATGTAGCCCCTGTCACGTTGTATAAAGCCCGGAAGTACGGCCTTTGTAAGTATATGCACAGCTTTAATATTAACATTAATCATGTTGATATCATTCTTTAATTTCGTTTCAGCAAATGTGCCAAGTTCTCCGAATCCGGCATTATTAATCATAATATCAAGTGGATACTGACGAAGCTTCCTTCCAAGCTTTACGCATGATTTCTCATCAGACAGGTCGCATGTGATACATTTGCATCTGACAGCAACATTGTCAGCAATTTCGTGAAGCGCGTCTATGTTTCTTCCGACCAGAATCAGGTCATATTCAAGCTCCGCAAGCAGATATGCGAATTCTTTTCCAATACCGGAAGATGCTCCGGTTATACATGCAAGTTTCATAAGCAGACTCCTTTCTTTTCGCTAGGCTATCCATACATTTTTCTGTTTTCTGATTTAACAGACATTTATCTGTGAAATACTTGCCACAGCATTGTCACAGAATATTGACAAAAACCTATAAGAAGATATTAATTCTTTTGTTTATAGGAAGAAATAGTATGATTCCTGTTCGTAAAGTGCAGATTTCATTGTAAATACCTATAGATGACATAAAACTGTGTTGTTTATAGGTAATTTTCAGCTTTCTGGCAAGGATAATGTCTGATGAAATAGAAAAAAGTGTAGGAAGTACCTATAAGCTGTCATAATATACGACTATCTATAGGTATCATGACAAAAAAATCATACCATACAATTCTTCATCAATAATAATATGCCTATAAATCTTGAAACATAGATATCCTTATAGGAAATGTATAACAGCATTATAGCAGATTCATCCAATATATGCTACAAAACCAGCGCCCGGCCCCAGTCACAATATAACATTGACACACCTCACCGCCGGGCTTAAAATTATTCTTTAGATAAAGCCTGCTAAAGAGGCGTTCATAATGTAGTGTTATACAGGGAGGAATTGATGACAATAAAGAATGAAACAGCATTCACAAAGGAATGTATGGAAGGTGCCATGCGTGCCAGTAATTTTGATAACAGCAGATATAAGACCTTTAAGCTGATTTACAATATGTTTGGACTTATATTCGGAATGATGATGATAAGAGAGCTTGTTCTTAAGATGACAGGAAATGAGCAGGCTGATACATTTATGATAGTGCTGTTTGGTTTAGTGGCGGTAGTATTTCTGTATATAGGAATGATTGGAATGGATAAGAGCAATAAGAAGAAATTCTATAATATATATGGAAAGATGGTAGGAATTAAATTCACATATGAGATAGATTCAGAGAATATTATTATTACAGATGAAGAAAACGACAGTGACACATTCAGTTGGAATGAAGTTGTAAAATGGAATCAGGATCCTGATAATATATATCTGTTTGTTGGGGATGATAACTGTCTGGTTGTAGGCAAGAAAGGGTTTACCCAGGGAAGTGCAGATGATCTGAGGCAGCTTGCTGATGCTGTAATCGGGATGAGAAATGAGACAGAAAACAGCCAGCAGTAAATTGACAAACACTATTAGTAGCAGATATAATATCTTCATCTGCGTTTAGCTATGCGGGAAATAATCAGGAGGAGGAAAGCCATGAACAATCAGGAAATGATGGAACTTTCAACAGTAGATAAGAGCGATTTTGAGGAACTTGTAAAAGAGTGTACAGCCTCAGGTATAATCGATCAGAATCTGTATACAGAGTATGATGTAAAGAGAGGTCTTCGTGACAGCAATGGTAACGGCGTACTTACAGGTCTTACAGAGATATCAGATGTATTAGGTAACCAGAGTGTTCACGGAAGAAAGATACCTGTAGACGGAGAATTATATTTTCAGGGATATAATGTTGAGGAGCTTATCAAGAGAAGCAGCCTTGACAGATTCAGATTTGAGGAAGCAACATATCTTCTGTTATTCGGAGTACTTCCAGACAAGGATCAGTTAGACAGATTCATAAGAATCTTAACAGATCTTCAGGAACTTTCTGGAGCATTCATCAGAGATGTTATTATGAAAGCTACAAGTACTAATCTTATGAATTCGCTTATGAAGAGTATCTTAAGTCTTTATTCATATGATGAGAAGCCGGATGATATTTCAATTCCTAATGTATTAAGACAGAGTCTTCAGCTTATAGCTAAGATGCCTCTTCTTTCAGTATATGCTTATCAGTCATACAGACATTTTAAGCTTGATGGAACACTTATGATAAAGAATCCTAAGAAAGGTTATTCAACAGCCGAGAATATTCTCTATATGTTAAGAGATGACGGAGACTTTACAGAACTTGAAGCAAAGGTACTTGATATTTGTCTTGTTCTTCATGCAGAGCATGGTGGTGGTAATAACTCAACATTTACAACTCATGTTGTTACTTCATCAGGAACAGATACATATTCAGCAATAGCTTCATCAATCGCATCCCTTAAAGGACCTAAGCATGGTGGTGCTAACTTAAAGGTTCAGGAAATGTTTACAGATATTAAGGAACATTGCAGCGATTGGGACAATAAAGATGAGATATGTACATATCTTAACAAGATCCTTGACAAAGAAGCATTTGACCATGCAGGACTTATCTATGGTATGGGTCATGCGGTATATACTAACTCAGATCCTAGAGCAGTTATTCTTAAGAAATTTGCAAAACAGCTTTCAGAAGAGAAGGGAATGCAGAAAGAATTTGCATTATATGAGCTTGTTGAAAGCGAGGCAGGACAGCTTATCATGAACAAGAGAAAGATGTTTAAGCCAGTCTGTGCCAATGTCGATTTCTATAGTGGATTTGTATACACAATGCTTGGTATTCCAGAAGAAATGTTTACACCTATGTTTGCAACTTCAAGAATTTCAGGCTGGTGCGCACACAGACTTGAGGAACTTGTTAATGCAGGCAAGATTATCCGTCCTGCATACAAATATGTTGGACATCACAGACCATATGTTGATATGGACGAGAGATAATTACGTTTAATGGAGTAGTAAAATTATGTCACAGTACAAGGTTAAGAAGCTGGACCACCCGATTCACTGTACAGTTGAAGTGCCTGGTTCAAAGAGTATTACTAACAGAGCGCTGCTTATGGCAGCTTTATCACAGGGTGAATGTACCCTTAAAGGAGTTTTGTTCAGTGACGATTCGAGACATTTTCTTTTAAGTCTTATCGCACTTGGATATATTATCGAAGTAAACGAAGTTGAACGATATGTTATCATTCATGGACATGGAAGAGATATTCCAAAGAAGAGAGCAACAATCAATGTAGGAAGTGCCGGAACAGCGGCAAGATTCCTTACAGCCATGCTTGCGTTATCAGATGGTGAGTACACAATTGAAGCTTCTGAACAGATGAAGAAAAGACCTATGCTTCCGCTTTTTGAAGCATTACAGAGTATGGGAGCAGAGATTGAGTTTCTTGAGAAAGACGGACATCTTCCAGTTAATGTAAAAGGTGCAGCATATGGTGGGAAGAAACCACAGAATCATGTTTCAATAAGTATAAGTGAAAGCACACAGTTCTTAAGCGCACTTATGATGACATCTCCGATGCTTGAAGAAGGAATACATGTTCATATTACAAGTAATAAAACAGAAGGTTCATATGTGCGTATAACAGCTAAGATGATGGAACAGTTTGGATGTGTGGTAGACCATAAAGGGGCAGAATATGTAGTTCCTGAGGGTTCGGGTTACTATCCACAGACATATTATATTGAACCGGATGTTTCAGCAGCCTGCTACTTCTATGCGGCAGCAGCACTTACAGGCGGAACAGCTATCGTTAAGGGAGTACATTCTAACTCAATGCAGGGTGATCTTAAGTTCATAGATGTTCTTAAGCAGATGGGCTGTGCTGTGACAGAGGAACGCGAGGGTATATGTGTCAGCGGACCTAAGGATGGAGAATATTGCGGTGTGGATGTTGATATGAATGATTTCTCAGACCAGTCAATGACACTTGCGGCTATTGCTCCATTTGCAAAGACTACTACAGTTATCAAGAATATTGAACATATACGATTACAGGAATCAGACAGAATTGAGGCTATGGTCAACGAGCTTAACAATCTTGGTGTTGATGTCAAAGAGGGAAGAGACCGTATAGAGATATCTCCAGCCAATGTTAAGCCAGGTGTAGTTGACACATATAATGACCATAGAATGGCAATGTCTTTCGCACTAATCGGCCTGCGTGTTGATGGAATAATAATTGATAATTATGAATGCTGTTGTAAAACATTTGAGAACTATTTTGAAGTACTTGAAAAGGCATGTGCACAATGAGAATACTTTTATACAGATGGAAGGTGTTCAATCAGGATGATGTAAAGTCTGCGATTGAATATTTCGGACATGAAGTACATGATTACACAGAAACAGTAATAGACAAGGATGATGAGACCGGCTTTAAGCTCCGCGATTATGTGGAGCTTAGGCAGGTCTTTTCTGCATACGACTGTGTTTTTTCACTTAATTATTTTCCGCATGTATCGGATTTATGTGAAGAGCTTGGGAAAAAATATATTGCATGGACGGTAGATAGTCCGCTTATATCACTGTATCATCAGTCATTATTTAATAAATGTAACTATATATTTATATTTGACAGATTTTATTGTGAGGAATTAAAAAATCTTGGGGCAGAAAATGTGTGGTATCTTCCACTTGCTGTAAACTGCTCCCGAGTTGATAAAATAACGGATTCGCTTACTGCTGCTGAACGGAAGAAATGGCACAGTGAAGTATCATTTGTCGGTGGAATGTATCACAGAAATTCATACGATGAAATAAAGGATAAGCTGCCGGAATATTTAAGAGGATATTTTGATGCGGCAATGGCAGCACAGATGGAAATCTATGGTGACAGCATATTTGATAAGGTGCTTACAGTTGATATACTTGAAAAGTTATGTGAGCTTATAGATTTTAAGCAGGATGAACGGGCATTTTCAGATATTGCACTTGTGTTTTCATCAACATTTTTAGGCTTCAAACTCGCTAATATAGAGAGGGTGCAGATACTTAACAAGCTTGCAAAGCATTTTCCGACAGACCTCTATACGGATGATCCGGATAAGGAGCTTATAGGAGTTAATCTTAAGGGAGCAGTTAATTACATGACAGATATGCCGAAGGTCTTTAATTGCAGCAGGATTAATATTAATCCTGTAATGCGCAATATCCGTACTGGAATTCCGCTTCGGGCGTGGGATATTGTCGGTGCAGGCGGATTTCTTATGACCAGTTTTCAGCTTGAATATATGGATTTTTTTGAGAATGGAAAAGATTATGTGTATTACGAAAGCCATGATGACCTGTTAAGAAAGACAGAATATTATCTTAATCATGAGGATGAGCGTGCGCAGATTGCAAGAAACGGACATGAAAAAGCAGTGAAGTTTCATTCATATGAAAAGAGAATGGAGTTCATACTTGATAAATGTGGTATGTTAAAGCACTAAAGTTCAATTTTAGCAGTTTACTATATTGAAATGTGCATATATGACCATTGTTGAAAATAAATATATATGGTATTATAAAAAAGGTTGAGACAACAACCATACAATATTATAACTTTTACTTTCAGGAGGGAAAAGAAATGAGTTTTTGCAAGTATTGCGGAAGACAGTTACAGGACGGAGAAGTCTGTACATGTCAGCAGGCACAACAGTCAGCCGGAGCAGCACAGCCACAGCAGGAATTTAACCAGCAGGCAGCACAGCAGCCAGCCGGAGCAGCACAGCAGACATTCCAACAGGGAGCAGCACAGCAGACATTCCAGCAGGGAGCAGGTCAGCAGACATATCAGCAGGGCTTTAACCAGCAGCAGGCTTCACAGCAGATGGATGCTGTTAAGAAGGCAGGAGCTAATGCAGCCCTTGATTATGTTAATGTGTTGAAGGGATTGTTTACATCACCGGTAGAAACAGTATCAGCATTCGTTGCTAAAGCTAATGTTATTATGATTGCAATACTTATTGGCGGTCAGGCAATCATTAACATGCTTACAAGATTATTTGATATGTTAATTGCTAACAGTAAGGCAAAGGTTACAACAGGAAGTAAAGAACTTGACAGCTTACTTTCATCTTACTACAGCTCATATACTAATACCAAGCCATATCCAGCAGGCTCAATATTCAAGAACATGCTTCTTGAAATTCTTCTGGTAGCAGTAGCAGCGGCTGTAATTGCACTTGCAGTTATGCTTCTTGCAAAGGTGTTTAACAAGGCTAATGTTACATATATGCAGGGTCTTGCAGTATATGCCATTACAGCAGTACTTGGTATACCAGCAGAGTTACTCAGTTGGGTAACAGGTCTTACATCAGTAGGATTCATTGACAGAATATCTTCATGTGTAACAGTATTTTCTAATGTAGCAGGATATGCATTTGTATACATAGCAATCCGAGCATTATGCAAGGATGAGAAGAAGATACCTCTAATAATGGCAATCTCATATGTTGCAGTTAATTTCCTTACATGGGTATTAAGACTTATGTTCTAATTAACAATTTGATAATTGATTATAATTAATGATTCCCGGCAGACCGGAAGTGTGAATACACAATGGTCTGCCGGGAATTTTTTATTATTTTTCAACTTTTTACAAATGTATTTCGTATATAAGTGTAAGAGAACTTATATCAAGGAGGTACTTATGGTGAGAAGAAAATGTTTAATTATTCCGGTCCTTATGGCAGGAATATTATTAATGGGAGGCTGCAGCAGACAGAGCATTGAAGATGTGAAGCGTTTTCAGGAGACAAGCACAGCCGTAGAGAATCAGACCAATCAGACAGGAATTATTCAGGAGAACGAATCACGTGAGAACAAAGTTGATAATGTGTTTGCGGGAATGGTTTCAAGTAGTCCTAAATATGCTGAAAGATATTCAGATGTTGATATGGAGATTTATACAGGGAAACTGGTTACCAAATTTACATACAGTATAGGTGAAACAGCCATTGCTGAAAATGTTGATGAGTTATCCAAGCTGATGAGCGAGGAGGACATAGCTGAATATATAAAATATGATACTGAAACACCAGAAAAATTCAGTGCATATGACAAGATGATTAATGAAGATGGAACATTTGCAAATGATAGAAAAGGTATCAAGCAGGTTGCCCTGCTGATGAAGTTAAAGATTACTAATAATGGTGATGAAGATTTTCAGTTTCTGTCGAACGGATTCCGTTTGTATTGCTTCAGATATAACGAACAGGACGATGCAACATATTATTCAACCATAGAAAGCAGACAATCATATCTTAATATTCATGATGACCATGAAATATTCAGACATCATCTTACAATTAAGCCGGGAGAAACTAAAGAGGTTGTTGCAATGGAGGTCATTCCTTATGAATTTGTTACTTCTTACACAAGAACAACTGCTAATGTTGGAGGTCAATATATAGATACATATAAGGATATAACAACAGATGGTCTTACTATAGATTCGTTGTATACATGCTACAGTACAACTGATAAAGCATTTCCTGTTGGGTCTCCGATAGTAAAGCTTGATATAGACAAGTAGCCGGGAGGAAAACAGTATGAAGGTGATGATTAAGACAGAGCTCGAAAGAGCATTTAAAAGCTGGAGTCTGTGGCTGGCTCTTATAATTGGGATGGGGTTAAGCATAGCACAGATTATAACCAGGATTATACCGGCAGCCATGAATCCGCTGATGGGATATATGCCTGATAATGCCACACTTATGCCGATAAGTGCATTTCAGGTGTGGATAGGTAATGGAGTATCATTTGAATACAGTCTGTTTATAAGGCTGATTCCGATACTGGCGGCTATGCCGTATGCAGTTACATATCTGTCAGATATTAAAAGTGGAATTATTAAGAATTATGTAACGAGAACAGCTAAGTTTAATTATCTTGCTGCCAAATATATTGCAGTGTTTGTGACGGGAGGTGTGGTAGTGGTTATGCCATTGCTTATTAATTACCTGACTGCGATAACTATTCTTCCATCACTTGTGTGGCCGGTTGGTGTATTTGCAAGTTCTCCAAAAAGTATATGGTCAGCAATATTTTATACACATCCACACATTTATATGATTATGTATATGATTCTGCTTTTTGTGTGCGGAGGTCTTATGGCAACAATAGCACTTATTGTATCTAATATAGTTAATAACAGATTTGTGGCTATGCTTGCACCATATATTATTACTGAATTTGCAAATGCGATACTGCGCATGTCTGATAAGAAATGGCTGAGAGGTATTGCACCGACAAAGCTTTTTAATATGGCACAGACCAATACAGGAGCATCGTTCATAGTGTATATAGCAGTATTACTGATACTTGGAGTTGTTGTGTATTTTATAGGAGGGCTTAAGCATGAAACATACTAAAGGCAGATTCAGCATAAGAAAGCACCCGTTTATAATTACATTTATAATAATGGCAGTAATTGCTGTAGTAGTTGCAGTTGGATATATAGATGTGAATCACAGATTTCCAGAGCCGGAAGAAGAAATTGTAGAGAAGGATGAATGGGTACAGTATTCTGATGGGATAAAGATTACGGTTACAGGAATTGATTACTGCACTGAACGGGAAGTTAATGAAAAATACAGCGCCAGTGTTAAGGAACTGGGCAGGTTTAATTATATAGTTTTAAAGGTTAAAGTTCAGAATGAGTCACAGGATAAGTTTAATATGTTCAGTATTGTGACAGACTCTAATCTTGTTATATACCCGGATGGATATGAAAATCAGGGAATGGTATGTGAAGATAATGTATCTGTTGATAAAGGCGAGGTCAAAGACTTTACACTGGCATATGTCATTAGTAAAAATTATCTGAGTGAAAAGAAGCTGGATAAGCTCCTTCATGAAGATATATATCTGTGTTTTAAGGCTTATCCAGTAAGACAGGCGATTGTAATCAGGGGTATAGATGGATGAAGAAATTAAAATTATTATTTAATGTAAGCGAGGCTGCACTTACGGCGGCTGTGTTTGTGTTAGTAACAGCGCTTGTACCGATGGATATAATTCTAAAACTTGTGAGTCAGTCCGTTATTAATGGAAATCCGTGCCTGTATGATGCACTTATCAGTGTGAATGTAAGTACAATGTGGAGATATGTTGTTCCATTTGTATTGTTTTATGTTCTTTATATTCAGAAATATGATTTGAACAGTGCAATAGTTATAAGAAGAAAGAATGTAAGAAATGTGTGGATTAATTCACAGATTAATATGGTTGTGGCAGCAGGATTTTTCTCTGCGTATATTACGGTGGTAACTTTAACAGCCGGGTATCTGATGACAGGAAAAGTATATAACTGGGATGAAAAATTCAGCAAGGCATTCATGGCAACAGGAGATATAGTACAGAACCGCCCATCACTGTGGCTTTTTATAATTGCATTTGTTATAGAAGCATTTGCAATACTGTATGTATCAGGCACGCTTATGATGATTATGTGGTGGCTTACTAATAACCAGTGGGCAGGTTTCCTTGCTGCCCTGGCTGTGAGCAGCTTTGAGAACATGGCGTATATGGGATTTCTTACATATTATTACAAGTTAAGAGGCAATATCTATATGAACGGTGTGCAGATATGGCGGAATATATTGTATCCGCTGATACTGTGTCTGGCTGTGTCACTGGTAACAACTGTTATTATCAGAAGAAAGGACTTTTTCAGATGAAAAATGTGATTTTTCAGATAAAATATGATTTCATTAATGGAATAGTGTATCAGTGGAAGAAATTTCTTCTGATTGCAGTGGTATATGCTGTTCTTATAACAGACTTTCTTGTGCGCTGTAAGACAAAACATTTTATGGGACAATACACATCATCGGATATCATATTATATATCTTTCGCGGGATGCGCTGGATTGTGGATGTACAGACAGATATTAATATTCCGACAGCATACATACTTCCTAATATTCTTATTGGCTTTGCAATAGGTAACTATCCATTCAAGGATATTAACGGTTATGGCGGAATGGTGCTTATGAGAGCAGGTAAGAAGCTGGTATGGTGGTTATCCAAATGTATATGGGCAGTGTTTACTGCATGTATCTGTTATGGAATCTTAATACTTGAGATAGCCGGTGTTTCGCTGGCAGGCGGAAGACTGAGCCTGCAGGTCAATAAACAGGTGTGTATCAGTATAGACGGTTACGACAAAACACTGATAAAGAATAATCCGAATCTTACAAGACTTACAGTGTATATGATTATTGTGGGGCTTCTCACAACAATTGCAATATGCCTTGTACAGATATGCGTTTCACAGATTATGGGACCGATTATCGGGTACATTGCTGTCGTAGTTATACTGATTATGGGAGTATTTTTCAGGTCATTCCTGTTTATAGGTAACGGCTTCATGGCGTTAAGAAATATTATGTATACACCTGAAGGCGGGAGCCTTACGCTGACGGTTATTGCAGATATTGTGCTGATAGTCGTTTCTGTAATTGCAGGATATGCTTCGTTTAGGCAAATGGATATATTAAAGAAAAGTGATTGGAGGGTGTAATTATGGTAATAAAGCTTACAAATGTTTCAAAGGTTATAAAGAAGGCAAAGGTTCTTGATAATGTTAATCTGGAACTTACAAGCGGTAAAGTGTATGGCTTAAAGGGAAAGAATGGCTCAGGAAAGACAATGCTTATGAGGGTTATATGCGGTCTTATATCAGCAACAGAGGGAACTGTTGAGATAGATGGCAAGATTCTTGGAAAGGATATGACATTTCCGGACAGTGTCGGAGTGCTAATAGAGAATCCCGCATTTATCGGTAATTATACAGGTTTTAAGAATCTTAAGGTGCTTGCTTCAATCCAGAACAGAGTTGATGATGAACATATAAGAGAGGTAATACGTCAGGTGGGGCTTGACCCTGATGATAAGAGAACTTACAGGAAGTATTCTCTTGGTATGAAGCAGAAGCTTGGAATTGCTGCAGCATACATGGAGAATCCTGACCTTATCATACTTGATGAGCCTATCAACGCACTTGATGAAGCAGGAGCAAAGCAGGTTCATGAGATACTTGAGGAACAGAAGAAGAGAGGCGCACTTATCATAATTGCATGCCACGATAAGGAAGAACTTGAGATGCTCTCTGACGAGATAATTGAGATTAGTGAAGGAAGAATCATAGAAAAGTAAAGGAAAAGGGCAGTCATACAGGTGAGTGTGACCGCCCTTTGATATCTAAATGCTTAATTTACCGCTGAATACTCCATCGTATTCATTAAAATAACTCTCTTCAAGCTTTCTCATCATAACTGTAACATAATCATCAATATAGCTTAATGATATATACATATTGCCGACGGAACTATCAATAATCTGCACTTTGATAAGAAGATTATTGTCTGCTCTGAAAGCTGCGCTTGCACCACATTTGAAATTATAATCAGGGAAGTTCTGGAAAACATTCTTTCCGAGTCCGAAATGCAGCTCGTGATTTCCTGTTGCATTAGTATAGAAAAATGTTCCTTCATCCCCGTTAAATGTGAGCTTTATGTCTGTTACACCACATGGATTAGTGTCAAATTCATAGCTCTGTCCGTTGATTTTGCTTATAAGGTCTGAACTATATTCGCCCGGTTCAACAAGAAGCTGGCGTGAATTTTCGAATTTCTGGAATTCTTTATAATCACCATTATCAGTACATGTATCAATATGGCTGTATACTTCTTCGTAAAATGTATCATATATCAGCTGTACTCCACCCTGACGACCCTGTGCATCAGCAGTGGTAACAAGAATAACATCTTTATCCGGGTAATATACGGCAAGCTGTCCACCCATACCAAAAAATGCATAACCATTGTGAGTTGTCATCCATATCTGGTAGCCATAGCCCTGCATTTCTTCCCATGAACCTGATTTTCCATAAGGGTCACTCTGCTTAACAGTTGCCTCCTTAAGATATCCGGAAGGCAGCAACTGCTTTCCATCAAGTTTACCATTCTGAGATACAACATACATAACCTTAAGGATATCCCGTGGTGTTGCACACATTCCTGAACCGCCCATGCTTACTTTTCCATCAGGAGATTTTAATATAAATGCTTCTTTAGAAAAACTCAATTCGTCTAAGAATTTCGTCCTCAGATAATCAAGCAGTTCCATACCTGTGAGCTTTTCAACAAGTGCACCCAATGTATGTGTTGAAGCTGTATCATAAGAGAAATTAGTTCCAGGAACATGGTCGGGTGTAACAGTGAAGAAAGAACCTACCCAGTCAGGGGAACCTCCGATTTTGTATGCATTCACATCATGGCATGTTCTCATTGTGAGCATCTGCCTTATTGTGAGCATCTGCATATACGGGTGCACGCCTGTTTCTAGCTGCTTTTCAGGGAAATAATCTGCAATATGGTCATCAAGTGATATTCTGCCTTCATCAGCAAGCAGCCCTATGGCAAGTGAAACGAAAGATTTGGTGACAGAAAACATTCTGTGAAGAGTGTCTTTCGTGTATGGTGCATAGTAGCTTTCCATACATATTTTACCATGTCGCATAACAATTATGCTGTGCATCGGAAGGTTGTTATATTCAAGCTTTCTGGCAAAGCTGATAAGTCCTGTGGAAGATATTCCTACATCCTCTGGTATTACCTTTTCAAAGTCTAACATTGTTGTCCTCCTGGATATTTGTAATGATTAAATACAATAATCATTCCTATTATAATCCTTTTGGGTATATACTGTAAATCAAAAAATATGAATCTTTAAATTAAGTCCAATATAGTATATACTTAATGTAAATATGCCAGAGGGCATGAAGGAGAAGGAAATGATAGATTTATTACTTAAGAGGTTTGTAAAAGATTATGATAAGACGAAGAACCCCGAAGTCCGTACAAGATACGGTGTGTTTGCCGGGATTGTGGGAATAATCTGTAATCTTATACTGTTTTTAGCAAAGATACTTGCAGGAGTGCTTACGGCATCGGTTTCAATAATGGCGGATGCGGTCAATAATTTATCGGATGCAGGATCTTCAATTGTTACACTTATAGGCTTTAAGCTTGCTGGAAAGCCGGCTGATTATGAACATCCGTATGGTCATGGAAGAATCGAATATATATCGGGCTTCATAGTATCAGGAGCAATTATAATTATGGGCTTTGAACTGCTGACAACATCATTCAGAAAAATACTTCATCCTACGCCGCTTGAGGTATCCGTACCATCTCTTATTATACTTGTGTTATCAATCCTTATGAAAATGTGGATGGCAAAATTCAACAAATATCTTGGCAATAAAGTAGATTCTGCAGCAATGAAGGCAACGGCTACAGACAGCCTGTCAGACTGCGTTGCAACATCAGTAGTCCTTATAGGAGTGCTTCTTACCCTGTTTTCTGATATTAATATAGATGGAATAGCAGGAGTTGTTGTTGCTGTATTTGTAATATTAGCTGGTTTTGGTGCGGCAAAAGATACATTGCAGCCACTTCTTGGGCAGCCACCAACGAAAGAATTTGTACAGGAACTTGAGAATATTGTTCTTCAGGATAAGCATATAATAGGAGTTCACGACCTGATTGTGCATAATTACGGTCCGGGCAGAGTATATGCATCGCTTCACGCAGAGGTTCCGGCTAATATGGACATGATGGAAGCGCATGATTATATAGATATGGCTGAAAGAAGAGTTGAAAAGCGCATGAAATGCTTTATAAGCATACATATGGATCCGGTAGTTACAGATGATGAGGTGATAAATCATTTGCGAAAGATGACTATTGCGGTTGTAAAGTCAGTAGGTGAGGAACTGGATATACATGATTTCAGGACTGTTAAAGGTCCATATATAACTAATCTTATATTTGATGTGCTTGTTCCTTATAATTATCATCTTTCAGATGATGAGATAAAGAAACAGATTCAGAAAAAAATCACGGAGAAGCAGAGTGAATGCCGCGCCGTGATTAATATTGATAAAAGTTATACAGGCTGATTAAATCCAGCCGCCATCAAGAGTTATTATCTGACCGGTAAGATAGCTGTTCATGCCGGAAAGAGATTTAACAAGCTCAGCGACTTCCTGCGGGTCTCCAAACCGGCCTGCAGGAATCTCTTCGGCAAGTTCTGCCTTGTCATCATCTGAGAGATGACCGTTCATATCTGTGTCAATAGCTCCGCAGGCAACAGCGTTGACCTGAATACCACTTGGAGCAAGCTCCTTTGCAAGTGCCCTTGTAAATGAATTGACTGCCCCCTTGGTTGCTGAATATGCAACCTCACAGCTTGCACCGTACAATCCCCACACAGAAGATATATTAATAATCTTGCCACAGTGTCTTTTCATCATATCTTTAACGGCAAAATGGCAGCAGTTAAAGACAGAATCTATATTAGTGTTACATATTCTGTGCCACTCATCTTCACTCATATCCTGAAAAAGCCCGACAACGGATATTCCGGCATTGTTGATAAGCACATCAACCTGCCCGAAACGCTGAAGGCACATGTCAAACATTTTCTGTACATCACTGTAATTTCCCATATTGCCTGCAAATGTTTCACATTCACTTCCTTTTTCCTCAATAATGGATTTTACTTCATTTAGTTTATCCACATTATTCACACAGTTAATAACAATATTAGTATCTTTTCCAGCGAGTTCTATTGCAATGGCTCTTCCGATTCCTCGGGAAGCTCCTGTTATAACTATAGTTTTTTTCATGATAATATGCCTCTCTTAAAACGATTTGATTTTAATAATATCGTTATTATAATACAGGAAAACACTGGATATTTCCATATAAAAATTAAAAACATATATTGACAAAAACTGCCTTGTGCATACTTACCAAAAAGAAATTCAGATTGTATTTATTTCAATAATTGCTTGACAGGATTTGAAAATGCCTTAAAAAGTTTTCCACATTTTTAAAGACTGATTTTATCTAAAATAAGACTTATCAACCAAGTTATCCACATTATCCACAATTATCCACAATATTTTGTTATTAATTTAGTATACCTGAAACAGAATAAATGTTTTGTTAATATTTGCAAAAAATTAGAAAACTTACTTATGACACTTGACATATTTGCATAAAATAATTAAAGGACATACTTGTTAATTTACAAATATATGATATAATACTTACATAAAATAAGTATACAGAAATGTATCTTAGGTCGTGTTAGCTGCATGTGTATATATTCTTTCGACACATGTGGTGATTTAAGAAGGAAGAATGTCTGATAGATTTTATAAAGAGAAGGTTGGAAAGGAATTACGATCAGATTCTTACCTCTGCCCACGATTATAAAACACGTAAAGGAGTTGGACATCATGAGATTTATAATTACAGGAAGAAATATTGATATAACAGAGGGATTAAAGTCAGCAGTAGAGGAGAAGCTTGGAAAGCTTGACAGATTCTTTGCGCCAGAGACAGAAGTTAATGTAACTTTGAGTGTGGAAAAAGAAAGACAGAAGATTGAGGTAACTATTCCGGTTAAGGGTAACATCATAAGAAGCGAGCAGGTAAGCAGCGATATGTATGTTTCAATTGATCTTGTCGAAGAGGTTATCGAGCGTCAGTTAAAGAAGTATAAGAATAAGATTGTTGACAAGCAGCAGAATGCAGCAGCATTTGCACAGGAATTCGTAGAGAAAGATTATGATGATGATGAGGTTAAGATTATCAGAACCAAGAGATTCGGAATCAAACCAATGGATCCTGAAGAAGCATGTGTTCAGATGGAGCTTCTTGGACATAATTTCTATGTGTTCTTTAATTCAGAGACAGAAGAAGTTAATGTTGTTTATAAGAGAAAAGGCAACACATATGGTCTGATTGAACCAGAACTTGATTAGTATGCTTTTTTACGTCATATAGGTTTATCCTCTTTTTCAGAGTACCGTCTGCCGGTTAGTGCTGGCAGGCGGTATTTCTTTATATGTATAAGAAATCTATTTATAGAATTTTAATGGTTTAACTTTACTTGATAGAATATCTAAATAGTGGTACAATTACAACATAAATAGGCTTTTATAAGGAGATATATAAAGTAATGGGATTAGCTCAGAAATTATTTGGAACACACAGCGAACATGAATTGAAAAGAATATATCCAATTGCTGATAAGATTGAAGGCTACAGAGAATCTTATAGCAAGTTAAGCGACGAAGAACTTAAAGGAAAGACTAAGGAGTTTAAGGACAGATTAGCTAAGGGAGAGACTCTTGATGATATTCTGCCGGAAGCATTTGCAACAGTAAGGGAAGCGGGCAGGAGAGTTCTTGGTATGGAACATTATCGTGTTCAGCTTATCGGAGGAATTATTCTTCATCAGGGAAGAATTGCCGAGATGAAGACTGGTGAAGGTAAGACACTTGTGTGTACACTTCCAGCATATCTTAATGCACTTACTGAAGAGGGCGTAATCGTAGTTACTGTTAATGATTACCTTGCTAAGCGAGATGCTGAGCAGATGGGTATGATACATGAATTCTTAGGCCTTAAGGTTGGCGTTGTATTACACGACTCAACAAGAGAAGAGAGGCAGGCTGCATATGGAAGTGATATTACATATGTAACGAACAACGAACTTGGTTTTGATTATCTTCGTGATAACATGGCTATATATAAGAGTGAACTTGTATTAAGAAATCTTAAGTACTGTATTATAGATGAGGTCGATTCTGTTCTTATTGATGAGGCACGTACACCTCTTATTATCTCAGGACAGAGCGGAAAATCTACTAAATTATATGAACTCTGTGATATACTTGCAAGGCAATTACAGCGAGGCGAATATAAGGGTGAGAGAACTAAGATGCAGGCAATCATGAACGAGGAAGTTGAAGAAGATGGAGACTTCATCGTTAATGAGAAGGATAAGGTAGTTAACCTTACTGAACAGGGTATTCACAAGGTTGAGCAGTTCTTCCATATAGATAATTATGCAGATCCTGAGAATCTTGAAATTCAGCATAATGTTACACTTGCACTTCGCGCTCATAATCTTATGTTCAGGGATAAGGATTATGTTGTTAAAGATGATGAGGTACTTATAGTAGATGAATTTACAGGCCGTATTATGCCAGGACGTCGTTATTCAGATGGTCTTCATCAGGCGATAGAAGCCAAAGAGCATGTTAAGGTTAAGAGAGAGAGTAAGACTCTTGCAACTATTACATTCCAGAACTTCTTTAATAAGTTTGAGAAGAAGGCTGGTATGACAGGTACAGCCTTACAGAAGAGAAGGAATTCCGTGAAATCTATAACATGGACGTTGTTGAAGTGCCAACTAACAAGCCTGTTATAAGAGTTGATTATAATGACGCTGTATTTAAGACTAAGAAAGGCAAATTTAATGCTGTTGTACAGTCTGTTATTGAATCTCATGAAAAAGGACAGCCTGTTCTTGTCGGTACAATAACAATTGAGACGTCTGAGCTTCTTAGTGAGATGTTAAGAAAGAAGGGCATACCTCATAATGTACTTAATGCGAAGTATCATGAGTTAGAGGCACAGATAGTATCAGAGGCAGGACGTCATGGTGCAGTTACTATTGCGACTAACATGGCTGGTCGAGGAACTGATATTAAGCTTGATGATGAGGCTGTTGCTGCAGGTGGTCTTAAGATTATTGGTACAGAAAGACATGAAAGCCGTCGTATTGACAACCAGTTACGTGGACGTTCTGGACGACAGGGAGATCCTGGTGAATCAAGATTCTACATTTCTCTTGAAGATGATCTTATGAGGCTGTTTGCACAGGAAAGACTTATGAATATATTCAACAGTCTTGGGGTATCTGAGGATGAGCAGATTGAGCATAAGATGTTAAGCAAGGCTATAGAGACAGCTCAGAAGAAGATTGAGACTAATAACTTTGGTATCAGAAGCCATCTTCTTGAATATGATCAGGTTATGAATGAGCAGAGAGAGATTATGTACGCAGAACGTAGAAGAGTTCTTGATGGGGAAAGCATGCGTAATTCTATCATGAAGATGATAACTGATTATGTAGAGAATGTAGTTAACCGCTGTGTAAGTGAAGATAAAGATGCTAACGAATGGGATTATGATGAGATTAATGAGCTTCTTCTTCCAACTATTCCTATTGAGAGAGTGGAATACAGAGAGAATATTAAGAATAAGAATGAATTAATACATGATCTTAAGGAAAAGGCTGTTAAACTCTATGAGGATAAAGAGGCACTCTTCCCAGAGGCTGAGCAGATAAGAGAAATCGAGCGAGTAATCCTTCTCAAGGTAATTGACAGAAAGTGGATGGATCATATCGATGATATGGATCAGTTAAAGCAGGGTATCGGTCTTCAGGCACTTGGACAGAGAGATCCTGTTGTCCAGTATAAGATGATGGGTTATGACATGTTTGATGAGATGACTGCAGGAATTACAGAGGATACCGTAAGACTTCTTATGCATATTCAGGTTGAGCAGAAGGTTGAAAGAGAACAGGTTGCCAAGGTAACAGGTACTAATAAGGACGAAGGACCATCTGTTAAGGGACCAGCGAGAAGAACAGAGAAGAAGATATATCCTAATGATCCATGCCCATGCGGAAGTGGCAAGAAATATAAGAATTGCTGCGGAAGACAGGCATAAGTTTATAAGAGACATCAGGGCGCGGAATGCTTGAAATATCAGCGTCCGCGCCTATTATTTTGGAGGACATATGGTAGAGTTAGACCAGTTTAGATACAGAATTTCAGGATACGATAAGCCTATGGCTCAGATTAAGAATTCTCTGGATCTTGACAATAAGCAGAAAAGGATTGAAGAATTAGAGGCTGATATGGAATCTCCGGGATTCTGGGATAATCCGGATAAATCACAGAATGCAATGAAAGAGCTTAAAGGCTTAAAGGATGCATTTGAAAGATACAATGAGCTAGAAACAGGACTTGATGATGTTAAGACACTTATTGAGATGGCAGAAGAATCTAATGATCAGTCGCTTATTCCAGAGATAGAAGAAGAGATAACGGGTCTTGAAGACAAGATGGAAAGTTTAAGGATTGAGACATTGCTTTCTGGAGAACATGATGCATGTGATGCCATTCTTACACTTCATGCAGGAGCAGGTGGAACAGAAAGCTGTGACTGGTGTCAGATGCTTTTCAGAATGTATACAAGATGGGCGGAAAGTCACGGATATACAACAGAAACACTTGATTATCTTGAAGGTGAAGAAGCAGGAATTAAGTCGGTTACTATAGAGATAAGAGGAGAGAATGCATATGGACATCTGAAATCTGAACATGGTGTTCACAGACTTGTAAGAATATCTCCATTCAATGCGGCAGGTAAGAGACAGACTTCTTTCGTATCATGTGACGTAATGCCTGATATTAATCAGGATATAGATATTGAGATTAATGATGATGATTTAAGAATTGATACATATCGTTCAAGTGGTGCAGGTGGACAGCACATTAATAAAACGTCATCAGCAATCAGAATTACACATCTTCCAACAGGAATTGTTGTACAGTGTCAGAATGAAAGATCTCAGCACCAGAATAAAGATAAAGCTATGCAGATGTTAAAGGCTAAGCTCTATCTTTTAAAGGAGGCTGAGAATGCAGAGAATCTATCTGGAATCAGAGGAGATGTCAAGGATATTAATTTCGGAAGCCAGATAAGAAGTTACGTTCTTCAGCCATATACAATGGTTAAGGATAACAGAACTAATAAGGAAGTTGCTAATGCGGGCAGCGTACTTGATGGCAATATCGATCCGTTTATCAACGCGTATCTTACATGGATAAGCACAGGAAAGACTGAAGAATAATGAAAGGTGGTATATCAGTATGGCAGATTACATAAAACCAGTAATTTTCAGATTAGGGAATCAGCAGTTTGGAGTGGATATTAATCTTGTTCAGTCTATAGAAAGAGAGATTAATATTGTAAGAGTTCCCAATGCAATGAAATATATAAGTGGAATTGTTAATCTGAGAGGGGAGGTTATTCCTGCATTCAGTTTAAGAAAAAAGTTTGGCACAGATGACAATGTTGGTGTGATTGGAGAAGACAGTACAGTAATTGTAAATATACCTGGTGTTGTCAAGCTTGCTCTTGAGGTTGATGAGGTGCTTGAAATAGGTGATATTGATGCCCAGAGCATTGTACAGATGCCGGCGCTTGCGAAGACTGTTGATACAGAATATCTTGACAGGGTTGCCAATGTTAATGGACAGCTTGTTATTCTTCTTGATGTTGAAAAATTACTTACGCAGTCAGAAGCAGAGAATGTTAAGAAATTCACAGAAGATATGAATGATAATGACGGAGGTGCTGCTAATGTCTGATACTAAGTTTGAGAGAAATGCAGGCATACTTATGCCTGTAAGTTCATTACCATCACCATATGGTATAGGAACATTTGGCAAGGATGCATATGATTTTGTTACATTTGTTAAAGAATGTAATCATAAGTACTGGCAGGTACTTCCGTTAGGACCAACTACTTATGGTGACAGCCCATATCAGTCATATTCTGCATTTGCAGGTAATCCGTACTTTGTTGATCTTGATATGCTTATTGAGGCTGGATTCTTGTTAAAGTCAGAGGTTATTTCAAGAGACTGGGGTGATGGAATTGTGCCTGTAAATGTTTCTGAAGATGACGCTGTTAATGGAAGATTCGGAACCTACAGAGATGGAAATATTGGTGACGAAAGATATGTCAGTTATGAAAAGATATATAATAACAGATTTGACATATTAAGAATTGCTTATAACAGATTTAAGGCTGCATGTGCAGAAAGCAAGAAGACGCTTGCAAAGGGGCTTCCTATTTATAAGCAGTTTGATAATTTTGTTAAAGATAATGCAGACTGGCTTGAGGATTATGCTCTGTTTATGGCATTGAAGTCACATTTTAACAATGTCTCATGGGGTGAATGGGAAACTGACATAAAGTTCAGAAAGCCTGAGGCAATGAGCCGATATGAAGAGCAGCTTTCTGATGATATAGGATACTGGAAATTCATACAGTTTGAATTCTACTTACAGTGGAATGCGCTTAAACAATATGCTAATAGTAATGGTATAGAGATTATAGGTGATATACCTATTTATATGGGATATGACAGCGTAGATGTATGGGCTAATCAGGGAGAATTCCAGCTGGATGAGAATCTAACACCAATAAAGGTTGCAGGTGTACCACCTGATGCATTCTCTGATGCGGGACAGAAATGGGGAAATCCTCTTTATGATTATGATAAAATGGAAGCAAATGGATTCAGCTGGTGGAGAAAGAGAATGGCAGCTTCAGCAAAACTATATGATGTCATAAGAATTGATCATTTTATAGGAATTGTGAAGTACTATACAATTCCAGCAGACATGCCTGATGCAAGACAGGGTGAGTACAGACAGGGACCAGGACAGAAGCTGCTTGATGCTATTAATGAATCTATCGGTGATAAGAAGATTATTGCTGAGGACTTAGGTGTTGAAGTTCCTGAAGTAGCAAAGATTCTTAAAGAAAATGGATATCCGGGAATGAAGGTTCTTGAATTTGCATTTGGTGGAGACAGAAAGAATCCGCATCTGCCATATAATTATACACAGAATCTTGTATGCTATGGTGGAACTCATGATAACGAAACGCTGCTTGGTTTCTTTGAGGACAGAGGCGACTGGGAGTTAGGATATGCTTATGACTATCTTGATACAAGAGATAAGGGAAGAATGGTTGATCAGGTGTTCAGGGCTGCGTATTCAAGTGTTGCTGTTCTTACAGTATTTGCAGTTCAGGACATTCTCAAACTTGGAAATTGGGCAAGAATGAATTTGCCATCAAGCATGGGTAATAACTGGAAATGGCGAATGCAGAAAGGACAGTTAGGCCAGCACGAACTGGAATGCATGAGATATCTTGCAAGCGTATTTGATAGAGAAAGAAAGTAATATTAGATGGGGCAGGGAATTATCAATATATTTTCTGCCCCTTTTTTGAAGAAAAAACAAAAAACAGTACGATAGTACTATTTACATATTCCTGATTAGTGGTATTATATTCATATAAAGAGACAAGTTAATATATTGGCAAAGTAGTCGAAAGGCTATGACGCAAAGCCAAGGGTCTTAACTGATTTTATCAGAATGACAGCCGGTTGCATTACAATCAACGCAAATGATTCGTATTATTCAGGCATCCGGTAATCGGATGTTTTTTTATTATATGGTTCAACGGGGGAACTGATTATGAAAAAGAATAATTCTAAAAAGTGGATCAAAACAATAACAATAACAACAGCGGTACTTGTATTTGCAACTGGTGCGGTATTTGCATTAAAGTCAGCAGGTACAGCTAATACAGATAAAGATAGTGCTGATACAGTAGTTGCGGCAGCTAATGAAGCAACAGATTTAGTGGTTAAAGAAACAGTTTCAGAGAAAGAAACAGAAGTTATTACAGAGACAGCCGCTACAGAGGCAACAACAGAAGAAGCCACTGAGGCAGTAACAGAACAGAGCAGTACAATTGCAGAGATTCAGCCACAGACAGAGGCTGCAACAGAATCAGTTCAGGAGCCAGAAGTTACAGAGGCTGTTACAGAGTTACCTGTTGTACAGACTCCATCAGATGCAAGAGTTGCACAGGTTATAGCAGGAATTAATGCTGAGCGTGAGGCAGCTGGTGTGGCAGCGGTTACATATGATGTGACACTCACAGATATGGCACAGGTAAGAGCATCAGAGAATGCAGCTAATGACTATTTTGTTATAGAGAATGGTAAGCATAAAAGACCCGATGGAAGAAATGCTTCTTCAATATGTGAAGATTATGGACAGAGTGGAAACTTTGGCGAGGTTATGGGAAGATATCAGGAAACTCCTGATGAGATAGTAGCTGGCTGGCATAATTCAGCAACACATTATGCATGCATGACAAATACTAAGTATAGCAGAGTTGGTGTAGGTGTTGCAGCAGATTCAGAGGGATACCTTTACTGGGTAGCAATCTTCATGGATTAATTTTAAATAGACAATAGATTACATAATATAGATACAACTTAATATGGTAAGAACAATGTATTTGCGGCGTTGTTTTTATAAAGCTTCATTAGAAGCGGAAACCCTCACATTCCTCTCCCGTTGTGTGAGGGTTTCTTTTTGCGCTGAAATTAAAGAAAAGACAGGCTCCCCTTATTTATTATATATCTGGAAACTGCTAAATTAGAAGCAAGAAAAGAAATCAGAAAAAATTTGATAAGGTATCTGGCAAGATGTTCAATTGAGCATTTAAAGAGAAAGACACTTGCAATGTGTATACATATATGGTAATATTCTTTGTGCGGTAGACAGTTGTTTATCAGAGAAAGACATTGAAGAACAATTGTCTTTGTAAAACGGACAATAGAAAGGTATAGACGCAGTATGGCAGATAATATTAAGTATTATGTCGTTAAGCAAAAGGCTCTGCCTGAGGTTCTGCTTAAGGTAGCGGAGACGAACAGAATTATTGAGACTGAAAATATATCTGTTGCAGATGCTACAGAGAAAGTTGGAATAAGCAGAAGTTCTTATTACAAGTATAAGGATGATATTTTTCCGTTTAGAGAGAATGTAAAGGGGAAAACCATTACATTTGTATTGTCTATGGACGATGAACCAGGGCTGCTTTCCCTGGTATTGAAGAAGGTTGCAGAATTCAAGGCGAATATTCTTACTATTCATCAGACAATTCCGGTTAATGGGATTGCATCACTGACGCTTAGTGTGGATATTCTTCCGACTACAGGAGACTCTTCAGAAATGATAGAGCAGATAGAAAGACTTAAAGGAGTAAGATATCTTAAGATATTAAGCAGTGATGCATCTATCTGATATATAAGCAATTAAAGAAAACGGAGGCAGATATGGCAAAGATTGCAGTGTTAGGTTATGGAACAGTAGGATCAGGAGTGGTTGAGGTATTAAATACCAATGGTGCTTCAATTGCAAAGAGAGCAGGAGATACTATTGAGGTTAAGAGTGTACTTGATTTAAGAGATTTTCCGGGAGATCCAATTCAGGATAAAATCGTTCATGATATAGATCTTATAATTAATGACCCTGAGATAGAGGTTGTTGTTGAGGTTATGGGTGGTGTAGAGCCAGCATTTACATTTGTTAAGAAGGCACTTGAAGCAGGAAAGAGCGTGTGTACATCTAATAAGGCACTTGTTGCTGCACATGGTCCGGAGCTTCTTGAGATGGCTAAAGAAAGAAGACTTAATTTCATGTTTGAGGCATCAGTAGGCGGTGGAATTCCAATTATCAGACCGCTTAACCAGTCTTTAACAGCAGATGAGATTACTAAGATTACAGGTATTCTTAATGGAACAACTAACTATATTCTTACTAAGATGAGCAGAGAAGGAATCTCATATCAGGAGGTTCTTAAAGAGGCACAGGCACTCGGATATGCAGAAAAAAATCCTGAGGCTGATGTTGAAGGTTACGATGCATGCAGAAAAATAGCGATTCTTACATCGCTTGCATTTGGAAATACAGTGAAATTTGAGGAAGTGTATACAGAGGGAATAACAAAGATTTCTAATGAAGATTTTGCATATGCTAAAGAGCTTGGAAGTGTTATCAAGCTTCTTGCAACAAGCTACAGTAAGGATGGCAAGGTATATGCAATCACAGCACCATTTATGATTGACAGTACACATCCATTATATAATGTTAATGACGTTCTTAACGGAATCTATGTACATGGCAATGTATTAGGAGATGTAATGTTCTTCGGAGCAGGAGCCGGAAAGCTTCCAACAGCAAGCGCTGTAGTATCAGATGTAGTTGACTGTGTTAAGCATAAGGGTAAAAATGTTATGACAATCTGGAGTTCGGTAAAGCAGGAACTTGGTGATACATTTGACGAGACAAGAAAGTTCTTTGTAAGAATTAAGGGCGATGATGTCCAGGCAGCTAAGGCAGCATTTGGTGAAGGACAGGTTGTTAAGGTTGATGGAATTAACGGAGAGTTCGGATTTGTTACAGAACCTATGACAGAGAGAGCATTTGAAGATGCTAAGGATAAGGTTTCTGTTATAAGCAGAATCAGAATAGATGATACTAAATTACAGTAATAATATAAGGGAGAAAAGTAATGATTAAAGTAGTTAAATTTGGTGGAAGTTCACTTGCAAGCGCAGAGCAGTTTAAGAAGGTTGGCAATATTATCCGTGCTGATGAGGACAGAAAGTATGTGGTTCCTTCAGCACCTGGAAAGAGATTTCCAGAGGATACTAAGGTTACTGATATGCTTTACAAATGTTATGCAGAGGCAGAAGCTGGTAAGAATATTGAGAAGAGTCTTAAGGCAATTGAGGAAAGATACAATGAAATTATCAAGGGACTTGGACTTAAGCTTTCATTAAAGGAACAGTTCGAGACAATTAAGAAGAATTTTGAGGCACTTGCAGGAAAAGATTATGCAGCTTCAAGAGGAGAGTATCTTAATGGTATTATCATGGCTAACTATCTTGGATATGAGTTCATAGATGCTGCTACAGTTATCTGCTTTGATAAGGATGGAGAGTTTGATTCAGAAAAGACTAATGCAGTGTGTGAAGCAAAGTTTGCTAATATTGAAAGAGCAGTTGTACCTGGTTTTTACGGAGCAATGCCAAACGGAAAGGTTAAGACATTTTCAAGAGGCGGTTCTGATGTAACAGGATCAATCGTTGCAAGAGCACTTAAGGCTGATATGTATGAGAACTGGACAGATGTATCAGGCTTCCTTGCAGCAGATCCAAGAATTGTAAATAATGCAAAGCCAATCAACGTTATTACATATAAGGAATTAAGAGAGCTTTCATACATGGGTGCATCAGTGCTTCATGAATCAGCTATCTTCCCTGTAAGAAAGGGTGGAATTCCTATCAATATCAAGAATACTAATGCTCCGGAAGATAAGGGAACAATGATTGTTGAGACAACATGTAATATGCCGGAATACACAATTACTGGTATTGCAGGTAAGAAGGGATTCGTTGCAATCAGCATTGACAAGGATATGATGAATTCAGAAATCGGATTCTGTAGAAAGGTTCTTTCAGTATTCGAGGATAACGGAATCTCAATCGAACATATGCCTTCAGGAATTGATACTATGACAGTATTTGTTCACCAGGATGAATTTGTAGAGAAGGAACAGAAGGTTCTTGCACAGATTCATAAGGCAGTTAATCCTGACTCTGTTGAACTTGAAGCTAACCTTGCACTTATTGCAGTAGTTGGACGTGGAATGAAGAACAGTACTGGTATAGCAGGTAATATCTTCTCAGCACTTGCAAAAGCTAAGATTAATGTTAAAATGATAGATCAGGGATCTTCAGAACTTAACATCATAATTGGTGTAAGAAACAGATACTTTGAGGATGCTATTAAGACTATCTATGGAGTATTTGTTCCAGAAGAATAATTGAGTAGATAAACAGGGGGATAAGGGATATGAAAGAAGCTAAGAATGAGCTGTTACAGTTTGTTGGCGGCGTAATAATGCTTGTAGTAGGACTGTACATATTGTCACAGAAAGTTATGGTATCATCTTCATATGGGTTCTTCTCATTATGGGGTGGCAGGTTCTCATCAGGTCTTATTATGGTACCATTAATAATTGGAGTTGTATGGATGTTTGCTTCAGGCGGCTCATTTGTATCTAAAGTATTTACCGTACTATCAGTGATACTTATAATTGCGGCAATTGTTGCGTCAACAAGAATCTGGCTTGTAACTATTACAATGTATGAATGGGTTCTTATACTTGTTCTTATATTTGGTGGCGCCGGATTGGTTGCAAAGGTATTGTTTGCTAACAATAAGTCAGAAAAGTCCAAGAAAGATAAGTCAGAGCAGACAGGCGGCAGTTATACATCAAGTGTAGATGATGAACTTGATAAGATGAAAAAGAATATGAAGTAAATTTCATTCCCCGCACATGGAGTGCGGGGATTCTTGCGTTTATGCAACTGTTGATAAACTTTGATGAAATTGATATAATTAAATGTAATATGCGTATGAAAACGGAGGAAGATTAATGGATATCGCAAAGAAGATAGCGGAAGAGCTGGAAATTAAAGTAACACAGGTAGAAGCTGCTGTTAAACTTATAGATGAGGGGTGTACAATCCCTTTTATTGCAAGATACAGAAAGGAAGTTACAGGAGCGTTAAATGATGAACAGCTCCGTAATCTTGATGAGAGATTAAAGTATTTAAGAAACCTTGAAGACAGAAAGGCTCAGGTTCTCGCAAGCATTGAAGAACAGGGAAAGCTTACAGAAGAACTTAAGGCTGCTATTACAGCAGCAGAAACAATGGTTCTTGTAGAAGATCTTTACAGACCATATAAGCAGAAGAGAAGAACAAGAGCAACAATTGCGAAAGAGAAAGGTCTTGAACCACTTGCACAGTTCATATATGCACAGGAAGCTACAGAAGATGTAGAAGTCAAGGCAGCAGAATTTATCAGTGATGAAGAGGGTAAGGAAGTTGCTACAGCACAGGATGCAATAGCAGGTGCATTAGATATAATTGCAGAACAGATATCAGATGTTGCAGATTACAGAACATATATCAGAGACATCACAATGAAAGAAGGAAAGCTTGTTGTAACAGCCAAAGATGAAAAGGCTGAGTCTGTATACGAGAATTATTATGATTATAGCGAGGCACTTTCAACAATTCCGGGACACAGAATTCTTGCAATTAACAGAGGAGAGGATGAGAAGTTTCTTACTGTTAAGGTAGAAGCACCGGAAGAGAGAATATTAAGATATCTCGAGAAGAATATTCTTAAAGACAATGCATTTACAGCAGAATACCTTAAGAACTGCATAGCAGATGCATATGGAAGACTTATTGCACCAGCTATCGAAAGAGAGATAAGAAGCAGCCTTACAGAGACAGCAGAGGATGGGGCAATCAAAGTTTTTGGAAAGAATCTTGAGCAGCTTCTTCTTCAGCCACCTATTGCTGGCAAGGTTGTTCTTGGCTGGGATCCGGCTTTCAGAACAGGCTGCAAGCTTGCAGTTGTAGACCCTACAGGTAAGGTGCTTGCAACTAAAGTTATATACCCTACAGAACCACACAATAAGGTGGCAGAATCTAAGGCAGAGGTTAAGAAGCTTATAGATAAGTACCACGTTAATCTTATTTCGTGTGGTAACGGAACAGCTTCAAGAGAATCAGAGAAGATTATTTCAGATATGATACATGAGATGAATCTTCCTGTTGATTATGTAATTACTAACGAAGCGGGTGCTTCTGTATATTCAGCAAGTAAGCTTGCAACTGAGGAATTTCCTGATTTTGATGTTGCACAGAGAAGTGCAGTTTCAATAGCGAGACGAGTTCAGGATCCATTGGCGGAGCTTGTAAAGATTGATCCGAAATCAATTGGAGTAGGTCAGTATCAGCATGATATGAACCAGAAGAAGTTAGAGAACACGCTTACAGGAGTTGTTGAGGACAGCGTTAATAAGGTCGGAGTAGACTTAAATACTGCATCGGCTTCACTTCTTGAGTATATTTCAGGTATATCCAAGGCAGTAGCTAAGAATATAGTTGAATACAGAGAGACTAACGGAAGATTCACTAACAGAAAACAGCTTTTAAAAGTTGCAAAGCTTGGACCTAAGGCATTTGAACAGTGCGCCGGATTCATGAGAATCTCAGGCGGAGATAATCCGCTAGACGCAACAAGCGTACATCCGGAAAGCTATGAGGCAGCAACTAAGCTTCTTACACTTTTAGGTTATGATATTAATTCAATAACATCAGGAGAACTTATAGGACTTAAAGGCAAAGTTGAAGATTTTGCCAAGATGGCAGATGAACTTGGAATAGGAACAATGACACTTGAAGATATCATTAAAGAACTTGAGAAGCCGGGAAGAGACCCAAGAGATGAGATGCCTAAGCCGATATTAAGAAAAGATGTCCTTGATATGAAGGATTTAACACCGGGAATGATACTTAAGGGAACAGTCAGAAATGTAATTGACTTCGGAGCATTTGTTGATATCGGAGTACATCAGGACGGACTAGTACACATTTCCCAGATGAGCAGTACAAAGAGAGTTGAGCACCCTCTTGATGTTGTAAGTGTAGGAGATGTCGTAGATGTAAGGGTTATAGATGTTGATATCCCGAAGGCAAGAATTTCACTTTCAATGATACTTGATGAAAAAGAGGCAGCTAATAGAAAGTACACTAAGGATAATTCCAATAATAAGAATAACAGAAACAACGGCAAAGGAAACAGACAGGACAGAAAGCCTAAGAAGGAAGGTCTTAACCTTTCAGGTCTTGCTAAGTTCATGCATTAATAGGAGTATTGTATGGAAGATAGAATTGAATTCGACAGCGTAATCACAGAGAAAGCACTTAATGATTTCAAGATGTATCATGTTTTTCACAATGTTGGGGGAGTGTTCGGATATGTATTTGCAGCATTTGCAATAGTTATGTGCGTGCTTGGGGTAATATTCAAAATGTCTCCTAAATATATAGTCATGATGGGGCTTTTTGGAGTATTTTTCTTCTTTTATCCAATTGTTAATATGAGGCTTGGAACTAAAAAGCAGATGAAAACAGTTGCAGCATTTAAAGAACCTATGCATTATAGTGCCGGGGAAGACAAGATAATTGTAAGCCAGGGTGATATGTCAGAAGAACTTGCATGGGAGCAGATATACAAGATAAGATTCACAGGAAGCAATCTTATTCTGTATCTTTCATCTGTCAGAGCCAATGTGCTTACAGTTAACAGTATGGGAGAGGCAGCAGTTCCTTTTGTTAAAATGTGCCAGAAGAAATTAAAGCCTTTTCAGGTTAAGGTTAATATGGATAAGCTTGCTAAGGCTGCGGCTTAAGTGAGCAGATAGGAATAATATGGTTAAAGAAACGTTTAACGCTAAAGAAACATTTGAAGCAGGATATGAGATGGGTAAGAAGGCTCTTCCGGGGCAGATATACTGTCTTAATGGAGATTTAGGTGTCGGGAAAACAGTATTCACACAGGGCTTTGCGAAAGGTCTTGGAATAGAAGAGCCTGTCAACAGTCCGACATTTACAATTATTCAGGAATACCATGAGGGCAGACTGCCGTTGTATCATTTTGATGTATACAGAATTGGCGATGTCGAAGAGATGGATGAGCTTGGATATGAGGAATATTTCTATTCGGACGGGGTGTGCCTTATTGAATGGAGCACTCTTATACAGGAGATAATTCCGGATAATGCGATAGAGATAGTTATAGAAAAAGACCTTGAAAAAGGCTTCGATTACAGAAAAATAACTATCGGGCAGGAGGCAGTATGAGAATATTAGCGATAGAAAGTTCAGCAGTTACAGCATCAGTTGCGATTCTTGAAGATGATACACTGGTAGCTGAATACACAATTAATCATAAGATGACACACTCACAGACACTTCTTCCAATGATAGATGAGATATTTTCAATGGTTCAGTTAAAGCCTGATGATGTTGATGTTATAGCAGTATCAAAGGGACCGGGTTCATTCACAGGGCTAAGAATTGGTGCGGCTACAGGCAAGGGAATTGCACTTGCGCTTGACAAAAAGATGGTGGCAGTACCGACACTTGCGGCTATGGCATATAATTTATATGGAGACAGCAGATATATATGCCCTGTAATGGATGCAAGAAGAAAGCATCTGTACAGTGGAATATATACATTTGACGGTAACAGGCTTATTACAGTAAGAGATGTTAATCTTGAGTCATATGATGAGCTTGCAGAAGAACTTGCAGGACTTGATGGACAGGTTGTATTAGTAGGTGATGGTGTGGATGTCGCAGGTGACGTCCTTAAAGAGCAGCTTGGTGACAAATGTGTTCTTGCACCGGCTCATATCAAGACACAGAGAGCCGGTTCAGTAGCACTTTTAGCAAAGCAGATGGCAGATAATGGTGAATATACAGATGCTGATGAGTTAAAGCCTGATTATCTGCGTCCTTCACAGGCAGAAAGAGAGAAAGCACAGCATGAGTCTTAAATATGTGATAAGACCGATGACGGAAGATGATACATTTGCAGTGGAACTGATAGAACAGGTAATATTCTCGCTTCCGTGGTCGCAGAAATCATTTGCAGATGCGTGCAGGAATCAGGACAATGTGTATCTGGTGTGCGAAGCAGATGGCGTAATTGCCGGATATTGTGGCATGTGGACTGTGCTTGGAGAAGGCAATATAACCAACATGGCAGTATCACCGGATTACAGGCGGTGCGGTATAGCACAGATGCTTATGCAGTCGATGGAAAAGTATGGTAATGACAAGAATGTCACATCATATTTCCTTGAAGTCAGACAGAGCAATCTGCCAGCAATAGCCCTTTATGAAAAAATGGGGTATAAGAATATAGGTATTAGAAAAGGATTTTACGAAAAGCCAGTTGAGGACGCAGTAATAATGTCTAAAATTATTGGGTGAAATAATAGACTGCATAATATATATTGATGTATAATAACAGAAGGAGGTGCGATTAATGCTTGATGTATGTTTACTGGGAACCAGTGGCATGCTTCCCCTGCCGGGAAGATGGCTGACATCGCTTATGACACGTTACAACGGAAGCAGCCTGATGATAGATTGCGGAGAGGGAACACAGATAGCTGTTAAGCAGAAAGGATGGAGTTTTAATCCTATAGATGTTATCTGTTTCACACATTATCATGCTGATCATATAAGTGGTTTGCCGGGGCTTTTGCTCACAATAGGTAATTCTGACAGAAAGAAGCCTTTAACTCTTGTAGGACCTAAGGGGCTTGGCAGGGAGTTTCTTCACTCAGGGTAATCGCACCAGAGCTGCCATTTGAACTTAGGCTGATAGAACTTACCAATCAACAGGAGCATTTGTCAATATGTGGATATGAGATAGATGCATTCAGGGTTAATCATGCGGTTATATGTTATGGGTATTCGATAAGTATTCCAAGAATAGGCAAGTTTGATGTAGAGAAGGCAAAAGAACTTGGAATTCCGTGCAGTATGTGGAATAAACTGCAGCATGGAACAGCGGTTACAATAGATGATAAAGAATATACTCCGGATATGGTTATGGGTGCGGCAAGAAAGGGACTTAAAGTAACATATTGTACAGATAGCAGGCCTGTCCAGATTATAGCAGATAATGCTAAGGAATCAGATCTTTTCATATGTGAGGGCATGTATGGAGAGGATGGTAAGGAAGCTAAGGCAAAGGAATATAAGCATATGACATTCACAGAAGCGGCACAGCTTGCAAAGAATGCAGATGTCAGGGAAATGTGGCTGACACATTATAGTCCTTCGCTTGTGAGACCTCAGGATTATGTTGATAAGGCAAGAAAGATATTTCCTGCAACAATAGCAGCTAATGATGGAAGAACAGTTGAGTTGAAGTTTGATGATGAGGGTTAGATTATGAAAAAATACGGAAGGACGATAATTGTAATAGCAGTATTGGTTGCGTTGGGACTGGGGTATTACTATTACCTTGCTAATAAGGATACAGGGAAAGATGCTACTGATATTGCGGCAGATACCGGTGAGGTTTCTGTGCTTATTTCAAAAGATATTATGGCTAATTATCCGGAATCACCTAAGGATGTAGTCAATCTGTATGCAAGAATAACGAAGGCATATTATGATACATCACTTACTGATGAACAGATTGAAGCATTAGGAAAGCAGGCACGTCTGATGTTTGATGATGAATTAAAGAATACGCAGACAGATGCGGATTTCTATGAGAAACTCAAGGAAGATATAGGCAATTATAATTCAACCAAAACACGTATAAGTTCATATGTTATACAGAGTGCAGCCAAAACTAAGTATTCAACATTCAAAGACAGGCAGTATGCATCAATTGCATTAGTGTATTATCTGAGACAGGGTGACAAGCTTATAGATTCACCAACAAAATTTACCTTAAGAAAAGATGATGATGGACACTGGAAGATTCTTTTCTGGGAGCTAACTGAAATAGACAGCGATACAGAATAATAGGAGATATAAAATGAGCGAAAAAGAGGATGTTCTTATTCTTGCGATAGAAAGTTCATGTGATGAGACAGCGGCAGCAGTAGTGAAGAATGGAAGAGAGGTATTGTCAAATGTAATTAATACCCAGATAGCCATACATACAGAGTATGGTGGCGTAGTTCCTGAAATTGCGTCAAGAAAACATATAGAAAATATTAACCCTGTAATAAGGAAAGCACTTGAAGATGCAGGAGTAACACTTGATGATATAGATGCAATAGGCGTTACATATGGCCCTGGACTTGTGGGCGCGCTTCTTGTCGGAGTTGCGGAGGCTAAAGCAATAGCATTTGCAAAGAATAAACCATTAGTAGGGGTACATCACATAGAAGGTCATATTAGTGCCAACTATGTTGAAAATAAAGAACTCGAACCTCCTTTTGTTGCGCTTGTTGTTTCGGGAGGACATACACACCTTGTTAAGGTCAACGACTATGGCGAGTATGAAATAGTTGGAAGAACAAGAGATGATGCGGCAGGAGAAGCATTTGACAAGGTTGCAAGGGCAATAGGATTGGATATCCGGGAGGACCTAAGATAGATAAGCTTGCAAAGGAAGGTAATCCGGATGCAATAGAATTTCCAAGAGCACATGTTGATGATGCTCCTTATGATTTTTCGTTTAGTGGAATAAAATCAGCAGTACTTAATTATATTAATTCTGCCAATATGCAGGGAAAAGAGATAAACAGGGCTGATGTAGCAGCGTCATTCCAGAAGGCGGTAGTAGATGCTCTTGTTTCACGGGCAGTAAGGCTGGCAAAAGAATGTGGAATGGATAAGCTTGCAATAGCTGGAGGAGTTGCGTCTAATTCAGCGCTTCGGGCAGTAATACAGGAAGAGTGTACAAAGAATAACATCAGATTCTATTCGCCATCACCTATATTATGTACAGATAACGCAGCTATGATAGGAGCGGCGGCATATTATGAATATATTAAAGGAGTTCGTCATGGCTATGATTTAAACGCTATCCCGAACCTTAAATTAGGAGAACGCATATAATGAATACGGCTATAGTTCTTGCGGGTGGAAGTGGCAGGAGAATGAATAGTGATATTCCAAAGCAATATATGATGCTTAAAGGAAAACCGGTAATATACTATTCACTGAAAGCATTTCAGGATAACCTGCATATAGATGATATAATACTGGTAACATCTGATCATTACATAGAATATGTAAAAAAAAATATTTTAGATGATACACTTGATAAGGTTTCAAAAGTTATACAGGGCGGCGTGGAACGATATGATTCAGTATGGGAAGGACTGAAATGTATCAAGGAATCCGGATATGTATTCATACATGATGGTGCAAGACCGTGTATAAGCCAGAAGCTTATTAACGATTGCTATGAAGCTGTTGTTGAAGATGGGGCGTGTATAGCGGCAGTACCTGTTAAAGATACTATTAAGATAGCAGATTCAGAAGGCTATGCAGCAAAAACACCGGACAGGAATACATTGTGGCAGATTCAGACACCACAAGTATTTGAGTATGATATAATAAAATCTGCATATATAGTCTGTATAGAAGTGGCAGATTTAATGGGGTAACAGATGATGCGATGGTACTTGAAAGATTTGGAGAACATCATATAAAACTGGTGTACAGTGATTATAGAAATATTAAGATCACAACACCAGAAGATATGAACACAGCAGAAATGTTTATAGAGAATATATTTTAATAAATAATTATATTAGATGCAGTATAAGGAGACAGGTATGAGTGGTTTTTCAGTTAAAAGAGTTAATGTTGTTGGTGCATTTGCATCATTATGGGCGTTTATATTTGCATTTTTTCCGTTTTATAGAATAGAACCGATGGAAGTACTTATACAGCAGGCAGGGAAGCAGGCTGAATCATATGCTTTAACTAAAAATCTGGTGTCATATAATTTTTTTGGTGTATTGTGCCTTATGTTGTCTATAGTTGCATTTGGATTATACATATGGAATAGTTCGCAGCTTGTAAGAGCTGCTGCAATAATAGTTTCGGTAGCGGATTTTATAAGTCTTATGCTTGCGCTTATAGTTGGCAATTCTGAAATAAAAGATATCAAATCAATAATTACATATGCTGTTCAGTACAGTGGCTCTGGAATGAAAACCAGTATGTTTGTAAAGACATCCGTAGCATATGGATTTGTGCTTGAAATATTGATGATAATAATAATGGCAGGTTCGTATTGGATTAACGAATTTGTTTTTAAACCATATGTAATGGGAGATAAGTCTGGTGCTAAAATTAATCCTCTTGAAGGAATAGTGGGAACTGCAAAAGCAAGCTATGCAAGACAGTTTTCAGAACATATACATATGAAAACATCTGGTACAGAAGAGGGTAAGAAACATCCTGATAATATACTTGATGAAAAAAAATAAAAAAACTTTTAAAAAGCTGTTGACAAAGTCACACCGTGATGATAATATAATCAAGTCGCTGGTGCGGCACAATAAAATAGCTATGGAGAGGTACCGAAGTGGTCATAACGGGGCGGTCTTGAAAACCGTTTGTCTTCACGGGCGCATGGGTTCGAATCCCATCCTCTCCGCTAAAGCCGTTCATTAAATATGAATGGCTTTTTATTTGCCAGAGGTGCTTATGAGCATAATGCACAAGAAGCTGATGCAAGTAGTGCTGGGGAAAGGGCTTGATATACAAGATGTTGTCACTTTGAAAAAATATGACAAAAAAGTAAAAAAGTTCTTGACAAACAAGAATGGCAATGATATCCTAATTAAGCTGTCGGCGGGAAATGCTGATAACACTTAATGAAGTTCTTTGATAACTGAATAGAAAGACAACCTTGAAATTCTTTGAGAATTTTAAAATGATTCATTAATGAATCTTGCGAGTATCGAAAGATACACGAACCTAAACAGTAAGTTTTGGTAAAACTATTTAAGCTAGTTAGTTTAATACTGACGAGGCAAACTTTTTATGAGAGTTTGATCCTGGCTCAGGATGAACGCTGGCGGCGTGCTTAACACATGCAAG
>ERZ859817.77-NODE-77-length-74327-cov-2.353404_pt1 | contig 74327 bp, 84 predicted proteins | sample MGYA00509986_ERZ859817 | MGnify/ENA primary metagenome ERZ859817 (study PRJEB30046, sample SAMN00715155) | human gut metagenome | study: EMG produced TPA metagenomics assembly of the A metagenome-wide association study of gut microbiota in type 2...
GAAATGTTATCGGCGGCGGCGATTTTGCCAATGACAGAATCGTACCGGACTGTGTCCGTGCGGCATTAAAGAAAGAAGATATTATTGTAAGAAATCCACATTCCACAAGGCCGTACCAGCATGTCTTAGAACCACTGGCAGCATACCTTTTAATCGCGATGAAGCAGTACGAAGACAAGTCTTATGCGGGATTTTATAATGTAGGACCGGATGAGAGTGACTGTATTACCACAGGCAATCTTGTGGATACATTCTGTGCAAAATGGGGCGAAGGCTTAAAGTGGGTCAACAAGTATGACGGAGGTCCTCACGAGGCCAACTTCTTAAAGCTGGACTGCTCAAAGTTAAAGACAACCTTTGGCTGGAAGCCGGTATGGAATTTTGATACAGCGATTGAAAAGAGCGTGGCGTGGTCTAAGGTATATGCAGCAGGCGGAGATATTCCTGCATGTATGGATGCGCAGATTGCGGAATTTTTTGATAAATAAAGACAAATCCGATGAACAACAGAAAGGAATTATAGAATGTTTGAAAATAAGAATGAATTAGAAGCAAGAGAAGAGATTTTATCCTTTGTAGATGAATACTGTAAAAAGTATCATGCAAAAAAAGAATATCACGAAGGTGACAGAATTTCCTACGCAAGCCGTGTTTATGACAGTGCAGAAATGAAGAATCTTGTGAATTCCGCACTGGAATTCTGGCTGACAGCAGGTCATTACACAGATGAATTTGAAAAGAAATTCGGTGAATACTTAAATGTAAAGTATGTATCGGTTGTAAACTCCGGTTCATCTGCCAACTTAAACGCATTTATGGCACTGACTTCTCCGCTGTTAGGTGACAGAAGAATTAAAAGAGGGGACGAGGTTATCACGGTTGCAGCAGGTTTCCCGACAACCGTAACACCGGCAATCCAGTACGGTGCAGTACCGGTATTTGTAGATGTAACGATTCCTCAGTACAATATTGATGTTACAAAGTTAGAAGAAGCATACAGCGAAAAGACAAAGGCTGTCATGATTGCGCATACACTCGGTAATCCGTTTGATTTAACTGCCGTAAAGGATTTCTGCGATAAGCACAACTTATGGCTTGTTGAAGATAACTGTGATGCACTGGGCTCTAAGTACAACTACAAGGGCGAAGAAAAGTTCACAGGTACAGTCGGTGATATCGGAACATCCAGCTTCTATCCGCCACATCACATGACAATGGGCGAAGGCGGTGCTGTTTATACAAACAATCCGCTTCTGAATAAGTGTATTCGTTCATTCCGTGACTGGGGACGTGACTGTGTCTGCCCGTCCGGCAGGGACAACCTCTGCGGACACCGTTTTGACAAGCAGTACGGTGAACTTCCGTTAGGATATGACCACAAGTATGTATATTCTCATTTCGGATATAACTTAAAGGCAACCGATATGCAGGCAGCAGTCGGCTGTGCACAGCTTGAAAAATTCCCTTCTTTCGTAGAAAGAAGAAGACATAACTTTGACCGTTTAAGAGCCGCACTCGAAGGTATTCAGGATAAGGTAATCTTACCGGTACCGTGTGAAGGTTCACGCCCAAGCTGGTTTGGTTTCTTAATTACGGTGAAAGAAGGCATTGACAGAAAGAAAGTTGTTGATACATTGAAAACCACGGCGTACAGACAAGAAATCTGTTTGCGGGCAACTTAATCAAGCACCCTTGCTTTGATGAAATGCGTGCAACAGGAGAAGGTTTCCGTGTAGTCGGCGGATTAGACAATACAGACCGTATCATGAACGATACGTTCTGGGTAGGTGTATATCCGGGCATGACAGATGAAATGATTGACTATATGGCCAAAACCATTACGGAGGCTGTAAACCAGTAAATAATGAGTGAAAAAAACAAGGCACTGATAAACCAGATCATCCGTTTCGGGCTGGTCGGCATATCCAATACGATTGTATCCTATGTTATTTACGCCGTAGCGTTTGCACTGACAGATAATTATTTTCTTGCAAATGTGTTAAGCTGGCTGTTAAGTGTTCTGCACGCTTACTTCTGGCAGAATGTATTTGTATTTAAAGAAGATAAAAATGCACAAAAGAGAGTCTGGTGGAAGGTTCTTTTAAAGACGTATGCAGCATACGCATTTACCGGGCTGCTGCTCAACAACCTTTTGCTGTGGCTGTGGGTGGACGTCATTGACATTTCGAGATTCTGTACAGGAATTGCCAACGGGCTTATGGGAATTGGCATTGTGCTGACGGACAGGGAACTTTCAGGATATCTGGGACCGGTGCTGAATATGTTTGTCACGATACCGGTGAATTTTGTAATGAATAAATTCTGGGCATACCGCCAAAAGGAGTAAGTATGAAAGTAAAATTATCGTCATATGTTTCACAGTTTCTTGTAAATCACGGCATTACCCATGCCTTTACCGTTACAGGCGGTGGTGCAATGCACTTAAATGACAGTCTGGGACATCAGGAAGGACTGACCTGTGTATACAATCATCATGAACAGGCATGTGCAATTGCGGCAGAAAGCTATGCAAGAATCCACAATAAGATTGCAGCACTTTGTGTTACAACGGGACCGGGCGGTACAAATGCCATGACAGGTGTTGTCGGAGGCTTTCTGGATTCGATTCCGATGCTTGTCATTTCCGGACAGGTACGTTTCGACACGACAGCCAGAAGTACAGGACTTCCGCTTCGTGCAATGGGAGATCAGGAATTTGATATTACAAAGTCAGCGGCAGCGATGACAAAATATGCCGAAATGGTGACAGATCCGAAGCGTATCCGTTACTGTCTTGAAAAGGCATATTATATTGCAACGACAGGCAGACCGGGTCCGTGCTGGATTGATATTCCGGTGAATTTTCAGGGAAGCTATATCGAAACGGAAGAACTGGAAGGGTTTGACCCGGCAGAATATGAAGCGGAGCAGGCACCGGCAATTTCCGATGAAACGGTTGACCTTATTCTCGATAAAATCCGCAGTGCAAAGCGTCCGGTATTTTATGCGGGAAACGGTATCCGCATTTCCGGCGGATATGAAGATTTCCGCAAAGTTGTGGAACTGCTTGGCATTCCGGTAGCGACAGGCTGGGACAGCATTGATGCCATTGAAGACGAACACCCGCTGTATGTGGGACGTGGCGGCATTATGGGCGACCGCGCCGGAAACTTTGCCGTACAGAACGCGGACTTAGTCTTTGCGTGCGGCAACCGTTTAAGTATCCGTCAGGTGGGCTATAACTGGAAGACATGGGCAAGAGAAGCCTATGTCATTGTCAATGATGTGGATGAAGCTGAGTTAAAGAAGCCGACCCTGCATGTGGATTTACCGGTATGGGGCGATGCAAAGGAACTGCTTGCAAAAATGGTTTCACGCCTTGAGGCAGAACAGGCAGCCGGAAATACACCGTTATTTAAAGAGAGCAGCTGGGTAGAAAGATGTCAGGAATGGAAGGCAAAGTATCCGGTTGTACAGAAAAAACATTATGAAGACACGAAGCATACCAATGTGTATGCATTTATTAAAGAATTAAGCAGCCGTCTGTCAGAAGGACAGGTGACGGTTGTCGGCAACGGCTCAGCATGTGTAGTCGGAAGCCACGCTTATGTCATTAAAAAAGGACAGCGCTTTATTATCAACTCTGCGATTGCTTCCATGGGATATGACCTTCCGGCAGCAATCGGTGCGGTAGTTGCAGAACACGGCAATCTTGCATTAAACAGAGAAGCTTTAAAGCATGACGATATCAAAGACGTGATTTTAGTCACAGGGGACGGCAGTATCCAGATGAATATCCAGGAATTACAGACGATTATCCATCATCAGATGCCGATAAAGATATTTGTAATCAATAATCAGGGGTATCATTCAATCCGTCAGACACAGACGAACCTGTTTGAGAAGCATTTTGTCGGTATCGGACCGGAAAGCGGCGATTTAAGCTTCCCGGATATGAGCAGGTTAGCGCCGGCTTACGGATATCCGTTCTTTAGATGTGAAACCAATGCACAGCTTGATGAAACCATTTCAAAGGTGCTGGCAGTCAAAGGACCGGCAATCTGTGAGATTATGGTGTCTACTGAACAGAAATTTGAACCGAAGTCAGCGACAAAGCGGTTAGAAGATGGCACACTCGTATCGCCGCCGCTGGAAGACTTAGCGCCGTTTCTTGACAGGGATGAATTTTACAGTAATATGATTATAAAGCCGATTTCATAAGGGAGAGAAAATTGAAACGAGCAGTTATTACGGGACCGACCGGTGCGATTGGAACAGCACTGATTGCAGAACTGATAAGCCACGGAATTGAAGTGGAAGCAGTTGTAAGACCGGGTTCCAGAAGAACAGACAATATTCCAAAGTCACCGCTGGTACACATTGTGCCGTGTGATTTAAAAGAATTAAAAACATTGCATGAAAAGATAGAACACGCAGACGTATTTTACCACTTTGGCTGGGACGGGACGTTTGGCAACAGCCGTAACAACGCTTACGGACAGCTTGAAAATGTCCGTTATGCGTTAGATGCCGTAGAAGCTGCCGCTGCACTGGGCTGTACGACATTTGTCGGCGCCGGCTCACAGGCAGAATACGGACGGGTGGAAGGCAGCTTAAATGCGTCTACACCGGCATTTCCCGAAAACGGCTACGGGATTGCAAAGCTCTGTACAGGTCAGATGACAAAAATCCTTTGTGAACAGAAGGGCATCCGCCATATCTGGACAAGGATCCTCAGCATTTACGGACCGTTTGATGGGGCAAAGACAATGGTTATGAGTACGATTGTCAGCCTCCTGAAAGGCGGGCGGCCGCAGTGTACCGCAGGAGAACAGATGTGGGATTACCTTTACAGCGCGGATGCAGGATATGCCATGTATCTTCTCGGAGAGAAAGGCGTGTCCGGTAAGACTTACTGTATCGGCGGTGGAACGGCAAGACCGCTTCGGAATACATCGAAGCAATCCGTGATGCGGCAGCACCGGGGGCAGAGATTGGATTTGGAGAAATTCCTTATCAGGAAAAGCAGGTGATGTATCTGTGCGCAGATATTTCCGATCTGGAAAAAGACACAGGCTTTGCGCCGCGTGTAACGTTTGCGGAGGGAATTGAAAAAACCGTAGACTGGTGCAGGAAGAATTACGTATAAAGGAATAGAAGCGATGAAAAAGATTAGTATTATGGTGCCATGCTATAACGAGGAAGAAAATGTGGTTCCGTTAAGCGAGGCATTGATTGCGATGTTTGAAAAAGACCTCCCGCAGTATGATTATGAAATTTTGTTTATTGATAACGATTCAAGAGATACAACAAGGGTGAAGTTAAGAGCACTCTGTGAGAATAACAAAAAAATCAAAGCGATTTTTAATGCAAAGAATTTCGGTCAGTTTAATTCACCGTATTACGGCATTTTACAGACCGAGGGTGACTGTACGATTCCGGTTTGTGCGGATTTCCAGGACCCGATTGATGTTATTCCGCGGCTTGTCGCAGAGTGGGAAAAAGGATACAAAATTGTCTGTGCGGTAAAGACCAGCAGTAAGGAAAATCCGGTGATGTATTTTCTGCGTTCCTGCTACTACAAGCTGATTAAGAAAATGTCTTCCGTAGACCAGATTGAGCATTTTACGGGCTTTGGACTGTATGATAAAAGCTTTGTACAGGTTCTTAGGGATTTAAAGGATCCGATTCCGTTTATCCGTGGCATTGTCGGCGAGCTGGGCTTTAAGCGCACGGAGATTGAATATACACAGGCACAAAGACGCGCCGGCAAGACCCATAACAATTTTTATACGTTGTATGATGCGGCAATGCTAAGCTTTACGTCTTATACGAAAATCGGGCTGCGTATTGCAACCTTTTTAGGCGCTGCCTGCGCTGGACTCAGTGTCATTGTGGCAATTATTTATTTTATTCTGAAATTAATATACTGGAACAGATTTCAGGCAGGTATGGTTCCACTGATTATTTTAGTCAGCCTGACCAGTTCACTCCAGCTGTTCTTTATCGGACTGCTTGGGGAATATATTTTAAGCATGAACAAGCGTCTGATGAACAGACCGCTGGTAGTGGAAGAAGAACGACTCAATTTCAAACCGGAGAAGCCGGAACAGGAATAACGCTTTGAGCAGATTGGAGATTGTATGAAGTGTGTAATACTTGCCGGAGGCAGTGGTGACAGCCTTTGGCCGCTTTCAAGAAAAAATTATCCGAAGCAGTTTATGAATATTAAAGAGGGACGATCTTTATTGCAGGAAACGGTTGTCAGAAATATGCCGTTTTGCGATGAATTTATTATTGTGACAAAGGAAAGCTACCGCAATATTGTAAACGGTCAGATGAAAGCATTCCAGAGCCTCAAGTACCGTGTTGTACTTGAAGGCAGTCCAAAGGGAACCGCTGCGGCAATTATGCTTGGCAGCCAGTTCTGCAACCAGTCCGAACTGGTGTTTGTTGTGACGGCTGACAACTGATTGAGGGGCAGGAATATAAGGATGCAATTCTTCGGGCAAAGGAGCTTGCAAAACAGGGCAGTATTGTTGCACTTGGTGTAAAGCCGGCAAAGAAAAATTCCAATTTCGGATATTTGTTAAGAGATGAGGAAAATGTCCTGAAATTTATTGAAAAAATCCGTCTGGACGATGATGAAAGCTTTGGCTATGACGATGGATTTCTATGGAACAGCGGTATGTTTTTATACCGTGCAGGGGATTTAATCAATGCGGCGAGGGCAATCTGTCCGGAACTTTATGATACCTGCCGGATGGCAAAGCGGAAGGTTGCAGCAATCCGCCGTACCGTGCGTTTTTCGCAGAAGATCATGAAAGACATTCCACAAGGCAGTATTGAGCGCCTGATTTTTGAAAAGTTAAAGGATATGAAGGTCGTGGAAACGGCATTCCGCTGGAAAGATGTCGGGAATGTCTGCGACTTAGATGAAAATTCAAGTGTATCCCACAGCGAAAATGTCTTAAAAAACCACTGTGAAGATGTAATGGTTATTAACAGTGCAGACAGACAGCTTGTGGTGACAAATGATATTCAGGATGTTGTTGTTGTAAATACCGAAGATGCCGTTTACGTATCTTCCAAGGAACGCGTTGATGACATTAAAAATATCATTTCCGAGAATAAAGAAAAGTATGAAAATTACTTTGATTATAACCGGATTTCTTACAGAGAATGGGGAATCCATGAACTGCTTAATGCCTCAGACGGTTACAAGGTCAAAAAGGTAACGGTATTTCCGGGCATGAGCATGAATCTGCATCAGCATGAAATGCGCAGTGAGCATTGGTCTGTTGTAGAAGGAACAGCAACGATTACATTAGGAACGGAAACAAAAGATTACCATAAGTATGAAAGCGTTTTTGTCCCGATTGGCATGAAGCATAAGGTTGCCAATAAAACCGATAAAAATGTAGTCATTATCGAAGTCGGTATCGGTGAAATCTTATCCGAAAGCGATATGGTAAAGATATACAGTCAGGAAAGTGACGGAACGGCAGAGGACAATTATGTCAAAGCTGCTAACGAGCCGGTTGTCAAGTTAGATCCGGCGTTTAAGGATAATCTGTGGGGCGGCACAAAGCTTCGCACGGTATTCGGTAAAAAGTGTGATTATGACGTTATCGGCGAAAGCTGGGAGCTTTCCGCACACCCGGACGGACAGAGCCGGATTGCAGACGGCAGATATAAGGGCATGCTCTTTAATGACTATCTGTCCATTATCGGAAAAGAGGCGCTTGGCTGGAAGTGTCAGGCACAGGATCGTTTTCCGGTACTGATTAAATTTATTGATGCAAAGCAGGCATTATCAATCCAGATTCACCCGGACGATGAATATGCACTGGAAAATGAAGGCGAATACGGAAAGAACGAGATGTGGTATGTCATTGACTGTGAGCCGGGTGCATACCTTTACTGCGGACTTTCAAAGGACGTATCCAAAGAGGAGATTGAAGAACGTATTGCGAACAATACGATTACAGAGGTGTTAAACCGCATAGATGTAAAGCCGGGCGATGTCGTTATGGTAAAAGCAGGAACAATCCATGCGATTGGTGCGGGCATTTTAATCTGTGAAATCCAGCAGAATTCCAACAGTACATACCGCATGTACGATTACGACAGAAGGGATAAGTTCGGCAATCCGCGTGAACTGCACGTTGCAAAGGCACTGGACGTTGTCGATACCAAAGCCTATGTCAAGGATGAAAACTGCGAAGTGATTCTGGAGAAAAACGATGCCTATACACTGGAACGTCTGGTACAGTGCAAGTATTTTGAATGCCTGAAATATGACATTTATTCAGAAGTCAAAATCGGCATGGATGAAACATCTTTCCTGTCTGTTTTATTTATTTCCGGTGAGGGAACCATTGAAACGGATGACGGCAATAAGACGATGCCGTACAAGGCAGGCGAAAGCTTCTTTATCAGCGCTGGCAAGCGTTCGGTTGTAATAAAGGGAACAGGAACCTGTATCGTTACGCATGTTTAAAATGAAAACTATAAAAGCAAAAGCACACAGGTGTTAAAAATGATGAAAAAAAAGAGCGTAAAAGCAGCATTTTATGCAGGGGCGGTAATACTTGCCTGTTTTTACCTGCTGGTATTGTGGTGGGGTAAAAATCCGGACGTAGGACTGGAATACAGAATGTATTATCTGACCCATGAGCTTTCTGACTGGCCGGGCTACGGAAAACTGTCCTATGAACCGGGAACGACAGAATATTGTACGACACTCAAAGATAAAGACGGAAATGAGCGCAGTATCAATGTATGCCGCCGCAAGGGAAAAGGCTGGAAGGAAGACCAGTACGAGGGCAGTACAAACAGCGGAAAGGACGCATATCTTTACTACGTGTTAAACCGCACGGCAGAGAATGCCTCCTATCAGTGTGAAGTCACGGAGTTTGCGGGAAACGGCAGGGTCGAAGTTTACTGCAACGACAGAAAAATCGGAGAAATACAGGGTACAGGAACATTTACATTTGAAATCGGAAAACTTGAGGAAAAGGAATGTGACACGATTCATTTTGTGGCAGATAATGTGACATTCTGTCTGTGGAGCAGTGCCATTCTTTAAAATAAAGGAGTTATATGAAAGAGAAAGTGAACGTTTTGGCAAAGAAATTAAAGCCATACAGTATCCCGGGGGCGATTACCCTGGCAGTTGTATTAATTACGCTGATTTTAAAAGGAATCTGGCCGTTTGGCGGAAACCGGATTGATTATTTTGACAATATGCAGCAGGTCGCGCCGCTGTATGCACATCTGTGGGATTTCATGCACGGAAAGGCATCGCTGTGGTTTGACTGGTATACGGGACTCGGAACGAATGTATCCATGAGTATTTCAGCCTTTTCAATGTTAAGTCCTTTTAATCTGCTGTTATATTTAGTCCCGAGAAACCTCATTTTAGAGAGCATTTCCATACTGACGGCAGTAAAAATGGTATTTATGTCCGTTGCAATGTATGCATTGCTCAATCACAAATTCCCGAAGCTGCTCATCCGGTAAAGACAGCGTTTGCCGTGATGTATTCGCTTTGTGGATACGTCATTTTATACGGCTCCTGCTTTACACCGTGGATGGACATTGTTGCACTGTTTCCGCTGCTGATGCTGGCACTCGACAGACTGCTGACAACGGGAAAGAAGCTGTTTTACATCTTTATGGTGGCATTAAGCTTTATCATTAATTACTATTTAAGCGCAATGGCGCTTATTTACGTATTTTTAGTCAGCGGTGTCTATATTTTACTGCTGTGTGAGCGCAAAGAATGGAAAAAGCACGCATGGAATTTAGGAATCGGTACGGCGGCGGGCATGGGACTGTCCTGCTTTGTATTAATTCCGGTATTTATGCAGTTATCCGGTTCACAGAGAGGAAATGCGGGCGGCAGTATTGTATCGCAGTACCTTGGCTGGATTAAGGGTGCGATTGTCACAGACGGCTCTATGGCGGCATTCCAGCGTTATATGATGCTGTACGGATTAAGCTTTGTGCTTGCCGTGATTCTTATCGGGTTAAAGAAATATAAAGAAGATAAAAAAATGTGCCGTGTCATGGCGTGCCTGCTTGGAATTGCCCTGCTTCCGATGTTTGTGGAAGGCATCAATTTAATGTGGCACTTCGGCTCTTACAACGGCTATACATTAAGAAACGGTTTCCTGATTGCATTTACACTGCTTTGCATGGGCGCGTATTATGCACAGAAAATGTTTGCGGATATGCCGCTTGAGAAGAAGTATATCAAACGTCAGATTGTGATTGCGGCGGTAATGTGCCTGGTATATGCAGCCGGTTATCTGCTGATTCCGCAGAATAACGAGATTCTTGCGACAATCTTTTTTGTGGCAGTCTTTATCACGATGTTTATCGTTTATTTAAGAAAGCTCAAAGAAGAAAAGGACGAATTTAACGTCAAATCCGTGCTTGCCGTGATTGCGGTGGAAGTTTTCTTAGGGGCATTTGCACTGATTGGTCCGCCGAAGTTTTATACCTATGAAGCGTACCAGGTCGGTGATTATGTGCAGTATGCCAATGAAGCCTATGAAGCACTTGATATTGAAGAATCGGCAACAGACCGTATTGTCAATCCGGATATCAGCCTGAATGCCAATTATCCGCTGATACTGCGCCGTGGCGCACTGTCAAGCTTTACGGCGGCATTAGAGAGTGACACACAGACTTTTGCAAAAAACTGGGGATATTCAAAATATTTTCTGTGGCTGTTAGATTCCGGCGGAACCGTCTTTACGAATGCACTGTTTCATGTAACGGAGGCCGTCAATCAGAATGACTTGGACCCGGCGCTGTATACACTGGAAAAAAGATATGCAGATTACGACATAGACAGTAAAGAAGCACCGCAGGAAGGATATAAATTATATTCTGCCAATTACCGGCTTCCGTTTGCAATGACCGTAGCGTCATCTTTTGCATCAGAAGACTTGGGCGTGGACTGGGTTGACTTACATAATAAGTTCTATACGGCACTTTCGGGAGATAAGGAACCGCTGGTAAAGGGTATGTCGTATTCTGTAAAAAAGAGTGATACAGTACTGGAATATAATACACAGACAAGCGGCAATGCGGCAGTGTATTTAAAGATTGTGGATATCAATAACCGCAACAGTGATGCCAATGCATCATGGCTGATCAGCTCCATGCATGTCTATGTCAATGACAAAGAAGTGCCGGTGCCGACACTGGGTGATGTGGAAAATACAGCGTACTTTACGGATTATAACAACAATCTGCTGTATCTGGGCTGTTTTGACAATGAGAGTATCGATATCCGTATTGAATACGATGACCCTTGGTATTTAAAAGTCAGCGAAGTCAGCTTTGCACAGCTGGATATGGATAAGATGGAGAAGTTGTGCAGAGCGTATGAAAATACAAAATGCGATGTATCTTATACCAATGATTCACTGACTGTTAAGCTTGACGGTTCGGCAACGAAAAATTATGCGTTGATACCGGTGGTTTACAGCAAAAACTGGAAAGTCAGCGTCAACGGGCAGCAGGTGCAGGCAAAAGAAATCGCAGGACTTTTTACAGGGGTAAAGATTCACTCCGGTGAAAATACAATTACCATGGAATTTGAACCACAGGGTAGAAAAGAAGGACTGCTGATTACGCTTGCTACACTTTTAATACTGGTTGTATGCCTTGTCATTGACCACTTTAAGAAAATCAATGTTCCGGCATGGATTCAGTATTGTGCGGTATTTGTATGGCTTCAGCTGCTCAATGCAGTAGCCGTTGCAATGTTTTTAATACCGGTGATTGCTGCAGTTCCAGCGCTTCTGTACCAGATTATATTAAAAATTATGCAGATTTTATAATAAAATGGGGCGGCATCCAATCGTGATAGGCGTCCCATTTTTGATTTTGGGCAAAAACAAATATCCCTGATGGCAGATGGGAAACCGCCTGCGCGAAATTCTTATCACAGCTTTGCGGCAAAACCGCTTAGAAATGAGGTAAATATGGAAAGACTGGCTAAAATATATAGAGAAAACGAAAATTTCCGGCTGATTTTAAAACTGTTTTTTATACTGCTGATGTCCCGCCTGTTTATGCTGGTGCTGATGGTGATTTATAACGTGTATATGGGAACGGACCGTTCCATTGCATTTTTAATGAACCAGTGGGATGCCAAGCGGTACCAGTTTATGATTGATAACGGATATACATTTCCGCTGGATACGGACCCACAGGCAAACTGGGCATTTTTCCCGATGTATGTGATGGTCTGCCGGTTTGTGAAAATGCTGACCTTCGGTGTAATGGACACGTACTGGGTCGGTATGACGGTATCAACGGTATGTATTTTTATCGCTGCATTTACAGCAGTTAAATATATGAGTCTGGTGCGTGGTGGCAGGAGTGAAGACTATCTTTTGATTCCGCTTCTGATGTTTGCAGGTCCCTATTCTTTTTACTTTGGTTCTGTGTATACGGAAGCGATGTTTGTGTTGTTTATTGCGCTGTTTTTCTATGCAGCGGCAAAAAAGAAATATCTGTGGGCGGGACTTGCGGCAGCATTTGCCAGTGCGACAAGAATTGTAGGCTGCCTGCTTGTATTTGCATTGATTGTGGAAATGTATCTGGATTTGACGGCGGACGGTGGAAAACTTATCACATTGGCAAAAATCAAAAGCTTCATCGTGCAGATGTTAAAACTGCCGGAACACATTTTTGCGGTTATGCTGTGTCCGTTCGGTGCATTCTGCTATATGACCTTCCTGCGCTTTTTCTGTGGCGATGTGTGGGCTTATAAAAACGTGCAGATTGCATGGCGTGAAGATACGTATTTTCCGGTTGTGGGCGTTTTATGGAAAGCCTGCACCGGGCAGATTGAACCGCGATATACCTATATGGGATGGTTTTGTATCGGTATTTTTGCAGTGTATGGATATATGCTCTACCGGAAATATTATTCCATGGCGGTGTTCGGAATCATTTCCCTGCTTGTGCCGCTGACCTCCCATGTCATGAGCACCTGCCGCTTTACAGTGGGCAGCTTTGTCGTATATATGGGCGTTTATGAGATTTTAAAGAGCGTACGTCCGAAAATACGCACGGCAATTCTGATATTTTTTGCATTTGCACAGATATGGCTGCTGTTTATGTGGTATAATTCAGACTGTTGGTTAATGTAAATAGAAAAGAGGGATATTTGTGAAAGTAAGAAAGAAAATTGTTGTCTGTTTTTCCGTAACGGTTTTTGTGGTACTGCTGATTGCTTCAGAGGTTCTGGTACATGGCGGTACAGTACAGACAACACCGGCACGATTACAAAAGATATCCAAAAATATATGGGACATTGTGGAAAATGATAATGAAATTGCAGGCGGTTCGTCAATGCAGACGGAAAATCAGAAACCACATGAAACTAGAAAAAGAACCATCACAGCGGAAACTGTACCGTATGATGGTGTAAAGAGAAGTATTTCCTGCTGGGGTGACAGTATGATGTACGGCTGCGCGACTACACCGGGGTTTATTACGCTGGACGGCATTACAACAAATATCAGCTATGCCACGGCACCGGATATGCTTTCGCAGTTTACGGGGCTGAAAACATACAACCTTGGTGTCAACGGAGAAACGTCAAAAGAAATTGCGACCCGTGCAGGCGGTCTTACCATGGTGGTTGACCGTGATATTGTCATTGACGGGACAGGCATCGCTGAATTTAAGCTGCAGTCTTTATATGACGGGGATAATGTTTATATGGAAGATTACAGCGGTTATAATTTTCAGTCAGACCAGACCAATATCTGTGTGATTAACGGCGAAAAATATTATGTAACCAATTCCTATGACGGTGAAAGCCAGATTTTATACGGCACAGATGTGAATATTAAAGAAGGCACACCGGTTTATACACTGGCGGCGGTGGAGCGTAAAGATGACATTCTTGTGCTGGAAATCGGCAGTAACGCAGGCTGGTATAATGACTATGATGAATTAATTGCGCAGTATGATTCCATTTTGGAAGGTACAGGCTGTAAATATTATATTATTGTCGGTGATACCGATGACCCGGAACTGTCCGTGGATATGAATAAAATTTATATCGGCATGGGCGAAACACCGTGGGAGCAGGCATTATCCAAGGCATACGGGGATCATTTTATCAACATGCGGCTCTATATGATTCAGAATGGATTAAGTGACTGCGGACTGGAAGCAACCGATGAAGACCTTGACGGCTTTACAAGAGGTGAGATTTCACAACAGCTCAGGGCAGACTGGACACATTTTAATGCGTATGGCTACTATGCCAAAGCAAAGGGAATTTATGAAAAAGGTGTCGAACTCGGATACTGGGGCGGACAATAAAATAAGAAATTTATGTGAAAAACTTGTCAGATTGTAATAAAGGTATTATAATACACAAGTCGAAACATCGAAAAATAAAAACACATCAGGATAGATTTGAAGGAGAAAATTATGTTATCAGTAGTGGTACCAACGTTTAATGAAGGAAAGAATATCAGAAATCTTGTAACACAGATTGATGATGCATTAAAAGGAATTCCTTATGAAATCGTTTTTGTAGACGACAGTAAAGATGATACACCACAGGTTATTATGGAAGTTGCAAAGGATTTTCCGGCTGTACGCATGGAACACAGAACCGGTGAAACAGGACTGGCAACTGCCGTATTAAAAGGATTTTCCCTTGCAAAGGGCGAATATATGGCATGCATGGATGCGGATTTACAGCATCCGCCAATCGTTTTAAAATATATGTATAAGGCAATGGAAAGCGGTGCAGACTTCTGTATTCCGAGCCGTCTGATTCCGGGCGGCGATGACGGCGGACTCAACTGGTACAGAAAGTTTGTATCTGGTACAGCCCGTAAAATCGGTCAGTTTATGTTACCGTGCCTGCGAAAGATTTCAGACCCGACAAGCGGTCTGTTCATGTTCCGCCGCGAGGTTATTGAAAATGCCGACTTACAGCCGATTGGATGGAAGATTATGGTGGAAGTTCTTGCAATGGGTACATACAAGAAGGTTGTAGAGATTCCGTACAAGTTCCAGCAGAGAACCGAAGGTGAATCCAAGTTATCAGGTAAAGTAACGATGGAATACTTAAAGCAGTTAAAGAATTTAAGAAAGCGTTACAATAAGGCAAATCATTATGAAGTAGAGATATGGTCTACAGAGAAGATGATGGCAGAATAAAAGCTTCCTTGGACATGTCCCCACTTCACCGTTACCTGACGGTAGCCATGAACATGCCCCTACCTCAACGTGTTACTTGACAGTAGCCATGAACATGACCCCACCTCAACGTGTTACTTAACTTCGGTGGTGTCATGTTCATGGCTGTGAGAGTGTGGGTGAGCGGATATTGGGGCGTGTTCAAGAAAGTGTGGGTGCGCGGAATATGTCGGCTTTATGTTCAGAGAAGTTCTAGGTGAGATGTGGGACTGTGATATACAGTATATATAGTATAGATTTGGCGGCGGAAGATTGGTTTTCTGCCGCCTTATTTTAATGGGCGGTATTCGGATAGAAGTTCATCGGCGAGGTAGTCATCACTCATGCAGTGCATATCGGATACACCGTCGCGTAGCAAAGGATAGAGTTCGGAGCGATAAAAGAAATCAAGAGCGGTGTCCAGCGGCAGTTGTGCTTTTTTTGCAAAGCAGGCGATGACACGGGTATATTTTTTCTGAAGTAAAATCGGGTTGGCATTCATACTTTGATACTCCTTTCAAAAGTCAGATATGCAAGTGCTTTTTCGGTACGAAAACAAATTTGCAAATTGGGCTGTTCGTAGCGCAGACGGTTAATGGCTTCTTTTTTATCAATCAGACCGTCAAAAAACAGTTCAACCGTGTTAAATACTTTATCATTTGCGACACCGCCGATAACAATATCATAATCAGTGGTATCCCTTTCGGAACGGCAGTTTAAAATAAAGTCGAGCCATTCTTCAGAGTATGCGTCAAAACGCAATACGTTTAGATGATTGTAAGTAGTTTCGTCAAAGGAATAGCAGGAGATAAATCCGTTTTTATTTCGGCGTTTAAATTTATTACACCACTTTTCAGCCTGTTCGTACAGAGGTGTTGTATAAAATCCAAGTCCAAAGTCAACATTTGCACGGGAATGTTTTAAATCAGGATTTGGTATTTCAAGATAAGAACCGTGGTAAAGAATCATATTTTCACTCCCCTTTCTTCCATAAGTTCAAGAATATCATTTACAATATAATCTTTACTCTGCGTATGAAGTATTTCATATTCAGGAATAATATAGCCGTGCAGAATGTCACTTTGTCCAGTGAAGGCTTTGTATACAGCTTCTGCGTGAACATGCAGTCTGGCGGCAACATTTTCTATGCAGAATACAGCAAATTCCAGCTCATCGGCAGTTTCAATTTTTTTATCAGTACACATAGATACCTCCGGTTTATATATAATACAATATCATGACAGCAGTGGCGAGATGTCGTGCGTGTAAAGGTCATCATTAATATTTGCAACAGAAAAATCTTCCGTATTAATGTGTTTAATAATAATGGCGTCGCGCGTGTTTCTGGCGTAAAGGATTGCGCATTGGAAATTTCCAATGCGCGGCGGGTTTCGTTAATATCCATGCGGGCGGCAATACAAAGACAGAGAATTTTATCCCGTCCCGGATTTGCTTTTGTGCCGTTTACAATCTGATAGGCATAGTGCCGTTCCAATGTACTGTTTTTTACAGCTTCCGCAAGAGAAATATTTTTACAGTGCAAAATTGAATTATAGTACTGTGAAAAAGAAAATTCCATCTGCGTATGTGTATTCAGGTAGGCTTCAAAATCCTCTTTGCTGTGGATTGTCGATAAAGAAGCCAGTAATTCAGATGTTTTATCAGCATTATTTTTCACGATGTCCCTCCCAAAACCATTTAAGTATAGTATAATAAAATAAAAATCAGTATGCAATCCCAATCTGACGGCACAGGACATCTGCATAAGCCGCAGTGGGAGAACGGAATGAGGGTACAAGTGGACGATAAAATCAGACAGGAATGTGAATTATCTTATTATCATACAATCGGTGTGCTTAATGAAGCGCATGAGGTCTTTTATGTACAGCATAAGGAAAATCACAAAATATATGTAAAAAAGAATTTGTATGTATACAATCGGGAAATTTATGAATTTATCAGGCAGATAAACAGTAAATATTTTCCACAGATTTATGAGTGTGTGGACGAGCAGGATCATTTAGCACTGATTGAAGAATATATCAACGGAAAAACATTAGAGGAACTGCAAAAAGAAAAAGGCATATTTTCCGAAAAAGAAGCTGCATTTATTATCTGCGAACTTTGCAATGCGCTTGAACCGCTGCACGCACATTGCCCGCCGTTTATCCACAGGGATATCAAGCCGTCCAATATCATGATAAGCAATGAGGGAAATGTAAAAATTATTGATTTAAATACGGCGAAAATTTTCCATGAAAACCGGCAGGAAGACACGATGTTATTGGGAACAAAAGCGTATGCCGCGCCGGAGCAGTTTGGATTCGGACAGTCTGATTCGCGCACAGATATTTATGCATTGGGTGTTTTGTTAAATGTTCTGCTGACGGGAAAGCTGCCAAGAGAAAGAAAAGCGGAAGGTAGAATGGGAGCGATAGTTTCAAACTGCATCAATCTGTCCCCGGTACAGCGTTATGATTCGGTCAGGGCTTTAAAAAATGTGCTTCAGGCAGGACAGAAAACGTTTAAAGAACCGCCAGCGGTAAAAAGGGGAAAAATGTATCACGAAAACTGGCTTCCGGGATTTCGTTCGGGAAACTATGCTCATATGCTGATTGCGGTAACCGGATACGGTCTGATTGGTCTATTGTGCATGGGACTGGAAATCAAAAGCAGTGATGGGACAGTCATAACCGGAATAGAATTGGCACTTGAAAAAGCAGCGGTGGCTTCAGGCTGTCTTATAGTGGTGGCATTTGCCACAAATTACAGGAAAATGAGGGAGTATTTTCCGTTTCAAAAGTCGGAAAGAAAAGAAGTCCGTGTTATTGCCGGAATTATAGAGGGATTTCTGTTATTCTGGGCGGCATTTCTCTTTTTTGTTCTTCTGCTTGTTGTTTTCGGTTCGTAAAATACAATGATGCTGACAGCATACCATACGGAAAAAGAAATGTGCTAACCTTTTATCTGAAAAGGCATATCAGTGCAGGTGTGCAGAAAGTTTATTGTTTGATTAAATCTTCGATAGGGATACCAAGAACTTCTGAAAAAAGTTTTAATTCAATATCGGTAACATAGCGCTGGCCGGATTCAATACGCTGAATCATATTTTTATCAAGGTCGGCACCGTGGCGCTGCATTTCTTCTGCAAGCATGCGCTGCGAGTATGTTCCGTTTTTGGAAAGCCTGTATTTTTTAATATTGGTTCCGCACAAATTATTGGTTCCGCAAGGGCTTTTGGTTGAAAATCTCTGATACATAACAATAATCCTTTTAAGTTTTAGTAAAATATTGCACTACACACAATAGTATGCTAAAATACTTATTGATATGACTTATTGAATAAGTTAAATGGAGGATAAAAGTATGAAAAAGAAAAAGTGGCCCATGATTGTTGCTGCGATTATTGTAATCATTGTGATTGCAGCAGTAGCAGGGGGAAAAGATGATGAACCGAAAAAAGTTTCATCGGATGGACAGGTACAGGAAACAGGAAAGACGGAAAGTACGGAAACACAGAGCCAGAAGTTTGCAGTAGGTGATACAGCCGAATTAAAATCCGTAAAGGTAACATTGGTCAGTGTGACAGAATCAGAAGGTTCTATGTTTACAAAACCGGCGGATGGAAATGTTTTAGTTGGATGTGAATTTGAAATTTCAAATGAGTCTGATAAGGACATTGACGTAAGTTCTGTTATGAGCTTTGAAGCTTATTGTGACAGTTATTCCGTAAATCAGAGCATTACAGGATTAACAGAGTTTACACAGAACGGAAAAAATCAGCTGGACGGTTCTGTAGCCGCAGGAAAGAAAATGAACGGCGTGATTGCATATGAAGTTCCGGCAGACTGGCAGGAACTTGAAATCTCTTATTCTCCAAGCTTTTGGGGAAAGGCTATGACATTTGTTGCACAGCATGATTAAGCATAAAAAATCCGGACACACGTTCAATGGTGTGTCCGGATTTTTTGCGCCTTTATGCCGCATTTTCATTTTCCTGATTCTTTTCTTCAAGGAAAATCTTTCTTGAAACAAAGTTCCATACCATAACAATCGCCGTTGCCACGATTTTTGAAACCAGGTAATAGTAGGTCGGGATAAACGGAGATAAGATACCGTTTAAAATCCACATGATACCATCGTTGATACCAAGACCGATAACGCTTAATACGATAAAAATAATAAACTGGGTCTGTTTGGACTGGTCGGCTCTGCCTACAAATACATATTTCATGCTGGCAAGATAGTTAAAAATAACGGATACCGTAAAGGAAATCGTTGCCGCAATGATTGAATCCATATGTAAGAACTGAACCAGCACAAAAAGCACGGCATAGTCAATGACAAAAGCGATTGCACCGACAATTCCGAACTTTACAATCTGCTCGAATAATTTTTTCATGTAATCTCCATTCCGCAGGCATTTTATGCCGCATTTTTGCTGTATGTGATACTCTACCATATTAAACGTGAAAATTTAAATAGTCAAGCGGCTTTTTCCCATTAATCCGTTGTGCAATGTCTGTAAATGTGCTAAAATCAGCAAAGCGGGGAATGTTTTTTAGCAAAAGGAATTTAATAAAAACGGAGAAGAAAAAATGTCGTTTATTTCAGCAGGATTTTTTATGGCGATGGCGCTGACGGCGTGCCTGTATTATCTGATTCCGAAAAAATACCAGTGGGAGCTGCTGCTTTTTGTCAGCTTCGGCTTTTATGCCACTTACGGAATCCGTTATATGGGCTATATTTTGTTTACGATTATTACAAGCTACTGTATTACAAGGCTGATGGCTGCACAGAAAGAAAAGCTTATGCGGCGCAGATGGCTGATATTCGGGCTGGTTTCCAATTTCGGAATTCTTGTCTTTTTAAAGTATGTCAATTTTACAATACTGAATCTGACTTCATTGTTTTCGGTATTTCATCAGGCATTTCCGCTTGGAAAGCTTTCAATTGTGATGCCGCTTGGAATTTCTTTTTATACATTCCAGACAATGAGTTACGTGATAGATGTTTATCAGAAAAAATATGAACCGGAAACTAATATTTTCCGGCTGGCGCTGTTTACGGCATATCTGCCGCAGCTTTTACAGGGACCGATTGGACGTTATGACCGCCTTGCACCGCAGCTGTTTGAGCCGCACGATTTTAATCTGAAAAATATTGAGTACGGCGCACAGCGGATTGCATGGGGACTGGCAAAAAAGCTGATTTTAGCAGACCGCGCATACGTCTTTTCAAAAGCCGTATTTGCCGACTTGAATACATATTCGGGCATGTATGTGATTGTGGCACTGCTCACATTCTCCATTTATGAATACTGCGATTTTTCCGGCGGTATTGATGTGGTTATTGGTGTTTCCGAACTGTTTGGAATCCGTCTGGACGAGAACTTCCGCCAGCCGTATTTTTCAAAATCAATCGGGGAATTCTGGCGCAGATGGCATATTACACTGGGAACGTGGATGAAGGATTACATTTTTTATCCATTTTCCATTTCTAAAAAAATGCTGGCATTCGGTAAGAAAGCTAAGAAAATTTTTGGTAAAAAGACCGGTAAGATTCTGCCGATTTGTGCCGCCAATCTGCTGATTTTCTTTGTAGTCGGCGTATGGCACGGTGCGGCATGGAAGTATATTATTTACGGATTGTACAACGGACTGATTATTGCGGCAAGTAACCTGTTAAAGCCATATTACGCAAAATGGGCAGCAGTCTGTCATGTGAATACGGAAAGCCGGGGCTGGAAGACATTTCAGATATTCAGAACGTTTATTTTAGTCAATATCGGCTGGCTCTTTGATGCGTGTGCAACGGCGACAACTGCCTTTTATGCAATGCGCGCCGTATTTATCAATTTTAAAATCAGCATTTTAACAGACGGAAGTCTTTATAAGCTGGGACTGGTAAAAAGAGACTGGACGATTCTGATTGTGGCGACAATCATTTTGTTTATAAGCAGTGTGATGAAGGAAAAAGGGATGTCGCTGCGCGATTTCGTGGCGGAACGTCCGCTTGTTGTGCGCTGGGCAGTTTATCTGATACTGATATTTGCAACAGCACCGTTTGGCTATGTAAGCAGTTCAACGGAATTTATGTATGCACAGTTTTAGAAATGATTTAAAAGGAACGGAAAAATCATGAAAAAAAAGAAAAGTTTTACGTTGACGGCAGTCTTTGTGGCTTTGGTAGTGGTTTTAAATAATCTGCTGAATTTTATGCTCGTACAGCCGGGACTGACACGGGTTATGTTTCATGAACTTGAAACAACGAATCCGGACTGTCTGGTGTTAGGAACATCGCACGGCAGTTATGGGATTGCAACCGATGAACTGGAGAGCGGGCTTGATGCCGGTGCCATGAATATGTGCATCGGCGGTGAGTATATGATTGATGCCTATTACACGTTACAGTATGCCATAAAAATAAGCAGTCCTAAGGTCGTCGTGCTGGATATTGATTACCAGTATCTGATTAACCGCCACGATGAGAGTATTTTGTTTCATCAGGTGTATAACGGCTATCCCGACAGTCTGTTAAAGGTTTCCTATTTCTTTAGCAGAATCGCAAAAGAGGAATACCGCGGGGCATTTTTAAAATGGACGAATTACTGGCAGTGTTATTACATGATTGATAAGACGGTGGCAAAGAAGCTGTCTGATGACTATAAGGAATATTCGCCCGATGTTGTCAGCATGGATAAAAATGATGTCTATGAAGGAAAGGGCTTTATTAATAAGTCAAAAAATGCGTCTAAAGCAAAGACAACGGTACTTGGCTGGGACGAAAGCCTTGTTGCACAGAGCGAATGTCAGTATATTGAAAAAATGGTAGAGCTGTGCAGAAAAAATGATATTCAGATTGTTTTTACGACGGTCACGCAGGACCCCAGAACCGTTGCGCAGTATGCAGAAAAATTTGCACAGGCGGATTCTTATATCAGAAACCTTGCACAGAAATTAAATGTGGAGTATTATAATTTTAATTACCTTACTTTTGAGGCTTTTGACAGGGAAGAAGGAGATTTCTGGGACAGAGAGGGACATATGTACGGAGATACGGCGAAACGTTTTACGAAAGTTTACGCCGAAGTTCTTAAAAAAGCTTTGGCCGGCAGTCTTAAAAAGTCAGATTACTTTGGAGAAGACTTAAAAGAGATTTACAAGGACGTAGTGCCTTATGAATAAAACCGGAAGGTGAAAAATTTACATCAGAATGCCGAAACGGGCAGAATGGAGGATTTATGTCAATTTTAGTAACAGGTGGAGCAGGTTACATCGGAAGCCATACAGTTGTAGAATTACAGAACGCAGGATATGAGGTTGTTGTTGTGGATAACCTTGTCAATTCCAGCAGGGAAGCGTTAAAGAGAGTAGAAAAGATTACGGGAAAGCCGGTAACATTTTACGAAGCAGACATTAATGATAAAGAAGCATTGGAAAAGATTTTTGCACAGGAAAAAATTGAATCCTGCATTCATTTTGCCGGTTTAAAGGCAGTTGGTGAGTCAGTAGCCAAGCCTCTTGAATATTATATGAATAACATTTCAGGTTCACTGGTGCTGTTTGATGTCATGAGAAATCACGGCGTAAAAAATATCATTTTCTCATCTTCAGCAACTGTATACGGCGATCCGGCATTTGTACCGATTACAGAAGAATGCCCGAAGGGACAGATTACCAATCCATACGGTCAGACAAAGGGCATGTTAGAGCAGATTTTAACGGATATCCAGAAGGCAGACCCGGAATGGAATGTCATTTTACTGCGTTATTTTAACCCGATTGGTGCGCATGAGAGCGGAACAATCGGTGAAAATCCGAACGGTATTCCAAACAATCTGATGCCGTATATTACACAGGTTGCTGTCGGCAAGTTAAAGTGCCTCGGTGTTTTTGGCAACGATTACGATACACCGGACGGAACAGGCGTAAGAGATTATATCCACGTTGTAGACCTTGCCCTCGGACATGTTAAAGCAATTGAAAAATTACAGGAAAATCCGGGCTTAAAGATTTACAACCTCGGTACGGGACACGGTTATTCCGTACTGGATATTGTCAAGAACTTTGAAGCCGCTTCCGGCGTGCATATTCCTTACGAAATCAAGCCACGCCGTGCAGGTGATATTGCAACCTGCTACTGCGATGCAAGCAAGGCATATAAGGAAATGGGCTGGAAGGCAGAGCGTGATTTAAAGAAGATGTGTGCCGATTCATGGAACTGGCAGAAAAACAATCCAAACGGATACCAGGCATAGTTAAAAAATCCTTAAAAATAAAGAATGGAGTGCAGTTAAAATGGGTAAATATTTTGGCACAGACGGTTTCCGCGGGGAAGCCAATGTCAATCTTACAGTAGAACATGCCTATAAAGTCGGCAGATTTTTAGGCTGGTATTATGGAAAGAACCACGAGGATGGAAAAGCAAAGGTTGTTATCGGAAAAGATACCAGAAGAAGCAGCTATATGTTTGAATATTCACTGGTTGCGGGACTTACGGCATCCGGTGCAGATGCGTATCTTTTACATGTAACAACGACACCGAGCGTATCATATGTGGTGCGGACAGAAGATTTTGACTGCGGTATTATGATTTCCGCAAGCCACAACCCATTTTACGACAACGGCATTAAGCTGATTAATGACAAGGGCGAAAAAATGCGCGAAGATGTCATTGATGAGATTGAAAAGTATTTAGATGGCGATATGGCGGAGCTTCCTTTTGCGACAAAGGAAAAAATCGGCTGTACCGTGGATTATACGGCAGGCAGAAACCGCTACATGGGGTATCTGATGAGCCTTGCAATTTACTCTTTTAAGGGAACGCGTATCGGTCTGGATGCCGCAAACGGAAGTGCATGGACACTTGCCAAGGGCATTTTTGATGCGCTGGGCGCAAAAACATACGTGATTCATGCAGAACCTGACGGAACCAATATCAATAACAACTGCGGTTCTACGCATATTGAAAGCCTGCAGGAGTTGGTACTTAGGGAACACTTAGATGCCGGATTTGCATTTGACGGAGATGCAGACCGCTGTCTGTGTGTGGATGAAAAGGGAAATGTGATTACAGGCGACCATATTTTATATATCTATGGTTGTTATATGAAAGAAAGAGGAAAGCTTGTCGATAATAAAGTCGTTACAACGGTCATGTCCAATTTCGGGCTGTACAAGGCTTTTGATGCTGTCGGCATCGACTATGAAAAGACCAAGGTCGGTGATAAGTATGTATATGAATGTATGTCAAAGAACGGCTACCGTCTGGGTGGTGAGCAGTCCGGTCATATCATTTTCAGCAAATATGCGACAACCGGTGACGGTATTATCACGGCATTGAAGATGATGGAAGTCATGCTGGCAAAGAAAAAGCCGTTAAGCCAGCTTGCCGAGCCGCTTGCAATTTATCCGCAGGTATTAAAAAATGTGCGTGTAACCGATAAGACACAGGCACAAAATGATGCCGATGTACGCGCAATGGTAGAGCGCGCAGCCAAGGAACTGGGCACAGACGGCAGAATCTTAGTCCGTGAAAGCGGAACAGAGCCGCTGGTGCGTGTCATGGTAGAAGCAGGTAATGTCGAAACCTGTGAAAAATACGTTGATGCAGTAATTGACGTTATCCGCAGCAAAGGGTATGTGATTGAATAGACATTAACAGATAAAAAGAATAAAGCAGGAAACTCCGCAATAAGATGTAACAAGTCTTATTGCGGAGTTTTTGTATGAAAAATCACACTGATGTGCTGATTTTTCATACGGTTGTTTGTTTCTGAGCGGAAACAAACAACCTTGATAGCAGATGAGAAATCGCCTGCGCGAATTTCTCATCGCTGCTTCGCGACAAAGTCGCTCAGAAATGGGGAATTGTATGAAGCAGAAAAGTAAAATATCCGGGAATGTTCCGGCAAGATGGCATGCGTTTTATGCTTGCGGGTTGTGTCTGCTTGTATCGGTGCTGATTGTGACAGGCGTGTTTGGGGCGGTGTCACTTAGCGGGTGCAGTATGATAAAAAAGGACAGCAGTAAGGTCATGGGGCTGGAATATACCGTAGTGAAAGAGGAGGAAATCCCTGTGGAATTAAAAAAACTGATAGAAGCAAAAAAAGCGAACACATTGCGCATGACCTATGCCACAAAGGATGCAACATATATCGTGGCAGGCTCCGGCACACAGCCGACTAGCGGCTACAGTATCCGTGTCAATGATCTGTATCTGGGAACAAATGCGGTTTATGCCGATGTCGATTTATTAGGGCCGGAGGCAGGAGAGGACATAACGGAACTGCCGACCACGCCGTATATTGTGTTAAAAATTGAAAAGCGGGAGGAGTCGGTGGTGTTTTGTATGTAATGAAAAAACAGCCGTCAGCCTGACGCGGCAGCAGGATTGTATAAAAGCTGTTTAACGGTAATTAAAAAGTGCATAAAAGGGAACGGGCATACATAAAATAAAAATATAGAAAATAGTTGGGAAGGGAGATTTGATTTGAGAATCGACAGAGAAGAAATTCATGAAAATAAAATTGTATGCAGTAACACCATGCAGATTACACTGGATGATGATTTTAACGTCCCGGACAGCAAGGCGGACATTGAAACCATTGTAAAAGAACGCGGCAGTGTCCATATTGATACGGTCAAAGCGGTGGGCGACCGGGCAGAAGTCACAGGAGGAATGGATTTTGCGGTGCTGTATGCGGGCAGTGAAAGCGGTGAAAAATCCGTGCTTCCGGTTAAAATGACGGGGACAATGAATATCGGGGAAGTTGTGAACTTATCAGGGGACTGCGAGAATACATATGTTTCCTGTCAGGCAAAATTAGAAGATATTACGGTGAAAATGATTCACTCCAGAAAATTAAGCGTAAAGGCAATCATTTCACTGACCGTTGTATGTGAAGAAATTCACGATACGCCGATTGGCTGCGGACTTTTGGAAATGCAGGACGAGGACAAATTACAGCTTAAAACGACCGATGTGGAGTATTCGCAGCTTGCCGTGACAATGCGGGATAACCTGCGTATCCGTGAAAGCTTTCTGATTCCTGCGGGAAAGCCGGAGGTAGCGGAACTGCTGTGGGAAGATGTCGATGTACGCAGCTTCACGACAAGGCTGACCGATGACGGCATGGAAATTGCGGGGGAAATGAATGTATTTGTAATGTATTCGTCCACAGAAGAAAATAGCATGGCACAGTGGTATGAAACGACACAGAATTTCAGCGGGAAATTAGATGTCGCAGGCTGTACGCCGGATATGATCAGCTACGTCAAATACTATCCGGTCAATTCCAATGTTGAAGTAAAGCCGGATTATGACGGCGAAAATAAAGAGGTGCAGGTAGAACTTGTGCTGGCGCTGGACGTCAAGGTATATGAAGAAAAGGAAAAGACCATTCTTACAGATGTCTATTCGCCGGTTAAAAATGTCATCAACACCACGCAGACATCAGTCTTTCATAAGCTGTTGGTGCGTAACAATTCGCGCTGCCGTGCTTCGGACCGCATGAAACCGGGGAGTACACGAACATTTTGCAGATTTGCAACTGTACCGGGGTGGCGCAGATTGACGACATTACCGTTGAAGAAGACGGTCTGCTGGTTGACGGTGCGATTATTGCAAATGTGTTTTATGTAACTGCCAATGATGCGGCACCAATGGGCAGTATCCGTGCCGCCGTTCCGTTTTCCAATAAAATACAGGTAAAGTCTGACGAGGAGATTACTAATATGGAGTATGTCGTAAATGCAGGAGTAGAGCAGTTAAGCGCTGCCATGACGGGCAGTAATGAAATGGAGATTAAGGGAAGCGTGGGACTTGATGCAATCTGTTTTGCGCCGTGTGAAACCGAGTCGGTCATGGAGTGTGAAGTAGAGGAGTATGAGGAAAATGAGTTCTTAAAATTCCCAAGTATCATCGGGTATATCGCAACCGGTGAGGAAACGCTCTGGGATATTGCAAAGAAATACCATACCACGGTCGATTCTATCAAAAACGGCAACCACGTTCTTGCAGACCGCGCCAGCGAGCGCGTCAAACGCGGGGATAAGCTGCTGTTAGTTAAGGCGGCAAGGTAACAGCAGGGGAATAAAGTAAGGTCATAAGTGAGATAATAAGCAGGGTAATAAGCAAAGTAAAGGACAGGGCATAAATCCGGGCAGAGTGTTTTGGGGTAGGAAAACTGCCCGGATAAAAGGTGTTAGTGTGAAAAATCCCTTTTTATCGCAGAACTGAATAAATTCAGTTCGCGATTTTTCCGGGATTAAAATGCCTGCGGAATGGGGATTAGTACGGAAATATGTATAAGTCATCACGGAAGCGGATTTGTCCAAGCTCCCGCCTGCGGTAAGTCTGGATAATATAGTGCTTTTTAGCGTCAAATATCAGTGAAATCTGCTTCGTATAGGAGTACGTACCGGGTGCATATTCCGTAATAACCAGTGAGGCGCGGTATTTTTTCTTGAGTTTCCAGATATCCATCAGTCCGATGCCGCTGCCGCCGTTTCCGGCGTGTGTCGTGTGGGCTTTCAATCCGAAGTCCTGAAAAATTTCCGGTAAAAATGGCTGTCCGTTATCGGAAATTTCGACAGACAGGTGATTTCCTATTCGCCCAAGGTTGATAAGAATTTTTTTATCCGGTACGTCAGACATTGCAATAAACGCATTTTCAATTAAATCCGCCAGCAAATGGGAAAAATCTTCTTCCGAAAGGGACTGCATGGCAGTGGTTTTGATGTTTTCGGTAATGCGGAGGGTATAACCAATCTGTTCCTGTAGGGCGCGCTGATACATTAATTGAAGAACGGCATCAACAGCACAGATACCGGTAGAGGCAAACGGCTGTCCGTTTGTCTGATATTCGGTTAAATTAAATTTGCGCTCCTGTGACATTGTCTGTAAATGAGCGGCAAGGGCAAGTCCCTGTTCTTTAAGCTGCTGAGGGGATAATGTATTCTGGTTTTGCAGAAATGTATTTACGGCAAGTTCCATGGCAGGAATGAGTTTGTTATCCCGGTGGATGATCTGTGCCAGCGCTTTATTATTTTCTAAAAGTCGGGAAATTTCCTGCTCTTTTTGGACAAGTTCATTTTTTAGTTTCTGCATTTCAAATTGCTGGAGCTTTCTGCGGTAATTCCTCGTTATAATAGCGCGCCACCATGAAATCAGGAGGAGGGCGCAGGGGAAGATGAGGAAAAGAGGAATGATAAACGGCAGGTAATTATTTTCAGTTGTATTAGAAATGCTTGCGGTAATATAGCATATTAATATGAGCAGGCTGATACAAGTACCGATATTGTTTAATTGGAGTTCATATAAAAATGGCATGCCCTTTTTCAGGCGTCTAAATTGAAATGGAATATGTATTATAAAATACTGTAAAAATCCGTTCAATAATTTAATTATTACAAGGTTATTGACATTAATATATGAATACATGAAAAAAACAAGTGTAGAGAAAATAAAACTGGAAATTGTAAAAGAAACTAAACTCATTGCAATGGAAATGATTGCAGCATTTAAAGATGTGTGCCAGTTAGTTTTTGTAAATAGTGTTATAAAAATATAAAAAGTTAGGAGTATAAAAAACATAGCAATAGGATATACGATGAAATGTATAAAACACAACGCACAAGCAAGAGCTAATGCAGAAAAAGTAAATAAAATCCGCAAACGAAAAAATAAGTCGTTTAGATTTAATATTTTACAATAGCAGTAAAAGCAGCACATTAATATAAAAAAGTGTGAAATAATAATAGCAGTGTACATATAATCACCTATAGTTACATAAAACAACAAAAAGCAACGAAAAAACAACAATAAAAACTAATTTTTTATTTCTGGCAGATGCTATAAGCTTAGCTTGAACATTAAAACCAGGAGGTAAAAATGAGTAGTCTTTATTGGAAAATATGGGGACTTATTTTTAAAAATTATTAATAAGTTGATACTTAAATTTATAATTGGTTCTGTATTTTATTCGCATAATAAAATATGAATTCCATAATAGTCGGAACACCTTTTTGTGAATGAATTCTCGCGGTGTAGTAAGTCAGCAAATCATCAATATCGGAAGTCCTCCATGCACGGTTGATAGCATTCTGCATAGCACGTTCAATACTGGAATCTGTTTTTTTATATTTTTCACCCAGCACTCTAAAAATGCGAGTTTTCGGTTCGTTAATGGTGGCAAGGATTGCATCGGTAAGATAGCGGTAACCAACAACTTTCGGGCTGATACCAATTAAATTCAACTCATGCTGGATTTTTTGAATCAGCCTTTTATCTTTTGATTCAGACGGTTCAGTGGCTGTTATTTTAGAAGCTGTTTTGCCTTTCTCAGAAAAAATCACTTTTTTCATAATGCGCAGAAATTCCACAACATACTGTGCAGAATAATTTTCCTGATACTTCGCAAGAATAAAATCTGCCCCCAGCTGTCTTGCGGATTCATAGGTAATATTACTTGAATTATTGGTGGTTACAAGGATATATGGGTGTTTGGAAAGTTCAAGCTGCTGAAGCTGTGCTAAGAAAAAAAGTCCGTCACCGCCGCCCTGATGCAGTTCAAGGTCTAGTATAACGGCATCGGGAAGAAATTCCTTCATATACTCAATAGCAGTTGAAGCATTATTTGTAGATGCGACCAGTGTAACATCGTCTAACCGGCTGATATAATCGTTTATTTCCATACATGAAGTGGCATCATCTTCCACTAAAAGAACACGAAGTGTATGCTCTGTCATCTGTAATTGTCCCCCTCGTTTATAACTCAATATTTAATATAATTATAGTATATAAACCAACGAAAAGCAACAAAAACCAACAAAAAATCACCAACGAAAACAAATGGAAACAGAGAAAGGAAATGGATATAGTATAGACATAAGATAGGTAGAGGGGGAAGCTGTATATGCAGTTTTCTCGTTGCCGTTTGTGATGGATTGTTTAGAAAGGATTGTTATGGAAAATAAAATTAGTTTAGCACGGACGATTAGTATAATAGGCACATTAATATTGTGTATCGCTTTAGTAGGTAATTCATTTGAAGTGTTATCTGTAACAGCATTTCGTATAATAATAGCATTTGGAATTCTGATACAGATTATATCATTGATTTGCAGCGTAAAGAAAAGAGAATTTTAAGTTTTTTTGGTTCTAATCAGGCCAAAATTATTACAGATGAGCAGAGTGTATTAAGATATGTGCTGGATAAGATTGATTTGATTGATTAGGAAATAAGGCATGTTAAGAGGCAAAAAGGTTTGGTATGAAGAAAGTTAAATTTTATTTTGTATTCAGTTTGATAGTAGTTTTTATTTCAGTGATAGGAATATTACTGGGTATGGTTCTAGTTACTATTGAACAGAAGCATCCGGAGTATCTTTCGGCAGGAATATTTAAAGGAATAATTATATTTTTCATGGCATTGCTGGTTACAGTATGCGTCCATGAGCTGGCGCATGCGATTGCTTTTAAATTACAGAAAATAGATATTCGTATGATTGCCATATTTCCAATATGTTTAATAAGAGAAAAAGAAGGTTTAAAGTTTCATATGGCTGTAAGTATGGAGATTGGATTTGGAGGAATTGTCATACCGGAGATACCAACAATTAGCAACCAAACAGAATATGAATCATTTCAGGGTAAAATGAGAGTGTCTTTGGTGTCTGCACCGTTATGTTCGGCATTTATTGGATTGATTTTATTGATATTAGTGTTGTGTACGACAAAGTATATAGGCAACGATTTTTGCTCGTATTATTTTTTGTTTTTCTCAGCGGTATTTTTATGGTCTGTATATATTAACTTGACCTCTATGCTTGATTTAGGCAGTATCGTAGGGGATTATTCCGCTGTAAAAAAAATAAAAGACAATAACGGCTACGCATTATTACAGATTTATAACTATTTTCTTCTTCAGGGAAATGAAAAGAAATTTGAAATGAGAGAGAACCAGAGATATTTCATAGAAAAGCTATATGAAGCAGGAAATAATTTATCTTTGGATAAAGAGGATAATTCAATCAATGTTTTGCTAATAAATGCGGTATTGTATGAAAGTCTTATGCGAAAGAATAGAGATAATACAGAAATAATAAATTTTGCTACAGAATTATGGAAAAGAAATATGGATAATATTTTAAACAGGCTACAATTTGAAGCATATTTTCAAACGTTTTCCCATGCTGTCATTTGTATGCATTACAACGGAAAATCAGAAGAAGCACGTGAGTTATGGGAGAAGTATAAAGATAAAATGCCATGTACAAATGTTGGAAAATATAACAGTAAACAAGTTGAGTTGTGCCTCTGTGGGGAAAATATTGAAGAATTAAAGGAAAAAGAAAATATTAAGATATCCTCTTTGGATTCTTTATTATCAAATATAAACAACTATTATGATGATGATATTTATTTGAATAAGTTAATTATCGGGGAAATCGCATTATAATAATGAATAAAATTTTATAAGTAGAAAGGGTTATAAAATGCGGGGAACAAAATATTATAAAAGACTTATTGTTGGAAGTGTTCTTTTTGGAATGATTGTATTTGGAAATGAAGTATATAATAATGGCTTATGGAATTTATCGGGATTGTTATGGGTTGCTTATGGTGCAATAGGATTTGGTGTGTTGTATCACATACTGTTTTCATGTTTTATTAAAAATAAGGTGAAGCATCAATGAACAAAAACAGTAAAACACAGCTGATTGTAATTATAGGAATTTTAGTTATAATAAATATTTCTGTTTTGATAATAAATGGTTACAAGGGAGAATCGATATTTAAGGACACTTTTATTTATGTGATAGATATATTGGCAACAATTTGGATAATAAAAGAGGATAGAAAGAAAAAATAATGTGAGGAAGATAGTGATGTGGTACTTTTTAATATTTCCCGTGATATTTGTACTATGGCGGGCATACCGGTTTGGCGGGGTGTGGCAGATTATCAGCAGTCTGGCATATATTGCGGTCAGCGGAGGCATTAGTATTGGGATATTTAAAACGATGATGAAGCAGAATCTGCTGAAAAAGAAGAAAAAATTAATTGCATATGTAGTGTTTGCGGTATTGGCAGACCAGCTTATAAAGGTAATAATATACCAGTATCAGCCGGACATAAATCTTATCGGAAAAGCACTGCGTATACAAATGGTATTAAATCGGGAGCAGTCGGCGTTATATAGTTTTTTTAATATCCATATGCAGACGGCTGTGATAATTATACAGAAAATATTGATATTTGGTGCTGCCACCGTTGTTTATATAAAATGGAGACAAAAAAATCAATACTATGCCTATGCGTATATAATGTTTTTAACAGCAATGACAGCATCAGTGATAGATTCTGCTTTGTGGGGATTTACGGTAGATTATTTGAATTTCTATCAATTATTCTGTCATGATTTAAAAGATTTATATGTAGATACGGCAGTAGGATTTTTATTGTTAGGCATGAGAGAAGATAGAAAGTGTGAATAAGATGAATAAAAGGATATATGCAGGGACTACGTTAATGATAATTATTTCATCAATCTTAATTGAGATAAAAAGTTATAATATAGTTTTTATCAGAATTAAAATAGCAATTATATTACTGACCTTTATATTGATAGGTATATCTTCATATATAAAATTGAAAAGCTACAAGTCGTAAAATATGTGAAAATATGCAAAGTACGTCGGAATATTGACAAAGTACGTCATGTGTCTTGAAAATAGGCGGTTTCTATGATACATATTGTTGTAATGGGATTAATTTTAGGAGTATATTTATTGTTAAAATTCTAAAAGTACAGATTCAATAGTACTTGAGGAAAAGTCATTCTTTGGAGGGGATTGTAGATTGGATGAATAAAAAATTTGTTATAACAGTTGGAATACTTTTAATTATAACAGGAATAACAGGAATTTACATGGTAATAAATAATGTCAGCGGAAGCTGGGGAAGAATCGTCACGGGGCTGATGATTGTATTGGCAATCGTGAATGTGAGAAATATGTATCTTTTACAGAAAAAATAAAGCTTCAGTGGATACTTGATGAAATAAAATGAAAGAAGCAGGGGAATTTTAAGCGTGACAGCCAATATTGTGCTGATTATTTTAAAATTTGTATTGAAAGAGGACATTCAAAATAGTGTATTGATTATCAATATGGTTATTATGATAATCGCTTTAATATTGGGGTACAGCGGTATTTTGAAAGCGGATAATTGCTGATTTTAAAATTTTTGATACAAGGAGTGACATTTAATATTATTTATATTGTGTGTGATGTCCGTAGAAAGGGGCTATAACTTATGAAAAATGTAATTAAAATAACAGGAAAATACACAGTGCTTTTTGTTTCGCTATATATAAGTTCAATCATTGTGGTAAAAATTTTTACCATGATGAATATTCAATATGATAATATCGCGCAGACAGCGTTTTGTGCAGCTTTGTTTTCAATGATTATTGTTGGAGTAATAAATAATTTTAGAAATAAAAAACTGATATAAGAAAATGAGGTAATGTTGCAGGAGCGGATAAATGGGTATAAATCATGAAAAAGAATCATTATAAAAAGTATTATGGATATTATAAGAAAAATAAACGGGACCTGCTTATATGTGGAATATTGGCTTTGCTGACACTTGTTATTGTATATAAGATGCATTTTATTATTGCGATACATGAGAATAGGGGATTTTATGCATCACTCATGGAATTCATAGGTTCGTGGTATTATATTTTTGAGGTTATTGATATTATTCGGCTTCAAGACAATGCAATAGTAAATGAATATGGTCAAAAATGTATTTTTTATCATAGATATCTGTCTTTAGCAGCCCTTCTGGTTTCGGCATTTTTTATCATATTCAGTTTGTTTTATGAGCTTGACTATAATGTTGCATTGCTCATATGGGGCGCATTAACTGTTGGTCATATGTCATATTTTATAATGCTATTTATGTTTGATGAAGATTATTACTATTCCGGTGGATTTAAGATTTGTTATTCTGAAATAAATCATATTGAAGTTGAAGATGAAGTATATACTTCAAAAGCACTTGTTGTCGTATGTAAATTGATGAAAGACGAAAAAGTTATTGGCTATGACCGTATGGTGGCACAGGATTTTATCTGTTTGAAGGCTAAAATTGATGAGAAGACGAAAATAGTAAAAAAGTTATGAGGGGGGAAATGCAAATGAAAAACATGTTTAAATACTACTTATCAAATAAACGGCGGGGGATTTCTTTAATCTTTGTTATGGCACTTACGGTGTTTTCAATCTATTTTGTGACATCGCTGGTGCAGTCTATTTTTTCAACAGTCGAATATTCCAATATTGCATGTCTGAATGACTTTTCATTTGTATATCCGGTAGGTGGGTCTTCATTTTTGCAGAATGAAACGGTAGAAAAAATTAAAAATGATGACAGCGTGGGAAATGCGTACCCTATACTGCTGGAGTATACGGTCATTAACAATATTTTCGGGACAACGAGCGGTTATGTCGCATTTATGGACGAAGCAGATATAGGGGAAATATTTGATGATTTTTCGCTGACGGTAACAGAGGGCAGACTGCCGGAGGAAAACAGTTACGAACTGATTATGCACGAGGATATGCTGAAAAATAAAGGGTTATCCGTAGGGGATACATTTGGCAGTGCAGTCGATGAAGGAGAACAGATTGACGGAAAATATATGATTACAGGGGCATTTTCAGGGGACAGCTATATGGCTTTTGGGACAAAAAGCTACAGGCAGAAAGAATTGGAAGAACTGGGACTGGATTTTCAAAATACCACTTTCGGACTGCTTGTTACACCGAAAACAGATTTAGATACAATGAATAACATGCTGGATACAATGGGACACGATGAAACAGCGGCGATGACATTGTCGTATGCAAAAGAAACGCTTCAAGAGAATATAAGCAGTATCAAATTTTTAATGTTTGTTATTGTCATTGTAATCGCTGTGAGCATTTCTGCCGCGGTCTGCATTGTTCTTGAAACCATCTATAATGACAGAATGGAGGAATTTGGAATTTTATATGCCATTGGCTATAAAAAGAGCTGGCTGTTTAGAAATATTATTGCAGAGATTGTGGTTTTGGTATTTATTTCATGGATATTGGGGCTGATACTTTCTTATGGAGTTTTGTCGCTGGTTGCAAAATCTGTTTTTGAACCAATGGGACAGATGTTGTCGATTGTTTCAATTCAATCACTGCTTTATACAATCATTGTAATGGCAGTTTTTGTGGTTGTAACCATTCTTGTAACAATATTGAAATTTGCAAAAAAAGATTTGATAGCCATTATAGAAATGAGGTAGGGAAATGCTGGGTGTAAAGAATATTGATTTAGAATATATTGACGGGAGAACCAAAAGAACCATTTTTTCAGATGTGTCATTTGATATACAGAGTGGGGAGTTCGTATCTTTACTGGGACCTTCCGGGTCGGGAAAAAGTTCTTTATTATATATCGTTTCCTTATTAAAAACACCGACAGCGGGAGAAATATATTTAGATGATGTGTTGATTTCCGGGGCAAAAAATAAAAATGAAATCCGGTATGAAAATTTTGGATTTGTTTTTCAGCATCATTTTCTGATTCCGCATCTTACGGTGCTTGAAAATGTCTGTACGGCAAGCTATGAGAAAAATGTTGAAAAGCAGGCAAAAGATTTATTGGAGCGGCTGGGATTAAAAGATTTGATAAATCAAAAGCCATATAAATTATCCGGCGGGGAGCGTCAGCGAGTTGCAATCGCAAGGGCAGTTGTAAAAAAGCCTCGGATATTATTTGCAGATGAACCGACAGCATCACTGGATCACCATACGGCGCAGGAAATTATGAAGATTTTTTCGGAATTACAGGAAAATACAACCATTGTCTGTGCAACGCACGATTACGGCATTTTGCCGCAGACGGCAAGAATATTAAGAATTAAAGACGGAAAAGTTGTAGAAGATGAAACAGAGGAAAATGAATAATGTCAGTTCGGGAACTTGTACTGCTGATTTTTTGGGGTATATCGTGTATTTTAATCACTGTACAGATTATAAAAATAAGGAAAGAAAAGGCAAGAATTCCTGATAAGGATAAAAATTCAGCAAAATTTATGGGAGGTATGATTGTAGTATACAGCATTTTTGTATTAATCATGTGCAGTGGGATGAAAGATTTTATAACAATGATGATTCCGACGGTGGTAGCTTTATCGAGGGTGTTGAATTTGTACAAATAAATAATTAGGTGGGAAAAAAGTTTTTATTTTGTTGAATGAGATATAAAAGGGGCAGTACCGCCCCCTTTTGCGTTTCATATTGAAAAAATAATGGGATAACCGGTTCTTTTTCGTTCTTTTCAGCTTTTGTAATAAGGCTGTCGACTGGTTGATAGTGTTTTTATTGATTTGATAAATTGTGTGTATTTTTTTGAAAAATAATAACAGTGTGAAATGTGGAAGTAGAATGGTTATAATAAATATTATAGTCACCGTTATATTTATCAATAGTATTCTGTATGCTTTTAATTCCATAACCATGATGACGGGAATCGGTTTTTGTAGTACGTTTTAGTTGCCCGTTATTGTCAAAAGGATTATTTAAACAGGAATTAATGAGTGTTATAACAATTATGGAGTGAGTTGTATTATAACCGATATTTAATTCGATAAATGAATCGGGTGTATTTTTAGTGGCTTCAAATGCATTATCCAATAGATTGCAGAATAATGAAGTGCAATCATCATTTGATAAAAAATCAGTGGAATGATGACGGATATCCGATTTAAAATCAATTTTATAATCATTACACAAATGTATATACCGTCCAATAATAGCGTTTAACAATGGATTATCGCATACTTTTTTTGGAGTAGAAAGCTTAGATGAATTGATTAAATTTGAAATATAAGCTTCAATTTGCTCGTTATTATTTTCGGTATTCAAAACCTGAATAGATTGCAGATGTTTTCGTATATCATGAAGAAGAATATTTTTATCTTCCTCATGTTCGATGATTGTCTTATAGTGCTCAATAGTAAGAGATTCACTTTGTAATTGAAGTTGAAGCGAGGTTGTCTGTTCGTTTTGCTTTTCTATAAAATTATATAACACGATAATAAGTACATTAATCAGCAGTAATGCAACGGAACTTATAATAATCATTACGTTTATATAAAAAGGCAAAGAGATAGAAAGGCATATTTCAAGAATTGTTATCAAAGTGAACGCTGTAATTAAAGAAATAAAAAAAGGAATAATAATTTTAGTATTACGAATTTGGTTGTATTTTTTACTGCTGCGTGAAAGTAAATATGCGATAGCGGTCATGGCAATAAAATAGAAAATCTTACTAATAAAATAAATTAAAATCTGAAGTTGAAAATTGTAAATAAAATTATAAACCATATGACTGTAATTTGGCACAAGCAACAATATAAGCATTTCGGTTATAATCATCATAAATGTGGCAATTATAGCATGAAAAAGACTTTTTCCCCATGTGACTTTGTATGTTAATTTTATAATAAGCATAGTATTTAAAAAGAATAAAATACTGTTTATAGCAGGAATGCTTAATACAGAGAAAATAACAGAAATGGAATATAACACAAAGTAAATAACACAGCATTTTTTAACGGAATATTTACGTACAAATAAAAGAGAACAGTATCGCCATAAAATGTAGCCTTCACATAAGTATGTAATAAGAGAAAGTATTATTATGTGGTATAATTTCATATGTAACCTCACTTCTATGATAAGTTATCGTGTATTTTCCATAAATAGCAGATAAGTTGTCTTAAAACTTTGATATGTATTGCGTGAAATAGGTATAGCCAAAGCTGTATTATCGGTGTAAAGCGTCGTTTTGTCAAAAGAAATAATATGATTCATATTAACAATATAACTGCGATGTGGTTGGAAAAAGCAAGGGTTTTTAAGCTGTTCTTTCCAGAAAATCATATTTTTTTTGGAAGTATACATTTCCGTAGGGGTGTAAATATTAACATTGCGTAGCTGTGCTTCTGCACAAATAATATCTTTTTTGGATAATGTTATAAATTTTGAATGAATTTCAAATGTAATTTTTCCGGAGATATCAGTAAGGCGTTTAATTGCATAATCAAGACCGGAATATAGTCTTTTTTTGTTAATTGGCTTATCTAAATAGCGAAATACATGAATATCCATAGCGGCATCAAGATATTCGGAATACGAAGTAACTATCATGATTATGCAGTCAGGATATAGAGAGCATAATTTTTTTGCTATTTCAATTCCGTTTATTTCAGGCATTTCAATATCTAAAAATACAATATCAGGAATAACAGACGATGAAAGCAAGGAAAATGCAGTATTAAAGGTAAAAATTTTAATAGTATCCATTTTTCTATCGGAAAAATATTCATTTAGGTATTCGGATAATTGTTTAGTGACTAAACAATCATCATCACATAAAAATATATTCATAAGAAAATCCCCTCAGTTCATAATAATACTGTTATTATAAAAGGCAAAGAAGTGAATTTCAAGAAAATTACTACATTTCATTACAAAAAAATAACATTTCAGGAAAAAATATGGAATATAGAAAAAATAAAAGATAAAATGATAATAAATTAATATAAATGGAGGAAAAATAAATGACAAAAATGAATCTTGCAAATTTTACAAAGCGTGTACTGGAAACGGCTCTTAAAGTAGAGGCTAATACAACTTCAAGTTACATATTATATCAACCGATTGTACCGGTTAAAATTAAGAAGTTTGCAATTAAAAGGCAAAAATAAATTTCTGGTAGTAGTTAATTACATTTAATAATGTTTGTGAGTATAAGAGAAAGACAATAGTGAGTGAAGAATATAAGTAAAAAAATAATTCAATGGCTGGTTGAATATGGAGTGATTCAGAAAGAAGATGCGGAATTATATGAGTATGCGGTGTTTACGGTATATATTCTGATTTTTACATTAGGAGTTTCGATAATTATAGGCGGAATAATGGGACATGTTGTGGAAAGTATTGTATTTATTATTACGTTTATGATATTTAGAAAATTTTGTGGCGGATATCATGCTAAACATATACAGAGTTGTTTAATGTTGTCGGTAATAATGATAGCAATATCAGTTTATATGATATGTATGATGATAGATTTATCAATAATGGTAGTAGGTATAACGTTATCATTAATCAGCATATTTGTATTTAGTCCTGTAGATTCCGAAAATTACCGTTTGAATGAAATAGAAAAGCAAGATTTTCATAGGGTTGTAGTGATATTAATTTTTATCTGCATCGTTGTAGAAAGTACACTATTAGCTACTAAGGAAATTAGATATTTTTATTGCATAGGTTTTGGGGTAGTAACGACAGCAATACTTCAGTTAATACAGGCAGCTCGAAATATATTGTGTAATGACTAGTATTATAATTTATTAAGGGTAAAAATATATAAACCATGAGATAAAGGAACTGTATGTAAATTATAGGATATGGATATAATAGACCATAAAATGGTCTTTATATAAAAACAAAAAGCCATTTTGACGTTAGAAGAAGCAGGGGAGAAAAGGCATCATACGGATAGGGGGCAGAAAGGAGGGGTACAAAGGATAGTTGTAAGAAACAAAGAAACTGAAAAGAGTAGGTAGAATTAATAAACAGAAGAATTAGGAGGTATAGTATGAAAAGAACAGTAAAAAAAGCAGTAGTGATAGGTCTGTCAACAGTCATGGTGGTTGCAGGAAGTGTTTTTGCTTATGCGGCAGAATCAACATCATACATGTATGCAGGTGGGTGTAAAATTAAGGTTAGGTGTGGTACAGAGTATGATGGAAATCCAGAATACTGTTTTACGGCAGTAGATTCTTCTAATGTGGTGGACATTAAAATAAATGGAAGAGGATATTGTGTACATGGAAGTCATAGTTTTTCTGATTATGCAGACCAAACATATGGATTGTTAGCAGGTTCACATTGTCCGATTGATTTTGACGGGGTAACAGCAACTGTTCAGGTATGGTCGGATGATGATAGTAATTCAGAAGACTTTTCTTGTTGGAGATAATTTTTTGTAAATTCACTAAAAGGTTGTGTAATAATGATATATAATATTGTTACACAGCCTTTTATTAGAGGGAAAAAGCACAATTTAGAGAGGGTGTTTAAATGAAAAAACAGCATTTTCAGACAATATTAAAAGCAGGGACGGCAATTCTTGTATGCAGTATGGTATTAGCAGGCTGTGGAACAAAGAACCAAAAAAACGCAACAGCCAATATTACTACGGCGGGGAATACGGCATAAGACCAGCCGATGCGGCTGGAGACATTAAAAGCTGACGGAACGGATTATCAGGCATATTGGGGAACAAAGATACAGTGTATTACAAGAGGAGAACACGGATATTATTATCTGACACCGGAAGAACCGTTGTATCTGATGTACTGGGACGATGACACGCAGGAGAGCATAAAGCTGTGTGCAAAAGCAGACTGTAACCATGATAATGCGGCGTGTAATGCGTATTTCGGAGATGTGCGTTATTATGACAGAACGGCGCAGGCGGCAGAATACGCTTCGGGATTTCAGATTTATTATTATAATGGCTTCCTTTATCTGCTGGGGACAGAAGGAAATCTGATTCAGGTCAGCCCGGACGGAAGTGAACGAAAAAAAATCACCAAAGTCTATGATTATGACGGAACGTCCAATACCAAGCTGGTATTTTATGAAAATGCCGTTTATGTATATAACAGTGCGGGAAATCAGGGGAGCAGTGAAGAACATACCGAAACAATCACAAGATATACATTAGACGGTAAATCGCAGGAGCGTGTTGTAGAGTGGAATAGTGTAAGCGGTGCAATTCACAGTGTAAAAAATTACGGAAATACGATGTTCTTTTTATTATCCGGTCTGACAATTAATAAAAATGAGTCGGGGCAGGAATGGACCTATACCTATCAGGGACTGTATGCGTACAATCATCAGACCGGACAATCCGGAAAAGTAATAGATGCAGAAATTACGTCATATGCGGTCGATGAAGAACAGGAGCAAATTTATTATTTCGCATATGCAGACGGCTTGTATGTGTATGATATAAAAACAGAGCAGACCCGGAAACTCTATGATGCAGGAAAAGAAATGGGTATTGCAGAAATGTCTTATGACGGAAAATATTTGTATCTGTATAATGGCGAATGGGTATCCTATGCAAAATCGAATGAAAAAACAGAAATTACGCGTAAATGTATTGTTCTTGCAACAGACGGAAATGTATTATATGAACTTCCGATTAACAAAGCGGGATATATGCTGTTTGGAAATGGGGATTATATTTTTGCCGAACAGATTGTAGCAGATGAACAACAGCAGGCAATGAAGCTGACATATATGAGGAAAACAGAATTTGCGCAGGGACAGTGGCAGGTACTAGAGTAAAAATGCCTGCGAAACGGAGAGGTGTATGAAAAATAAAAAAATTGTTGAATTAATGCTGATTTTAGGGGTAACAGCGGGGCTGGCAGGAGGCTGTACGCAGAAAACAAAAGAACAGTCCTATGTAAATATAACTGAAACGGCGGCAGAAAATAGTACAGAACAGTCACAGGAATATTTATATGATGAAAACGGAAATCAGTATCATTATATTAAAACCGAAGGATATGAGGTGAAAGAAATCTGTAATGACAGACAGTTTCAAGACGAAAAGGCGCTTTATGACGGAAAAAGTATGCAGACAACTGTGTATTCCATTGCAAATTCATTTGGTGAGAAGAAATATCAGGTGACATATCTGGATATTCAGAAGCTTTTTATGGAAGACGAAAATGTAAAAGAGATTTCATATACGGTTGAAAATATACCGGGGGCTTTGTATGCAAAAGGTGAGGACGAAAAACTGCCGACGTCATATCGTGAAATTATTTATGATGAAAATACTGCGGTAAAGCTTCTGCCGGAAAGTACGGAAACTTTATATTTACGTTTATACTCAGAAGCAAAAAATCAGAGTGCATCGGAAGAACAGCAGTCGTTGATAGAAGACTTGGAAAAGGTGATTTTACGTGCGGATATTACATATGAAGACGGTACAACGGTTACAAAGTATGCAAAGATAAAGTCGTCAAGTGCATACAGTGTGGGGTATCTTATCTTTTATGAAATACAGCCGGTATAACCGGATTGAATCCCGGCAGAAGACAAGTATACATATAGTGGTTAGGTGCAAAAATTTTACTGTTAAATGTAAAGGGGCTGATTTTATGTCAAAAAGAATAATAAGCTATATTATCGGTGGTATCTGTATAGCAGCTTGTGTTGTTGTGGCAGGGATATGGTTTCTGAACCGCAACAAAGTCAAAGATGATGCGGTAACGGTGGATATCCGGACAGATACGGTGTCAGCCGGTGAAAATGAGGAGAGCAGTTGGAATACAGATGTACACGGTATTGCCAAAGCGGAGGGCGGATATTATTATTTGCAGATGAAATCAAAGGGAATGTGCCTATATTTTTATGATGAGAGCGTGCAAAGGTCTATTGCGGTGTGCAGTAAGGCAGAATGTAATCATGGCGATGTGCAGTGTAATGCCTTTTTTCTGACATCAGAATATCTGTCATCGCCGGTTCATTATTATCAAGGAAACATTTATATGATAAAAGTAAAAAACGGAAGGGTGTGCTGACAAAAATCCAGCCGGACGGCAATGAAAGAGAGGAAATCTGTGAACTGTTTCCAAATGCAAATGTGACATCTGTCAGTATGGTTTTTCATGATAATGCAGCATATGTATATGACCATACAGGACATATGGGCAGCGAGCAGGAACAGGACGAAACGATTAAAAAAGTTCAACTTGACACAAAGAAAAGTGAAGATATATACACTTACCGCGGTACGGGAAGTGCAATTTCCGGGGCAAGAAGCTTTGGCAATAAATTATTTTTTAAAGTCAGAACATATGAAATTAACAAAGATACGTTGAAGCAGTCGTTTCAGTATCAACTGTATGCGTATGATTATGACACAGGAACGGTACAGACAGTAGCAGAGGGCAAAAACATATCGGATTACTATGTGGATTTGCAGAATAACATTTTATATTACTATGTTATCGGAGAGGGGCTGTATCAGTGCAGGCTGGATTCATCAGAGCAGAAACTGATATATAAGGCAGATGCCACGATTGCCGTTGCTTCATTGTCATTTGACGGCAGGTATCTGTATATGGGAAATGGCGGCATCGGCAGTGCCACAGATGCCAAAAGTGCAATAGACAGAGTAGTTTATGTATTGGATACCGACGGAAATGTATGCAACAAAATCAATATGCAGAGCAATATGAAGCTGTACTACGGTGATGCGGATTATCTATTTGCAGAAAGCGGCGACAAGGTGTTTTATATTTCCAAAGCTGACATTCTGACAGCGCAGGAGTGGGAAGAACTGGAATAAAAAAACACACAAAGGTGGTATATAAATGAATAAGATAACTGATATTTTTGGTTATATATCAAGCAAACAAATGAATCTTGAATACATAGAAAAAATATTGCTACAGGCATTAGACCAAAAGCAAGATATATACAAAGTTCCGGATACTGATATTGTAGTATATATAGGAATACCTAATGATTCAATATTAGATGAATATAAAAAAGGTGCAGTTCAAGACTTGTTGATTTGTAATAGAAATATAGAATATATCATCAAAAATAATCAGGTAATTGTTATAGCAGGCTATGTTATTGTAAATTAATGTATTTAAATTAAGGCGAAAATCAGCCGCTTACGTCAAAAAAAGGCGTTTCATGCCAAAGGGGTTCTAATTGGTAAAAAATGTAGTTATACTGAAATCAGGAAATACATAAGAGGAGGGGAAAGCCGTGCAGCTGACAAAATACAGGGCATTTGGAAAATCTCGGTTCATACAAATGGCGGTTTCGTTATTGAGTATGCTCATATATTGGGGATTTTCATCAGGAATATTTGAAATTTTGTTTAATTATAATGAAAGTTCCATTGATTATAATGCCCAAAAGGCAGAACAGGTACGTCACGATATGTTGGAGAGCAGTATGTATCTGAGCGAATATATGAATATACAGGGATATACAACAACGATTATGTTCATTCTGATGCTTGCTGTGCTGATTTTGTTTTATCAGGAAAAGAACGGATTATTTACGTTTCGTTATGTCCGGGGAGAAAGCCAGAAGAAGGTAATTCTTTCAACGATTTTTCAGTATTCGTGGATTAATGCGTTGTGGTATTACATTATTTATATCATCTATCTGAGTATCGGGTACTGCATTATGGGAAACCGCATGGAATATATACCGAGAAATACATTTGACGGCATTTTTGGTGAGGGTTTTAGTGCGGCAAGTCCGTATTTGTATTATATGGTTCAGGGGATTCCTTCTATATTAATAGGAACTTTTGTTTATACATTGTTTGGCTGTGTGATCGCACTGTATTGTAAGAAAAGCTATCAGGCACTGCTTTGGATGCTGGGATATTTTTGGGGTACGCAGATTCTATTGGAATTTTTCCGGTGCACATTTTTAAAACAGCAGGCAGGACTTGCATGGTTTATCGGAAAATTTGAACCGACATTTCTGTACGGATTTTACGGCTATGTATATCATAATCCAACGATAAGAACAGCATTACAGACAATGGATTCACTTATTTTACCGGTTTTGTTATCCTGCGTTCTGCTGATTATTTTCTTTAGGAAAGAGGAAAAAATAAATGCGTAACAAAAAATATTTCATTGTACTGTTTATTTTTATAGCATATGCCGTTTATGACTTTGGCGGAATGGCATTTACAGATGGACTGTATTCTCCGCTGGTTCTGTATGGGTGCTATATATTTTTAATGGCAGATAAAATGAATGAATTAACGGCAATGTCGATTTACAGGTATCATTCTGTTAAGAATTTATATATTCAATATATGAAAAATCAGATGATGGCAGCATGTGTCTATCTGGCAGTATTTTTTGCGGCGGGGATGATTACAGGTGCTGCCTCAGCGGTATTTGACCGTGGATTTTTTGTATCATGCGGTGCAATGATAAAATTTCTGATTATCAGTTATGTGAATCTGCTTATCATCGGATTTTTGCAGCTGGTTTTAAGAATTTTGCTGGGGAAAAAAGGCGCAGCAGGGGCATTAGTGCTGTATTTGTTTATCTGTGTATTAAAATTTATGGCAGGCAGACCGTTTATCCAGCCATTTATACTGGATACGGCATACTATAGGTGGAAATGGATTGCAGCGCCAAGAACCGTGATAAATTACGGATTGTGCGTTCTTATTGTCATAGGACTGTCATATCTGCCCTATAGACAGGATAGGAAGATTCGGTGATGAAAGAATATTTATCAAAAAAATACATTAAATACATAGGAAGTCTGTGTGCGGTGTGGGCTGCGCTTTGGAATGTATTTCTGCTTGGAGTGTCACTGGAAAAATCCGGTTCGGCAGCAGACAGTACATTGTTACAATGTATTTTGGGCAGTGAAAATTATGCACACGACTTTTTTACGCGGCAGTTCTGGTTCATCAGTGTGTTTGTATTTTATATGGCAGTTTATTTGGTCATATTTTTATTTCTACAGCATGAATCCGGAAAATACCGTTCAATGAAACTGCATCGGTATGGGAAAAAGGGGTATCTGAACCACTGCGAAAGCAAAGTCCTGCATGGCAGTCTGTATGCGGTACTGCTTGTTGCCACAGGGCTGGCAGGGATTGCTTTGTTTGGACGCATTACAGGCGCGGTTATTCGGACAGGCAATGCAGACATGGCAGCAGCAGTGCTGCTGCTTGTAAAGATATTTTTGTGCATGGTTTTATACGGAAAAATTACGGTATATCAAATATTAAGGAAAAACAGCGATTTTGCGGCATTTTTTATGCTTGTGGTTTTATTTGTACATCTGGCGGCAGAGGTGTACACACAAAAAATACATTTTTTAACGTATACAGGTGCGGTGGAAAGCCTGTGCGGTATTTTAATATTAATTGTGTTGAATACGGTAACAGAACTTGTTGTGAGAAAAAAGATAAAAACAATGGATTTGTGCTAAGACAGAAATGAGGGCATATATGGGCGAAGTGATTTTAAAGATAGAAAATGGAACAAAGAAATTTAAAAATGAGCTGATATTTCAAAATGTAAGCATGGAGTTTGAAAAGGGCAATAGTTATGGATTTGTAGGACCAAACGGCTGTGGAAAAAGTGTCTTTTTTAAGACTTTATGCGGATACTCCCTTTTGACAGAAGGACAGGTCATTTACCGGGGAAAAATTATCGGAAAAGAGCAGGATTTTATTGATGATGCAGGAATTGTCATCGAAGAACCGGAGTTTATAAACAGTTTGTCCGGTCTTGAAAATTTAAAAATTCTTGCAGAAATTCAAAAGAAAATTTCAGAAGCGGAAATTATAGAGGTTTTAAAACAATTTGATTTATATGAAGACAGAAATAAAAAGGTTGGAAAATATTCTGTCGGAATGAAGCAGAAGTTAAGACTTGCGCAGGCAGTGATGGAAAAGCCACAGGTGTTGATTTTAGACGAGCCGATGAACGGACTGGATAAAAAGTCGGTAAAAAAGGTCGAAGACATTTTAAAAGCATTTGTTGAAAACGGCGGAACACTGCTGATGACCAGCCATATAGAACAGCAGGTGGAAGCGTGCTGTAAAATTGTGTATGAAATTGACGGCGGGGAGATTTTGCGGGTGACGGATTGATGTTAAAGCTGACATTCTGACGGCATAGGAGTGGAAAGAACTGGAATAAAAAGTATGAAAAAGAAAAAAATAGCATTTATAACAGGCATTGTGGTGGCGGTAGTATTTTTAGGGGGAATTGCCACATATGTATATGTATTTAAAAACAATCATTCAGCATCGGAAATTAAAGACGGTGTAACGGACACGCAAAGTAGCTGGAATACAGACACACATCACATTGCGGCTGGAAATGGAGGATATTATTATACACAATATGATGCAGACGGAAAGATAAGATTGTATTATACACAGGTAGAAAATGAAAATGGAGTTGTGTTATGCGCACTGCCAGAATGTACCCATAAAACGGATGCGTGCAGAGGGTACTTTCAGGAGAGGCATATCAATTTGGAACGGTATATTACTATAAAGATTTTTTGTATGTAATCCATAAGAAAGAGGGGATGGGATATTTGTGTAAAATAGATTCAGACGGAAGCGGAAGGGAAGATGTATGCGCTTTATTTGCAATGGACAAATTTTCGTCTGTTTCATTGGTTTTTCATGAAAATGATATTTATGCGTATGACAGCGTGGGAAATGCCGGAGGAAGTGAAAATCATGTTCAGGAAATAAAGAAAATATCAATAGGGGATTATGCAGTGTCAACAGTCTATGAATACAGTGGAGTTGGTGCGGCGATTACAGGAGCAAGAGATTTTGGCGGTTATCTGTATTTTATTGTAATGGAATATCGGCTGGATATGGATAGTAAAACGCATTATGCCGATGAACGGTTATACAGATATGATTACGGAAATGGCATAGCGGAAAAAGTAATTGACAAGCAGGTATCGGATTATTTTGTGTTGGGAGATACATTGGTTTATTTTGAAAATGGTATCGGATTGTATGTTTATGATTTTAAAACACAAAAAGAAACTTTAGAAGTACAGGCAGATAAAAATATACTTGTTGCCGGTATTTCTTATGACGGTCAGTATTTTTATTTGGATAATGCCGGACTGGGAAGTATGACAGACGCAGCGAGCCGTATAGAAAGAGTAATCTATGTGTATGACAGGAGTTTTAATTTAATCAGGGAAATAGACTGCGGAAAAGACTGTACAGGAGTTTATTTTGGAGATGAAAAGTATCTTTTTATAAAACAACTGGATACAATCTGTTATATAAAGAAAGAAGATATTTTAAATGCGGAATGGGTACAGCTTAAATAATACGACCTGTACCAAGAGGATTTTAATTGATAAAAAGAGAGAAAAGTAATGAGCAATAATAAAACAGCTAAAAAGAGAATTATTTTAGCCCTGTTTTCAGTGATTCTGGTAGTTATAATGACAGTCTGTGCGGTTCAGGTAAGGCGAAAAGTATTGTATGACAGTGTTGTTGGAGAGTGTAGTAATCAGGAACTGACTGACCGCTGGCGAAGTAAGGGCGAGGCATATGATATTGGGGTTAATTCAAAGGGAATGGTTATATTTAAAGATAGAAAAGCAGCGTTAAAGCAGGCATTGGAAGATTACCAGCCGTTCACGTCAAAAAACGTCGTTTCATGCCAAAGGGGTTCTAATTGGTAAAAAATGCAGTTATACTGAAATCAAGAAATACACAAAGGTGTATATAAAGCAAAGATATAACAGGCTGTAAACAAACAGCCTTTATATAGAATAAACAGCCGTCTTGATGTTCAGATAAAGCGGGGGAAGAATGACAGCAGGCAAAGAGGGGGCAGAAAGGAGAATGTTATGAAAACGACAGTTTTAAAATTAGCAGCAAAGGCAGCATATGCAACTGCAAAAAAGGCAGGCAATTCAGCTTCTATCTATGGAATGTATCAGCCGAAAGAGCCGAAGACACTGAAAAAGAGCAAGTAAACTAAAATTGAAGGAATTTTATAGGCGGGAAGCGTATGCTAAGGATAAAAAATAGTTTGATTAAAAAGGCAATAGCTGCCGGTTTAATGATAGCTACGGTAATGGGGACAAGTATACCAACGTTTGCAAGTGAATGGCATTCTAACGCAAGCGGACATGCAGAGTATGACATTTATCAAGACGGACGCTTTGACGAAAGTATTTCTGTAATTACATCATTAGACGAATATGGAAATATTAGTGATTATATCTACTAATCATTCTTCAAAGACAGCAGACGAAGTATAATACCGGATGAATTGTTTTTGAGCGAAAACAGTCAGCCGGAATGGCGGATGAGAAATCACCAGGGAGGGATTTCTCATCGCTGCTTCGTGATTAAATTGTTCAGAAATGGGGGCTATTATGAAAAAAGTATATGTTGGAATACTCATTTGTCTGGTGATAGTGATAGTCAGTGCAGGCTGTGGAAAGAAATATATGCAGGAAGCAGATGATACGGACTGGGAGCAGGGAACGGTACAAAATATTACAGATGCACAGTCATGTTACGTCAATAATAAGGTGGCAGATGATGGATATGGATATTATTTTACAGACGGAACGAAGGGGAAATATTACAGAATTTACTATTATGATGCTGGCTGTGAGCAGGCAGTGCCTTTATGCAGTAAGGTGAATTGCAGTCATAAAGGGGAAGATTGTGATGCTTATTATACAGCAGACCAGTGCTATAACGGGTATATCTGGTATCAGAACGGTCATTTATTCCGGCTTGAATATGATACAAAGACAGGGGATATGAAGCTGATATATTTTGATAAGGACGGAAGCAATGAAAAGAGTGCCGGAGTATTGTGGAATGGTGAAAATGTTGTAATGAACAAAGTATCCGATTATGAGAAAAATATGATACTTCACAAAGGATATATTTATTATTGCTATGAAACTGATATGCAGGAGGAAACGACCGTATATAGATTGAAAATTGACGGTTCAGGAGAAAAAGAACAGATTGGAATAGTAGAAAAGCCGGAGATTGAAGTGAAGAATCAAACCATAGCGGTGCGGAATAATCAGAATCGTGTTTATATTACAGTAGATTATTCTGTTAAAGATACTGCGCAGCATTATATGGAATTATATGAGTACAGACTTGAAAATGGAGGATTTTCCCGGAAAATGACAGAACAGGCGGAGTTAGACTATGCCTACCAATATGATGAAAGCGGAGAGCATATTATAGGTGTAACCGGTGAAGGATATGGGGCAGTGGATTTAAGAAATATTGCATTCGATGATGACGGAAATATGTATGTCTATCAGTCCATTACTGGGAAAGTTTTGAAATGTAATATAGATACGGGAGAAAATGTGAAGATTTATCAGGATGACGGATATGGGATTATAGAATGTGCCGGAGACTGTCTATATCTGAATCAGAAAGATACCGGGTCATTTGATAAACAGTATAAAATTACGGTGATAGATTTATCCGGAAATTATATAAAACAAATAGACTGTCAGACGGCGGCGAATAGTTATCCAAGCGGAAAAAATGATATCTTTATGAAGAAAAGAGTCAGCTCAGAGCAAAGGGTCAACAGTGAAGGAAAGAATATCATGGTTGAGTATCTGCTCTATGATATGACAACAGGGGAAAGCAAAGTGATACTTGAGGGGACAGCATAAGATAGCAAATGTACTGCCGGACAAAGGGGGAAAAAGGATATGATGGAATTTAAAAGAGTCTGGAATATCAAAGTAATCATTACTTTACTTTGTCTGGCAGCGGTAAGTGTGATTTTGTTTTATAATGAGCAGATTCAAAATGGAACAAATGAAATTATAAGGTATGATGAAGGCTATAATCAGAACAGTTACAGTATTTTTGATGTAAATCAAATGGAACTGGATATGATAAGTCAATACAATACTGGGAAGTGGAAAGAAACACAGGATGGACAGACAGATGATATCAAAGCATTTATAAATTGGTATTATGTTACATATATCGGAAAAAATTCTCCTAAAAGAGATGTCTTTATGGTAACAAAAGAACTATTTTATAATAAAGCAGTTTATGTTGAAGGGTATGCTCAAAGAATTGCCGGAATGTATGAAAATGCGAAAGCAATGGTACGTATCGGGGCATTTTCTGATAAAAATTCTTTTTCATACAAAAATATATTAAAGACAAGTTATGATTTATCCCAGAATGCACAAATAAAAACAGAACTGAGAGGAATGCGTGCGTGGGAAAGTGTTTACCAGTATAAAATCATCGGTTATTTTCATATTGCTTTTATGATGATAATTGTTTTTAGTTTTTTATCTGAAAGAAAAAAAGGCTTGTGGAGCATTATATTTTTATCAACGGGCGGCAGGTGGAAACTGGCGGCAAAAAGGCTCATGATAATTGCTGTATCTGCGGTTATATCTGCAGTAGTATTATATGGAACAATCTGGGGGGAAAGCTTATTTTTATACCATGGAGGTCAGAGCTTAACTGTGCCGGTTCAAAGCAGTTGTATTTTTTCGGATGTATTACTGCATATAAATAAAATTCAGTATATAGGATTAAATATTCTATTGTGTGCATGTGCCGCAATGACTGTCGCAGTTATTGTGTGGGGAATTATTTGCGTATGTAAAAGCCAGACGGGGTATATGGCTGTGCTGTTGTGTGTGTTTGTACCGGAATACATTTTTTATACAGTAATTTCCCAAAGAAATGCGCTCGCAGTATTGAAATACTTTAACATCTTTCAATTATTTGTACCAATGAACAGCGTGGTTGAATATGCAAACTGTGAAATCGGAACACTGCTATTTGGCAGAATAGAGCTTATTGCAGGTCTGGTATTGGCATTGTTTTTAGCGGGGGCATTTTTATCAATCCGGGCAGCACAGACAAATTATCCGATACATCATTTCTCTAAAATGAAAAAGACAGCGGACATAATTAGTGAAAAATATCACAGCTTAATAGCAAAGCTGACACCGTCTGGTCTGGAAGTCTATAAACTGCTTGTGATACAAAAAGGATTTATTATTTTATTAATACTTATCGTTTTGATGTCAAATGTAAAAATTTATGGAGGAGTTTCGTATGACGAAGAAAGAATCATTTTGCGGGAATATTATGAAAAGACACAGGGAATGACGACTGGGGCAGCGGTAAATGTGGAAATTAGCAGCTATCGTGACAGGCTTGAAAGGATGCAGGAGCAGTATGCAGAATTAAAGTTGGCGGCTAAAGAAGAAAAAGAAGCAGACGGAGCGGTGCTGGATGAGCTGATAAAGGATATAACCGTATTGTCAACAGCAGTGGAGTATATGGAGCATCAGACGGAATATCTTGAAAATATGAAAGAAACACGGAGAGTAAATCCGGTTATTATAGCACCTTACATTTATGAAAATATGCTTGGAGGACGTTTGGATTACAGTATGAATATAGTGAGTCTGTATGTTTTTGTGACATTAATTCTGCTTATGAACGGAGCATTTGCTTATGAAAAAAAGGATAATATGACAATGGTCATACGAAGCGGTGCAAAGGGACGGACTTTTTTCGCTGTAAGAAAACTGTTGATTGAAAGTGTGCTTACGATATTAATAGGAGCTGGCGTATATGGATATTTTTATTATAAAGTATTATGTGTGTATCATCTGACTGGCATTGACAACAGTATTTTGTGTCTGGAAATGATGAAAGATTTTCCCATTGATATTACAATAAGGCAGTATTTAATTTGGGGTGTATTATGGAAGATTTTGTTTATGTGGACAGGAACAATGGTGATTACATTTATATCGCTGGTTTTACGGGAGCAGGCGGCATTACTGGTATCGCTGCTTATTTTAGTACCGCATGTGCTTTACCTGTAGGATTTTAAATTTTTTCAATATTTTTCTGTAATCATACCAATGAATACGTGGCAAATGTGGAGAATTTACCCAAAGAAAATAATTTATGCGGTATATTTGTGGGCATTTTTTATCGGAGGATTTCAGGTGGCACGCAGGTTAAGTATGCAGGATTCACAACTGGCGGTTGTATACATGACCAATTATGAGCATTATATCACAGAAGCCTTTGTATGCAGACCGCTGGGGTTTATCAGAAAAAGCCATGCAGAGGACGATTTGCAAATTGCAGGGCAGGAAATCCGGCGCTTCATCGGGCAGAAATACAGCCGGTTTGTGTTTGGCGGCGGGACGGCAGTCGTGGAAGTTCCGTTGTATAAAGTCTATGCGGTGGAAATTTACGGACATGATATGGTGATATTGCTGGCAGACGAAAATATCCGCGTGCGGGATAAGCTAATGCGGGTTGAAGATGAGCTGGAAGCACATGATTTTGTAAAAATAAGCCGAGGAAGAATGGTGCATTTAAAATATGTCACAGCGATTGAGGGGAAAACGGTACAACTGCATGAGAACTACGAATTTGCAGTGAGTGCAGACAAAATCAGTATGCTCAAAAGCCGGTGGCTTGCATACAAAATGCTGCATTAGAAGGGGAAATTATGACAGTCTTTGATTCATTTATTAATTTACTGCAAAGTGGAATGGTAACGGCATTTCTGATACACTGCCTCGGAATTAAGAGAAAATTCCAGAAAAAAGCAGCAATTCTAGTTTTTGTGACGGTATTTTTCGTATATCTTGAAATACAGACATTTTTCACACCGTTTGAAAATTACGGAGTGTTATTAACGCTGCTGGTAACAGGGGTACTCAGCTTCGTATTTTGTGAAAAAGGTTGGATTGAAAAGTGTATCTGCAATGTGGTCATTCTGATGTTTTCAGTGGCTGCGGCGATTATCAGCGGAAGCATCGCAGGACTGATATGGAATGTGGGATATGTAGAACTCGTAGAGGGTGCTTCGGCACAGAAAATGGCGGCAATGCTTTTCACCCAGCTGCTTTTAGGCATTTTTATAGGGACATTTATCCGGTTTCAGGATATTTTGATAGATACTTACGATTTAAAATTTACACTGGGTGTATTGAGTGTTCCATTAATTTCCATTGTGGTTGTTACGGCAATACTCAGCCAGCCGGTTACAGGGCGGCGCGACATTTTACAGGCGGGACTAATCACAGGGGGAATGATTGCCGTGAATCTGATTGTGTTTATCATGATGAAATATGAAAATAAGCAGTATCGTGAAAGATTGAAAAGTGAATTGCTGATAAGAAGTTATGAACAGCAGAAGGCAGATATTGAAGAAATTAACCAGCGTTACCGGATGACACAGAAAAACCGTCATGAAATGAAAAGGGTACTCAATCTGATACAGGACTATTTGCAAAACGGTGAGCAGGAAAAGGCGCTTTCCGTTTATCGGAACTAAATGTAGAGGAGCATATCATGTCAGAACAGATACTGTATACAAAAAATTCGGTATTAAATTATATGTTAAACCGGAATATCAGCAGGTGTAAAGAAAAAGGAATTGATGTCAAATGTATGGTTACAGGCAGTATTGACGGCATACCGGACAGGGACGTTTATATCCTGGCAGGTAATTTATTTGAAAATGCGGTGGAAGCGGCATGTCAGGCGGAAAATCCGTATATCAGCATTACAATCTGCGGAAACGATACCTGTCTGTATTTTGAATTTTACAATTCCACCAAAGAAAATGTCATGCAGACCAATCCGCAGTTAAAGACGACCAAAACAGAAAAGGCAGTACATGGATACGGTATCGAAAATGTGCGGGAAATTGTCGAAAAATATCATGGTACAATAGAATACCGGAGTGAAGGGGATTTTCTGTTTGTCTGTAAAACCGTGCTGATAAAGGAAAATGTGGAATTATAAAAAATGAAAATAATGTAACCGGAATTGAAAGGAAGAGGGAGCATGATACACACAATTGCGCAGAAAACAGCAGATATTTTTTGCAGACAAAATGTGGCAGATGAAGAAAAGAAAGAAATCTATATTTATGGCATAGAACTTTTGGTTTCAAGCCTGATAGGTGCGGTGCTGATTCTGGGGATAAGCATAGGGATAGGAAAAATATGGAGTGGAGTAGTGTTTCTTTCGGTATTTATACTGGTACGCCAGTATACAGGTGGATACCATGCAGATACTTATGTGCGTTGCAACGCTGCATTTGTACTGACCTATCTGTTGACTGTCGGCATATGGATATTTTGCAGAGTGCATGCTTTAAAAGTGGCAGTCTGGTTTATTCTGCTGGGCGCATATATAATAATGGCGGTGCTTGCACCGGTTGAAAATAAGAATAAACCATTAGATGATGAAGAAGTAAAAAAGTACAAATGGAAAAGCATTGTAATTTATTCGGCATTTATTATGGTAGTTCTTGCGGCAGATATTACGGGTGTTTTTTATGAGGTCTGCCTGTACATTAAAATTATATTAATTATCATAGCGGTTCTGATGGTTTTAGGAAAATTTAAGGAAAATCTGACAGAATAGAGAAGACAGTAATAGAAGTAAAAACCTCCGGCAGCAGAACGACTGTATTCCCAAAATATTGGAAATATACAGGCTTAAAAGTGCTGCCGGAGTTTTAAATTTTAAAAATTATAATTTTTAATAAGAAGCGGCATTGCCGTAAAACATAGCCTGAATGTGTGATTTATTTGAGCAAATCGGCAGTTGTGGCAGTAGAGCCGTTTTCCTTAAACCAATTGTCAAATTTATCCATAATGGCGCTGTGTGTATCGCTTGAAATAGAAGGAAGTTCCTGACCCCATGATTTGGTTGCAAGAGAAAATCCCTTTTCAACAGCCTTTACCATTTTTTCCATTTGCTTTTCATCACCGTTTGAAAGAGCAAGTGCAAATGAAAAAATACGGTCTGAAGTCTGATTAACACCCCAGTAGCCGTCTTCGGAAATGTCTTCCTTTGCCTGGGCAATCGTATCGGCATCCGCAGTAAAATTACCGCTTGCAAGAACCTTCCACATATCATCGGCTGTACCGATAGCAATACCCTGTTTTTTAAACATCTGTGTAACAAGGGACTGCATCTGTGCAGAACGTTTTTCTGAATCAGCTTTTAACTGGGCAACCAGTGCGGCATTTTTTGTCTGTTTAGAAGAAGCACTGACGGTTGTTTCGTAGGTAGCACCGGCTTCGGATTTGTAAGCGGATTCTTTAGAAGAAGCTGTTGCCTTATCTGCTTTCTGAACCTTTTCAATCGCTGTTGCAGCAGTAGCTGCATAACCTGCATTAATTCCATTTAAACTCATTATAAACCTCATTTCTGCACACCTTTTCGCTGCTCAAATTCATACCGGGTGTGCGTGGTATAAATTTTACTGCCCTCCGTGGCGACGCATTTGCAGTATTTTTGCTTCTATTTAATATATCGGACAGGACAGGGGAAAAATCAAGCCCAAATTGATATTATAAAAAATAATACAAATGATTGACAATGTAAATCAAAAACGTATAATATAATTATAAAAACAGCATATAATAATGTTATTTAAAAATGGAGGTGTTTTTATGGCAACAGTACCGACACAGGTAAGAATTGATGAGAATTTAAAAAAACAGGCGAGTGAACTTTTTGCACAGTTGGGAATGGATATGTCCGGGGCAATGAATATTTTTTTAAGACAGTGTGTATTAAGAGGTGGACTACCGTTTAGCGTTGAACTCCCACAGTATAAGCCGGAAGTGTTAGAAGCAATGGAAGAAGCAAAGAAAATCAGTAAAGACCCTGATACAAAGAGATATAGCAGTTTGTCGGAGGCTTTGGAGGATATTGATTAATGCAGTATGAATTAATACTTACCGGAAAATTTAAGAAAAGTCTTAAACTTGCAAAGAGGAGAGGTTTAAACTTAGAATTATTAGATGAAGTGGTTACGATGTTACAGAAGAATATTCCGTTGGAGGAAAAATATCGTGACCATGAGTTAAAAGGAAAATATCAGGGATTTAGAGAATGCCATATCCAGCCGGATTGGTTACTGATATATTTAAAGGAAAATGATGTTCTTACCCTGACCTTGGTTGATACCGGTTCACATGCGGATTTATTCAATATGTAATCTGATGTTTGTCATAATCCGTTTACTTTCCCGCATAGTATTGGTAAAATACAGTTGTTTACAAATTTACAAAATCAAAGATGTCAGAACGGCAGAAATGGAGGAATTATGAAGGTTTTATTAATCAACGGAAGTCCGAAGAAAGAAGGATGTACATATACGGCTTTAAAAGAGGTGGCAGATGAACTTGAAAGAAACGGTGTGGAAACAGAAATTTTTCATATCGGAACAGCGCCGGTAAAGGGCTGTATGGCTGTGGTTACTGTGCAAAGACAGGAAATCATCAGTGTGTATACAATGACGATACTTTAAATGAAGCAATTTTAAAGGCAAAGGATGCAGACGGTTTTGTATTCGGTTCACCGGTACACTACGCATCGGCTTCAGGGGCGATTACGTCATTCCTTGACAGATTGTTTTATGCAGGTTATCCAATGGCACACAAGCCGGGTGCGGCAGTAGTCAGCTGCAGACGCGGCGGCGCAACTGCGGCACTTGACCAGTTAAACAAGTATTTTACGATTGCGCAGATGCCGGTTGTTTCATCAAATTACTGGAATATGGTGCATGGCAATACACCGGAAGAAGTCTGTCAGGATAAAGAAGGTTTACAGACGATGCGTATTTTAGGTCGGAATATGGCATGGATGTTAAAATGTATCGAAGCCGGAAAGAACAATGGTGTGGCAGTGCCGGAGGCAGAGGCGAAGGTGAAGACGAATTATATACGGTGATGGATTTTTATATCCGCACTCCTCAACGTGTTACTTGACTTCGTCGTGCGGATATAAAAATCTGTGAGGAGTGTGGCAGCCCGGGAGAGGAGCAGGAGGTACGCCCTATGGGGCTGCCTCCTGCGTTTTGTATTTGTGGTACAGGTCTATTTTGGGATATATAAGTACAAAAAGAATCCCCGCCAGCGCTGAGGGGGGATGCGCCAACGGGGATATATCGAAATAGGGGAAACTGGCTAATTAAGTTGTAGACGGGTCTGGCCCTGCACTTTTTTCAATCTTTACAGTGCGGTGTTTCCAAATACCTGTCCAATATAAAATGTAGAGTATCAATGCGGAAGTCGCATTACTTACTACTACAGCATACCAGATACTTTCAACGCCCATATGCAGGAGTGAAGCACACACCCACAGGGTAAGAAAACGAAATACCCAAATACGGGACGCATCAACCATCATTGTTATCATCGTATGCCCGCAACCCTGAAATAATCCCTGGGTTACGTTATAAAATGCGTTTGTCCAGCAGCAGATTGCCATAATGGATAAGAAATCCGTGGCAAGCGGGACAACTGCATCGTCCGAAGTAAAGAAGCGGACGATTGGCTCGGCAATGAAACGTCTGGATAAAATCATGCCGCATACAAATAAGAAAACGGCTCCAATCCGTAATGCGATGTGATAAGATTTATCGGTACGTTTAATATTACCGGCTCCGAAATTCTGCCCAACAATGGTCGATATGGCTGAGCCGATACCGTTGGCAGGCATGGTAATAATGCTGTTTATTTTATTGCCGATTCCGTAAGCAGTTGTAGCGGTTGTTCCGTATGCATTGACATTTTTTGTCATCAGCAGAAAACCAAACTGCATTGTACTTCCACCGATTGCCGTTGGAAGACCGATTTTCAGAATCGAAAGCATTTTTGTCTTTTCAAAACGGAATCCTTTAAAATTAATCTGAATCAGCTGTCCCTTGCGGGTTAATACATATAGTGCCAGAACAGCACTCGGAATCTTTGCAAGCAGTGTAGCCAGTGCCGCACCACTGATTCCCCAGCCGAATTTCATCAGAAATAACGGATCCAGTATCAAATTTATGGATACACCCAGTACATTTAAAAGCATTGGACGAACCGTGTCACCCTGCGATTGTTTAACCGCTGTATATATATTTATCATAAAAAGGAATGGTAAGTCAAGTACTACAATGCGTAAATATGAAATTCCGTACAAAAAAATATTTCCTTCGGCACCTAACCAGCCGACAATACCCGGTGTAATACACCAGCAGACGGCGGCGCAGACCAGTGAAAATAGCAGGGAACACAAGCATACGTGGTTTGCCATGCTGTTTGCCTGACGGTCTTCCTTTGCACCGAGATACTGCGAAATTAAAATTGCACCGGCGGTTGTAAGCCCGGTACCAAAATTTATTAAAATATTCTGAATCGGGGAGACAAGCGTGATTGCTGCCTGTGATTCTGTTCCGATTCTTCCAAGCCAGAACGTATCCGTTAAGTTATACATTGACTGGATAAAGCTGTTTATCATGACCGGAATGGCAAGCATTAAAATTGCCTGTATCAGATTTCCGCTCAGAATCATATTGCGTCTGTCCGCGCTTAAAGGTTTTGACATAAGCCCCTCCTTTGTCCTAAAAACATAAAAATCATCTTGACAACGCAAAGATAATTTGTGACTATATAAATAGTAACATAAAAAACAGTAATTTCTACGAAAATATCGTTTAAAAATGCAATAAATACAGAAAAATTGTTTTAAAGGAGCGGATTGTATGAAAAAAAACAAATCAGAGAACATTCCGGTGGATTTTAGTATTTTAAATGACATGCCGACTGATTTTAAAATTGACAGAATTACAAGAGAAGCAGGATTTCAGATGAAAACCTCGCATGTACATCCGTTTTATGATATTACCTATCTGATCAACGGGGAGTGTACCTGTTTTGTAAATCACAGTATTTATAAGCTTTCAAAGGGCGATTTGATTATTATTCCGCCGGGGGATATTCACAGAAGTACCTTTCACGGAAAGATACCGGTGGAGCGGTATGTGTTAAGCTTCCGCGAGGAGGAATTAAACTGGATACGAAGTCTTATTGGCGATGAGATTGTATCAAAGAGTTTAAAAACCGGTGTGATTTCAATTCCAAGCAAGCGGCGTGATTACATTGAAGCCCTTTTAAATAAGCTGCTTTTTGAAAGTGAAGGACAGGATATTTTATCGCCTGCATTTATCCAGGCGGGACTGCTTGAACTTCTGCTGTTTATGATACGTTGTCAGCAGTACGAGAATAATGTCTATAAGGAAATTGATGTGGATAATCAGCTGATGCAGGAGATTGCCACCTATATTTATGAGCATTACGATAAGAAAATAACGCTTGATGATATGGCAGAGCGGTTTCATATCAGCCGTTCCTATCTGTCAAAGAAATTTAAGCAGGCAACCGGCTTTGGGTTTAAAGAATACCTTGTGAATGTCCGTATTAAAAATGCGTGCCGTCTGTTACTTGAAACGAATCATTCTATTACGGATATTGCATTTGAGTGCGGTTTTAACGACAGCAATTATTTTGGGGATGCGTTCCGTAGAATTAAGGGCATAGCACCTAATAAATACCGCAGAAACAAAGAAGCAATCTGATAAATATTACTTGCATTTAAAAAGTTGATTTTATATAATAAAACTGTGTATACAACATACAAGAAACAATTTGGAGAAAATCATGGATAGTATTAGATTGAAGGCAAGAGCAAAGATTAACTTAGGGCTGGATGTTTTGGGAAAACGCGAAGACGGTTATCATGAAGTGCGCATGGTCATGCAGACGATTGGCATTTACGACAGGCTGATTCTGACAAAGATTCCCGAAGAGGAAATCCGTATCACGTCCAATCTTGCATTTTTGCCGGTCAACGAAAATAACTTGATTTATAAAGCAATCAAATTATTAAAAGATGAATACCACTTTCCGGGTGGCGTTTCCGTGGATTTGAATAAGTTTATTCCGGTTGCGGCAGGCATGGCGGGCGGCAGTACGGATGCGGCATCGACGATGTTTGGTGTGAACAGGCTGTTTGGACTGAATCTTTCTATGGGAAAGATGATGGAACTGGGGGTGCGCCTGGGTGCAGATGTTCCGTATTGTGTCATGAGGGGAACGGCACTGGCAGAAGGCATCGGAGAAAAGCTTACACGAATCACACCTGTACCGCATATGTGGATTTTAATTGCAAAACCGCAGATTAATGTATCCACCAGGCTGGTTTATGAACAGCTCGATATGGGCGGCATACAAAAGCACCCTGATATTGACGGAATTATCCGGGCAATTGAAGCACAGGACGTTGTGCGGATTGCGCAGTCTATGGGCAATGTCCTTGAAAATGTAACTGTGCCGTTATATCCGGTGATTGAAACAATTAAGCAGGATATGCTCTCCCACGGGGCAATTAACGCAATGATGAGCGGAAGCGGACCGACTGTATTTGGTATTTTCCCGGATGAGCAGACCACGCTTGCGTGCCAGGCATTTTTAAAGAAAAAAGGCGATGCCAGACAGGTATATATTACAGAGAATTTTAATTAATGATTATATAAAGAACGGAGGATCAGACAGATGAAAGGCGAATTAAAGATGGATGTCAACGATTATCTTCCTTTAAGAGATGTTGTCTTTAATACATTAAGACAGGCAATTTTACGAGGTGAAATGGAGCCGGGAGAACGTCTTATGGAAATTCAGCTGGCACAAAAGCTGGGGGTCAGCAGAACACCGATCCGTGAAGCCATCCGTAAGCTTGAACTGGAAGGACTGGTTATCATGATTCCGCGAAAGGGTGCCGAGGTTGCCCACATCACGGAAAAGGATATGAAGGATGTACTGGAAGTGCGCTCTACATTAGAGGAACTGGTCGTAGAGCTTGCCATTAAAAATGTAACCGATGAAAAGATTGAAGAATTAAAGTGTGCCAATAAGGTCTTTGAATCTGCAATCGTATCAAAGGATGCCGTGAACATTGTAGAAGCGGATGTGAAGTTCCATGATATTTTGTATTCCATGACAAACAATGCACGCCTGATACAGATTATCAACAATCTGCGGGAACAGATGTACCGTTACCGTCTGGAATATGTAAAAGATGCGAGAACACATTCTATTATTATCAGTGAACATAATGATATTATCAAGCAGATCCGTGATAAGAATGTACCGGTTGCTAAGACCGTGATTCATCAGCATATCAGCAATCAGGAAAAGGGAATCAGCAGGCTGCTGAATCATTAAAAATTAAAAATAAATGTATAGTCTGTGTTTTTACGGTAATACTCCATTTAGAACGAAAACGCCGGAATAAAAGATTTTCACACGTCAAATGTAACCTGACGTTGGCAGCTTTGTGCCGCAGGCGCCACAAAGCTGCGTTTATCGCAGAACTTAAATAAATTCAGTTCGCGTTTTCTTCGGCATTAAAGTGCCTGTGGAATGGGGGAGTATTATGAGAAAGAAAAAACGCAGACTATCTGTATTTATAATGGTGATTTTAATTTTAACGGTTGGAATGGCAGGAATACGCACGGCAGAAGGATATGCGGCATGGCAGCAGGACAGTGCGGGCATTGCACAGGGGATTGCTACAGAGATTATCCGGTTTCATGTGCGGGCAAACAGTGATTCGGAAGCAGACCAGCAGTTAAAGCTTCAGGTGAAAGACCGTGTCGTTACATATATGGAGCCGTTGTTAAGGGAGTCACAGGATATTGAACAGTCCAGACAGATTTTAGAGGAACAGACGGAAAATATCCGTACCCTTGCGTTAGATACCCTGCGGGAAGCGGGTAGTGATTATGATGTGGCAGTTTATTTTGAAAATAGTTATTTTCCGATGAAGTCATACGGCGATGTGACATTTCCGCCCGGAGAATACGAGGCATTCCGTATTGACATTGGAGATCACGACGGAAAAAACTGGTGGTGCGTGTTATACCCGCCGCTCTGCTTTGTGGATACGTCTTACGGCGTGCTTCCGGATACCTCAAAAGATACTTTAAAGAATATTTTGACAGAAGATGAATATAATGCTATAACTAATACCCGGGTTGAGTACAGGTGTAAGTATTTAACCTTTTTAAACCGCCTGTTTGCGGAGAAAAAGTGAAAGCGTGCATATGGTTTTACGGCTGTGAGGCGGATTATTAGAAATGATGAATGAAAAGTATAATAAAGATAGAGAATAGCCGCCCTGTGCGGCAGAATGGAGAAGAAATCCTATGGGAAGACAGGAGCCAACGGCGTATTTGACTCAGGAGTAGGCGGACTTACCGTGGCGCGGGAAATCATGCGTCAGATTCCGAATGAACGGATTGTATATTTCGGCGATACGGCAAGAGTTCCTTACGGCAGTAAATCAAAAGAAACCGTGACAAAGTATTCCAGACAGATTATACGGTTTTTGCAGACAGAAAATGTAAAAGCAATTGTCATTGCGTGTAATACAGCCAGTGCATTTGCGCTGGATACCATGCAGAAGGAGTTTGACCTGCCGATTATTGGGGTGGTAAAGCCGGGGGCCAAAATGGCGGCACAGACCACAAAAAACGGTAAAGTCGGGCTGATTGGGACGGAAGGCACAATCCGCAGCGGCGTTTATGCGGAATTTATCAAATCCTTCAAACCGGATGTAGAAGTTATCGGAAAAGCATGTCCGCTGTTTGTACCGCTGGTTGAGGAAGGCATGTGGCATGATACAATTACGGATCAGATGGCACAGCGGTATCTGGAAGGCTTAAAACAGCAGGATATTGACACGCTGATTATGGGCTGCACCCATTATCCGCTGTTACGTTCCACGATTCAGAAGACGATGGGTGAGCATGTCAATCTGGTTAATCCGGCATATGAAACGGCGATTGAATTAAAAAATGTGTTAGAACGGGAAAGTCTTGCCAATATTTGTGAGGTAGACAGTCCGTCTTCCATGTATCGTTTTTATGTCAGTGATGCAGCAGACAAGTTTAAGGCATTTGCCAATGCAATTCTGCCGTTTGACATTACCATGACACAGCAGATTAACATCGAACAGTATTAGGAGAAACCATGAAAGAAAAAGTATATATCAATATCAAGGGACTGCAGCTTGCTGCGCAGAATGTACCGCGCGATTATGAAGAGGATGAGGATGACCCGGTTGAAGTGATTAATGTCGGCCGTTACCGGATTATCAATGGCAAAGAATACATAAAATACGACGAGGTCTTAGAAGGAACGACAAAAAAATGTACAAGTACCATTAAAATTGCGGGAAATTCGGTTGAGGTTACAAAAAAAGGTCCTGTAACCGCACACCTGTCTTTTGTGCCGGGCGAAAAAACGATGACCTTTTACGAAACACCGTATGGTAATATTTACCTTGGCATTTTTTCGAGAAGCGTTGATATGCAGCGCACAGAGGATAAGCTGACAATCAGTATTGATTATGCGCTGGAGTTAAATTACGAACAGGTATCAGACTGTAAGGTAGATATTGAAATCAGTTCCAAAGGAAAATTTTCGCTGCTTTCATAGCGTTTTGCGGGAGGAGTTACAAATGTTATTCAGTAAAAAAGATTTACAAAAGCTCATCATTCCACTGATGTTTGAACAGCTGCTTGCAGTCAGTGTCGGCATGGTGGATACATTAATGGTCAGCCAGGCAGGAGAAGCTGCGATTTCAGGCGTGGCACTGGTGGATAATATTAACAGACTGATTATTCAGGTCATGGCAGCACTGGCAACAGGTGGTGCTGTTGTATGCAGTCAGTTTGTCGGAAAAGGAAAAGAAGAAGGCGCGAAGAAATCGGGCGCACAGTTAGAAACTGTGCTGCTCGTTTTTTCTGTCTGTATGACACTGCTTTCTTTAATCGGAACGAGAGGGCTGCTGCATGCGGTATTCGGAAATGTGTCAGAAGATGTTATGGACAGTGCAGTGCTTTATTTTACGGTAACATCGCTGTCGTTCCCGTTTTTAGGCATTTACAATGCGGGGGCTGCGATATTTAGAAGCATCGGCAACAGTAAAATCAGCATGCAGATCAGTCTGCTGATGAATGTGATTAATATTGTGGGAAATGCCATATTTGTATTTGGTTTCCACTGGGCGGTATTTGGCGTGGCACTGGCAACGCTGCTTAGCCGGATCGTGGCAGGCATAGTGATTACTCTGCTTGTCTGCGGAAAGACCAATCCAATCCGCATTGACAAATGGTCGGAATTAAAGCCGGACGGCAGTATTATTAAGAAAATTCTTGCAATCGGTATTCCAAGCGGCGTCGAAAACGGAATGTTCCAGATCGGAAAGCTTGCTGTAACCAGTATGGTTGCAACGTTTGGCACGGCATCAATTGCCGCCAATTCCGTAGGCTATACGGTGATTGATTTTGCCAATATCCCGGGAAATGCAATGGGACTGGCACTGATTACGGTTGTCGGACAGTGTATTGGTGCCGGTGAAAAAAAGCAGGCAAAGCAGTATACGAAAAAGCTCGTCGGACTGGCATATCTGGGTGACTGGATATGCAATATTGCGTTGTTTTTACTGGCAGGAACGATTGCAAAGTGTTTTCACTTATCACCGGAAGCCGTGCGGATTGCCGAGCAGATATTACACTGCTTTGCCGTTACATCCCTGTTTATCTGGCCGTTATCCTTTACACTGTCAAATGCGCTGAGAGCGGCGGGAGATGCAACCTTTACCATGATTGTAAGCATCGCTTCAATGTGGATATTCCGTGTCGGCAGTTCGTATTTCTTTGGCATTGTACTGCAGATGGGTGTGCTTGGTATATGGATTGGCATGTTTGTAGACTGGGGTGCAAGATCAGCACTGTTTGGCTGGCGGTTTTTAAGCGGAAAATGGCTTCAGAGGAAAGCATTGGCGTAGGAAAATAGTGCGAAAAAAGCCTCTGTTACTTGTTTTTCAATCCAGATTGTAATAAAATATAAATATTAATAGTCAGGATAAACGAAGGAGGACTTTGGGATGGACGACAGGGTATTGGAGAAGAAAAAGGGACTGAATCTGATGACAAAGATTCTTGTTACGGCATTAATACCGCTGATTTTGATTGTAGTGATTGCAGGTATGTCAATTCATTCGGTCGGTTCAGTGGTTGCCAGAAAACTGGTCATGCATGAAATGCAGACAGCGTCCTATGCATTGGAGATGACACTTGACAGCTTAGGCAGTGGTGATTACCGCAGTGATGGTACAAATCTTTATAAAGGGAACTATAATCTGACCTCAAATAATCAGACAATTGACGATTTTAAGAAGAAGACCAATGTGGATGTAACCGTATTTTGGAAGAAGACACGTATGGTAACAAGCGTTATTGACAAAAATGGGAAGCGTAGTACAGGGACTGACATTCCGGACAGTGTTTATGATAAAGTAATGCAGGATGGAAAGTATTTCTCCGATAATGTGGATATTGGAGGTACAGAGTATTACGGTTATTATGAGACTTTAAAGAATGCAGACGGCAGCAGTCAGGCAATTATTTTTACAGGAATGCCTTCAAGTGATGTAAAAGCAATTTATAAAAAACGTCTGGTTAACACAACGGTATTTATGATTGTAATTACGCTGATGGCATGTGCACTGCTTGCTGCGGTTATAACATTTATCGTGAAAGCAATTACAAAGGTAATCGGACATCTGGGTGAAGTGGCAGATGGGGAACTGGATTTTAAAATCAGTGAAAAGCTTTTACAAAGAAGTGATGAAATTGGTAATATTGCGCGTTCAGTCCATACCCTGATAGGAGGGCTGGCTTCTATTGTCGTAAATATCCATCACTCAACAGGAGAACTGGCTGAATTTAAAGATGATTTTCAGAAAAAATTTGAAACGATTAATAATTCTATTTCAAATGTAAATGTGGCTGTGGATGAAATTGCAAATGGAGCGACAAGCCAGGCGGATGAAACGCAGAAAGTAAGCAGCCAGATTAATGATATGGGTGATGCCATTACAAAGACCTCCCAGAATGTCGATTCACTGACACAGAGTACTGAACAGATGAAGGAACATAATGAACAGCTGGATACAACCATTCAGGAACTGATGGCAATCAGTGACAGAAATAAAGAATCTTTAGCTGCAGTTTATAACCAGACCAATGAAACCAATCAGTCTGTTATGCATATTGGTAATGCCGTAGATATGATTACGGATATTGCAGGTCAGACTAATCTGCTTTCATTAAATGCGAGCATTGAAGCCGCAAGAGCAGGTGAATACGGAAAAGGCTTTGCCGTTGTTGCAGACCAGATCAGACAGTTAGCAGACCAGTCTGCCAATACTGCAAAAGAAATCGGTGAGATTGTTGCAGAACTGATTGAAAATTCCAATACCAGTGTGGAAACCATGGGGGTTGTCCGACAGGAAATGACCGGACAGTATGAAAAGTTAAATACTACAAAAGACATATTTGAGCAGTTGAATGAAGAGGTAAACAATGTAGTAACAGCCATTGAAAGTATTTCTACGGAAGTGGAATCCTTAGATAGATTAAAGGGAGAGGTACTCGGCAGTGCAGAAAGTCTGGCAGCGATTGCCCAGGAAAATGCGGCAAGCACCGAAGAAACATCTGCATCTATGGTGGAACTCGGTGAAATTGTCAACGACTGTAACACAAAGACCAAGCAGCTGGTTGACATTGCAGACAGCATGGAAGAAAACGTACATAAATTCCATGTCGCAAGCATCATCAAAGGTTAGCTGATGTTTTATAATACCGTGAGGAAATGACGATTAGAAAATGTTGGATTTTTTGTGAAGAGTGTGCTATGATAGCCAAAGAAATGGAAGGAATGGTGATAGGGCATGAGTGAGTTTAGTACCGCTGAGATTCATACCAATGAACGTCTGCTTCGTTCAGATGTGACGTTGGAAGAATGCAAAAAAATAGAAAAAGTGTTGCGCAAGAATAATATTTCTTATTTTGAAAAGTGGAAATTTCACACAGGGCTGTTTCATGTAATCAGCAGCCGTAAAAATTCCAAGTGTGATATATACATTCATTCAGATTCCATCGAAAGGGCAAAGCAGGCACTGGGAATCCAGACAACAAAGTAGTTTGTAGTACAATGATGTGCGGCAGTTTTGAAAGAGGATAACCTTTTAAAAACTGCCGCATTTTGATTATTGGAAAAGAATTCCGTAAGGTAAAATGCGGTACAAGAGCCGATTTAGCAGCCGGGCATGCCTGCTGTGAAGATAAAGACAAAAAGGGATTGGAGAAACAAAATGAAAAGGCAGATTTTAAAAGCACTTACAGTATTGCTGATAATATCGGCATTGACAGGCGGCATGGCAGCCTGTGGCAAAAAGGAAAAAGCGCAGATGTCAGACGAACCTTTACGGTTGGCTTTGATGCGGAATTTCCGCCGTATGGTTACAAAGATGAAAGCGGCGAATATGTCGGTTTTGACTTGGACCTTGCACAGGAAGTCTGTAACCGCAATGGCTGGACACTTGTAAAGCAGCCGATTGACTGGGATTCAAAGGACATGGAATTAAATTCGGGAACCATCAGCTGTATCTGGAACGGATTTACGATGGACGGCAGGAAAGATGAATATACATGGTCTTCTGCCTATGTGGATAATTCACAGGTGGTTGTTGTAAGAGCCGACTCCGGCATTACAAAGCTTTCCGACCTTGCGGGAAAAGTTGTTGTTGTACAGGCGGATTCCTCTGCATTGGCAGCATTTACGGGAGAAGATGCAGAAGAAGCAAACCGTGCGCTTGCGGCAAGCTTTCAGTCCTTACAGCAGGTGTCTGATTATAACAGTGCGTTTATGAATCTGGAATCCGGTTCAGTCGATGCGGTCTGCATGGATATCGGTGTTGCAAAGTACGAACTGGAAGCCCGAGGCAGCAAATATGTGATGTTAAATGAACACGTATCTTCCGAGCAGTATGGCATCGGTTTTAAAAAGGGCAATACCGAATTAAGAAATCAGGTACAGGAAGCGTTAAATGAAATGCTGGCAGATGGTACATTTAACGAAATCGCACAGAAGTGGAAGCTGGAAGAAAGCGTATGTCTGGGACAGAGCGGTGCAGATGAAGTGCTGCTTGCCGAAAACGGACAGACACAGAAGAAAAATTCTGTTGCACAGCTGGGAGAAATCATTGTGCAGTTAAAAAACGGCATGTTTGCCACACTTGGTATTTTTATTCTCACACTGGTGTTCTCACTGCCGCTCGGACTTGTGATTACATTTATCCGTATGAGTAAAGTAAAGCTTTTACAGTGGATTGCGAAGATTTATATTTCAATTATGCGTGGTACGCCGTTGATGCTGCAGCTTCTGGTTGTATTTTTCGGACCATATTACCTGTTTGGCATTTCACTGTCATACTCGTATCGTTTCTATGCAGTTATTATTGGTTTTGCATTAAATTATGCGGCATATTTTGCAGAAATTTACCGCGCCGGTATCGAAGCTGTTCCGGCAGGACAATATGAAGCCGCCGAGGTGCTGGGATATTCAAAGACACAGACCTTTGTACGTATTATATTCCCGCAGATGGTAAAGCGGGTGATGCCGCCTGTAACCAATGAAGTGATTACCCTGGTAAAGGATACATCGCTTGCCTTTGCACTGGCATACACAGAAATGTTTACGCTCGCAAAACAGGTTGCGGCAACGAATGCAAGCATTATGCCGCTGTTTGTAGCCGGTGTATTTTACTACATTTTCAACTTCTTAGTTGCATGGATTATGGAACAGATTGAAAAGAGCATGCAGTATTACAGATAAATTATAGATAACGTATCTGCGGATTGCCAAAAAGGCAGGCGGCAGGAAGCGTCTGCGGAAATGAGGAATTAAGATGAAATTATTAGAGATGAAGCATGTCGGCAAAAGTTTTGGCGAGCTTGAAGTATTAAAAGATATATCAATGGAAGTGGAAGAAGGCGAGGTTGTAGCAATTATCGGACCATCCGGCTCCGGAAAATCAACCCTGCTTCGCTGTGCAACCCTGCTTGAAACAATGGATAATGGTGTTTTGAAATACTGTGGGGAAGCGGCAACGGATAATGCGGAGGGAGAAGCCACCCATTACGTATCCAGACAACAGCTGGCACAGTTAAAGAATAATTTTGGACTGGTTTTCCAGAATTTTAATCTGTTCCCGCATTATTCGGTTTTAAAAAATGTGACGGATGCGCCGATACATGTGCAGAAGCGTGACAGGGATGAAGTCTATAAAGAGGCAAGGGAGCTGCTTAGAAAAGTAGGACTTGCAGAAAAAGAAAACAGCTATCCGGGACAGTTATCCGGTGGACAGCAGCAGCGTGTGGCGATTGCCAGAGCGCTTGCCATGAATCCGAAAATGCTCTTTTTTGATGAGCCGACTTCGGCACTGGATCCGGAAATTACAGCCGGTATCTTAAAGGTACTGCGTGAGCTGGCACAGGAAAAAATGACGATGGTGATTGTAACGCATGAAATCGCATTTGCAAGGAAAGTGGCAGACCGTGTTATTTTTATGGACAGCGGTGTGATTGTCGAGCAGGGAAAGCCGGAAGATGTCATTGATAATCCGGATAATGAAAGAACAAAAGCATTTTTACAGAAGCTATCCTAATATGGATCGGAGGAATTATGGGTACAAAACCGGTAAGAATAGATAACAGAAAACGTGAAAAGGCACGCAGGCGCAGACAGACTGCCGCGACGCGGGCAGCAGTGTTTGCAGCAGCGCTTGTGCTTGTGGCAGTGCTTGTAGTGGCTGGCATTATAAGACATCATAAAAAGACACAGACGGTGCAGAATGATACTTCTGCACAGACGCTATCACAGACAGAAAACGGTACAGATACTGTGCAGGGTCAGCAGACATCTCAGACAGAAGCAGCCGGAGAAACACTTGCAGGCACACAGGTACAGAGTGTGACGGCAAAGGGCTATGCCATTCAGGTGGTAGACGGTGTGACGTATATCGGCGGCGTGATGATTGCCAATAAGTCTTATTCCCTGCCGGAAAGCTATGCACCGGGTGATTTGCTGCCGGAAGTCAAAGAAGCCTTTGCAGTCATGCAGAAAGCCGCTGCCGCACAGGGCTTAAATATTTACATTTCTTCAGGTTACCGCTCATACAGCCGTCAGCAGACACTGTATAACAATTATGTAAAGAGTGATGGAAAGGCACTGGCAGATACGTATTCGTCAAGACCGGGATATTCGGAACACCAGACGGGACTCTGCTTTGATTTAAATACGATTGATGATTCCTTTGGCAATACGAAGGAAAGTGCATGGCTGGAACAGCATGCACAGGAGTACGGATTTATTATCCGTTTTCCAAAGGGAAAAGATGCACAGACCGGCTATCAGTATGAGCCGTGGCACCTGCGTTACTTAGGCATTGACATGGCAACAAAGGTGTATAACAGTGGACTTTCACTGGAAGAATATTTAGGAATTACGTCAGAGTATGCCGACTAGTGTGAAAAATCCATAAATGAAAGATTTTTCACACAGCAATTTGTTTCCGAGTGAAAACAAATTGCCTAATGGCAGATGAGAAATCGCCCAGAATAGGAGTAGTATAATGAAGCTTTTTGTATACAGTATGAGAGAATATGATGAACTGGCCTTTTTTGAGAAGTTCTGTGGGGAATACGGTGTGGAATTCGGGTATACGACACAGACACCGTGCCTTGAAAATGTAGAGCTTGCAAAGGGCTATGATGTTGTGGATATTATCACGACAATTATGGATAAGCCGATGATTGATGCGTTTCATGCGGCGGGAATCCGTTGTATTTCATCAAGAACGATTGGGTATGACCATATAGATACGGAATATGCCCATACGCTTGGCATGGGTGTGACTCATGTAACTTACAATCCGGCGAGTGTGGCGGATTATACAATTATGTTAATGCTGATGGGGTGCCGTAAGGCAAAGCACATTATGGAACGTGCCGCGATTCAGGATTATACGCTCAAAGGAAAAATCGGCAGGGAGCTCAGCGACTGTACGGTTGGTGTAATTGGTACGGGACGCATCGGAAAAACGGTGATTGACCATCTTGGCGGTTTTGGCTGTAAAATGCTTGCTTATGATATTTACGAGCAGGAAGCAGTAAGGGAAAAGGCAGAATACGTAAGCCTTGACAGACTGATTCGGGAAAGTGATATTATTACACTGCACGCACCGGCAACAGATGATAATTATCACATGATTGATACGCAGGCAATTCAGAAAATGAAGGACGGTGTCATTATAATCAATTGTGCGAGAGGTGCGCTGATTGACACAGATGCTTTAATTGAAGGCATTGAAAATGGAAAAGTTGGTTTTGCGGGGTTAGATGTTGTGGAACATGAGAGCGGACTGTATTATTTTAACCGTATGGGTGAACCGCTTGGCAATCCAAAGCTGGCAATCCTGCGTTCCTATTCCAATGTCGTTGTAACACCGCATACCGCATTTTACACGGATGAAGCCGTATCCAATATGGCAGAAAATTCGATTATCGGAGCAATGAAATTTATCAGCGGGGAACACAGCAGTTTTGAAGTCAGGTGATGGCAGATGAGAAATTGCCTGTGCTTGGCATATTTTCATAAAATACGGCTTGAGTACCGGTGTCGAATATTGTATACTAAAGTAAATTGTAAAAAATGGAGGATATAAAGAAAATGCAGGAATTTAAACCATTCAAAGAAGGAAAAGTAAGAGAAGTTTACGATATCGGAGAGAATCTTATTCTTGTGGCAACAGACAGAATATCAGCATTCGACCACATTTTAAAGAATAAGATTACAGATAAGGGTGCAATCTTAACACAGATGTCAAAGTTCTGGTTTGATTACACAAAGGATATTGTAAAGAATCATATGGTTTCTGTAGATGTAAAAGATATGCCGGAATTTTTCCAGTCAGAAAAATACGACGGAAACAGCATGCTGTGCAAGAAGCTGGAAATGCTCCCGATTGAATGTATCGTGCGTGGATACATTACAGGCAGTGGCTGGAAAGCTACAAGAAGAACGGTACTGTTTGTGGCATCAGCCTTCCGGAGGGTTTAAAGGAATCAGAAAAACTGCCTGAACCGATTTATACTCCAAGTACAAAGGCTGAATTAGGCGACCATGATGAAAATATTTCTTTCGAGCAGAGTGTAGAAGTGTTAGAAAAGCTTTATCCGGGCAAGGGCAGAGATTATGCAACACAGATTAAGGACTGTACAATCAAGCTTTACAAGAAGTGCGCAGAATACGCATTAAGCAAGGGAATTATCATTGCAGATACAAAGTTTGAATTTGGTCTGGATGAGAACGGCAACGTTGTTATCGGTGATGAAATGCTCACACCGGACAGCTCAAGATTCTGGCCGTTAGAAGGATACGAAGCAGGAAAGTCACAGCCGTCATATGACAAGCAGTTCGTAAGAGACTGGTTAAAAGCAAATCCGGACAGCGACTACCTCCTCCCGGACGATGTAATCGATAAGACAATTGCAAAATATAAAGAAGCATTTGAATTATTAACAGGCAGAAAATTCGCTTAACTGTAAATGATGGAGCCAAAGCGTAAATAAAAGCAGGGAAGAACCCAAAAAGCCGAAGTCAAGTAACACGGTAAATTTTTTCCTATAATGTTCCGACTGCCACGCTCTTCCCTCATGGAGCCAAAGCGTAAATAAAAGCAGTGCAGTACCAAAATAAGCCGAAGTCAAGTAACACGTTGAGGCGTTTTTGGTACTGCACTGCTTTTCCATTCTACATTTTACGCGGAATCTTTACGCGAAATGAAACGTATCCTTCAATCCCTTCCACAGCTGATCCTTATCGCTGAGTAACAGCTTCGTGCCGTCATCAAGGCTGTAGCCGTCTCCGGACGGGGTGCCGTTATAGGAGCCGGTAAGCTTGGGCCATACAATTCCGATTTCCGGGTCATTCCATGCGAGACCGCCCTCGTCATTCGGGTGGTAGAAGTCCGTACATTTATAGCAGAATTCTGCGGTATCGCTTAATACTAAAAATCCGTGTGCAAAGCCTTCCGGGATATAAAACTGCTTTTTATTTTCTTCAGAAAGCTCCACACCGAACCACTTGCCGTATGTCTGGCTGTTTTCACGTAAATCCACGGCAACATCAAAAACGCAGCCTTTGATGACACGTACCAGTTTGCCCTGTGGGTACTGCTTCTGAAAATGTAAACCGCGCAGAACACCCTTTGAAGAAGCAGACTGGTTGTCCTGTACGAACTGCATTGTAAGTCCGGCTTCCTCCATATCCTTTTGATTGTAAGTTTCCATAAAATATCCGCGTGCATCGCCGTGAACGGTTGGTGTAATCACACACAAACCTTCAATGCCGCCTGCATTTTTTTCTACTTGAATCTGTCCCATATTATACTCCATTCCGCAGGCATCTTGATGCCGGAGGAATCGCAAGTCAAATGAATATTTGACTTTGCGATAAAAAGCGACTTTGTGACGCCTGCGGCACAAAGTGCTATGCGAAAATCTTTAATATATGGATTTTCGCATTTTCCTCCATTCCTTG
>ERZ859817.86-NODE-86-length-72621-cov-2.873302_pt1 | contig 72621 bp, 59 predicted proteins | sample MGYA00509986_ERZ859817 | MGnify/ENA primary metagenome ERZ859817 (study PRJEB30046, sample SAMN00715155) | human gut metagenome | study: EMG produced TPA metagenomics assembly of the A metagenome-wide association study of gut microbiota in type 2...
CCTCGGCAAAATGCAAATAAAATTTGCTTTTGCGCTCGGCTTATTCGTATCTTTGTCATTTGTATGGGCGGGCGTCGATCCTTTCGGAGGTGTTTTACGATTCGCGGGAGGAGCGCGGCCTTGTCCGTTACTCATTTTCGGAAAATTTACGATTTACAATGACTCCTACGGCCGTACTGCTCACCGTGCTCGGGTATATCGCAATGCTTTTCGTCGTTGCGGGAATCGCCGGAAGGCGGGTGTCGAACACGGGCTTTTTACCGGTAACCGGGAGAATCCCTGGTATGTGGCGGCTTTGGCAATGGTCGGGGCGGCGATGTCGGGCATAACTTTCGTGTCGGTGCCGGGGTCGGTTGCGGCCGATTCGTTCTCCTACCTGCAGATGGTGCTGGGTTTTACCGTCGGGCAGATGGTGATCGCCTTCGTGCTGATTCCGCTTTTCTACCGGTTGAAGGTAGTCTCCCTGTACGAATATCTCGACGGACGTTTCGGTATGACGACCCACCTTACGGGGGCCTGGTTCTTTTTCATATCCAAAATGTTCGCCGCGGCATTGAAAGTTTATGTCGTCTGCACCGTGCTGCAGGTGCTGGTGTTCGACCCGTTCGGCGTGCCGTTCGCAGTCAATGCGGCTTTCTTGGTCGGATTGGTCTGGCTCTATACCTGGCGGGGCGGTGTCCGTTCGGTCGTCTGGACGGATATTCTGCATACGTGTTGTCTGGTGGGGAGTATCGTGCTCTGCATCGTCTTTATCATGCGGAGCCTCGGTCTGACATCGGCCGGAGTTGTGCAGGCCGTTTGCGATTCGCCGATGTCGCGCATCTTCTTTTTCGAGGATACCGGGTCGGCCCGTTATTTCTGGAAAATGTTTTTCGGGGGTGTCTTCACGCTGGTCGCCATGACCGGTTTGGATCAGGATATGATGCAGCGGAACTTGAGCTGCCGCTCGCCCCGGGATTCGCAGATCAACATCGTGATTACGGCCTTCAGCCAGATGGCTGTGATCCTGCTTTTTCTGGTGCTCGGCGTGCTGCTCTACCTCTATGCAGAACATGCTGGATTGCCGATGCCCGAGAAAGGCGATCAACTGTTCGCCGTAGTCGCCGTGAACGGCGGATTGCCGCTTATCGTTGGTATTATGTTCGTTGTGGGACTTATATCGAGTACCTATTCATCTGCCGGGGCTGCCATGACGGCATTGACGACTTCGTTCACCGTGGATATCTTGCGCGGTCCGAAGCGTTGGGGCGAAGGGCGGTTGACGCAGGTACGTATCGGGGTGCACGTCGTAATGGCACTCGTGATGGGGTGTGTGGTTCTCTTTTTCGGCCGGTTCGGTAATGACAGTGTGATTAACTTGATTTTCAAGGTTGCGGGTTATACGTACGGGCCTATTCTGGGAATGTTCGCATTCGGCATCTGCACCCGGCGGCGGATTCGTGACCGCTGGGTTCCGCTGGTGGCTTTCGCGGCTCCGTTGCTGTCGGTCGCCCTGCAAAGTTTCGTCGCGTATAAGTACGACTACCATATCGGCTTCGAATTGATCGCCTACAACGCGCTGTTTACCGTAATCGGAATGTCGCTGCTTGTCGAGCGGCGTCCGAAACCGGCGTTGAATGATCGAATATGAAAGATAGACAAACAGACTTAAAATAGTTGATATTATGGCTTTAGAACAGGAAATTTCCAAAGGAATCATGGAGGCTATGAAGGCCAAGGATACCGTACGTCTTACGACGTTGCGCAACGTGAAGAAGTATATTATCGAGGCGAAGACCGCTTCGGCGGGTATCACCGAATTGTCCGATGCCGAGGTGCTGAAGATCATTGCGAAGCTGGCCAAGCAGGGGGCCGAGTCGGCTGCGGTATATGCGCAACAGAACCGTCCCGATCTGGCTGCCGAAGAGTCGGCTCAAGTCGCCGTGCTGCAGACGTTCCTGCCCAAACAGATGACCGGTGAGGAGTTGACCGAGGCTGTCCGGTCGATCATTGCCGAGGTCGGTGCAACCTCGATGAAAGAGATGGGGAAGGTGATGGGTGTCGCATCGAAAAAATTGGCAGGTATGGCTGATGGTAAGGATATATCGGCCAAAGTAAAAGAGCTTCTTTCTTAAATAATTTGTTGAGCTGACAATATTCCGCGGAAATGAGTCTGTTGCACTCCCTGCATCGGAATGTCAAGACGATCGCCATGCCGATGGGTATGGTGGTCGGAGCCTTGTTATGCCGTCCGGTGACAGCGGCCGAGAGTATGTCGAACGGGATGATTACCCCGACGCTGATCTTTCTGATGCTGTTTTTCACTTTCTGTCGGGTGAAGCCTCGGCAGATGCGGGTGAAGATGCTGCATGTCTGGCTGCTGGCATTTCAGATCGTGGGCAGCATAGTGGTTTACCTGTCGTTCGTCTGGTTCGATCCGTTGTTGGCGCAGGGGGCCATGATTTGTGTCCTGGCTCCGGTTGCGATGGCAGCCGTGGTGATCGGCGGTATGTTGGGGGCCAACGTAACCACGATGGCTACGTACAGCCTGATCTGCAACATGGTCGTCGCTTTGGTGGCTCCGATGCTGCTTTCGTTCGTGGGCTCCGACCATGCCACGTTTCTGGCAATTCTCTCCCGTGTGGGACCGGTGCTGGTGCTGCCGTTCGTCTGTGCCCAGTTGTGCCGAAAATTCTTGCCGGGAGTGGCATTCTGGGTGTCGAAGCATAGCCAGATTTCATTTTATATGTGGCTGGTGTCGCTGGTTTTTGTCATTGGCCGCACGACCGCTTTTATCATCGACCTGGAGAATGCTGAACCCTGGACCGAAATTGCACTGGGGCTCGTTGCGATGGTGATCTGCGTGGTTCAGTTCGGAGTGGGACGGATGCTGGGACGCCGTTACGGTGATGCCGCAGCGGGCGGGCAGTCGTTGGGACAGAAGAATACGGTGCTCGCCGTGTGGATGGCCCAGTCGTTTCTGAACCCGATCTCCTCGATTGCTCCGACCGCTTATATCGTGTGGCAGAACTTCGTGAACTCCTACCAAATATATAAAAAGGATAGAAAAGTGATGAAAAATCAAATATAAATTATTAAAATATAGTAATTTATATTCGATTGCGGAAATTTTCGTATGTTTTTGCAATTTTCTCAGCTAAGCCCATAATTGCCCAATATTTGTTACTCGAAAATGCTGCGGTAACAAAACAAATTCACTATATTTGCCGTTGAAGCAACAAACGGGAAGGGTCTGGCGAAACAGAAACAGACGGTCAAATTGAAGGAGCCGGTGCGAATCCGGTTCAAGCAGTTATCCAACGGAAATCAATCCATCTATTTGGACTACTATACGGGTGACGTGATCCGCAAGGAAAATTATGTTGGCGGCAAACGGAAATACGAGTTTCTGAAGCTATACCTTATTCCCGAACGAACGCGGGAGGACAAGGCGAAGAACGAAGTGACGCTCGCCCTTGCCAAAGCGATTCAGAGCAAACGGATCGTCGAGGTGCAGAACGACGCGCACGGATTCCAGAACACGAACAAGTCCCGAGTGAACCTGCTCGATTATCTGGAAAATATCGGAAAACAGTCCGCCGAGCAGGGAAGCCGGAACTATGCCCGAACGGTGCTCAATACCGTCCGGGCATTGAAGCTGTTTCGCGGCGACTATATCGCTTTTCGGGACGTCGATAAGGAGTTTCTTTCGGAGTTTACCGATTACCTGCGGCAGATGCCGAAGGCCAGCAAATACGGCGTATTGAAAACCGGAGGGCGGTTAAGCGCCAATTCGGTTGTTTCCTATTACGGTACTTTGAGAACGGCCATCAACCGTGCCTACAAAGAGGGAATCATTACCGTCAATCCGACCAAAGAGTTCGATTTCGCAAGTAAAGTGCGGCAGGAGCGAGCCGCCGCGAGTATCTGACAATCGACGAATTGAAAACGCTGATAAATACCGAGTGCCGGCACGAGATCGTCAAGCGGGCTTTTCTGTTCAGCTGTCTGTGCGGGTTGCGCGTAAGCGACATTCGCAAATTGAGGTGGTGCGACTTACAACGGAGCGGCGGGCGTGTCCGTATCGAAATCACGATGCAGAAAACCAAAGAACCGCTTTACCTGCCGATTTCGGACGAGGCGTTGAAATGGCTGCCGGAGCGCGGCGAGGCGAACGACAGTGATTATATCTTTCCGCTGACGCACGAGGGAACGGTGAATGATACGCTGCAACACTGGGCGAAAGTCGCCGGAATAACCAAACACATCTCGTTTCATATCTGGAGACATCCAAGTTCTACTTTCTAATTGAGATACAATCAATTAAAGTCCTCATTCTCTTAAATGGGTAACGATTTGGTAACGAAAGTGTGTCTTTTTGTGACCTTTCGTGTCTTAGGTCACAGACATTATACAAAAAAAAACTCCTACAATATCAAGGTATTGTAGGAGTTGTACATTTACTGTCCATTTCTGTCCAGCGTTTTGTGATCCCGCTGGGGCTCGAACCCAGGACCCCAACATTAAAAGTGTTGTGCTCTACCAGCTGAGCTAGCGAATCATCCTGTGCGTTACTTCTGTAATGCGGGTGCAAAGGTAGGAGTATTTTTTTAATATGCAATAGGCATGGCTATTTTTTTGCGCTTAAATCTGAATTTATTTTCTCTCGCTTAGGTTGATGAGCAAGGTTTCCGGGATCTAACTCATTATCTTCGTGCAAGATAAAGCGTTTATAGTAGGATAAGCACAATGTTGTCAATGGGAGGGCTATTATTAAGCCTATAAAGCCTAGGATCGTTCCCCAGATGGATAATGAGAGTAAGATGATGGCGGGATTCAGTCCCATAGCCTTACCCATTATGCGAGGGGTAAGATATAAATCCTGTATACATTGTACGATACCCAAGACTAAAATAGCCATACCAAAGATCAACCAGAAGTTCTCGCCAGTCTCGGCCGAACGCAATAAGCTCAATAGAATCATCGGGATAATACCGATCGCCTGCATATAGGGAATTAAGTTCAGCACGCCGATAAACAGACCCAACGTGACCGCCAACGGGAAATTAATGATCTTAAAGCCGATCGCGAGGAGAACCCCTACAGAAAGAGCGATCAACGATTGTCCGCGGAAATAACGATTCATGCTGTATTCCACATCCTCAGCCAAACCTTGCAGGAACGGACGGTAACGCTCCGGTATCAAATCGATCCAACCATTCGCGATCTTCTCATAATCCAAAAGGATGAAAATAAAGTAAAGCAAGATCACGAACACGATCGTGATACTGAAAAGGATTGAGAAAGTGTTCGATAAGATAGACCATAACTGGGGCGCAATCTGCTTCACCGCTTTCAACAAATTCTCCTTACTCAATAACTCCATGATCTGGGCGAAGTTCACATTACTTTCCAGATATTCCATCCATGAATGCGGGATCAAAGGGACATGACCTTCACCGGGATCATGTGTGCGGATCAGTTCTAGCGTTTTATCCGCCTCAGCCGCAATGGAAGGAATGACCATGACTACCAGCAACGTTATCAATAGCCCTAAAGTCACCAATACCGCCATAATCGATAAGATGCGGCTCTTAAAACATAATTTATATTGGAAGAACTTTACGAACGGTTGCATCATATAAGCCAGTAACCAAGCGATCAGGAAAGGTAACAAAGCGTTTCGTAATAAGGCTATCAAATAAATAATTCCTGAGATGACCAGTATACCGAACACTATGCGTATTACACGGTCAAACGTAAAAGGCTTGTCAAACAGTGGATTCATATTATTTTCATATCTTTGCTTGCGACAAAGATAGAATAAAGTAGAATATATAAACATCATGATACGTAAAATATCCTTTTTCTTCCTCATTTCTTGCTTATACCTTTCAGTGGGGGCACAGACTCCACAACCTATCAAGCAATTCCTGCGCAAGCCTTATATGGAAGGAGCTTCATTTTCCTTGATCGTGAAAGAGGTTAACAGTGGCGAGACGGTATTCGCTTACGATACAATCCGGCAGCTGACCCCAGCCTCGGTCATGAAAACGGTTACGACCGCTACCGCATTGGAGATACTGGGCGAGGATTATCGCTTTCCCACAACATTAGAATACGACGGCTCCATCGAGAACGGCTTGTTAAAAGGCAATTTATATATCAAGGGAAGCGGAGATCCTAGCCTTGGCTCAGCGCATTTCGCCCCGGATCATAAGCGGTTTCTACAGGAATGGATCTCCGCCTTGAAGAAGGTGGGTATCCATAAAATACAAGGAGCCGTAATCGCTGATGAAAGTATATTCGACACGGAAGGCACTTCCCTTAAATGGGTTGGCGAAGATATGGGTAGTTATTATGGTGCCGGAAGCTATGGGATTTGCGTATTCGACAATCTTTATAAATTAGGGTTGCAAACCGGAGCTCCCGGAACCCGCCCGAAGTTGAAAGGAACCGAACCGGAATTATCCGGCATCCATTTCCATAATTACTTAACGACCCAGCAAGTATCTTCGGATAGTTCTTTTATCGTAGGGGCGCCATTCGCCACGGATCGTTATTTATATGGCATTGTCCCCGCTAACCGGGAATGGTATCCGCTCAAAGGGGATATTCCCGACCCGGCTCTTTTCCTAGCGGATTATCTCACTAGGCAATTGGAACATGAAGGGATCACGGTCGGCGAATCACCGTCTTGTTTCCGTATCTTGCGGGAAGCCGGTAGGTGGCAACCCGGGAAACGGACCGAGATTGTTACCACTTACTCCCCTACGCTTCGGGAAATCGTGGAAGTGACCAATCATGTCAGCCATAATTTATTCGCCGATGCCTTGATCAAGACGATCGGCCTACGATATACGCCCCGTAAGGGAGAGGTCATATCTTCTTTTAACCGGGGTATCCAGGTGCTTCGGGACTATTGGCAAGGGAAAGGACTCGACCTCTCGTGCGTCTGGATGTACGACGGTAGCGGTCTTGCGGTTACCAACAAGTTATCAACAGCTTTTGTGGCTGATTTATTGATTTATATGAAAACCTGTTCACAACAACACACAGCCTTCTACGAATCATTGCCCGTAGCGGGGGTAGAAGGCTCGGTGAGGAACTTCTTAAAAGGCTCATCCCTCCAAGGAAAAGCTCATCTTAAAAGCGGAAGCATGAGCCGGGTAAAAGGATATGCGGGATATATAAACAAAGGCGATAAGCAATACGCCATCGCCCTATTCGTAAACAACTATTCCTGCGACGGACGTCCTATGACCGTAGCGATAGAGAAATTATTGCTCCAGTTGTTCAACTAACCAGCGGTTATTTCGGCAGGATCGATCTACGCTCTATCATCTCTAGGAAATGCTGTTTATAATTGTCGGAGATCGGGATATACTCCTTTCCAAAGACAATCCGATTCCGCTCGATCACCTTGATCTTCTCCGGCTGGACGATAAAAGAGCGATGAACACGCACAAAGCGATCCGAAGGTAACATATCCTCCAAACTCTTCATGCTCATCAACGAAAGGACCGGACGGGGCTCATCCTCCACGAATATCTTCACGTAATCCTTTAATCCTTCAATATATAATATCTTGCGCAGCTCTATTTGCAACAGCTTATACTCACTCTTGACGAAAATACTCTCCATCCCGCCCTTCTCCGCGATTGGCGCGGATCCTTCCTTCTCTTCCGAAGACACCGGCTTACGGAGCAACTCATACCATCGCAACGCCTTATTCGCCGAGGCAAGGAAGTCCGGATAACTAATTGGCTTCAACAAATAATCCAGCGCGTTTACTCGGTAACTATCCACGGCATATTGATCGAAAGCCGTCGTAAAAATGACACGGGTATCGGCGTTCAAGATACGGGAGAACTCCAATCCGCTCAACTCCGACATCTGGATATCCAGAAAAAGCAGATCCACCGGCCGATCCCGTAAGTCGGAAAGAGCGTCCAAGGCACTATTATAAGTCCCTTGTAAATCCAGGAGCGGAGTTTTCAAGACGTAGCTTTCCAGCAAGCTAACCGCTAAAGGTTCATCGTCAATAATCGCGCAAGTCAATCTCATATCTCAGTCTCGTTTATAGTAATTGATAGATAAGAAGAATAGTTATCCCCCTCCCGACCGCATTGGAACGAGAAATGCCCCGAATAGAGCAGCCCCAAGCGTTTCTCCAGATTCACCAGCCCGATACCGGAACCACTTTTATCTTGATCCGGGCTTTTCGGGAAATAGCTATTCACAATAGTACAAACTACCTCCGCCCCCTCCTGATGGATATCCAAATGGATGAAAGACGGCTTATTATTGCTCACCCCATGCTTAAACGCATTCTCGACCAAGGAGATAAACAACAGGGGGGCGATCAAGGTTCCCGGGGAGGAAGCGACGATATTCGTTTTCAGCTCCACATGTTTGGGCAGGCGTATACGCATCAGCTCCACATAATTACGAAGGAAGTCGAAATCCTTCTCCAATGGGACAAAAGGCTGGCTACTCTCATACAAGACATAGCGAAGCAAGCGGCTCAAATCGTGCACCGCCTCCTCGCCTTCTCCGGGCTGAACGCTATCAAGCTATAGATATTATTCAACGTATTAAACAGGAAATGCGGGTTAAGCTGGCTCTTCAAGTTCTGCAATTCCGCCTCGGCACGCTCCTTCTCCAGTTCCCGCTGGATAGCCGCCACCCGGTACCATCCGTCCGTCATCTTGATCGCCACGCTAAGGCCGGCTACCAAGGAGTAGATAACGGCGTTGACGAGAAAGAACCCCACCGTCTCGTTCAACGGGCGGGGCGGACGAGCCGGATGATGCATCTCCGGCGGATAGAAATAGCGCATGCAGAGATGCACGAACAGCATCGTAGCCCCGATAAGCAATAGATTGATCAACAGGAAACGCCCTGTCCGGCGGTTAAACAAATACCGCCTCACCAGCCACCCGTAATTCAAGTAGAAGACGAGCATGAAGGAAAGCGGCACGATGATGCTCCGGAAATAGCCCTCGAACGTGACTTGCGACTCCCTCCCCGTGAAGAAGAAAGGGGAGCAGAACAGGATACCCCATCCCGCGATGTGTATCAACTTTCCCAAACCTTTGATAGGGGGAGATTGTGGTGTGTCATTCATCTTATTATCCTCTTTAGTGCTACGCAAATATAGTCATTCCTACCGTTATATGAGCCATGTAGCCTTATCTAGTGAGCATCCGTCTACTCATAGCGTATGGCCTCGATCGGGTCGAGCTGCGCCGCCTTCTTGGCCGGGTACCATCCGAAGAACACGCCCGTCACCGTACATACCACGAAAGAGAGCAGTACGCTCCACGGCTGGATATAGATCGGGAAATGCGCCACGACATTCACGATCAAGGCAGCTCCCACGCCGAAAAGCACGCCGATCAATCCTCCGGTCACGCTGATAAGGATAGACTCGATCAAGAACTGAGCCAAGATATCCATGCCTTTCGCACCGATACTCATACGGAGGCCGATCTCCCGCGTACGCTCCGTCACGCTCACGTACATGATATTCATGATACCGATACCACCAACGAGAAGAGAGATACCAGCCACCGCAGCCAGCAACGTCGTCATTATATCCGTCGTACTTGTCAACATCGTGCTCAACTCCTGCATACTCCGGATCGTGAAATCATCATCATCGGTTTCCCGCAACCTATGGTTACGCCTCAGTATCTCCGATATCTCGTCTATGGCTTGATCGGTGTACTCCTCCTTGAGCGCCGAGCAGGTTATGCCTTGCAAATGGGTAATGGCCAAGATCTTTTTTTGAATAGTTGTGTATGGAGCTAAGATCAGGTCGTCTTGGTCCATTCCCATGCTGTTGTATCCTTTGCTTTTCAGTACGCCCACGACCCGGAACGGAGCTTCTGGAAACGGATCACCTTACCGACGGGATTCTCTCCGCCGGGGAAAAGGTTATCCACCACCGTCTTCCCGATCACGCATACCTTGGCGGCGGTCTGTACGTCCTGATCGCTGAACATATCGCCATCCTCCACCTCGTATCGGCGTATCTCCATATAATCCGGGCTAATACCGTAGACGGTAGTCGGGGCGTTATTGGCGCCATAGATGGCCTGCCCACTACTGTTCACGGAGGGCGAGGTGGCGGAGACGTAGCGAGTCTCGTTCACGATATCCTCGTAGTCCTGTAGCTTCAGCGTCTCCATGGCAGAGGCGTCTTGGCGTACGCCGCCACGCATGTCGGCTCCCGGCTGGATCATGATCATGTTCGAGCCCATCTCGCTGATCTGCGCCTGTATACTCCGCTTCGAGCCTTGACCGATGGCCAGCATCGTGATCACGGAAGCCACGCCGATGATGATACCCAGCATCGTGAGGAATCCCCGCAGCTTGTTGTTGGCCAAGGCCCGGAGGGCTATCTTTAGTAAATTCGTCGTATTCATTCTAAATAATATGCTATTACCACATTAATTCATTATTCTAATCATCATTCTTGGGCAGGCGGGCCAAAGCCTCAGCGGCGCTCAAGATATTCGTATTCACCGTATCGGCGGTTACATGACCGTCGCGCAACGTGATATTCCGGCTGCTGTATTGGGCAATCTCCGGGTTGTGGGTGACGAAGATAATCGTGCGTCCCTCGGCGTGCAGGCGCTGGAAGAGCACCAAGATCTCGAAAGAGGTACGGGTATCCAAGTTGCCGGTAGCCTCATCCGCAAGGATCACCGCCGGATCGTTCACCAAGGCACGGGCGATCGCCACACGCTGCATCTGGCCACCGGACATCTGGTTACTTTTATGCATCAGTCGGTCTCCCAAGCCCACGGCGATCAAAGCGTTGACCGCCTTCTCCCTACGTTGGGCCGCTTTATAAGTAGGATTGTACATGAGAGGAAGCTCTACGTTCTCTACCGCTGTCGTCTTCGGTAACAGATTGTAATTTTGAAAAACGAATCCGATCTTGCGATTCCGGAGGGTCGCTCGCTGCCGCTTGTTCATGGTGCGCACGGATACTCCGTCTAAGTAATACTCCCCGCTCGTAGGAGTATCAAGGCAACCCAGCGTGTTCAGCAACGTACTCTTTCCGGAGCCGGAGGTTCCCATGATCGTAACGAACTCCCCCTCGCGAATCGTGAACGACACGCCTCGCAGGGCATGGACGGTCTCGTCGCCTACGTGGAAGTCTCGTTTTATATTGTCTAATGTGATAATTTCTTTCATGACGCAAACTATCTCTTATTTTTGTTGCTTCCCGGAGGGCCCGGCATGAAGGGGCTACGCTCCGCTCCTGCACCTACTTCCGGCATGTTGGCGGCGCTCGCTAAATCTACGGCTACCTCATCGCCCTCGCTCAAGCCCTCGGTTACTTCGGTCACGCTGTTGTTGCTGGTCCGACCGTAATCTGCCTCGGGCTCAAGGTATTTCCTTGGCGGGACCAAACCAAGCGTTTTCCGGGTTGTACCTCCGCATTCGGATCCGTCACGGTCATACCCAACGATTCCATGATGGCGGGCTCGGGGATAAAACGAAGCGCCTTGTTCGGCAAGGTCAAGATATTCGCACGTTCCAACGTATAAATTGTGACATTTGCCGTCAAGCGAGGTTTCAGTTTCAAGTCCGGATTATCCGCCGTAATTACTACCTCATACGTAACAACCGTGGAAGAAGAAGTACTGGAAGAAGCGCTGGAAGTGCTTTCGCTGTCCCCTAAACGAATCTGACGAACCACGCCCTCGAATTGATCGTTCGGATAGGCATCCACCGTAAAACTAACCCGTTGGCCTTCCTCCACATTACCTATATCCGCCTCATCCACATCCGCTATTACCTGCATCTTCGTCAAGTCGGCGGCAATGGTAAACAGCGTCGGGGTCTCGAAGCCGGCGGCAACGGTCTGTCCTTCCTCAACAGCCCGATTGATAACCACTCCGTCTATAGGGCTCGTGATCGTGGCATATTCGAGATTACGGTTTACCTTTACCATGGAGGCCTGACTCTGGTCGTAAGCGGCCTTCGCCTTCTCGTAATTATAGGTAGCCGTCTCATAATCCGTATCGCTAATCAATTGTTTCTCGTGAAGCACCTTGCTACGTGCGTAGTTCTTCTGTTGATACTCGAACTCCGTCTTGCTGCTCGCCAATTGCGCCTCGGCGGAACGAAGCTCGGCTTGGAGGTTGATCTTATCCATCTCGGCGATCAGTTGGCCGGCTTTCACCACGTCGTTATAATCAGCGTACAACTTATCGATGATACCGGAGACCTGCGTACCTACCTCAACCTCGGTAACGGGCTCTACCGTACCGGTGGCCGTAACCGTATTCGTGATCGTGCTGCGCCCTACTTTAGCGGTCTCCAGCTTGATCCCGCCTTTCGAGGATTTGCCCGTGAAAAGGAACACGCCCCCCGCAATGAGGATAACGGCAACACCGCCCATGATTAGTTTCTTCTTGTCCATATTCTGATTCTTTTTATTTCTGTTTTACGTTGTATTCTTGTTCAAAAGGCCCCCCACGACCTCCGTCGCAGGGTAACCTTGAAAAAAGAGAGTGGAGTAAATATATCCATTAGTGGGTTAATAATTCTCCGCAACCGGCTTCTTCTGATAAACATTCAGCAATTGAACGCTCATCAAGGCCATGTATTTCGCTTGTAGCTGCTCTTGCTGGGCGGTCAGATAATTGTTCTTCTCCGTCAATAGCTCAAGCGTATTTTTCATACCGAGGCTGAATTGCTCATCGATCAAGTTATAGCTTTCTTTCACGTAACTCAAGCGTTCGGTAGCCGAGGTATATTGGGTCTGCGACGAGGTAGCGTCCAGATAGATCCCCTCCACGGTTTGCAGCAATTGTTTTTGGGTATTCAGCAACTCCAACTGGCTGGTGGTAATCGCGTATTTCGCCTTGTTATAGGCCGTCTTATACTGACGGTTACTGAAGATAGGGATGCTGATCGTCAATCCGACACTCTCGTTGAAACTATTCCAGACCTGGCTACCGAAAGCGTAATCCGTTCCGGAAAGATGGCCGGTACCCAGCCCGGCGTTCATGGAGAGCGAAGGAAGGAAAGCACCTTTCGCCTTTTTCTTCTCCAGCTCGGCGATGTCCACGGCCAGCTCACTGCTCTTTATTTGCGGCATCACGGCCAGAGAGGTATTGTAAATCGTTTGCTTGCTCGGAAGCGGGGTTAAGATATCTTTCTCCGTAAGCTCCGGCATCACCAATTCGATCTCTTCGGTTATATCCAGTTCTAGTAATTGCTTCAATTGCAACTTATAATTGTCTAGATTCGTCTGGGCTACGACCAATTGATATTTATCGGTGCTTAACTGGCTTTCCAACTGAGCCAAATCCACTTTCGAGATCGAACCGGCACGTAGCAACTCCACCGCACGATCCCGTTGCGCCGTAGATACCTCGACCGTATTTTGGTTGATACGAACGGACTCCATCGCATATAGTACCTGCATATAGGTCTGTATCAAGGAGATTTGGATATCATCCTCGTTTTGCTCGATACCCAGCTCATCGACGGTATTTTGTATTTCCTGTTGCTTGATCGCCTGTACACGTTGCCCTCCATCAAAAAGCGTCCATTTAGCGTTCAGCGCATAATTACCGCTATAGCTATTATTCGTAGCGGCGTCGCTCGAAGGATAATTCACGAATCCTTGGGTAACCGAAGCCGAAAGGGAAGGGAAAAGCTGTGCTTTCGCCTGCTTCGTATCCTCTATACCGGAAAGATGCGACACCTTGCTTTTCTTTACTTGGATATTATGCTCCAAAGCGTAATCCAAGCAAGCACGCAACGTCCATCGGGTAGGTTGCTCTTGTGCCTTACTCCCCACACAGAGGAAGAACAGACATGCGAATAATAAAGCGTATTGTTTCATATTGCCTTCGTTTTCTATCTTTTTACGAAAGCAAAACTATATTACCTTAAAAACATGGGCAACCAGACTAGAAAAAGGGGCTGTTTTCACCGATTAAACGGGCAATTGCATCGACAGGAAAGCGTGCGGATATATATTTATAAGGCCATCGATTTGACAATTTGACAAAATGATAACCGAAGTCCCGGAGAATCGATTATTCCGGGCAAAGGTACGGCTCACTCCCAAATACGAAAGAAAAAAACGGCAATCATCTCGCTAATAGACGAATACCCAAAAACAGTCTTTTATTCCAGTGAAATGAATTCATCCTAATTCATCTATTTAGACAAGAAAAAGGGTGAAACAGTGTTACGATAAGGTTGTAACAGGCTACGAATGCCCATTCACGGGTACTCACAACCCAATGCACAGCCACTCACAACGTCTAACGCAAGTATACGCATCAAGGAATGCGTCCTCTCGCAAGCTGTCTCGTCACCTATTATGTCCCAAATCGGCCTCTTTTTAACGAAAAAGCACGCTTATCACCACTTCTTTCCCACGATCTCGCTACCTCCGCACAAAAGGTGTGTCAGCGGATTTGCGTTATATCGAGCAAGAAGTAAGGATAAACGCCATTCCACCTATCTTTTATCGGCTCAAAAGTAGTCATTCTTCTTAAAGAATCAGCTCAAATTGAGCCGATTTGATCCTCAATAATACAAAATAACCCCGGCGATACCTGCCAAAATAATCATCAAGATAGGATGTATCTTGAATTTCCAAGTCAAGATAAAGGCGGCACCAAAGATCAAGAAGCTCTTGTAGTCGATGAAGTTCTCTTTATTCATTAATAGCAAGGCAGCGGCGGCGATCAAACCGACCGTAGCCGGGCGCAATCCAAGGAAAGCCGCCTCTACATATTTATTATTCCGGAACTTAGCGAAGAAATAAGAGATCAAGAGAACCAATATGAAAGAGGGCAGACATACCGCAAATGTCGTCAGGCAAGACCCTAGGATACTCATCGTCTCCGAATACCCCGCATTATGCACCGCCGTATACCCTATATAGGTGGCGCTATTGATACCGATCGGCCCGGGTGTCATTTGAGAGATAGCGACAATATCGGTAAACTCCTGCAAGGAAATCCAACCATAGCGGTCCACCACGTCGGCTTGTATCAAGGATAACATCGCATACCCGCCACCAAAGCCCAATATACCGATCTTCAGATATACATATAATAATTGCAACCAAATCATATCAGCCCTTCTTATTTAAACCATACACCAAACCTCCGGCTATAGCCGCCAAGATAATCCAAGCGGGAGACACCCCACCCATCCAGATCAGCAATGCCGCCCCGACAGGTATGATCATTTGCACGTAACTCAACTTGATAGAGCGTGCGGTTGTCAGACAAGGCACGGCGATCAAGGCGACCACCGCCGGACGCAATCCCATAAACGCCTTCTCCACCCATACATTATCCTTTACCTGCGTAAAGAATAACGCGATCAAGAGCATGATTACAAAAGAAGGGAGAATCGTACCCAAGGCACAAACAAAACCGCCCCATGTCTTCTTCAGTTTATAACCCACGAAGATCGCTATATTCACGGCGAAAATACCCGGCAACGATTGGGCCACGGAGAAAACGTCGATAAAGTCCTCTTTCGTCATCCATCCCCGGTCCACCACATCCCGCTGGATAAGCGGCAACATGGCGTATCCACCTCCGATGGTAAACATACCGATTTTCACGAATGTCAGAAAAAGCGTCCAATACATACCCTTATCTGTTTACGTTGGCTAACGTCCTAAAAGCCTATTGTAAGTTTCTTTATTATTAATAATCTGAAGCGCTTTCTGGTAACTCGGATTATCATCATTGATAATCTGGAAGTACTGCGCCATATCATAGAGATCCCGTGCGATAAGCGCCTTGATCTGAAGCATGATCAACGGCTTCGAACAATTATATTGCTCTTCCTCAAACTCAATCTTCTCATCGCCGGCCATCTTCAGAAGCTCCTCCATGATATCCTCTCCGACCACGAAATCTTGCTTATACTGCTGGAACTTCGGATATTTAGCCATCATCTGGTTCCGATTACGATCCAGATAATTCATGGACACCCGATTGACTAAACCGGAAGCTACCAGTTTCCGGTGATAATCCGTATAGCGAGTCGTATCTACCGGGATGAACACGTCCGGCATAATACCTCCACCTCCATATACGGTACGCTCGGAAACCAAGGTGTTATACCTCATTGAATCCGGGAAATGAATGCTATCGGCACTCATCAACTCCCCCCGGTTATAACGGTCGATCAGATCATGGTGGTACTCCTCCATCTTCCCGTTCTCGTAAGGCTTTTGTATACAACGTCCGGTGGGTGTATAGTAACGGGAAACCGTCAAACGAATCATGGAACCATCCGGCAGGGGAATCGGTTTCTGTACCAAACCTTTGCCAAAGGTACGGCGACCTACGATCACTCCACGGTCCCAATCTTGAATAGCGCCGGAGACGATCTCGCTGGCCGAAGCCGAGGACTCGTCCACCAGAACGACCAAACGTCCCTCTTGGAATTGTCCACGAGCGGTAGAGTTCGCCTCCTCACGAGGTTGCTTACTCCCTTTCGTATAAACGATCAACCGGTTTTTATCCAAGAACTCATCCGCTAACTCTATGGCGATATTCAAATATCCCCCGCCATTTCCCTGCAAATCCAGAATCAAGTTCTTCATGCCCTGTTTCCGGAGCTTCTCCAACGCCTCCCTGAATTCATCGGCGGAAGAAGCGGCGAAACGGTTCAACTTAATATAACCGGTATTCTTATCCGCCATATAAGCGGCATCCAGACTATACACGGGAATCTTACCGCGAACGATCTTGAAATCCATCAATTCCGGCGACTTGCCTCGCTTTACTTTCACACGCACCTCGGTACCTTTCGGTCCGCGTAGTTTCTTCATGATATCGGTAGTCTTCATCTTCACGCCGGCGATCAAGGTATCGTCTACTTGGATAATACGGTCGCCCGCCATCAACCCCACCTTCTCAGAGGGACCTCCGGGGATTACCTGAATCACGTAAAGCGTATCCGTCAACATATTGAACTGTATGCCGATACCATCGAAATTGCCTTGTAAAGGCTCGGTCATCTCTTTCGTCTCCTCCGGGTCCATATAATTGGAATGAGGGTCTAGCTTATCCAACATGCCGACTATAGCGTCTTCCACCAACTTCGTCTCGCTAGTAGAGTCGACATATAGATTAGATATAGCGAATAAAGCCAATTGGAGCTTCCGGGCATCCATATTCGCTTTTTGCGCTGTCGCTCCGGTAAACACACCTAGAACGATCAGCAGGGATAAGACGATTCTTTTCATCAGATATATTCGTTTCATAATTTTCAATACAATCTCGTCTCTTTAGGGACGAATTGGGAAATGTCTTTGCCGTAGCGTAACAACTCACGGACAATACTTGAGCTAATATGCGTATGCTCCGGTTCCGTAAACAAGATAAAAGTCTCGATACCCGTCAACTTACGATTCACGTCCGCGATCGTCTTCTCATATTCGAAATCATTGACCGTACGGATTCCTCTTAAGATAAAGCCGGCTCCGACCTCTTTAGCGAAATCCACCGTCAATTGATTATATGACATGACTTTCACCCTTGGATTATCCTTGTATAGATTCCAGATCGCTTCCATCCGCTTCTCCAAGGAGAAATAGGTAAGCTTCTTATCGTTGATACCGATCGAGATCACGATCTCGTCCACCAGTTCCAACCCACGCCTTACCAAGGATTGATGCCCGATCGTAAAAGGATCGAAGGTACCGGGAAAAAGCGCAATACGTTTATTTTCAATTGATGACATCTTCTTCAACCACTAAGTTATCGATAATAAAGTTCTGTCGCTCCATGGTATTCTTCCCCATATAGAACTCGAGCATATCTTTCACGAGGTCCTCTTTCTTCATTGTCACCGGATCAAGGCGTATATCCTTGCCGATAAAATGCTTGAACTCATCGGGAGAGATCTCTCCCAGACCTTTGAATCGGGTGATCTCCGGATTCTTCCCGGCAGCGGCTATGGCAGCCAAGCGTTCCTCCTCTGAATAACAATACCACGTCTTCTGCCGGTTACGTACTCGGAATAATGGGGTTTGCAAGATATAAACATGATTACGCTTAATCAAATCGGGGAAGAATTGCAAGAAGAAGGTAATCAACAATAAACGGATATGCATCCCGTCCACGTCGGCATCTGTCGCGATAATCACCTTATTATACCGCAAACCTTCCAAGCCATCCTCAATATTCAAGGCCGCTTGAAGCAAGTTAAACTCCTCGTTCTCGTAAACGATCTTCTTTGTCAAGCCATAACTATTCAAAGGCTTACCCCTCAAACTAAATACAGCTTGGTAATTCGGGTTACGGCTCTTCGTGATAGAACCGCTAGCCGAGTCACCCTCCGTGATAAAGATACTGCTTTCCTCTAGCAAATCCCCTTTCGAATCGGTCAGGTGAATCCGGCAATCCCTTAGTTTCTTATTATGTAAATTCGCTTTCTTCGCACGCTCGCGGGCCAGCTTCGTAACACCGGCGATCGCCTTGCGCTCTTTCTCGGACTCCAAGATCTTCTTCAGCAAAAGCTCCGAAGTCTCCATATTCTTATGCAAATAGTTATCCAGGTCATTCTTGATGAAATCACCGATAAACTTCGCTACCGTAGGGCCGTCCGGTCCTATATCTTTCGAGCCGAGCTTGGTCTTTGTCTGGCTCTCGAATACAGGCTCCTCCACTTTTATGCTGATAGCGGCCACGATACCCGCACGAATATCCGAATACTCGAAATTCTTATTGTAATATTCCTTGATGACACGACCTACAGACTCCTTGAAAGCGGAAAGGTGCGTACCGCCTTGGGTGGTATGCTGGCCGTTCACGAACGAATAATATTCCTCTCCATATTGGTTGCTATGCGTGATAACCACCTCTATATCCTCCCCTTTCAGGTGGATGATCGGGTAAAGAGGCTCGGTGGTCATATTCTCGTTCAACAAATCCACCAGACCGTTGCGGGAATAGAAACGCTTGCCGTTGTAAATAATGGAAAGTCCCGAGTTCAAGAAGACATAGTTCTTTAATAGCCCCTCGATAAACTCGTCCTTATAATGATAATCCTTAAAGATCTCCCGATCCGGGACAAAAAACACCTGCGTACCGTTCGCCTCCCCGGTCGGTTGGATATCCGATTCCTCCGTGACGATCGCTTTACTATATTCCACCCGCTTACACTCTCCGTCACGGTAGCTGGTTATCAAGAAATAACTACTCAAGGCATTCACAGCCTTGATACCCACACCATTCAAACCCACGGATTTCTTAAACGCCTTGCTATCGTATTTAGCGCCGGTATTCATCTTGCTAGACACATCCACGACTTTACCCAGAGGGACACCACGGCCATAATCCCGTACGGCTACCGTACCTTCCTCGATAGTCACCTCGATACTTTTGCCATACCCCATCATGTACTCGTCGATAGAGTTATCCAGCACCTCCTTCAACAACACATAGATACCATCATCGGCATAGCTACCGTCCCCCAGTTTTCCGATATACATACCGGGACGCCGGCGGATATGCTCCATCCAGTCCAGTGTCTTGATGTCATCATCGTTATATTCCGTAGGTTGTTGTATCGTTGAATTCAGCTCATCCATATCTCTTATAACTTTTTAATATATGCTCTTCTTGATTTATGATGCTCTCGCTTAAAATAATCCCATTGCGCTTGTACGGCGCTATTCGTCTCCAGCTCCGGGTTACTCTCGGCGTAAACGGCACCGATACGCTTATAGACAGGAATCAAGTCATTAAATAATAAAGCGTTCACGCCTTTACTTTGATATTCCGGCAAGACTCCTGTCAAATACAGGTCGATTACTTTCGGTTTGCTCTTCAACGCTTTCAGCAAATGAATCCACCCGAAGGGTAACATATGCCCACGAGCCTTTTGTAAGGCTCTCGATAGGTTGGGCAGGGAGATGCCAAAGCCAACCACCGCATTATCCTCTTCCCTTACGATCAGCGTTACCAAATCATAACGCAGCATAGGGATATACATATTGATATAATAATCGATCTGCTTCTCGGTCAATTGCGCGAAACCATACAAGGGAGCGAAAGCCGCGTTCAATGTATGGAATACCGGACGGGCGTAAGGCATAATCTCCTTAGCGTTCTTGAACTTCAGCACCTTCAATCCGTATTTCTTCTTCACGATCTCGCCGATACGCAAATGCTTCTCGGGAACGCCATCCGGTATATAGATCTTAAATTCATGCCAATCTTGATCCTTTCCGTATCCGATACGCTCCACTTGCTTGGGGTAATAGGGATAATTATAAATTGTAGCCATCGTACCGATCTGATCGAAACCCTCGATCAACATACCCTCGTGATCCATATCGGTAAAGCCCATCGGACCGTGGATCTCCTCCATGCCTTGTTCGCGGGCCCATTTCTCGACAGCACCGAAAAGGGCATCAACCACCTCGTCATCATCAATAAAATCAACGAAACCAAAGCGGGCACGTTTCTGTCCCCAAGCCTCGTTACTCGGGCGATTCACCATACCAGCGATACGGCCTACCACCTTCCCGTCCTTATAGGCAAGGAAGTAAATAGCGTCGCACACCTCGAACGCCGGATTTTTCTTCTTATCCAGCGTCATCATCTCTTCCTCTATTAAACCCGGTACGTGATAGGGATTACCCTTGTATAATTCGATATTGAACTTGACAAATTTCTTAAGCTCCTTCTTACTGGTAACTTCTCTTATCTCTACGCTCATCGGTAATTTTATTTAAGCGGCAAAGTTACATAAATAATCTTTTATCATGGCATTATAAAACAAATTTATACCTTTGTAAACTCAGATTCATAGCATACCATGAAAAAAATAGTTATTAAATTAATATTGGCATTTATCATGTTTGAAGGAACCTCTTGTATAAACGATCCTATTATAATCAGCCCCGATCTGGCGTTTCGGGCGGAAGCTACTACAGGGGAGGGATCGATTTGGCATCCCGATCGCAATACACTTTTCTGGGTAGATATTGAAGGAAAGACGTTATATGAGTATATACCGGACTTGCAAAACTGCCGTTCATGGCAGTTCGACCGCATGGTCTCTACCGTCGTACCGGAAACGGACAGTACGGTAGTCGTCGCTTTACAAAACGAGATCATACGTGTAAACCTAACGGATGGGAACACGGCATCTATCGCCCCAATCCCGGACAATAACGGGAAGATTCGTTGCAACGATGGGAAATGCGACCCGTCCGGACGCTTATGGATCGGCACCATGGGATTTGGCGCGCCTAAAGGGGCTGCCAGCCTTTATTGTGTATGGGCAGACGGAACCGTCGAAACAAAGTTGACAAAAGTCACGATCTCCAATGGGATCGTATGGTCCGCCAACAAGAAATACATGTATTACAACGACACACCTACCCGTAAGATCATACGTTTCCGGTATGACGATAGCTCCGGTGACATATTGTACGATGGCGTAGCCGTAAATATACCCGAGGGCACCGGCTCCCCGGATGGAATGACGATAGATTGCAACGACAACCTTTGGGTGGCTCAATGGGGAGGTGGCGGTGTTTATTGTTACAATCCCTATACCGGCGACCTGTTGACAAAAATTGTCGTACCGGCCCCCCACGTAGCGTCATGCGCTTTTGGAGGGGATAAGCTCGACACGCTTTATATAACGACTGCCCGTGCCGGATTGAGTGAGGAACAGCTTGAGGAATATCCACTAAGCGGTAGCGTATTCTGTTGCAAGCCCGGAGCGAAAGGGGTGCCGGCGAATTGTTTCCATTAAGAATCCGCGAGCTTAATAAATCTAATTAACACAATTGTCAACCAAATATCAATTTAAATTGTTTCCTTTGTAGACATGGCGTGCAAAAGACGAGGCGTGCCCCGTCTCCACAAAAACAAATGCAAATAATTATACAGAATGGCAAAGAATAGACCAGCAAAAAAAGATAACAATAAGGAGAAAAAAGGAAAAAAGGAAAAGGGTGTTGGTAAACGTATGAAAAAAGAAGCGATGATCCAAGCCATCATTTCCGTATTCCAATCCTCTCCCAAGGAACCTTTCAACTATAAACAAATCAGCAAGATCATCGGAGTCGAGAACCAAGTGCAGAAATTGCAGGTGGTAGACATCCTGTATGACTTGTCCGCCGAGGATATCATCACCGAGATCGACCGTGGCCGTTACCGTCTCAACGGATTGGGAACCCTAGCCGTAGGAACTTTCGCACGCCGCAGCAATGGAAAGAATTCTTTCATCCCTGAAGACGGAGGTACGCCGGTATTTATCGCTGAACGTAATTCCGGGCATGCCATGGATGGAGACAAAGTGAAAGTACAGCTTTTCGCCAAACGTAAAGGTGCCGAGCCGGAAGGTGAGGTCGTGGAAATCCTTGAGAGCAAGGAGCGTACTTTCGTAGGTAAACTTCAAGTAGCTAAAGGCTTTGCCTTCTTGATTACGGAAAACAAGACGTTGGCTAACGATATTTTCATCCCTAAGGATAAACTGAAAGGGGGCAAGAACGGCGACAAAGCGATCGTACGTATCGTGGAATGGCCGGATGAAGCCAAGAATCCACTGGGTGAGGTCATCGATATATTAGGTATCGCCGGACAGAATACCGCCGAGATGCACGCGATCCTTGCCGAATTCGGATTGCCTTACAAATATCCTTCCTCGGTAGAAAAAGCGGCGGATAAGATCCCGGAAGCGATCTCTCCGGAGGAAATTGAGAACCGGGAGGATTTCCGGGGGATAACAACCTTCACGATCGACCCGAAGGACGCGAAAGACTTCGACGACGCCCTTTCCGCACGCCGTTTGGATAACGGGAACTGGGAGGTTGGCGTACATATCGCCGACGTAACACATTATGTGAAAACGGATGGTGTCATCGATAAAGAGGCGCAAAGCCGTGCGACTTCCGTTTATCTGGTAGACCGTACGATACCGATGCTTCCTGAGCGACTTTGTAACCAAATATGCTCTTTACGTCCCGACGAGGAAAAATTATGCTTCTCCGCTGTCTTCGAACTAAATAGCGATGCCGTGGTACAAAACTCCCGGATCTGCCGCACGATCATCAAGAGCGACCGCCGCTTTACCTATGAGGAAGCACAAGAGGTGATCGAAACCGGCGATGGAGATTATAAAGAGGAGATTCTAGCCTTGAACGACCTTGCCAAGAAATTGCGGGAACGTCGTTTCAAGAGTGGCGCTATCAACTTCGACCGCTATGAGGTTAAATTCGAGATCGACGAACAAGGGAAACCAGTCCGTGTTTATTTCAAGGTCTCAAAAGACGCTAATAAGTTAATCGAGGAGTTCATGCTATTGGCAAACCGTACCGTAGCAGAGTTCGTGGGCCGTCCTCCTAAAGGAAAGACTAAGAAGACATTTGTTTATCGTATCCATGAGCTTCCGGACCCAGATAAAATGGAGAATTTCGCCTCTTTTATCCGTCGCTTCGGCTATAAGTTGAAAACAGACGGCACGAAGACGGATGTCTCCAAAGGAATCAACTCCTTATTGGACAATGTACAAGGAAAGCCGGAAGAGAACTTGATCGAGACAGTGGCGATCCGTGCCATGCAAAAGGCCCGTTACTCCACGGAGAATATCGGCCACTATGGCTTGGCTTTCGAATACTATACACATTTCACCTCTCCTATCCGCCGTTATCCGGATATGATGGTACACCGATTGCTGGAACGTTATCTAGCTGGTGGCCGTAGCGTTATACAAAAGAAGTATGAGGATTTATGCGATCATTGTTCCAACATGGAGCAAGTCGCCGCCAACGCAGAGCGTGCATCCATCAAATATAAGCAAGTAGAATTCATGCAGGATAAGCTCGGCATGGTATTCGACGGCGTTATCTCCGGTGTCACCGAATGGGGACTTTACGTAGAACTGAACGAGAATAAATGCGAGGGACTCGTACCTATCCGTGATCTGGATGACGATTACTATGAGTTTGATGAGAAGAATTATTGTTTATTGGGCCGTCGCAAGAAACGTCAATATCGTTTGGGAGACCCTATCACTATCAAAGTAGCGCAAGCGAATCTGGAACGTAAGCAACTCGATTTCCAATTAGCGGAATAAGGCCTTTTTCAAAGTAAGTATAACTTCATCAGACAACGAAGTTATACTTACTTAGGCATTTTGATTATACTTACTAGGACAAGTAAGTATAATTTACTTTTTATCACCAATACATAAGTCCCAGCGCCCCACAAGCGATCAGCCCGATTCCCAACAACGCATAGAAGATACGTGCGCCGCCACGACCGAACCAGTTCACGAAAGTCATCGCCCCGCTGGTTTTAAAGTACCAATCAAAATTACAGATCGCCGCTACGATTGAGAACAATCCCAAAGCGATAAACAAGGATAAGATAAAGTATTCGGAAGGATCCATAGACTTACTTAACCTCTACAGTACGTGAACCGTCCGGATTCTCCGAGATCGTGACATTTACCACATCTCCGGGTAACAACTCATCTATTTTCTCCGGCCATTCAATAAAACATAAAGCTCCGCTATAGAAATAGTCTTCTGTTCCGATATCCTCCGCCTCACTCAATTTATTGATCCGGTAAAAATCAAAATGATAAATCAATTCTCCCGTCGTATCGCTACGGTACTCATTGATAATAGCGAATGTGGGACTGTTGATCACATCCTCCACACCCAATTCCTCACAGATCGCCTTGATAAAGGTAGTCTTACCGGCCCCCATCGGACCATAGAAGGCAAAGACCGTACGATCATCCATCCCGGCGATAAACTCCTTAGCCGCCTCATGGATCTTATCCAAACTTTCTATTTTCAGTGTGCTCATCTTATCTAACTTAACAATTTTCCAATAATGTTTTCACTTCACTTTTTAAGGCCGGCAGATGATTAACGACTATCGCCCAAACCAATGTGTCATAAGCATGTATAATCCGATTACGAAAACCAACTATTTTCCGTGTATTGTTTAGCGATATACGTTCCGGTTGTTTGTCATATTGATTTAGAGCCTCACCTATAATGGCCAATTGCCTTTCCACCGCACTTTGCGTCTTTAGATCCACTGTATACTCCATATAAGATCTAGTATTTGCGGTAAACGATTCGATCAAGCTTATCGCCCTCATCATGTCAGACAAATACTTCTTTTCTTTCATTGTCATACAATAGAATTTTTGTTTTATCTATATTCTCTAAAAGAAATGGATTTTTTAAACTTTTCTGAGTCAGTAGATCTACTTTTCTTTGAAAGAAATCTTCTAACTTATCCCATAAAGAAAGTAATTTTTCTCCTTTTTCTAAAGGATCCATATCCTCCATCTCTACCAACAAGTCAATATCACTCCTCTGTGGATTGAATTGCTCTGTCACTGAAGATCCAAACGCATACAACGATTTTATCCCATGATTCTTACATATATCAGAGAACAAGGAAAGATTCTTACGTATTTCATTATGGATAAACATACTTCTTTTTTCGCAAAATTAAACAAAACCTACCATCCACGAACAAAAAAACGATATTTATTTCGGTTCCATCGTAATAAACGGCACCAACATCTCCTCCATCGAGATTCCTCCGTGCTGGAATGTATTTTTATAATAGGATACGTAGTAGTTATAATTATTCGGATAAGCGAAGAAATTCTCTCCGTAGGCGAAAATATACTTACTGCTTAGATTCGGGGAGGGAAGCCCTACTTTTTCCGGGTCCCGGATCTCAAATACCTCTTTTGGATTGTAGTTCAAGTTCTTGCCTACCTTATAGCGTAGATTGGTATTCGTATTCTTATCACCTATCACCTTGATCGGATTCGTTACCCGAATCGTTCCATGATCGGTCGTAACGATTACTTTTCCTCCCCGCTCGGCGATTCGTTTGAACAACTCAAGCGTAGAAGAGTGCTGGAACCATGATTTAGTCAAACTGCGATAGGCCGCCTCGCTTTGCGCCAACTCGCGGATCATCTTACTCTCCGTACGAGCATGCGAAAGCATATCCACGAAGTTCAGCACAATCACATTCAGTTGATTACGAGTAAGAGAAGGGATCGTAGCCAACAATTTCTCTCCATATTGGGAATCGTGTACTTTATTATATGAGAAGGTATATTTCTTACGGAACCGATCGATCTGGGTTTGAATCAATGGAGCCTCATTCAAATTCTTACCTTCCTCGCTCTCCTCATCTACCCACAAATCCGGAAACATCTGCTCTATTTGCGAAGGCATCAAGCCCGAGAATATAGAGTTGCGGGCATATTGCGTGGCGGTTGGCAGTATGCTATAATACAAGCTCTCGTCAAACGTAAAATACTCAGTAAGCAATTCTTTTACCACCCGCCATTGATCCAGCCGGAAATTATCGATCAATATAAAGAAAACCTTCTCGTCATTATCCAACATTGGGAAAACCTTCTTCTTAAACAGGTCGGGGCTCATCAACGGGCGATCGGCCGGATTCTGTATCCAGTCCACATAATTCTTCTTCACGAATTTGGCAAAAGCGTTATTGGCCTCTTCCTTCTGCATACGGAGCATATCTGTCATTGCCACTTGGCTGCTTTCCAGTTCCAATTCCCAGTACACTAGTTTCTTATAGACCTCCATCCAGTCGTCTGTGGTCAAGGAATCATTGATTTGCATACCTATACGACCGAATTCCTGCTGATAACCCACCGTGGTCGTCTCGGAGATAATCACGTTCTTATGGACATTCTTCTTGATAGAGAGAAGCAATTGGTTGGGATTTACCGGTTTGATCAAATAATCCGCGATCTTATTTCCGATCGCCTGATTCATGATACTTTCCTCCTCACTTTTAGTCACCATCACGACCGGCACATTCGGAGCGATCTCCTTGATATGCGACAGCGTCTCCAATCCTGTCAAGCCGGGCATATTCTCATCGAGAAAAATAATGTCAAACGATTGTTCCTTACAGCAGTCAATAGCGTCTTGCCCGCTCACCACCGGAACGACCTCATACCCTTTGTCCTGCAAGAACAAGATATGCGGTTTCAACAAATCAATCTCGTCATCAGCCCAAAGTACTCTATCTTTCTTCGCTGCCATAAGCTTACCTAGTTTATTTACAAATATATGGATAATCCTCCATATAACAACGAAAGAAACGGGATGTTTCGTATTTGATCTCGTAATTTTCCCAAATCCAGATAAGCGAATAGCCAATGAGGAGATCTCCTTCATCAACTCACGAACAGTACTCTCTCTTACTGACTAAGGTTCAAAAATATCCAATTTATCTACAACATCTACAACTATCCTTGTAATCATCTATCTTTAGACGGTTTAGCCTATGGTGGTAGATAAAAAACATCTACAATTATCAGGCCCTATCTACCATCATTTACTACTTTTCTATCTCTAAACAGAACGATCTCTCCACACTTGCCGCAATCATCATACGGTCTCTTCCTTATACAGACAAAACATTAACATATAAGCTTATACAGTTTTTATCCATGAAAAACTAAAGTTTTATACCGCTAAAACCTTTGTTTTCCGCTTAGGAAACTTTTGTTTCTATATAGGGAAACTAAGGTTTCTTCGGCACGAAACTTTTGTCTTCTGTAGGAATGAAGAACATAGTTCCCTAGGAACTATGTTCATGACTATTTAGTGCCAAATGCCTTTTATGTTAAAACTCCAAAAGATAAGGCAAATATATTGATTTCTTTTAGCAAAACACAATCTTTTCTATTCTAAATCAATATTGTCTTATATTTTATTGACATAACTATATGATTTCAGGGCATAAAAGTCCCACCGGTTAGTCTATTTACGCTCTGTAGATACAATATGTGAATTAGGAAGAAGCGTAGTTTGTAAATACCGAATATAGTTCCTAGGGAACTTTGAAGAACTTAGTTTTACTCCAGAAGTCATGTAATCTTATTTTTATTACTCAGCTTATAATGGCAAAAGACAATTTTAACATTATTTACGAACGAAACTATCAACGATCGTTCATGTTCGCTAAATCATACGTACATGATGATATGATAGCAGAAGATATCGTATCCGATTCTCTTGTGAAGTATTGGAGACTGATCTCCACCCAAAAAGGAGAAGCGACAGAAGCTCTTTTACTTTCAATCTTGAGAAATAAAGCTCTCGACTACTTACGCCATAAAGCTGTACATGATGCTGCGATCGAAAATCTAGAAGAAATAAAAAAGCGAGAACTAAGTATCCGCATATCCACTTTAGAGGCTTGTGATCCAGAAGAAATTTTCCGGGAAGAGATACGCACAATCCTTCAGCGCACCCTACAATCATTGCCCGAACAAACTCGCAGGATATTCGAGATGAGTCGTTTCGAAAACAAAACAGTGAAAGAAATCGCTATAGAAACCAACCTCTCCGTAAAAGGAGTAGAATACCACATTACCAAGACTTTAAAAATATTACGTATCAATCTAAAAGATTATCTTCCCTTATTCTATTTTCTTTTTTCTTGACTTTTCTCGTTTTTCCACTAGGGATCTATCTTGCAGCATCGTTTATTATTTATAAAGCGAAATTAATAGATACCATGAAGGAATTACTACAACGATACATAAAAGGAGAGGTTTCAGAGAAAGAAAGACTGAAAATAGCATCATGGTTAGACGAAAGCCCTGAAAACATGCGTGAATTTCTGGTTTTACGCAAATTATATGACATTTCACTCTGGCAAGCCAATACAGATAAGACAAATTCCGTAAAGAAAGTACATTATTCCATACGGAAGGTAATGGCCGAGATCTTAAAAATCGCAGCCATCTTTCTAATCGGCTTTTGGGGAAGCAAACAACTGCAGATACAACAATCGAACAAGAAACAAATGCAAACCATTCATGTCCCTGCCGGACAACGGGCAGAGGTCACCTTAGCCGATGGTACGCATGTATGGCTAAACTCTCGCTCAACCCTAAAATTTCCTGAACAATTCAGCGCAAACACCCGAAACGTGGAATTAGACGGCGAAGGTTACTTCTCTGTCCAGCACAATGAAAATAGTCCATTTACCGTACATACCCAAAATCATGATGTTCAAGTATTAGGTACAGAGTTCAATGTAAAAGCTTACCATAACACATCCTTGTTCGAAACCGCCCTTTTAAAGGGTAGTGTAAAAATCAGTTCCCCTAATTTAAGAAATGGATTACAACTCAAGCCTAATGAAATCGTTAGTATAGAGAATAGGATGCTCAAGAAATCTACAATTAATAATAGCGACTATTTTAAATGGAAAGAAGGCCTGTTCTGTTTTGAGAATGAATCAATCCAAGATCTAATAAAGAAACTAGAACTTTATTATGATACTACGATTGAGATCCAACGTCCCTCATTGTTGAAACATCACTATTCCGGCAAATTTCGTATTCAAGATGGAATAGAGCATGTATTAAAAGTACTTCAGTTAAAACATAAATTCACATACATCAAAGATGACGATAAGAATCTAATAATCATAAAGTAAGAACAGAATGTTAACCTTATAAATCATGTATGCCTATGAGATAAAAAATATCAAAAAAGAAACGGTATATAAAAACCGGGAAATGCGGCAACACTCCCCGGAAAGAATCAATACCACATGCACTTAAATCATCAGTATCAAATTCAAGAGTTACAAATGTATGAAAAATCAAACAAAAAGAGTTATGAAGTTAACTTTTATAACACTATTTCTATCAACCACAGGAATGTTTGCATCTGTTAATTCGCAAAATACACGGGTCAATATCCATGTGAACAATGCAAACACTCAAATTGTCTTAAACGAAATCGAAAAACAAACAGACTATCTCTTTGTGTACGACACCAAAGAAATAGATCTAAATCGTAAGGTTTCCGTAGAGGCGCAAAATAAAACCGTAGCAGATGTGTTATCATCCGTCTTTACCCAAACAGACATCTCATATGCGATGGAGGGTAATAACATCATGTTAATGCGAAAAAACACTTCTGTTACACAACAGAGTAACCGGAGAATTACCGGTGTTGTGAAAGACGCAATTGGTGAACCTATCATTGGAGCAAATATCGTGGAGAAGGGAACCACAAACGGTATAATCACCGACATTAACGGAAATTTCAGCCTTATGGTCTCCGAGAACGCCATCTTGCAAATTTCCTATATCGGATATCAGACACAAGAAATCCCGACCAAAGGGCAGACGAACATCCAAATTACCATGAAGGATGACGCACAAGCATTGGATGATGTCGTTGTTATCGGTTATGGTACGCAACGCAAGAAAGACGTAGCCGGATCTATCTCTTCCATATCTACGAAGGATTTATCTATTCAATCATCCGGGAATATACAGAACCTTCTTCAAGGTAGGTTATCCGGTGTGTCCGTAACAACTTCCGGCGTAGCTGGCGATGCTCCTGCTATCCGTATTCGAGGTGTCGGAACACTGAATAATAACAGCCCGTTGTATGTCATTGATGGTTTTCCTACAAAAAGCGAGATCGCATCCCAAATAAATCCTTCAAGTATAGAGTCTGTACAAGTATTGAAGGATGCTTCCTCCGCCTCTATCTATGGTTCCCAAGCAGCTAACGGGGTTATCTTAATCACGACAAAGCAAGGTAAAGAAGGAAAACCTACCGTTGACGTAAAAGTAAACGTAGGTGTACAACTTCCTACCAACTTGCCGGAAATGCTAAACTCCCAACAATATGGAGAAGTCTTGTGGAATGCGATGAGAAACGCCGGGTTAACACCACAGCATGACCAATATGGCAACGGAGCTACACCCGTCATTCCTGATTATATTCTACCGGCAGGAGCCATGGAAGGCCAGGTAGATCTCAGCACTTATAATACTGCGGAAAATCAATTTATGCGCGCTAATAAGATCGGAACTAATTGGGCTGATGAAGTTTATCGCCCCGCACCGACTACAAACATTGATATCAGCGCACAAGGAGGTGGCAATGGGTCTAAATATTTCTTGAGCGCAAACTATTATAAACAAGAAGCTCTTGTAAAATGGGCGGGCTATGATCGCTTCTCTTTACGAGCCAATTCTCAATTTAAGATTTTGAGCTTCGCCACATTAGGATCAAACCTAAGCGCAACTTACTCTAAATACAAAGGAAGCAAATCAGACCATGAGGCCGTACGTATGGCTCCGCTTATTCCGGTTTACGACGTAGAAGGTAATTGGGCCGGAACAAAAGCTAATGGTTTAGGTGATTCCAAGAATCCGGTAGCCCAACTTTATAATCAAAGAGAGAATTACAATGACAACCTCAACTTGTTAGGTAATTTGTATTTGGATATCAATTTCTTGAAATACTTCCAATTCAAGACAAATGTCGGCGTAAACGTTGAGGATAGCGGCTCCAAAGAGTTCAATCCAAAAACTTATTGGAACAAAGGAGACGCAAATACGCTAGTGAATTCTTTAAAGGAAGCAAGAGGCCGTAAATCAGAATTGGTTTGGAACAATACTTTGACCTTCACGAAAAAATTTCGTGAAACACATAATCTGAATGTTTTGCTAGGTACAGAAGCCATTAGTTCTAAAATAGAGAATCTCTCTGCTTATAGAAGTAATTTTATTATCGAGGATCCCGATTATAGATACCTTGACGCTGGCGAATCCAACAAGGACAATACAGGCAACGCAAATGAATACGCTTTGTTCTCTCTGTTCGCACGTGTCAATTATCAATATAAAGACAAATATTATTTAGGGGCTATTATTCGTCGAGATGGGTCCTCACGTTTTGGTGCGAATCATAGATATGGCTACTTCCCAGGGGTAAACGCCGCATGGAGACTTACGGAAGAAAACTTCATGAAAGGGCAAGATATTCTTAGTGATTTGAAAATCAGAGCCAGTTACGGTTTGACAGGAAATCAGGATATCGATAACTACGCATTTGCGTCCATGTATTATACGAATATCTCAACTAGCAGCTATCCTATAGCGGGAGATCCAAACTCTGTCACTCAAGGTATCAGTAAGGAGAGCATTGGTAATCCGGATCTTAAATGGGAGACGACTACACAAACAAACATTGGTATCGACGCAGGTCTTTTTAATAATAAACTGAATTTGTCATTCGATTTCTACCATAAATATACTACCGACATCTTGCAAAGAATTACTTATCCTTCTACCGGAGGAGTGGCAAGTGCCCCATTTATGAATATCGGTGAAATGCAAAATAACGGATATGAATTGAATATCAATTTCCAGAATACGACAGACTATGGTTTCCGGTACGAATTAGGGCTCATTTTGTCCGGATATCGTAATGAGGTAAAGAAATTAGCTTCAAATCAATTCATATCGAACACATATACAAGAACAGAAGTAGGTCATCCGATTTCCTCTTTCTATGGCTATGTGATCGATGGTATTTTCCAAACACAAGGCGAGGTCGACTCGCATGTAGAACAGTCAGACAAAGCAATCGGCCGTTGGAAATATAGAGATGTGAATAATGACGGAAAAATAGACAGCCAAGATAGGGCCTATATCGGTAATCCTCACCCTGATTTCGAGTACTCTTTGAGTTCACGCTTCTATTACAAGAACTTCGATTTGTCTCTTTATATCCAAGGCAGTCAAGGAAATGATATTTGTTTCGCATCGAAAGGCGGTAGGGATGGCCTTGATTTCTGGGGAGATTATTTCAATAAAAGTACCCGTATATTGAATACTTGGACTCCTGAAAACAGAAATGCGGAACTGCCGGAGATCAATATCTTGAATCCAAATGATGAGGCAGGTAAGGTTTCTTCATACTTAATTGAAGATGGTTCTTATATTCGTTTGAAACAATTAGAATTAGGATATACCCTTCCAAAACAAACGCTTTCGAAAATTGGACTCCAGCAATGTCGTGTTTATTTGAATGCGGAAAACTTATTGACATTGACAAAGTATAACAACATTGATCCCGAGGTTAAGAACGGCGATGACAAGAATATGGGTGTCGATTATATGAATAATATGCCACTAGCACGCGTATTCTCCATTGGTTTCAATTTATCATTCTAATACTTAAAATTAAACAAACATGAAAAATCTATTTCATATAGCGAAAAAAACGTTCACATGGGTAACCGTCACGATGGCTGTTAGCCTGTTTAATGGTTGTTCTGATTTTTTGGATAAACAACCATTAGGCAAATTGAATGAGTCTGTATTAACAGATGAAAGTACCGTGAATAAACTCCTTATTGCCTGCTATAGTCCATTAAACGGATTTATCAACGGAGTTTGGGGAATAACAAGTGGGCCGGATAATGTCTTCTATGGAGATATGTGCGCTGGAAATATCCATAAAGGAAGTACTACCGGCGATCAAGGCGAACTGCTACAGATGGAGCGTTATGTCGCTACTGCTGAAAATGGTCGTATCCGGGATAAATGGATACTGGTATATGGAGCTATTGAGCGTTGCAACGACGTACTTCGTATGCTGAATGATAATAAAATTGATGGCTTATCAGAAGAAAGTGAAATGGAAATTAGAGCAGAAGCCCGTTTCCTAAGAGGATATTATCATTTTGAAGCGAAAAAAATCTGGAACATGGTCCCTTATATTGATGAATACGTGGAAGATCCGCAAAGAAGAGTTCCCAATGACAAAGATATTTGGCCTAATATTGAGGAAGACTTCTCTTTTGCTACCGGAATTTTACCGGATAATCAGAGTGAGCCTGGAAGACCTACGAAAAACGCCGCTAAAGCGTTCTTGGCCAAGGCTTATTTATTCCAGCAAAAATATAGCGAAGCAAAAGTTTTATTAGACGAAGTCATCACTAGCGGAAAATATAAGTTACTTGACAATTATTTTGATAACTTCAATGCGGAGCAAAACAATAACGCAGAAGTGGTATGGTCTAACCAGGTAGCGGTAAATGTAGCGGGAGCTGGTTACGATCGTAGCCAACGTGGTTTCGACTTATCTTATCCCAATGCTCCAGATCAACCAAACTTAAGTGGAGCCGGATTCCAACAACCTACTTTCGACTTAGTAAATGCCTATCAAGTAGACGAAAATGGCCTACCCATGATTGACACTTACGCTGACCATGAATTCAAAAACGACCAAGATATCGAATCTAGCGAGGCATGGGAACCGGATATGGAAACCCCTGTAGATCCGAGATTAGACTGGGTCGTTGGTCGTAGAGGCGTTCCATATCATGATTGGGGATTGCACCCGGGAAAAGCTTGGATCAGGGATCAAGTCAGCGCAGGTCCTTATAACCAAAAAAAATGGATTATATTAGAAAACCAACTTGCTACATACGCTTATGACAATACAGCAAAATTTAACGCAATGAATTTCAATATTATTCGATACGCCCAAGTATTATTGTGGGCTGCGGAATGTGAGGTAGAGGTTGGTAACCCTGAGAAAGCAAAAGAATATGTCAATATGATTCGTCAAAGGGCAAAAGACGGATCTTACGTGAGATTAGGAGATGAAGCACCTTTTGGCAATGGTCCAGCTGCCGCCAATTATAAAGTGGATATCTATAAGGATTCATGGGCAGGACTAAGTAAAGATGTATTACGAAAACGTGTACGATTTGAAGAACGCTTGGAACTTGCGTTAGAAGGTCATTTCTTCTTCGATTTGGTACGTTGGGATATCGCTGAGGATTTTTTAAATAAATATGTCGAAAGAGAAAAAAGACATATCCAATATTTAAATGGAGCCGTTTTTGATAAGAACCATCGCTATTACGCTATTCCTCTAACTGAAATAGATAGAAGCTATGTCGATGGTAAACCAACATTGACACAGAATCCGGGATATTAATTATAGTAAGTGTGAGGGGGTATCATAATATCCCCTCCACTTTTATCTACAAAAGATTTGAATATGACGCAATATCTAAAGTCACTTTATCTATGCATTTGTTTACTGGGGGGATTTATATCTTGTCAAACAAATGAAAGTATCACTCAAGATGAGGAGATACAAACAATCATGGAAGGAATCTCGAATCAAGCGGGTCAAGAAAAAAATCCTTATCTGACAGCAGGAGATAAAACCTACATAATAGGTACGCAAGATGGAAACTTCCCTGATCTTGGTGGACATACTCCCGGAGAGATGGGAGGAGTTTGGAATCATTTGATCAAGCTATTAGATGGCTTTTGGGTAAAAATGACAGATAATAAAGGTAATTCTTGTTGGTTGGAAAACGCAATACAATATACGAATTATCCTTTTGGAAGTAAATTTGAGTACGCTCCTTTATTTAATAATAGTATCCGTGTCAATCGTTTCCAATTTTGCCCACAAGGAAAAAATGGTGTTGTTATTACCTATACCATCGAAAATGTATCGGATTCAGAGCAAACGGTCCTTTTTGATTTTGTCGCAAAAACAGATTTGTTGCCTGTATGGTCATCCGGGACAATCGGGTTAAAAGACGCAAATGATGTCGTGAACTGGGATGCCCAAGATGCCATTTTTAAAGCGAAAGATTTAGGTAATAACTGGAACGTGATTTGGGGAGCGGATCAACATACGAGTATTTATCAACTAGATACTCCTACTTATATAAATACGCAAGGAACGGGTAAAAGTGCCTCTTCTACTTATACGATTACACTTCCTAAGAATCAGGAGAAAAAACTTTCTTTCGTCATCGCAGGATCAAAAGACAGTGAGGAGGATGCCCTAAAAAGTTACAAAGACATCTTAGCGAACCATTCCGAAATGTTGGAAGATAAAAAAATGTATTACACCCAACTATTAGAGAGAGGACGGATTAACATTCCAGATAAAAAGTTACAAGAGGTTTATAACTGGTGCAAAATCAATACGGAATGGCTTGCGGCAGATATGGAAAGTGCAGGACGCTTTCTGGGAGCGGGCGCAATTGAATATCCATGGTTATTCGGTTGTGATAATTCTTATTCATTACAAGGCCTTGTCGCTACAGGTGACCAAAAATTAGCAAAAGAGACATTGAGAGTTATCAAAGAGATGTCAGAGAAAGCCAATAGGAATGGCCGTATTTTGCATGAAATGGCATTCAACGCATTCGTCAGCCACAAAGGAAATACTCAAGAGACTGCTCATTTTGTCATCGCTGTATGGAATGTTTATAAATGGACTGGTGATAACAAATTCCTTGCAGATATGTATCCTTATATGCAAAAAGGTCTGAACTTCCTTTTGAAAGATATGGATACAAATAAGAATATGTTCCCCGAAGGGTATGGAATCATGGAAGTTAGAGGATTAAATGCGGAATTGATTGATGTCTCTGTTTATACCCAGCAAGCACTGGAAGTTATGTCGCAGATTGCCTTAATAATGGGAGAAGAAGCATTTGCCAGTGAGTGCGCCTCGCAAGCAATCGATTTGAAAGAAAGGATAAACGACCTATTTTGGGATAAGGATTTAGAAATTTATTGTGATTTTTATGGAACGAGAGAGCAAGCCTTAGAAACGACTAAAGGTGCTATCGAACAGGTTCGTAATACAGAATACAGGTGGGATGTTGCCGAGGTTTCCTTACAGGAATATGAGGATAGCAAGAAAAAGCATATCGCAATGTATGAGGATATGTATAAACAATTTGAAGCGTATCCAACTGGTATTATGAAAGGATGGTTAACTAACAAGAATTGGGTAATAAGCACTCCAATAGAAACTCATATTGCCTCAGAAGACAGAGCTATTCGGCAATTGGATAAAGTACGAAAAGAGCATTGCGGCGAATATGGTCCTTATTTATCCGCAGTCGAAAGAGATCGCATGATGACTATCGCAACAGGCGTACAAGCGATGGCCGAATGCGCTTACGGACGTGTAGATGAGGCTTTATGGTATATCAATCGCATCGTCGATACATTTGGCCGTACACTTCCGGGATCAATTAATGAGATGATGCCTGATTATGGCTGCCCTGTTCAAGCATGGACCATCTATGGTATAGCAACACCTTTGATTCGTTATATATATGGCATACAACCAGAAGCCTATAAAAAGACCTTGACCCTAAGTCCTAATTTACCATCAGATTGGGACTTTATTGAAATGAAAGATCTTCCTGTTGGAAATAATAAGATTAATTATAAAGTAAAACAACTGGAAGATGGATTGGAAATCACGTTAGATACAACTGAAAAGGATTGGAGTTACCTATTAAGACCGGTAAAACAACCTATCAAGCGATTTATCGTGAATGGTAAGGAACAACGGATTTAGAGAGAGACGGGGCATGCCCCGTCTCCACATATAGACACCGCCTCATAATGATCTAAAATTAAAACAGATAACCCCAACTATTTTGAGTAAATAGAACTTAGTCTGAATTCCGTATTCAAGACCTCTTTCCACTCTAACCTTTTACTATCAATGCGATAAATGGATAACAATCAATTTCTTTCATCCCATATTATACTTGAGATAACCGGAAAGCGGGGAAAATGAAAGTATGATTACTTTAACTATTTTTCTATCAAAAATTCCTACTTTTACCGCTAAATCTGTATTGAAGATGAAAGGAGACGATTTTAATATCATTTATGAACGGAATTACCGACGGTCATTCCTGTTCACCAAATCATATGTACATGATGACATGGTGGCTGAGGATATCGTAGCTGAATCGCTTGTAAAATATTGGCGACTGGTCTCTGCTGGAGAAAACGAGATAACAGAAGCCTTATTGCTCACGATTTTGAAAAATAAAGCCCTTAACTATTTACGCCATAAAGCCATACATGATGCCGCTATTGAAAATTTAGAGGAAATAAAAAATAGAGAACTAAGCATTAGAATTTCCACACTCGAGGCTTGCGATCCGAAAGAGATCTTCTCTGATGAGGTCAATAGGATCATCCACAAAACTTTAAAAAACTTACCAGAACAAACTCATCGAATATTCGAGATGAGCCGCTTCGAGAATAAAACCGTAAAAGAAATAGCGGATGAGACAAACCTCACCATAAAAGGTGTAGAATACCACATAACCAAGGCTTTAAAAGCTTTGCGTATCAACTTGAAAGACTATCTACCCTTATTTTATTTTCTTTTTTCTTAATTTTTTTCATTTTTCCACTAGGGATTTAGCGCACAGCGTTGTTTTTATAATAGAAAATAAATTAACAGACATTCATGGAGCAATTACTACAACGGTACATAAGAGGTAAGGTTTCCGAAGAAGAGAGACTGAAAGTAGTGTCATGGCTGGACGAAAGTCCTGATAACATGCGTGAATTTCTGGCTTTACGTAAATTATATGATATTTCACTTTGGCATACGGATACAGAGCAAAAAACACTTCATAAAAAATTCATTCCAACAATTCGACGTATCGCAATCGAAACACTAAAAATAGCAGCGATCTTTTTAATTGGAATCTTTGTTACTAAACAATTCGTAGAACAAAAAAAGGTAGAGGATATACAAATACAAACCATCCATGTACCCACAGGTCAGCGAGCTGAGTTAACTTTAGCGGACGGGACACATGTTTGGCTCAACTCTCGCTCGACATTGAAATTTCCTAATAAATTCGGCACAAATAAACGGAACGTAGAACTTAACGGAGAAGGGTATTTTTCTGTACATCATGACAAAAAACGTCCTTTTACCGTACAAACCGAAAAATACGCAATTCATGTATTGGGTACCGAATTTAATGTTAAGGCATATCACAACAGTCCTTTATTTGAGACAGCATTATTAAATGGCAGCGTAGAAATATCTTCCTTAACTATGCCGAAAAGATTACGCCTAAAGCCGAACGAGATGGCGATCGCAAGTCAGGAAGGATTAAATACATCCCATATTCCTGACTACAACTACTTTAAATGGAAAGAGGGATTATTCTGTTTCGAAGACGAGTCGATCCAAAGTTTAATAGAAAAGTTACAGCTTTATTATGATATTAAAATTGATGTTCAACGACCATCCTTACTTCAATACCGTTATTCCGGCAAATTCCGTATCAAAGACGGAATTGACCATGTATTGAAAGTATTACAATTAAAACATAAATTCACTTATACAAAAAATGAAGAGACGAATCTAATCGTGATAAAATAAATATTTAGTCGTTAACCTTTTAAATACAGAATATAGAGAATGAAAACATAACAAACAATTAACAGCACAAATTACACAAAAAGGGAGATGCTGCAACATCCCCCTTCCGTAAGTCAGTACCAGACTTGCGAAAATAAATTCATTTAGTACTAACAAATAAGACATTACAAATGTATGAAAAAAATTTGTAACGGGCATTTTATGTCCCCTTTTAACACAGAAGACAAAACATTTCGAATAATGAGATTAACATTCATTGCATTATTTGTATTCAGTTTCAGCTTACTCGCATCCGTACATTCACAAACGATGCGCATCAATATCAATGCTAATAATGAATCTACGCATTCAATTTTAGAACAGATAGAACAGCAAACTGATTATTTATTCATTTATAATACAAATGAAATCGACTTAAACCGTAAAGCATCCGTACACGCTCAAGACCAAACGGTAATGGATGTTTTGTCACAAATTTTCAGAAACACGAATATTGGATATGCGATTGAAGGCAGTAATATCATGTTGATGAAGAAAGATGAAAAAGCAGAACAACAACAGGATAACAATAAGGTCTCAGGAACAATTACAGATAAATCTGGAGAACCTATTATCGGTGCTAACGTCGTTATAAAAGGAACAACTAACGGAACTATTACAGATATAGATGGTAATTATACGTTAGATGTTCCTGTTTCTGCCATCTTGCAAATTTCCTATATCGGATATTTGACACAAGATGTTCCTGTAAATGGAAAACAACAAATCAATATCCGTTTAGTAGAAGATACGCAACAATTAGACGAGGTAGTAGTGGTTGGCTACGGTACACAGAAAAAAGGGGAATTAACTTCATCTATTTCCAGCATAAAAAGCGAAACATTCATTCAAGGTTCAGTACAAGACGCAGCCCAGTTGCTTCAAGGAAAGGTTGCGGGACTTGGCATTGTCATGCCTAATGGTGATCCGACGTCTTCATCCCAAATTGTATTGCGTGGTATCGGCTCACTAAAAGGAGACCGAGTTCCATTAGTTATTGTCGATGGAGTTCCGGGTGATATGAGCACTGTTGCACCAGAAGATATCGAAAGCATAGATGTTATAAAAGACGGCTCAGCCGCCGCTATTTATGGAACTAGAGGAAATAATGGTGTTATTTTCATCACCACAAAAAAAGTGAAAGGAGAGATACCTGTAACTATTGATATTCAAGCTTATGTCACTACCCAGCAAATCAAAAAAAGATTAGATATGATGGATGCCGATCAATACCGTCAATTAGTAAAACAAGGGAAACCCGGCGCTATTGATTATGGTTACGACACAGATTGGCTAGACCAGATATTAAGGACTCCTATTTCTTACGTAACTAATGCCAGTCTACGCGGAGGTAATCGCAACTCTAATTATATCGCAAACATAAACTATAAGTCTGGCCAAGGCATTATCAAACGCTCAGACAATAGAGTATTAACCACACGATTGGAAATCAACCATTCTATGTGGGATAATTTATTAAAGTTTAATTTAAACATCATGGGTAAAGAACAAAAATATACAGCCTTAGGAGATGGCAAAAGCTTCAATGGGGAAATTTACCGAAATGCGTTAATCAATATTCCAACTGAACGTCCGAAAGACGATAACGGAAACTGGATTGAACATCCGACAATGAACGGATATATGAATCCGGTAGCTGCGCTATATGAAAGTAATGGCGAGAATAAAAGTACCCAATTACGTACATTCGGAACCGTTACATTGACTCCCATGGATGAATTTTTCGTAAAAGCATTAGTGTCGAGAACCTCTTATAATCAAACCCGCGGATATGCTGAAACTAAAAAACACATATCAACTGTCCGCAATGGCAAAAACGGGTTTGCTTCTCGTGGAACAACAGCTTCTATCGATAATCTGTTAGAGATCACAGCCCAATACAAAAATAATTTTGGTGCTCATAATCTTACTGGTTTAGCGGGTTATTCTTATCAAGACAATACCTATGAAAATTATTGGATGCAAAACTGGGATTTTCCATCCGATCAATATAGCTATAATAATATGGGCGCTGGAGCTGCCTTAAAAAGAGGAGAAGTTGAGGAAAAGTCTGAAAAAAACAAGTCTAAGTTAATCGGTGTATTTGCTCGTATCAACTATAGTTTCAATGATCGTTATTTAGCATCTGTCAGTATCCGTCATGAAGGAGCTACACAATTCGGAGCTAATTATAAATGGGGAAATTTTCCGGCTGTATCCGTAGGTTGGAATATACATAATGAGGAATTCATGAGCTCCTTACGTTTTATCAGTAGCTTGAAAGCTCGTTTAGGTTTTGGTGTAACGGGTTCAATTCCTGAAGATCCATATATGTCATTAAGCCGCTTGACCAGCGATAAGAATCTCTATACTGGTTCTGGCTGGCTTCCTTCATTAAAACCTTCAAGTAACGCAAATCCAAACCTGCGTTGGGAAAAAAAAGAAGAGTGGAACTTAGGAGTAGACTTCGGCGTTCTTGATAACCGTATCAGTGGATCTATAGACCTTTATAAACGCACGACAAAAGATATGCTATGGAACTATCAAGTAGCCACTCCTCCTTATTTATATCAGGAAATCCTCGCAAACGCAGGAACTATGCAAAATAAAGGACTAGAGATACACCTCAGTGCAATCCCAGTACAAACAAAAGAATTCTCATGGACAACTAGCTTTAATTATTCGACCAACAAAAATAAGTTGGTTGCCCTATCAAACGAGGAATTCCAATTAAAATCCGGTTATATAGAAGATGGCTGGACTGGCGAACCTATCCAACAATATACCCATCGAATATTTGAAGGGGGTGAGGTTGGTAATTTCTACGGTTTTAAAACTATTGATATAGATAACGAAGGACGTTGGATTATTGAAGATAAAAACGGTAATCCAAAACCGATCTCAGAGCAACAAGCAGAAGATAAAAAAATTATTGGAAATGGCCTGCCCAAACACCTATTAAGCTGGGATAACAGTTTTACCTTCAAAAATTTCGACTTAGGTATAACTATGCGAGGTGCATTCGACTATGACATCCTCAACTACCCCCGCATGTTTTATGAATGTCCTGTAAACTTGACCCGGGGAAATTTGCTTGCCACAGCTTATGAACCGAAGTACGGAAAGACTGTACTAAACGACCAACAGGAACTTCAATATGTTAGCTATTTCATCGAAAGAGGAAACTTTTGGAAAATTGATAATATCACCATTGGTTATACCTTAAAACTTAAGAATGATTATTTAAAAAGGATACGTATATACGCAACCGGTAATAACCTATTCACATTTACAGAATACAGTGGATTAGACCCTGAGGTTAATACGCAAGGACTTAATCCCGGATGTGATGAATTAGGCCGTTACCCTTCTACACGTTCCTTTACTTTAGGCGCAATGTTTACTTTTTAAAATAAATAAACTCATGAATACAATTAAAAAACATATAAATATTTTATTATTAGGTTGCTGTTCATTGAACTTTATTTCCTGCACAGACCTAACCGAAGAAATCTTCTCTGACATTACTGAAGATAGTTATAAATATGAAGCTGGAGACGCAACTAAAGTAGTTGGTGCCGCTTATACCAATCTTCAAGATTGGGGATATTGCGGTTCCGGACAAGCTCCAATGCTGAGTCAAGAAATATGTACCGATGCCGCAGTGTTCCCCGCTAATGGTTCCGGTTGGGATGATGGAGGTGTATTTCGTAGAATGCATCAACATTCATGGAACTCCGAACAATTACAAGTGAATCGTTTATGGGAAGTTTGCTATTCCGGAATTATCTTGGCAAACCGGGCTATCAGCATTATCAACCAAGATGATTTTCCTTTTGCCGCTAATGAAAACAAGGCTGCCATGATCGCTGAATCTCGAGCATTACGTGCTTTCTATTACTGGTACATCATGGATAATTTTGGAGATGCTCCTTTAGTCACGGAACCCACCTCAGAATTACCTGTAAAAACATCCCGGAAGGATCTTTATGATTTTATAGTCAAAGAACTAAAAGAGTCTTTCAGCGATCTCCCAACAGAGAAAAATGAATCTAATTATGGAAGATTCACATTATGGGGAGCTAAAGCCCTCCTCGCTAACGTATATTTGAACGCAGAAGTATATACAGGTGATCCCCAATGGAATGCTTGTATTCAAGAGTGTGATGATATTATTAATTCCGGAAAATATAGTTTAGACATTAATTATAGCGATCCATTTAAGGCACACAATGAAAACTCATTAGAAAATATATTAGTCATTCCTTATGATGAAATATTTGCCACTGGATTTAACTATCATTTAGCCGCCTTACACGGAGCAAACCAAAAAACGTATGATCTAGTTGGAAGCCCTTGGGGAGCTGGGGCCTATAAAGGAATACCTCAATTCATCGACACCTATGATCCAGATGACGAACGTTTAAATGCGACTTGGCTAGGAGGTCCCCAATACGCATCTGACCGGACACCTCTCACAGGCTCTTATGACTTAATGGGACAACCGCTTATCTTCGTCAACAAAATGCCCAACGGAATTTTCACTGGTGAGGCAGAAGGATATCGCTGGTTAAAATATGAGGTTGAGATGGGAGCCAGAAGTGAACTAAATAATGATTTGGTCTTATTCAGACTTACGCAAGTCCATATGATGAAAGCAGAATGCCTTTTACGTACTGGGAAAGCAGATCAAGCAGCGTCTATTGTAAGTATGGTCAGAAAAAGAGCTTTTAAAGAACATCCTGAAAAAGCAATTGTCTCAGGAGCGCAATTACAAGAAAAATCCTGTTATAAATACGGTACGGTAGAAAACTATGTATTAACTTCGCAAAATCAAGTTTATCCGGAAAAATTCGGACGTTTCTATGATGAACTAGGTTGGGAATTCGCTGGAGAATCTTATCGCCGGAGAGATATGATACGTTTCGGTCATTTCACAAAAGCTAAATGGTTATCTCATGAGCCGAATGGAGATTATAAAACGGTATTTCCCTTACCTCAAAAAGTAGTAGATACCAATCCGAATCTGGAACAAAATCCGAATTATCAATAATAACATAGAGGGTATGTCTCTATATTGACATACCCTCCTTTAATCTCAATTTCTAAAGCTATATGAAGCAATACCTTTTACTCGCTGCGTCTGCCTTTCTTTTGCAAGGGTGCCAGACCTCTAAAGAAGATATAAAGGAACAGCCTTTGAAAATGATCGAGCAGATCGATTTCTCTCATGTGAAAATCAATGATAACTTTTGGTCACCCAGACTCAGTAAACATGTCTCGGCGACCTTGCCTGTCTGTATCGATCAAATAGAGAATCAAACCGGGCGTATCCGTAATTTCGAGAATGCAGCGAAAGGGGAAGGAGAGCATTCCGGCATTTTCTTTGATGATTCCGATGTATATAAAGCGTTAGAAGGTATGGCTTATAGCCTGATCAACAATCCGGATCCCGAGCTGGAGAAGAAGGCGGACGAATGGATTGATAAATTCGCTGCCGCCCAACAACCAGATGGCTACATCAATACCTTCTATACACTCACCGGATTGGATAAATGGTGGACCAATATGGACAAACATGAGATGTACTGTGCCGGACATATGATTGAGGCTGGAGTGGCGTATTATCAAGCTACTGGAAAGCGCAAGTTATTAGACGTATGTATCCGCATGACAGATCATATGATGAGCCAATTCGGTCCGGGAAAAAGACATTGGGTACCGGGACATGAGGAAATAGAACTGGCGCTTGTCAAGCTTTATCAAACCACCCAAGAGCAGAAATATCTGGATTTCGCTTATTGGCTGCTGGAGGAACGTGGACACGGTCACGGCACTATGGGTGATGAAGGTAAATGGGACCCGGTTTACTATCAAGATATCGTTCCCGTCCGGCGACTTACCGATATCTCCGGGCATGCGGTACGATGTATGTATTTGTATTGCGGTATGGCTGATGTGGCTGCCTTGAAGAATGATACGGGATATATAGCCGCCATAGATCGTCTATGGGATGATGTGGTACACCGCAATATGTATATCACCGGGGGAATCGGTTCATCCCGGGATAACGAAGGGTTTACGGAGGATTACGATTTACCGAACCTAGATGCTTATTGCGAGACTTGCGCTTCTGTCGGAATGGTGCTTTGGAACCAACGTATGAACCAACTTACCGGAGACTCTAAATACATCGACGTACTGGAACGTTCTTTATATAACGGTGCGCTTGCCGGTATCTCCTTGGGTGGAGACCGTTTCTTCTATGTCAATCCGCTGGAATCTAAGGGTGATCACCATAGACAAGAATGGTATGGTTGCGCTTGTTGCCCAAGTCAGCTTTCACGCTTCTTGCCTTCTATCGGAAATTATATCTACGCCTCCTCCGATGATGCGTTATGGGTAAATCTATATATCGGAAATACGGGGCAAATACGGATAGGAGAGACTGATATCCTATTAACACAAGAAACGGACTATCCGTGGGATGGATCGGTAAAACTAACAATTTCTACGTCTCAGCCTTTGGAGAAAGAGATACGCCTCCGCATTCCGAATTGGTGCAAAACCTATGATTTAAGTATCAATGGTAAGAGAATAAACGTGTCTGAGGAAAAAGGCTATGCGGTAATCAAGGATTGGAAATCGCAAGATGTAATCGCTCTAGATATGGATATGCCCGTGGAAATTGTCGCGGCAGATCCGCATGCCAAGGAAAATTTCGGCAAACGGGCGATTCAACGAGGGCCACTTGTATACTGCATGGAAGAAATAGACAACCCGGTATATTTCGATCAAATACAGCTGAGCCCAAGTACAACATTCCAGACAGCCTTCGCTTCCGATATATTGAATGGGATAAAAACAATTAAAACAAACGGTAGGGCACAATCTGCTACCTTTATTCCCTATTACGCGTGGGATAACCGTAAAGCAGGAAAAATGAGGGTATGGATCCCCTATAACGAATAACTAAAAAAGCATCAAAATGAAGTATTTATTAACGATAACATTATCAAGCCTAATCTCAATTACCTCCTTTTCTGCCACTTTGCCGGGAAATGAAGGTTCTATCAACATTAATTACCCGAACAATCGTTATCCATTAGCCTCTAAGCCTTATATAGAGTTGCCTATTGGGGATGTTAAACCTGCAGGTTGGCTAAAAATCCAAATGGAACGAATGTGTACGGGAATGACCGGCCATCTGGATTCTATCTATACGAAAGTAATGGGACCGCGTAACGGTTGGTTAGGCGGAGATGGAGACGTATGGGAACGAGGCCCATACTGGATAGATGGCTTACTACCTTTGGCTTACATCATGAATGATGAGGCCCTGATCCAAAAAGTAAAGCCTTGGGTTGAATGGACATTGGCCTCTCAAAAGCCTAACGGATATTTCGGGCCAGATACAGACAGAGACTATGAACCCGGCTTACAACGGGATAACGCACAAGATTGGTGGCCCAAAATGGTTATGCTCAAAGTTCTGCAACAATATTATTCCGCTACCAACGATCAAAGAGTTATCTCGTTCCTCACTAATTATTTCAAATACCAGCTTTCTGAACTACCTAAAAGTCCTCTGGGAAAATGGACTTTCTGGGCTGAACAACGAGGAGGGGATAATCTGATGGTCGTATATTGGCTTTATAATATCACGGGCGATCCTTTCCTTCTGGAGTTAGGAGAGTTAATCCATAAGCAAACCTTCAATTGGACCGACGTGTTCTTGAACCAAGATCATTTAGCCCGGCAAAACAGCCTGCATTGTGTAAATCTCGCCCAAGGATTCAAGGAACCTGTCATTTATTACCAACAGAGCCATAATCCTCAAAATCTGGAAGCGGTTAAGGAAGCTGTACGGAAAATGCGCCATACGATTGGTTTTCCTACAGGATTATGGGCGGGAGATGAACTTTTACGTTTCGGTAACCCGACACAAGGATCAGAACTCTGTACCGCTGTCGAGATGATGTTCTCTCTCGAGAAAATGTTAGAGATAACCGGAGATGTCCAGTGGGCTGATCATTTAGAGAAAGTCGCATACAATGTACTGCCAACGCAGATCAAGGATGACTTTTCCGCACGACAATATTATCAGCAAGTCAATCAAATAGCGATCACTTGCGAAGGACGTAACTTTGTCTCACCACACGAGGACACAGACATTGTTTTCGGAGAATTGAGCGGTTATCCTTGTTGTACCTCCAATCTGCATCAAGGTTGGCCTAAATTCACACGACATCTATGGTTTGCCACCGCCGATAATGGCATCGCTTCACTTATCTACGCACCATCGGAAGTGACTGCCCAAGTGGGAAACGACATCACGGTTAAAATCGCAGAGAAGACCGATTATCCCTTTGAAGAAAAGATCGATTTCAATTTATCGTTCCCTAGCAAGAAAGACAAGAAAGCCTTTTTTCCTTTTCACTTACGTATTCCCGCTTGGTGCAATAATCCCGTGATTACGATAAATGGCGAGGCTGTCTCTATCGCAGCTCACTCTGGCGAAATCGTACGAATCAACCGAGAATGGAAAGATGGCGATCATATCCAGCTAGAGCTACCCATGCGTATATCCACAAGCAATTGGTATGACGATGCGGTTGTTATCGAACGAGGCCCATTATTGTATTCCCTAAAGATGGATGAGAAATGGGAACGCAAGGTTGATCAACGCCCGGAGTCTTCACATAAAGGAGAATGGTATTATGAGGTCACCTCTACTTCACCATGGAATTATTCCCTGATTCGCAAATATCTGAAAGAAGAAGAACTAGAGAAAAATTTCGTCGTTAGAAAGACAGAGAACATCGCCCCTTACCCATGGAACCTAGAGAATGCCCCTATCACGATTAAAACAAAGGGACGGATCTTACCTTCATGGAAAATGTTCAAAGGTTCCGCCGGCCCCGTAAATTTCTTCATGCAAGCCAACGAACCGATGGGTGATGAAGAGATGATCGAGTTAATTCCTTATGGCTGTACCACTTTACGTATAACCGAGTTCCCGGTACGATAAAATAATGTGCCAATATGTTCATATGTGCCAATATGCCAATGCTTATTTTACACAAATAGTATTCGCATTGGCACATTGCCTACATTGGCACATTATTTCAATTCTTCTTCATCGTATAATCCTTCACCCCCAAGGAATCATACGCCTGCAAAAGCGCCTCGTCATTATCGGAAATCATTAACAACTTATCATTCTCCTTTAATTCCGTATTTCCTTTCGGGATAAAATAGCGGCCTTCCCGTTTCACCATTACCGCCAAGGTATGATCGGGTAAAGTCAGCTGCATCAATTTATTTCCATGGGATAATACCGCCGGGGTAATATCGATCTCGCTCATTGCGCTCTTGATCTCCTCGGGAAGCTCGATGCCAAACTCATCCTTTCGTTCCGGCTCATCCACCATATCCAGCCATTTAGCGGCTTGGGTAACCGTGGTTCCTTGGATCAGCAAAGAAAGAATCGTGATAAAGAATACGATATTAAAGAACATACTAGCATGCTCGATCCCGGCGATCATCGGGTAAGTAGCGAAAATAATAGGAACCGCCCCGCGTAATCCCACCCATGAGATATACAGTTTACCTTTGAAGGAGAAATTCTTATAAGGTATCAAACAAAGGAACACGCTAATCGGACGGGCGATCAAGATCATAAAGACTCCCACCATAACACCTACACCCGTCACCGGTAATAACTCATGCGGGTTCACTAGCAAGCCTAACGTAAGGAACATCACGATCTGCCACAACCAAGCGAAACCGTCAAAAAACGTCCCCATACTTTTCTTGTGAACAATCTTAGCGTTACCAACCACCAAACCAGCGATATAAACCGCTAAATAGCCATTACCTTTACATAAGGTCGTAGCGGCGAAGGTGAAGAAAGCCGTAGCCAATAAAAGGATCGGATACAAAGACTCGTTATCTATATCGATCTTATTGATAATCAACACAGCCAGTCTCCCCAATAAGAAACCGGCGATAGCTCCCACCGATAATTGAATGACCAAGGATAGCCCGGCCTCCCAAATATTCATACCTCCGCTTTGTATGTAAGCGATCAGAAGCAAGGTAAGCATATAAGCCATCGGGTCATTACTACCACTCTCCAGCTCCAAGGTAGGACGCAGACGCTCTTTCAAATAAACCCCTTTACTGCGCAAGATGGAGAAAACCGAGGCTGAGTCCGTAGAGGACATGACCGCCGCCAGCAATAAAGATTCCGGGAAAGTCAACGTAACATATTTGCCAAATAAACCAAATAACCAATAGATAAACCCGCCCGTGATAAAAGTCGTGGCCAGCACCCCGAGCGTAGCCAATACCACACCTTGCGAGGCGATAGGTTTGACCTCCGCAACTTTCGTATCCATACCACCCGAGAACAAGATGATACTCAACGCCAACATGCCGATAAACTGGGCCACATTCGGATCGCTGAACTGGATGCCCAGACCATCGCTGCCAAACAACATTCCCACACCAAGGAACAACAACAAAGCGGGTAAGCCGAAACGATAACCGGCCTTACCGGCGAATATACTTAAAAACAGGATCACAGAAGCTATTAATAGCACTTGCTCAGGATTTTGAAACATACGCAAAACGGGTTTTATGATTAGTGATTTGATACTTTGTTACAAAGTTCGTAAACTTTTTGTAATTATAATCACACAAAAAGAAGAAATCCGGTCCCAAATTTACAGGAAGACCAGATTTATTCTTTCTATAGAAAAACAAATCTTTCTTACAAATTGTTCGAGAATTTTTCTATCTCGCATAGAATCATTACTTTTGGCAAACATACATATCCGCTTTATGAACAAAAAACATCTATTTACGCTGTTGTTCACATTACTCGTATGGACGAGCTGTAACAACCAACAACATTTTATTACCGACGCCGCTTACCGAGCTGAGGTTGAGAACGATTTCCAAGCGAAACAGGCCGCTCTGCCTAACGGAAACCTTTTCGCAGTATTTAACGATCAAATGACTCCCGAAGAGAGGGAGGCGTTAACCTTCATGTACGCCTATATGCCGATTGGAGACATCACGGACTATAGTGGCGATTTCTATTTGAAAAACATCCGTTCCTCTTTCCAAGCACGGAATGAGATGCCTTGGGGCGATAGCATTCCAGAGGATATCTTCCGCCATTTCGTATTGCCGGTACGAATCAACAATGAGAATCTGGATGAAAGCCGCATGGTTTTCTTTGATGAGTTGAAAGACCGGGTGAAGGGTCTCTCGTTGTACGATGCCGTACTGGAAGTAAATCACTGGTGTCATGAGAAGGTTATCTATACCCCTTCCGATGGGCGCACAAGTTCCCCTTTGGCATCCGTAAAGACCGCTTACGGTCGTTGCGGCGAGGAGTCTACCTTCACGGTAGCCGCTTTACGTTCCGTGGGTATCCCCGCACGTCAGGTATATACGCCTCGCTGGGCGCATACGGATGATAACCACGCATGGGTAGAAGCTTGGGTGAATGGTAAATGGTATTTCCTCGGCGCTTGCGAGCCCGAACCGGTATTGAATCTGGGTTGGTTCAACGGCCCTGCTTACCGGGGTATGTTGATGCATACGAAAGTATTCGGTAAATACAATGGCCCGGAGGATGTCATGGAACGTACCGATGGGTATACCGAGATCAACGTGATCGATAATTACGCGCCTTCGGCTAAAGCTGTTATCACGGTTACGGATGCCAATGGCAAGCCGGTGAAGGACGCTTTGGTAGAATTCAAGATTTATAATTATGCCGAGTTTAACAGTGTAGCCCGCAAGAAGACAGACGCGGATGGCAAATGCTCATTATCCGCCGGAAAAGGGGATATGTTGGTATGGGCCAGCAAAGACGGCAAGTTCGGCTACAGCAAGGTCTCTTTCGGCAAAGACGGAGAGGTTACGATCGCCTTGAACAAGAAACCGGGAGATGTGGAGACGATCGCCCTAGATATCATACCACCGGTGGACGGCTCTATCCCAGCGGAAGTTACACCGGAGCAAAAGGAAGCGAACGCCAAACGTTTATTGGAGGAAGACGCTATCCGTAATAAATATGTAGCCACTTTCTATACGGAAGAGAAAGCGGAGGCTTTAGCGAAAGAATTGGGTATCGACCCGATGAAGACGGAGGATTTCATGATTGGTAGCCGTGGTAACTGGATGAAGATCGAGAAGTTCTTACGGGAGACTCCAGCCGAGAAGCGTGCGCAGGCGATGGCATTATTGGATGTCGTGTCCGCTAAGGACCTACGTGATACACCCGCGTCTGTCCTCACGGATCATTTGAATAATACGCCGGCCGTTCAAAGCGAATGGTTCAATGAATATATCATGAATCCTCGTGTGGCCAATGAGTTCCTGACTCCTTATAAGAGTTTCTTCGCCGCAAATATTGAGCCTTCCCTTGCGAAACAAGCCGTAGAGAATCCACAGGCATTGGTGGATTGGGTGAAGAATAACGTCTCCATTAACGATGCGCTAAACGCACAACGTATTCCGATCATGCCGATGGGTGTATGGAAATCTCGTATCGCTGATAAGGGCTCCCGTAATATCTTCTTCGTGGCCGTGGCTCGTAGCTTAGGTATTCCGGCACGTATCGAGCCGGTAGCCCGCAAGATCCAGTACTTCAAAGACAACGCTGGGTAGACGTCGATTTCGAGGCTGCCGTACAGACGACCGCTAAACAAGGCAAGGTAATCGCTTCTTACCAACCGATCAAGGCGCTGCAAGACCCGAAATATTACAGTCACTTCACGATCGCCAAGGTTTTGCCGAACGGTACTTTACAGACCTTGAATTTCGAGAGAGGCGGTAATGTGGATATGGGCTTGGGAGATACTTGGAGCGGATTACTGAAGAAACCGTTATCCATGGATGAAGGTAATTATATGTTAGTGACCGGTACTCGTATGGCAAACGGTAGCGTATTGGCCGAGATCGAGTTTTTCAATGTGGAGGCAGACAAGACCACCCCGATCCAATTGGAGATGCGCGAAAGCAAGGACGAGATACAGGTGATCGGTAATTTCAACTCCGAGAATAAATTCAAACGTGCGGACAACGGCGAGGAAACTAGCTTGCTAGCTACTACCGGACGTGGCTACTATATCGTAGCGCTTCTAGGCTCCCGCCAAGAACCGACAAACCATGCGATGCGTGATATCGCCGCCGTGAAGAAGGAACTAGAAGATTGGGGACGAGGCATCGTGCTTCTCTTCCCTGACGAGAAGGGCTATAAGAACTTCGATCCGAAAGAGTTCGGCGATTTACCGGGCACGATCACATACGGTCTGGATATCGACGGGGCGATCCAAAAGGAGATGGCTACAGCGATGAAATTGCAAAACGCCAATACCTTGCCGATCTTCTTGATCGCCGATACGTTCAACCGTGTCGTATTTGTCTCTCAAGGCTATACGATTGGCTTGGGCGAGCAGTTAATGAAAGTTATACATAAGCTATAACAGATCGTTTCACAAGTGTGATCTGATCTTTTCACCCATGTGAAACGATCGGATCACGGCTGTGAAACGTTCTTTTCACCTATGTGAAAAGATCTATACGACAGGAGACACTCATTTCTTCTACCACAAACCGATCAGACTTCCTCCCTAGATTCGTTTTAATTCCCTTATTTTTCCCGTTCTTCCCAATCAAGGATTCATCTCTCAAAAAAATAATATCTTTGATTAAACCTTTTTACGAAAGGGCAGTCTAAACTTGCGTTTAGTTATATATTTTGGAGTAACGAGTGTAAATTATCAGTAAATACCATACGAGAACATGATGACAAAGAGAGCGAAATGGGGAGTTACGGCGGCTATCTTATTAATGATAGCGGGAATGATCGCTTACCCTCAATTGAAAAACAAGTTCAAGGCATCCCAAGATGCCGCTTCCGTCGTACCCACATCGGGCACGAGCCTGCGAAACCAGACACTTAACATCAACGCTGAGGTATTGAAATACCAATCATTAACCGATAAGATCATGAGTACCGGGAGTACCCTTCCGGACGAAGAGGTGGATTTGGCTTTCGAGTCCTCCGGTAAGGTGGTAGCAATCTATTTCACGGAAGGTACCCACGTAAAGGCGGGCGATCTGTTGGCCAAAATCAATGACAAGCCGCTGCAAGCCCAGCTAAAGAAGCTGGAGGCTCAAGTTCCTTTAGCCAAGGATCGTGTCTACCGCCAACGTACCTTGTTGGAGAAAGACGCCGTCAGCCAAGAAGCCTACGAGCAAGTAGCCACCGAATACGAGAAGCTAATGGCGGATATCGAGCTAGTCAAAGCGAATATCGCCCAGACAGAGCTTCGGGCCCCTTTCGACGGGATCATCGGACTTCGCTCCGTGAGTGAGGGCGCGTACGTTACCTCCTCCTCTTCCGTAATCGCTAAGTTGACCAAGATATCCCCGTTAAAAATCGAGTTCTCCATCCCCGAGAGCTATGCGGCCGAGGTACAAGACGGAACCCCGATCCTGTTCCGCATGGAGAAAGACGGTATGATGCAGAACTATAAGGCGACCGTTTACGCCGTGGAAAGCAAGGTAGATATGGCGACCCGTACCTTGAAAGTACGTGCCACTTACCCGAATCCGGGCGAGAATATCTTACCCGGCCGTTATACCTCCGTCGAGATCAGCAAGCGGGAGATCAAGGACGCTTTAGCCATCCCCAGCGAGGCCGTTATCCCCGAGATGGGAAAAGACATCGTTTACTTATATAAGAATGGCGTGGCCGAGCCTCAAGAGATCACGATCGGTATACGAACCGAGAGCCGTGTACAGGTATTGCAAGGGTTGAATGTGGGCGATACGCTGATCACGTCCGGCGTGATGCAGTTACGTACCGGCATGAAAGTTTCTATTGATAACTTGACTGAATAAGGAGAAGAACGATGGCAAATATTTCAGAAACCAGTATAAACCGGCCCGTACTCTCGACAGTGATGATGCTGGTCATCCTCCTGTTCGGCTTTATCGGTTACCGGTTCCTTGGCGTCCGGGAGTTCCCGAGCGTAGACCAGCCGATTATCTCGGTCAATGTATCTTATCCCGGAGCGAACGCAGACGTGATCATGAACCAGATCACCGAGCCGTTGGAGCAGAATATCAACGGTATCCCGGGTATCCGTTCATTGAGTAGCGTGAGTAGCCAAGGCAGCAGCCGCATCACGGTAGAGTTTGAGTTGTCCGTGGATATGGAGACGGCGGCGAACGATGTACGTGATAAGGTATCTCGTGCCCAACGCTACCTTCCCCGCGACTGTGACCCGCCTACGGTATCGAAAGCGGATGCTGATGCCTCCCCGATCATGCAGATCGCCATCCGAAGCAACAAACGCTCGTTGATGGAGTTGAGCGAGATCGCCGAGCTAACGGTGAAAGAGCGTTTGCAGACCATCGAGAACGTGAGTGGCGTGGATATCTGGGGACAAAAACGATATTCCATGCGCCTATGGCTGGACCCGATCAAGATGGCAGGTTACGGAGTGACCCCGATGGACGTGAAAAACGCTGTCGATAACGAGAACGTGGAACTTCCCTCCGGTAGTATCGAGGGTAATACGATCTCCTTATCTATCCGTACCTTAGGATTGATGCATACCGCCAAGGAATTCAACGATTTAATTATCAAGGAAGACAATAACAACATCGTGCGCTTCAGCGATATCGGACGTGCGGAGGTAGCCCCCGAGGACTTGCGGAGTTTGCTGAAGAAGAATGGCGAGCCAATGGTTATGACCGTTATCATCCCCCAACCGGGAGCCAACCATATCGAGATCGCCGACGAAGCCTACAAGCGTATCGAGCAATTACAAAAAGACCTGCCGGAAGATGTCACGATCGAGATGATGTATGACAACACCCGCTTTATCCGGGCCTCTATCAGTGAAGTACAACAGACGATTTACGAGGCTTTCCTCTTGGTCGTATTGATTATCTTCTTGTTCCTCCGTGACTGGCGGGTCACGCTGGTTCCTGTCGTCGTTATCCCCGTATCGTTGGTAGGAGCTTTCTTTGTGATGTATATCTCCGGATTCTCCGTCAACGTATTGACGATGTTGGCGGTCGTGCTCTCGGTCGGTCTGGTGGTAGACGACGCGATCGTGGTGGCGGAGAATATATATGTACGTATCGAGCAAGGCATGTCACCGAAAGAGGCGGGTATCGAAGGATCGAAAGAGATCTTCTTCGCCGTGGTATCTACCACGATCACCCTGATCTCCGTATTCTTGCCGATCGTGTTTATGGAAGGTATGACGGGGCGCTTATTCAAGGAGTTCAGTATCGTGATCGCCGGTTCGGTCGCTATCTCCTCGTTCGTGGCCCTTACGTTTACACCGATGTTGGCTACCAAGCTATTGAAGAGGAGAGAGAAGAAAAACTGGTTCTATCGGAAGACCGAGCCGTTCTTCGAGGGATTGAACACGATCTACGCCAAGTCGTTGAACGCATTCTTGAACCATAAGATATGGTCGATCCCTATCGTTATCCTTCTTTTCGGATCGATCGGGTACTTCTGGAAGAACATTCGTTCCGAGTTATCGCCTTTGGAGGACCGTTCCATGATCTCCGTGAATTCCTACAATATGCGCGGGCCGGAAGGGGCTACCTTCGAGTTTATCCGCGACTACGCGGACCGTATCGAGCAAATAGCCGACTCCATCGCTCCCGAGAAGCAATCCATCATGACCCGCTCGTGGGAAGGAGGAGGTTCGCTAAACCTCATATTAAGCGATATCAAGGAACGGGAACGCTCGCAGATGGAGATCGCCGAGACCTTGTCGAAAGAAGTCCGCAAAGAGACCTTGGCCCGCGCCTTCGTACAACAGCAATCCACCTTCGGCGGACGCCGGGGCGGTATGCCTATCCAATACGTATTGCAGGCCCCGACCTTGGATAAACTGCAAGAGTTCCTGCCTACGTTTATGCAAAAGGTGAACGAGAGCCCGGTCTTCCAGATGGCGGACGTGAACTTGCGCTTCACCAAGCCGGAGGCACGTATCGAGATCGACCGGGATAAGGCTTCCTTATTGGGTGTCAGCACCCGGAATATCGCCCAGACCTTGCAATATGCGTTGAGCGGACAGCGTATGGGCTACTTCTATATGAATGGTAAGCAATACCAGATATTGGGCGAGATCAACCGCCAGCAACGAAATACCCCTGTCGATTTAAAATCGATCTATGTACGTAGTAACAATGGGGAAATGATCCAGCTGGATAACTTGGTTAAGGTTACGGAAAACGTGGCGCCACCCCAATTGTATCGCTATAACCGTTTCGTATCAGCGACGGTTTCCAGTGGATTGAATAAAGGATACACGATCGGCGATGGTCTGGACGAGATGGACCGTATCGCCTCGGAGGTGCTGGATGGTAGCTTCCGCACCGCTCTTTCCGGCGAGTCGAAAGAGTTCCGTGAGAGTTCTTCCAGTTTGATGTTCGCCATGATCTTGGCCTTGCTGATGATTTATTTGGTGTTGGCCGCCCAGTTCGAGAGTTTCAAGGACCCGTTGGTAGTGATGTTCACCGTGCCTTTGGCTATCGCCGGTGCGTTGATGTTCATGAGTTATTCGGGTATCACGATGAATATATTCAGCCAGATCGGTATCATTATGTTGATTGGTTTGGTGGCGAAGAACGGTATCTTGATCGTAGAGTTCGCCAATCAGCGGCAAGAGTCGGGACTTAGTTTGCCGGAAGCGATCCGCTCGTCCGCGACCCAGCGTCTGCGCCCGATCTTGATGACCAGCGTATCGACCATCCTCGGTCTGGTACCGTTGGTATACGCTACTGGCGAGGGTGCCCAAGGGCGTATCGCCATGGGTGTAGCGGTAGTAGGCGGAATGTTGGTATCGACCTTCTTGACCCTGTTTATCGTACCGGCCATGTATTCATTTATATCCACCAACCGAAAAAAACAAAACACCTAGTTGTAGATTTATGAAGAAATATGTATATACCTTATTATTTGCCTTCTCTTCCCTCTTTATGGCGGAAGCGCAGCAACTATTCGATCTGAAACGGTGTATCGAAACCGGATTAGAGCAGAACTACTCCATCCGTATCATTCGTAACGAGCAACAGATCAGCGACAATAACGCCACCCCCGGAAACGCCGGTTATCTGCCTACCGTAGATATGAGCGGCGGATTCAGCGGAAATATCAATAACAACCGTAACAGCCTGCAAGACGGATCGATCGAGAAGGCGAATGGTATAAACAGCGAGACGGGCAACGTCGGACTAAACGTTAACTGGACGGTTTTCGACGGTTTCGGTATCCAAGCCGAATACTCTCGCTTGAAAGAATTACAGCGAATGGGGGAACTGAACACCCGCATGACCATCGAGGATTTCGTAGCCAACCTTTCCAGCGAGTACTACAACCTGATCCGGCAGAAAATCCGTTTGCGTAACCTCCGTTCCACCTTGGATCTTTCCAAGGAGCGTTTACGGATCGTGGAAGAACGGTATTATATCGGCTCCATGTCCCGTCTGGACTTGCAACAGGCTCAAGTGGACTTCAACTCGGATAGCTCCAAGGTATTAAACCAATTGGAGGTCGTGCATACCTCCCGTATCCGCCTGAACGAGTTGATGGCATTAAATAATGTGGAGGAGGAAATCCAGATCAAGGACTCCTTGATCTACCCGAACCCGTTCCTCGACGAGGTAGATCTATGGAAGAATACCCTCGAAGCCAACGCCTCACTCCTGATCGCCCAAAAGAACCAGACGTTGTCTGAGCTTGATTATAAAAAGGTAAAAAGCCGCTATTATCCCTATGTCAAGCTAAACGCAGGCTACGGCTACACGGCAAACTGGACGGAAGTGGGCAATTACGACCTCCAACAACGGCAGGGGCTTAATTACGGCGTGACCATCGGTATGAGCCTCTTCGATGGTTTCAACCGGAAACGTGAGCAACGCAACGCCCGCATCCAAATCGAGAACCAGCAATTGCGCATCCAAGAACTGGAACTTGCCCTGCGTGCGGACATGAGCAACTTCTGGATGGCCTATAAAAACAACCTCGACCTATGGAGCCTAGAGAAAGAGAACCTCGTAGCCGCCCAAGAGAACTACCGGATCGCCATCGACCGCTATAAACTTGGCGAGTTGTCTGGTATCGAATTGCGTGAGGCACAAAACAGTCTGCTGGAAGCGGAGGAGCGTCTTTCCGTGGCGGAATACTCCACCAAGATCTGTGAGATCTCGCTGCTTCAATTAAGCGGGCAGATATTAACCTATATCCGCCCAGAACCGGAGAAAGCCAGTTTCTAAGATAAAGCTAGTGCCACGCTGATGGCATGACTGTGCCACTGCGATGGCACGCTGGTGCCACCTTTATGGCACGGCTGTGCCATCCGCATGACACAAGTCATTATAACCCCGTTTAATGACTAGAGGCTTATGCTAATTGCGTTTTTTTATGTAAGTTCGCGGTAAATGGCAAGGTCTCATTGCCCAATGACAAAAAGAAATGCAAATACTACCAAAGGTTAATACATTACGAAAAGGATCGCTCTTGTACCGCAGCATCCGTTACCGTAAAGGATTCGGAGTACATTCGCCTTTCGTTTTTAACCTCATCACGAAGGTCATCGAGGAAAAATGCTCTTATTATAGTTTCTATGATATAGAGCTTTTACGTAAGCAGTTATTATTCAGGGAAGGAGAGATCACCTATCCAGACCGGCAGAACAAAGGGAAACGAAAGACCCGTTCCATCAGCGAGATCGTAAAACGGGAATCCATCCGGCCCAAGCATGGCGCCTTATTATTCCGTTTAACAAACTATTTCAAGTCCAAGAATATCCTCCAGATAGGAACCACGATGGGGCTGTCTACCTTATATCTAACCTCCTATGCCACGGGATTGAAATGTATCGCCTTGGAAAATGTACCGGAATTCGCCACGATTGCCCGTCAAGCATTCGCTAAAGAGGGACGTAATCCCGTCGATTTGCGTATCGGTAATTATAAGGACTTGCTTCCCCAAGCCTTAAATGACATAAATAGCTTAGATTTTGTTTTTTTCAACACTTTATATGAACAACATAACAACCTCTGGCTGTTTAATGAATGTATGAAATACGCGCACAACGATACGGTATTCGTTTTTGAGGGAATCAAGGCGAGCCGTAAGATGCGTGAACTTTGGGAAGAGATCTGCGCATGTCCGGAAGTGACGGTCACCTTAGATCTTTACTCGCTAGGGATTGTCTTATTCAACAAGAAATTGCACAAACGAGATTATATTGTTTATTTTTAGGATTCAAAACAAGTCAGATATGAAGAAGAGTATTATCTATACCAGAACAGGCGATAAAGGAACCACTTCACTGGTAGGTGGACAACGCGTGTCGAAAGCGCACGATCGGATCGAGAGCTATGGCACCGTAGATGAGCTGAACTCCTTTATCGGATTATTAATCACGGCCTTGAATGATGAGAAAGATACTGATTTCTTATCATTCATCCAGCATAAGCTATTCACGATCGGTTCTTACCTAGCCACGGATCAAGCGACCACGGAATTGAAAATCGAGAGCAAGGTAACGCCCGAGAGCATCGAGCGTATCGAGCGGGAGATAGACCGTCTGGATAACGAGCTGCCGAAAATGCACGCGTTCATCCTACCGGGAGGATGCCGCTCGGCCGCCCTCGCACACGTTTGCCGCACCGTTTGCCGTCGTGCCGAGCGACAAATCTATCGCTTGGCCGAGAATTGCCCCGTTGAGGAGCCTGTATTGATATTTATGAACCGTTTATCGGATTATTTCTTCGTTCTGGCACGAAAAGAATGCATAAATAATAACGGTAAAGAAATTATTTGGGATTATACTTGCGTATAATAAATAAAATCATATTTTCGCGGAAAAATAGAGAACCAAATCGCTTCGGCGGTTATTAATACTTGACAGCTATGTATTGGACATTAGAGTTAGCTTCAAAATTGGAAGACGCACCCTGGCCTGCGACTAAGGATGAACTTATTGACTATGCACAACGTTCTGGTGCGCCATTAGAAGTGATTGAGAATTTGCAGGAAATGGAAGATGAAGGCGAGATTTACGAATGCATGGAAGACATCTGGCCGGATTATCCAAGTAAAGAAGACTTCTTCTTCAACGAGGAAGAATACTAGTTCAATTGAGAATTGAAAATTGAAAATTAAGAAATAGAAGAACGAGGTGGCGGACGATCGAGTTCCCCTGCCTCGTTGTTTTTTTGTGAAAATACAATTTATCCGGATTTGCTGCGTTTGTAGTTACAACGTGAAGTGAATGTTTAAATGAGAAGACGTCTTCTTTCGATCTTGATCCTTTTGTGTACTTGTGCGGGAATCGTACGGGCGCAATATGACGCACGCTTAAGTCAATACTTCATGGCGAAACCGTATTATAACCCGGCCGTGGCCGGAGCTACGGAGGACTTGAATATATTGGCTCTCGCCCGCTTGGAAATGATCGGCGTACATGGGGCACCCAAGTCGTTCTTCATTACCGCGGATATGCCACTCGCTTTAGGCAAGACGAATCACGGTGTCGGATTGGTTGTATTTACCGAGGCGATCGGGCTTTTCCAGAATACGCATGTAGGGGCGCAATACGCCTATAAGTATAAATTATTCGGGGGAGTCTTGAGCGGAGGTCTGCAAATCGGCTTAGTCAACCAGTCGTTCGACGGAACCAAGGTGATAAAGGTTGAGTCCGAATACCATCAAGAGACCGACGCCGCCATTCCTGTAGAGCAGGTCAGCGGCATGGGGTTGGATATGAACTTCGGTATTTACTATACCCATAAACGGTTTTACGCCGGGTTTGGCATGACGCATATCACCCAACCGGAGCTTCAACTGGACGAGAACGCCTATACCTATATAGGTCGTTCACTTAATTTAATGGGTGGATACAATATTCAATTAAAGAATCCGTTGATAGAATTACAGCCCTCGGTGTTCTTGCTGACAGACATGCAAAGTTTTCATGCGGATATTACCGCTAGGCTGGAATATAATAAGATGTTTAATGGAGGTTTTTCCTATCGGGTGAATGAATCGGTGGGCATCATGTTCGGCGTAAAGCTAGGTCGTTTCCATGCGGGTTACGCCTTTGATTTCCCGACCACGGCCCTAGGCCGGGCAAGTAGCGGTAGCCACGAGCTATGTGTCAAGTATGCCTTAAAGCTGAACAAGACGAAGACAGGGAAAAATAGACATAAAAGTGTACGTATATTATAGTATATGAAAAAAGTATTATTAGTACTTGTAACGGTAGCCTTGCTTACCTCCTGCGGTAAATCTCTCCGGAGTGCCGGCGGTGAGGTGACAGGTGTCAGATCGGTAGCGTTCAATGAACCAGCGCCGTATGGAATGGTCTTGGTTAAAAGAGGTTCGTTCGAGATGGGTCCCGCCGACAAGGATTCCTTGTGGGGAATCATGCCGGAGACGAAAGGGGTCTCTTTCGATGCGTTCTGGATGGATCAGACAGAGGTAACGAACGCCAAATATCGCCAGTTCGTTTATTATGTGAGAGACTCTATTATCCGTGAACGCTTGGCGGACCCGGCTTATGGAGGCAACGATCTGTTCAAGATCACGGAAGACCGTTACGGGGAGCCTGTCACTCCGCATTTGGACTGGAACCGTCCGATTCCTTGGAGACGGGCGAACGAGGATGAGCAACGTGCGATAGAAAGTGTCTATTACACGAATCCCGTTACCGGAGAGAAAGGTTTGGACCCTAAACAAATGATCTATAAATACGAGTGGTACGACTATACCGCCGCCGCCCTTCGCAAGAATCAGTTGAACCCGGCGGACCGGGTTCGTAATACGGATATTCAGGTAGATCCGAACGAGGTAGTCATGATCTCCAAGGACACCGCTTACATCGATGATGAAGGACGTGTAATCAACGAGACGATCACCCGCCCGTTAAGCAGCGAATGGGATTTCTTGAATACCCGTATCGTCAATATCTACCCGGACGAGAATTGCTGGGTGAACGATTTCAAGAATGCGTACAACGAGCCATATACCCGTATGTATTTCTCTCATCCGGGTTACGATGATTATCCTGTAGTCGGTGTTTCTTGGGAACAAGCGACTGCCTTCTGCGTATGGCGTACGAATTTATACAAAGAATCCTTGAGCTTGCCACCGGGACAATTGGTAGAGCCATTCCGTCTTCCGTCCGAAGGAGAATGGGAATATGCCGCCCGTACAGGTAAGAACGAGAATAAGTTCCCTTGGTCTACCGACGAGCATCAAGACAGCAAAGGTTGTTTCTTGGGTAACTTCAAGCCGGGTAAAGGTAATTATACGGAGGATGGCCATTTGATTACGTCTCGTGTAGGCTCTTTCGCCCCGAATGAGTTCGGGTTATACGATATGGCAGGAAACGTGGCGGAATGGACCTCAACGTCTTACTCCGAGTCTGGCCCGAGCCAAATGAGCGACATGAACCCGGATCTGCGTTACAACGCCGCCAAGAACGATCCCTACGCCATGAAAAAGAAAGTAGTGCGAGGAGGTTCTTGGAAAGATGTCTCACAATTTATCCGTTCGGACATGCGTACTTTCGAGTTCCAGAACGAGAGCCGTTCTTACATCGGTTTCCGTTGCGCACGTACCCAAATAGGATTCTCTCGCTCCAAGGGAAAGAAATAAGCGGGAATTATAAATTTAAAGTTTTGAATCATTTAAGACAATAATACGACGATGGGAAAATATAGAAGATATAAAAACAGACTGGAGATGTTCCTCTCCAGCGAAAGAGGAAAACGAGTATTGAACTTCCTGTATAGTTGGGGTGCGTCCATCGTAATCCTCGGTGCGTTATTTAAGTTATTACATATACCATACGCTAACCAAATCTTGTTCGTGGCGATGATCACCGAGTCTATCGTATTCTTTATCTCGGCGTTCGAGCATCCGAACAAGGAATATCATTGGGAAGATGTTTTCCCCGTATTGAAATCAAAGAACCCGATGGATCGTCCGGATTTCACCGGTACGCCGATCTCAACCATGATCAATTCTACGGATAATGTAGAAGACGATGAGATAGCCGGGGGAATAAATATCGGTTCGGCAGCGTCTAAGGCGAACGCGCAAAGAGGTGGTTCCTTGAATATCGCAGGTAATCTGGACGTGACGGAAGAAGATACCAAGAACTTATCCGAGAGCATCAAGAAATTAAGCGGAGCGGCCGAGCAAATTTCCAAGATGGCGGAATTGACGGAAGCTACCCAAAAATATCTGGAGCAATTATCTGGCATGTCTGAGAACATGGAGCGTTTCAGCCAAGTGACTAATTCGCTTACGAACGTATCCGATACACTGTTGAACTCTTATAAGAGTATCACGGATAATTCCGATGGCATCAACCAAAACTCCCGTGGTTACGTACACCAGATGGAACAATTGAACCGTAACGTATCCGGATTGAATACCATCTATGAGATCCAGTTGAAGAGTATCAGTTCGCAGATCGAATCTATCGAACACATCAATAGTGGATTGAATCGTATCCGTGAGATGTATGACGGATCGGTGGTAGATAGTTCCGTATTCCGTAACGAGACGGAAAAGATGACTCGTCAACTGGCCGAATTGAACCAAGTATACAGTCGTTTATTGCAAGCGATGACCGTGAATATGGGCTACCAACAACCGGCGCAGCCGCAACAACAACCTCAACAACCGATGTATCAGCAGCCACAACAGCCCGGTTACCAACAGCAATATCAGCAACCCTATGGTTACCAACAGCAACAACAGGCTCCGTATACAAACAACCCAATGAAGTAAAGAAATATGGCAGGAATATCAAATAATCCCAATTCTCCCCGTCAGCGGATGATCAACCTGATGTATCTGGTGTTCATCGCCATGATGGCACTGAACGTGTCGTCGGAGGTGCTGGATGGTTTTGAGTTGGTGGAAGGTAGCTTGCGAACCTCTATCGATAACTCCTCCCGCCGAAACAAGATCGTAGCGGACGAGATGGAAGCTTATTACCAAGAGAATCCCCAGAAAGTGGGTGAGTGGGCATTGAAGGCCCGTGAGGTGAAAAGAGCCTCAGATAGCCTCTATACGTATATACAAGATTTAAAGATCCGTATCGCTAAGGTAGCTGATGGCGAGAATGCCAACGTAAACAGCATCGAGCATAAGGATGATTTGGAAGCCGCCTCCCGTGTAATGCTCTCTCCTGTAAGCGGAGAAGGTAAAAAGCTGAGAGCGGAAATTGATAAGTATCGTATCTGGATGGGCGGCTTTATCGAAGATTCGGCGAAGACTGCCGTATTGGAGGCGAACCTAAGCACGACTCCCCCTCATAAAGCGGGGATCAATACCCGTACTTGGGAAGAGGCCTTGTTCGAGAATATGCCGGTAGCGGCGGCTGTTACCCTGTTAACAAAAATGCAAAGTGACGTTCGCTACGCCGAAGGTGAGGTCTTATCGAACTTATTGAATAGCGTAGACGTTGGCGATTACCGTGTGAACCAGATCACGGCGCAGGTAATCCCGGAAAGCCAGATCGTAATGCAAGGAACCAGTACAAGGCGAATATCGTATTATCGGCGGTAGACTCTACGAAACGTCCTACGATCTATGTAAACGGAAAAGAATTACCTTACGAGAATAAAGGAGTCTTCACGGTGAATACCGGAGCTGCCGGGACATTCCCGATCAAAGGTTATATCGAGATGCCGAATAGCGACGGCAGCATCATGCGCCGGGATTTCGAGAGCGAGTATTTCGTGACCGAGCCGACAGCTACCGTGGCCCCGACATTGATGAACGTATTATATGCCGGTATCGCCAACCCGATGCGTATCGCCGTCCCGGGTGTACCGAGCGGTAATGTGACAGCTACCATGACGAACGGCACATTAACCCGCAGCAAGGATGGTTGGGAAGCCCGCCCGTCTAAAGTAGGAACGGAAGCCGTGATCACGGTAAACGCTCGTATGGCGGATGGCCGGAACATAGAGATGGCAAAGACTACCTTCCGCGTGCGTGCCCTCCCCGATCCCCTACCTTATATCGAGTATAAGGATCAAAACGGTAACGTCCGTAAGTTCAAGGGAGGTATGATCGCCAAACGTAGCTTGGTAGAGGCTGACGGTATTCTGGCCGCTATCGACGATGATTTGCTAAATGTAAAATATACGGTATTACGTTTTGAGCTGACTTTCTTCGACTCCATGGGTAACGCTATCCCGGAAGTGGCCGAAGGAACCAACTTCTCGCAACGTCAGAAAAACTATATCCGCAATTTAAGTAAGGGTAAACGTTTTTATATCACCCGTGTAGTCGCGAAAGGTCCGGACGGTATCGAACGTACCATACCGACTATCGAAGTAATCGTAAATTAAGATTCGCAGTATGAAACATCTGTATTACATAGCCGCTTTGGCCGCCACTTTTTTAACAGCGATGCCTCTTCACGCGCAAGAAGAAGCAGAGAACGATGCTACGCAGCAACAACAAACGCGTCGCCGTTCGCCTCAAGCCAGCCGTGGGGAAAGAAACGATAAGAAAGATACCGGTTTACCCGAACTGACCGTACGGGCCCAAGATATGAACGAGCGTTTGACGCAAGAGATCGGGAACGCTCGCTGGATGCGTATTATCTACCGGCAGGTGGACTTGATGAAAGAACAGAACGCTCCGCTTTATTACCCGACCCGCCCGATGAACGGACAGATGAATCTTTTCTCCGTAATCTTCCAGCTTTTAGGTGAGAACAAGATCAAGGCCTATGAGTATCTGGACGGATACGAGGAGTTTGACGAAGCCCATTTGATCAACTTCAAGGATTTGCTGGATCGCTTCTACATCCTTTATGAGGAGATACCGGGGAGAGCGGGTGAGGAACCGACTTTCGTAATCAATGAAAGCGATATACCTGCAGCCGACGTACGGTCTTACTATGTAAAAGAAGCATGGTATTTCGACCAGAATAATTCCGCTTTTGATGTCAAGATATTGGCGATTTGCCCGATCCTTACCTCTACAGGTGATATGGGAGAGACAACCATGCCTATGTTCTGGCTTCCTTACGAGAATATACGTCCGTATATCAGCAATTCATACATCATGACGTCTAATATGAATAACGCCATGACTTTTACGATGGATGACTATTTCCGTCGCCAGATGTTCGAGGGGGATATCATCAAGACCCAAAACTTGATGAATCTGCCATTGCAGGCGTATTGCCCGACACCGGATTCCTTAAAGAACGAGCAAGCTCGTATCGAAGGTCAATTAACCAGCTTTGAGAAATCACTCTGGTATCAACCGGATACGACTCAAGTAGCGGTAGACAGCAAAGCCGCGAAGAAAGCCAGAAAGAGCGCCGCAAGAGGAAAAGGTACTACAACCAAAGAACCTGCCTCCGAAAAAAAAGCTCCCACTGTCAAGGCTCCGAAAGCAGAAAAATCCGCTCCGGTACGCAGTGTTCGACGCAGAAGATAAAAACGGACTCACGATACGGGTCTGAGCGATAACCGGTGATACGCAACATATGAATAAAGAAATCAAGATTAGACAAGAGCAAGAGAACGACTTTCAAGCAGTAAGGGAAGTCGTGGAACTTGCTTTCCGTGACGTGGAGGACAGTGATCAAAGCGAACCGTACCTTGTAGAACGTTTACGAAAAACGGACGCTTATATTCCTGAGCTCTCCTTAGTCGCTGAATTAAACGGCGAAATCATAGGGCATCTCATGATGAGTAAGGTGGAAATCGTATCAGAAGACCAAAGCGTGATCTCTCTTGGGCTAGCACCGGTTTCGGTGGTACCGAAGTACCAAAGGATTGGCGTTGGTAGCGCTTTGATCCGTGAAGCGCATAAGCGAGCGGGAGAGCTAGGCTATAAATCGGCCGTCTTATTAGGACATAAGGATTATTATCCGAGATTCGGATATAAAAGGGCGATTGATTTCGGCATTGAGTTCCCATTCGATGTCCCCAGCGAATATTGCATGGTTGTCGAGTTGGCACCGGAAGGACTCAAGAACGTGCATGGAATGATTAAATATGCCAAACCTTTTATGGAGTGAGAACTGTCTGTAATGAAATGGGACGGGACATACCCCATCTCATTTCACCAGATAATCAGATCCTTATTTAGAACCTACCCATGTCCACTTATGCCAAAGACCTTCCAACGGTCCGTGTTTATGTCTTTCAGCCCACCATTTACAGAAGCGTACTTGCAAAAAGAAAAAGGCGATACCGATGAACATGCTGACCGTATAACCGCAGTAAGGAGCCAGATTCAAGCCGATCGGGAAATAGATCAACGCACCAGCAAAAGATTGTGTCACATAATTCGTCAAGCTCATCTTTCCATAAGAGCGCAAGATAGAGGTAAAACGCTTAAAGGCCTCGCGCTGATACAGTAACACAAAGGAAGCCACCAATACGAACGTAAAAGCGAATTTCTGCCACATATCAAACACAACACCTGCCGTCTGGCGCACGATAGCGCTGTCCGCCGTATCCATCAACAATACTTTCAGTTGGTATAAAGGACCGAAAGCGATCGCAGTAATGATCAAGGTCTTTATCCAAAAACGGGAATTCTCCTCCGAGGGGATAAATAACTTCTTGCGCCCGATCAACATTCCCAGCATAAATAACCCGCAGGTCTGTACATACCGGCCGGCACCAACAGCCCAGAGCAAACTAGCCTTTTGTCCTAACGTCACGTTCTGCCAGATGAAATTCCATAAATCCCCCCGCTTGGTATGCTCCGCCATCTCTGAGTACATCTCCCCTACTCCTAAATTGGGTAATTGGTAATCCGGATTAAACAGGCTAGCGATATAATGATACCACTCCACCGGCTGCAATAAAAAGATAATAGCCGTTATCAAGACAGCCTTATCGCTCCATTTACGCACGATAAACAAAACAACGCCCACGATCGCATACAGCAGCAAAACATCGCCTGCCGGATAAAAAGCGGCGTTCAACGTAGCGAAGATCGTCAACAGCAGTAATCTCCAAAGGAAGCGGTAACCGAAGTCTTTTCCCTTCGCCTGCTGGTTCGAATACTGTATATAAAAGGTAAAACCAAATAACAAGGCAAAGATAGAATACGATTTCCCGGCAAACAAAGCGAATACCACCGTAAACACGCCTTCATTCAATACGTTCAACCATCCCGGCAGCGTAGCCGGGTCCGGATAGACCGGATAGATAAAATGTTCCACATTATGCACTAATAAGATTGCCAAGACAGCGAAACCACGTAGCGCATCCACCACCTCTACACGAGGTGACTTAGAGATTGTTGTTTGTTGCATACTATTTATTTGCTATTTGTTGTTTCTGTTAACCATGCTACCTTTTGATTGGACTCATGCGGTTGGCCGATAATATCCGCATAAAGTTCCGGACGACGGGCATTTCGGTAACGATATCCTCCAGCCTGTCTCAATTTCTCAGGGATAGCCGTAGCGATCACGAAATCATCACCCAGTTTACGGCATTCCGCCACGATATCGCCGAAAGGATCCAGAATCATCGAGCAACCGTTCTTGATCTCATTATAATCACGCCCGATCGGATTGGAGAATACCACATATACCGCATTGTCGTACGCCCTAGCGGGAAGCCATTTCATAAGCCAAGCACGTCCCTTCAGGCCATCGAACTCCTGTCGCAAGGAAGTCGGGTCGTTTGCCCGGTTCTCCCATAACACAGGATTTATCAAACCAGCCCCGGGGCGAGGGGAAGGGGTACTACACATCGTCACGTGAGGCATGAAAATGATATCCGCCCCTAATAAGGCCGTGGCACGGACATTCTCTATGATATTATTATCGTAGCAAATCAATATGCCACATTTCCATCCCTTGATCTCAAAAACCACATATTGATCGCCCGGCAAGATATTCGGATTAATAAACGGATGTAGCTTGCGGTACTTTGCCTTCAAGCCATTGCCATCCACGCAAACTTGCGCTTTATAGATACGATCCCCATGCCGCTCAAAGAATCCGGCCAGTAGCGTGACGCCAAACTCTTTGGCGATGGCGATCAAGGCTTGCGTACTCTCCCCCGTGGGGATCGGTTCGGCAATAGCCAACAATTCCTCGCGAGACAAGTCCTTGGCAAACGTATATCCACAAACCGAGCATTCGTGAAAAGCCACTACATCCGCTCCCTCTACCGACGCTTTCCGGCACATCTCCCGGATGATAGAAAGATTATACACTTTATCGTTATCCCGTGTCTCGAACTGCACGGTAGCAATTTTTAATGGTTCCATGATATTTTGATTTAATTGGTTTATATATTTTTCGACTAGATTCGCAAAGATAACAATAATATACTACTTTTGCGGGATAACTTTTTCTACCGATCATGAATATCAGACGAACACGAAAGGAAGATTTGCCCCAGATAATGGCAATCTACGATTATGCACGCAGGTTCATGCAAGAGCATGGCAACGGGAATCAATGGATCAATGGATATCCTTCCGAGGAATTGATCTCCAACGAGATCAAGGCCAGCCATAGTTTCGTATGCGAAAATGAGCAGGGCGAGTTAGTGGGGACCTTTTGTTACATCGAGGGAATCGACCCTACTTACCTAAAGATCTATGAAGGCGAATGGCTGAACGATGAACCTTATGCCGTGATCCATCGCATGGCCTCCAACGGTAAGCAAAAGGGGATCTCGACCGAATGTCTAAAATGGGCATTCGCTCATTGCGATAATATCCGTATCGATACACACCGGGATAATATTGTCATGCAAAACTTATTGAAAAAGCATGGCTTCAAGCAATGCGGTATCATTTACATCGCGAATGGTACGGAACGCATCGCTTTCCACAAAATAGTAAACCCAACAAATAAAGAATCATGAAGCATCCTATTGACCTAGAGCATTGGAACCGGAAAGAACATTTCCTGTTTTTCGGTTCTATGGACGACCCTTTCTTTGGACTGACCACCCAGATAGACGTGACCTCCATCTATAAAGAGGCGAAAGCGGATCATGCCTCTTTTTTCCTCTACTCCTTACATAAGATTATGACAGCCGTTAATGAGGTGGAAGAGTTCCGGTACCGGATCATCGACAACATCCCTGTCTGCTTCGACCGAATCCACGTGGGAACAACGATTGGGCGAGAAGACGGAACATTCGGCTTCGGCTTCTTCGAATATACACCGGACAGGCAACTGTTCCTTCAAAACGCACAGAAAGAGATCGAACGTGTGCAAGCTCTCACAGGCCTTTGCAAAGATAGGGAATCTGACCGGCAAGACCTAGTCCGTTTCTCCCCGGTCCCATGGATCGCCTTCACGGAGATGAAACACGCTTCCTCTTTCCGTACAGGCGATTCCGCTACCCGCATCTCCACCGGAAAGCTGATCGAGCAGAACGGGCATCGGATGCTCCCTATCTCCGTAACGGCTCATCATGGCTTGATGGACGGCAGACATGTGTCTATCCTCTTAGATCGTATAGCGGATAAAGACGGATGAGACGGATGAGCAAGGCAATCCGTTTCCGATTCTAAGGATGAAACTAAAGATGTGTTCTTATGAGCTTTGCGAGGCATGTTTTCTTTATGAATCAGATCTATTTGATAAACATTAATTCTTTCCCAACACTTTTTAGCGAGAAGTGATTGTTTCCATCGAAACGTTTCATAAACAGATCATTAAAAAATTATCACGATGGAAAGAGAAAGAGAACAAGGTTCCGACCGACTTGACACGGAGGAACGCAAAGAGTTGAACGACTCTGATTTCGGATTACCCGAAGAACGAAAATATCCTATGCCGGACGCCACACACGTACGGGCGGCCGAATCCTATTTTCGATACGCTACCGATCAGCAAAAGCCGGAATTAGCTCATAATATCTTGAGAAAAGCCAAAGAGTTCGGGGTTGATGTCGAAAGTCCGACAATCTTAGAATGGGCAAATCGCTACTAATACCCATTCTGATCCGCTTATTCACCGATACACCGTATGTGTTGGGTGGCACATACGGTTATGGCAGGTTATTTGCGTACCTGTAAAAAGCGCTTTGTCAAATATCTGCGAACCGGCTCGTCATAAAGTTTCAAACTAATGTAAGCCAATACTATACTTCCGATAACTAATGCCAACGCTTCCGGCCACGCCTCGGCAAATGTAAGGTTCTCCTTCTTCACCCACCCAAAATACAAGTATATAAGAGGGTAATGTACCATATACAAAGGATAAGAGATATCTCCCAAGAATTTACAAATACGGGCGGAATGCTTATCGGTTGTCTTCCCGGAAGCCCCCAGATAAACAAGCATAGGGAATATCAGGATCGCGCATACGGAATCATAGATACCGTTCATCCATAAGGTCTCACCATTACCGACATAGGGCATGGAGAGTAAAACGACGATCGCCAGGCTACAGATCCAAAAAGTACCTTTGACATGAATGGGCTTAAAAACGCGCGACATCAACAATCCCATCGAGAAAGAAAATAACACTCGTAAAAAGCCACCGATCAAATTGTACTCTTCCATCGTCCACCCCACACCTAGGTGCCCCGCACCGGAAAAATTGAATATAGCGAACGAAGCCAATCCGATTCCCGCCAAGACAATAAGTGCCGTAAGCGCCTTCGTTGACATCCGACGAATAAACAAAGCATACATAATATTTCCGATATACTCGAAGAACAAAGACCAACTAGGGCCATTTAAAGGAAACATCTCACCATTTCCACGGATCTCAGGCCCGGAACCGGGTACAGCCGGTATCAAAAAAAGGTTGATAAGCAAAGCTAGCATCACCATGGATATAGAGACATGCGTACCATCCCACTTCTCACACCCTTGTATATAAAACGCGATAACTCCCAAAACGGCTCCAAGGACAACCATCGGATGCAAACGGATCAATCGACGTTTGATAAAATCCTTTGTTGTCATGGTTTTCCACCGGTCGTCATAAGCATAACCAATCACGAACCCAGACAGGATAAAGAAGAAATCAACGGCTAAATAACCGTGATTAAATTGTTGATCAATGGGACTCGTAGCAAAGGCTTCGAATACATGATAAAATATAACCATTAACGCTGCGACACCTCTCAATCCATCAAGAAGGTCATAATGAGGTTTTGTGTCCGCGAATGCGGCCGCTGAGATTTTTGAGTTTGACATTAATTGTTTGAGCTTATTTTTGATACTACTATTACTCCTAATTTCCGCAAAAATACAAAAAGGCCCCATCTTTCACGTTATTAGACAGTTCTTTTTTCATTAGTTACACATAAATAAGGTCGCAAAATACGAAGTCCCCAGCAAAGCTTACGCCTGCCGGAGACTTGTTTCTTTATCCGTACTCCATCCTCACGGAGGTACTTACGGACCTCTTAATTTATTACTTTAGTATTAATATTAA
>ERZ859817.88-NODE-88-length-71348-cov-2.728599_pt1 | contig 71348 bp, 57 predicted proteins | sample MGYA00509986_ERZ859817 | MGnify/ENA primary metagenome ERZ859817 (study PRJEB30046, sample SAMN00715155) | human gut metagenome | study: EMG produced TPA metagenomics assembly of the A metagenome-wide association study of gut microbiota in type 2...
GTAAAATATAGAGAAAGTCATAAGCTGCTGTGCATTAGTCTGAATCTGCCTGATGTCCTCAGGATACTTACTGATATATTCAAGCTGGCTTTCTACGTCCCTTAATACGGTCAGAAACAGAAGCTGTTCGCTATCAGACAGCGGCTTATATTTTTCAAAAACCACAGATGTATAATTCTCAACTGCTGCCTCAGACTCCACACCCTGCTTATCAGCCTTCCTGTAACTTAATATCCTCTCTATATCCGAATCCACCGCATTTATCGCAGCCTCAATATCATAATTGCCATAGTAATCAACACACCACTGCCGCTGCGCGGTTTCAAACCTTAATTCCTTAAGCCCTGCGCCCTTCGTCTGCTGATAGACATACAACGATACATTAATAATAAGCAATGCGATAAAACCAATGACAACTTTCCTGTTAATCAGTCTCCTAAACTCGTTCATATTCCGCCCCTCACTGTGTAAGCCCGCTCCAAAATCACTTAACAGGAACTATCTCCACACTGCTGCTAATATTGCTCTTATTAATATACGACAGCTTATTAGAGTAGCCTATGAACAGGTACTTGTCGTCGCCGTAGTACAGATTACTCATTTTTCTTCTGTCGAGTTCTATAGTATTGACAAGGGTTCCGTCCGGATTAAGTACAAATATTTTCTCATCAATAAAATTAGTAATCTGAGTTGCACTTCCTGCTCCACCGTTACACATATATATGTACTTTCCATCATAAGACAGGGCTGCCATTACTATTGAATCATCCGCCTTATACAACAGTTTGCCATCATTTTCATTAAGCTTTCTTGAATAAAGTCCCTTATCTATCACGAAATAGTACAGAATTCCATTGTCTGTATCAACATAATAATCAGATATATTCTTGTCAGATACCTGCTCTGCGCTGCCTGTGGCATAATCATAACAATAAAGCTTGTAATTAACATCTGCTGTTAATGTCTCTTTATTAATTGAGTTATGATTAATCAAGAAAAACAGTTTGTCACCAAAGCTTCTCGCCTCATTAATAGCGTTGTTCGCTCCCTCATATGAGAACACTTCAGTTGTCTTTCCATTTGCAAGTTCTGCCTTTACAATCACTACTTTATCAGTATCTTTACTCTCAACTGCACCTGTATGCCCAATCCTGTCATATGCATACACACAGTCGTCATGAAATACTAAAGATACAGTTCCGTTATCACTTGCAAACAAATCTGCAACATTTTCTCTGCTGTTTCCATCTTTAGCAATTCTCTCTAACTTAGCCATTCCATTTTCAACTTTCACAGTGTACAGGCTTCCCTTATAGTAATGAAGCGGTGAATTGTTATAGCTGCTGTCTAATACTGCATTACAATCTGATGAATTATGCTTACATTCAGCTTTGGCACACACTGGAATAGTCTTATGTGTACTGTCATCGAGATACATAAGCATTGTAGTCGAATCAGTATCACTCCATTCCAGATAATAATAACCTGACTCCGCTTTCGCCACACGATGTCCGTCAGTTCTCCAGCTGCTCATCTCGTCTGACTCTGTCGCATTGCCGACATTAATTGTTTTGTCTGATTTTCCTCTACTCATCCCCAGAACTACTGCCGCCACGATTCCGACAACTGCAACTGCTGCAATAATTCCTATAATAACCTTTTGCTTACCCTTCATATGATGCATCTCCTTTGTTCTGATTATATAATATTTTACAACCCTTTCCACTTCAACAAAAATGTCGTGAACGACACCAATTTGTCGTAAACTGCAATGATGATTATTATCATAGTACTTTCAATTATGTATTAAAAGATATATGGTACGAAATGACTTAAATGCGGCATGAAATGCATGTCATCATTGATAATCTCCTGTTAGTTATTAATAAACTTCTCCGCATGTTCCTTTTTCCAGCTTGTATACTTTGCTTCATCATTAATATTGTAACGACCCACATTTACAGTATTAACCCAGTTATAACGTGGTTTTTCACTAAAAGTATACTTTATAACATAATTTCCATACTGCCCCTTTTTACTAAACTCAGAATAATCTATATAATATACATCAGTTTCAGTAATCCTTTTAGTTGCAAGAAGCTCACATGACTTATAGTTATCTTTTTTTAGTTTATCCAAAAAATCATACAATTTGTCGCTATTAAATTTCTTGCCAAATTTCTCTTTAAATAAAGCCTGCGGTACTCCATATACTTCTACTGTACATACCGGACCGCCATAATCTTTAAAATCCTCATACAGTGCAAAAGAATATGCTGCAACATCAACATCAGCCATTGCATCATCACCTGATTTATATTCTTTATCTCCATCATTAATAAGATATGAAAATGCAAAACCAACACGTTCATCACCTACTCCTTTCGATGAATCAGAGTTGTATTTCAATGCAAAATCCGGCGTAGACCATGCATTAACTATCATACTGTCACACGCCGAATTTCCAATTTTGCTTGATGTACCATCTGGTCTTGCCTCCCCTTGTAATTCCTCATCTCTAGCAGAATTTCCTCTTATATACATATCATCAAGATAGTTCACACCTTTTTTCTTCTCTTCAACATATGGATAATATACATACAATCCAGAAGGACTCGGTTCATCATAGACCATAAAATCATTAACTATTGAATATCCATTCTCACTCTTTGTTGTTTCATATTCCTGAAGCACATAGTTTGGCTCAGTCAATGTCTCGTTACTTTCGTGTTGTCCGCAAGACAACAACTGAAGCGACACAGCTCCTAATAATACACATGCTATTTTTCTTTTCATATTCAATTTCCCCCATATAATCGTGAACTCATTTATTTCCCTGATATACATATATACGAATTCCGTTTGAAAAAAGTCGAGAAAATTTTCTACTTATTTCATAAGTCCCCTCCATAATAAAAAGCTATAACCAATGCAACCTGTTTTTCACAATCTATATTACATTAATTATAGTTTTTTATATTTTATCCTAGTTATATGTCACGAAATGACGAAAAAACGGCATGAAATGCATTATTTTTCTTTACTATCCCCAACAATCCGACCATCACTGATAGTAATAATCCTATCCGTCATCTTAGCAATACCCTCATCATGGGTTACTATGATAACAGTCTTTCCAGACTTGTTAATCTCCTTAAGAAGCTCTAACACTTCATGTCCTGTCTTCTGGTCAAGCGCTCCTGTCGGTTCATCGGCAAGTATGATATCTGCATTAGTAACCAAAGCCCTTGCTATCGCAACTCTCTGCTGCTGTCCGCCTGACATCTTTCCCGGCAGCTTGTTTCTTTCCGATAATATTCCAAGATGTTCCATCTGTTTTAATATAATACGCTTTCTTTCCTTACGTTTAACATTGGCTGCAAGAAGCGGAAGCTCTATATTCTCATATGCAGTATAGTAATCCATCAGTGCAAAATGCTGGAACACATACCCGATCTTTTCCTTACGCAGCTTATGTACCTGTGAACGGCTTGCTGCTGTAACCTCAGTATCATCAAGAAAATACTTTCCTGCTGTAGGTGTATCCATGCAGCCTATAATTTTAAGAAGTGTACTCTTTCCACTTCCTGACGCTCCCATAACCGAAACGAATTCTCCATCCTCTATCTTAAGGCTTACATCATCAAGTGCCTTAGTATCATCAACCTTTTCATTGTATATCTTTGTAATATTCTCTAATCTTATCATTTAATAATCCCCCATTAATCATCACTTCCAAGAACCTCTACAGAATCATAATGCAGTATCTTTATAACCGGATATGCCATTGAAAGAATAATCGTTACCGCAATAGCTGCTATTGTCGTCAACAATGTTGTAAGATTAACGGTTATTATACCAGCCCCCGAAGTCACCACATTTATAATAACTGCACTTACTGCAAATATAATAAGAGCCGTTACGCTTAAAGCCAGAATATTACATGCCATTGCACCGATTATTCTTGAATCACTCATTCCGTATATCTTCTTTACAGCAATCTCCCTGCTTCTCTGAATCAGCCAGAACTGTGACATCAGCAGGCAGTTAAATATGCAGAATACATATACCATCACATTTATCTTCATATTCTCGCCCTGAAGTGCCTTAACCACATCTGACTCACCCTTTGAGTTAAGCTTCTTGGCATTTATCTGTGATTTTGCGTCCACACTCCTTATATTACCGAATACCGCAGAATAGGAATTATCAAGACTTGTTATGTTGCTTGACAATTCAATCGTATAGCTGTCTTTTCTGCATATTTCTTTCAGGACATTAGTTCCAAGACAATCTATATTAAGAACCATTTTGTAATCATAATAATCTGATGTACTGCTTCCTATAACACCGCATATCTCATATTCTTCATTCTCTAAAGTCACATACTTCTTTCCGTCCATTTCGTATGCGTCTTTATACTTATATCTTCCAACGGCAATAAGCCTTTTGCCGCTGTCACCCGGCTCGCTTCCCGGGAGCCGTCCGCTTACCATCTTATATGGAAGCTCCTCATTACTCTTAAGAATAACCTCGCATTTCGTATTAGCACTTATCTGTGCATATGAAAGTGACAGCTTTCCGCCGAGTATCATATTGCCGTCTTCCACTCCGTTGCTTATATAATTAAACATATCCTGACTGTTTCCAACAGTAACATCTAACTGTATTCTGTTCTTATACATGGACTGCAGCCTGTCCGTTTCCTTTGCATATGCCTTATTATATATTGAAAGCACACCGAACACGGCATAGAACATAACGAGCTGGCTTATTATAAAAAATGCTGATATCAGCCTGTACCTGAATACACTCCGTAATAATGCTTTTATCCTTCCCATCAGCCTTCACTCCTTCCCGAAACCATATCCGCCAGTGAAGTCCTGCCAATCATTACCACAGGTATCACACATGATATCACAAGAAGTATCATTACTGATATTATCAGAATTACCGGCATATAATGCATATGTGCCACATATGCCCCCTCATACAGTCTTCCTGTTTCCTCTAATACCTTTTTCGGAAACAGTGTCTCAAATTCAGCCCTAAGCCGTACAATCCATGCCGCCACAGCCGCAAGAACCATGACAATTACATTCTGCATGGCTATAAGCCATATAATATCCGCCTTGCACATACCATTTGCAAGCATAATTCCATAATGTTTTCTTCTCATAAGACAATACACAATGTTAGACGCGGCAATTGATACCACTGCAAGAACCGTTATCATAATTGCTGCTATGAAAACAGTATCATCCACGATACTGGAATCTTCTTTTTCTTTATCAATCTCATCCTTATAGTTACTTATATTGACAGTTATACCCTCGTCATAACAGAATCTCTTAATCTTATCTGTCACTTCATCAAATGTGCCAGACTCACACTGAAAATAAATAGAGTGTGCATACCCGCTGCTGACACCTTCTAATTCTTTTTTCAGGCTTCCTGCTATCACAATCATGGAATCATCAAGCGTATAATTATCCCATTTACCATATGAACCTTTAAACAGTCTGTCTTCGTGTATCCAGCCCGCACCCTTTTTAAGGATACCGCCTATCTTAATCTTCCCAATATCATCGTCCACATAACAGCTAATCATATCACCGGCATGATACTGCTTTCTGTAATTATATCCTGCAAATACAATCCGCTCATCTTCTCCAATGTTCTCTAATATCTTCTTATCCTCATCACTGAGCATAAGATTTCCTATTGCAGCTATATCCTTATCTATCATATTTACCTGTATAGATTCATCTTCATCTTCAAAGAGAGTTTCACTAACAATATATCCACTCCGTACTACTTCCGGCAGGGTACTCATATATTCATGTACCTTATCTGATATGTCCTGTTTAATATTCCTGGTCACAAAATGAACATATCCCGCATCAGCCGTATTAACACCGAATTCTTTCTCTGTCTGCCTTATCGCATATCTGCTTCCAATATATCCGGTAAACACCCTGTCTATCATAAAAAATGATACAAAACACATGCCAAATAAAAGCATGGTCACAAACATTCTTCTTGAATATATCCTGAAAACCAGCCTTAGTTTGTTATACCATCTCATATCTTTCCCCCTGTATACTGAGCTGTCTGCCTAATTATTAATCATCTGCTCTGCATGTTCCTTCTTCCATTCTGAATATACCTTCTCATTGTTTATCTTATACCCGCCTGCCGCACATGCCTTCAGATATACCTTTTCCCCTGCATCTGAAAATTTATATTCCATTATATAATTAATGTAATCTCCCTTTTTATTAAGTTCCGCATAATCAACATAATATACACCTGTTTCTGTTATATCCTTTGAACAAAGTAAATCACAATCTTTATAATCGTTTTTCTTAAGCGTGTCCTTATATTTTAAAAACTCTTTTGAGCCAAATGTTTTTCCAAATTTTTTCTTAAATAAAGTCTTTGGGACTCCATATACCGATATATTCATCTTAGGGATATCATCATAAAAATCTTCATACATTGCCACTGATATTGCTCCAATGTCAAGACTCACCATCGTATCTGATGTAGATTTTACATCGCCAGTTTTTTCTACTCTATATGTAAACGCATACCCTGCACTATCCGACAGATACCAGTTGGGAATTGTATCATTCGAATTATAGTAAGGTAATGCAAAATCAGGTACAATACTGGCTTCTACATATGGTGCTCCATAATCACTGCTTGTCTGCTTATTATATAATGCGCCATCTGGTATATTACCCGCTTCAAGGTCAATCCGCCTTTCTGTCGACGATTTTATATGAAGTTCCTCCAGATAAGAAACACCTTGTTGCTTATTTTCTATATATGGGATATACAGAATAGTATCCTTATCACCATTGTTACTCTTAATTCTGTAGAATCCATTAATTATCGTATAACCTTCATCTGTTGTTGTAGTTTCATACTCCTGAATAATATAATCAGGGTCAATAAGCGTCTCGTCTGCTGCATTATCTTTCTTACCACAAGATGGTAGTGAGAAAATCATCATTCCTGATAATGACATCCATGCTATTTTCTTACCTATTCTGTTCATAGACTTCCCCTCAAAAGCACAGATGCACATATTAAAAATGTGCATCTGTATCTTTATACCATTAACTAATTAGAACTCATCCTACAATAATCTCCAACCTGCTCCCTTGAGTTCTGAACCCAATGCTCTGTATCAAAACAATCTATATCCATCTCATAAGATGTTGTCCGCTCAGCTACGCTACCTTTTCCTATTGCATCTCTATATGTATCCCATTCAGAGCTGTCATTATAAGTGATTATAAGATGTAAATGTGAATATATAAATTCATTAGTATTAGCTATTGTTTTCGCTACACATCTTTTCTCACCATTAGCTCTGTAAACAGTAAGCTCTGTATCCATATAATCATGATACTCAATTGCTGCCATTACTGGTATACTAGCCATAACAACAAACATTGCTGTCAAAACTAATACTCTTCTTACTTTAGTTGAAAGTTTACGCATAATTTTTCCTCCATTAATCTTAACATATTGATACATTTAATATCAACGACTTTTGTTACCCACATCAGATGTTATACATTAATAAAGTTTAAGTTGTGGTTTTCATTTACCGTATAATCATCTGATACTCGTTCTCTTTGTTACAATACATGGCAATTGCATAAATGATGCTAATATAATTCCAAAGCATATACATCTTGCTGCTGTAAAACAGCCTAATATGCTGGTACATATTATAACTATTGAATATACTGCCAACTGCATAACCGCTATTTTCTTATAGTGCCTTATCTCTTTTTCATTCAAGACCTTATTGTCTGATTGTATTGGAGATACCAGACATAATTCTATAATTGCTATACATGTCGCTATATACATATATAATGGTTTTATATCACATATTGATAGCTTTATCATAGCAGTCAATAATATAGTTGATATTATCATGCATATTGATAATTTCTTAGCATGATAACCACCACTATATTTTTTCAAAAGCATAAATGGAATAATTAACAATACTCCATTAATAATACTTCCTGCCAGCCACCCAATCACAATCGCCATAATAACTGGCAATATTAATAATTCCGCACTATATACAGCATATTCATAAAGCTCACGATTTTCCTCTGATATAGCACTATTCTTTATCAGCCAGTTGATTATTGAATTTCTTATCATTCTCATTACTTTAGTTTCTTGTATCTGTCTAATGATGCTGGTGCCTTGGGTTCATATACTAATAAACAAGATGTTGAATTAGCTTCAAGCTTCAACACTTTATCAAGTACCTTAACCACTTTCTTAGCTGATTCTCTCTTTCTCACAGACATCCCCCTCCTTTCTCAATCGTACACAACCAAAACTCTATATTTCTCTTATACCATATATATTATTTAAATCAATAGTTATGGAACCAAATGACATTTTTATGGAACGAAAAGCATCTTTAACTGTATTACACTAATATTATCGTTGCTATTTTATTTCTGTATTGTATAATATATTTATATTTTTAAATGTTACGGAGAGCTTATGGATATTTTTATATGTGACGACAATACTCTTATATGTAATGAAATTAATTCTCTTGTATCTGAATTTTTCAGAACCAATAATATGACAATGCCTGTTTTTCATACATTTACCGATGGAAAATCTCTTTTATCATCTAATGTAAGACCAGATATTGTCTTTCTTGATATTCAGATGCCGGAATTGTCTGGTATAGATGTGGGGAACATATTACACAACAAATATCCTGATGCTATTATTATAGTAATAACCTCTTTCATGGATTATCTGGATGATGCCATGCGTTTTAATGTTTTCAGATATATATCGAAACCAATTGATAAAGACCGTCTCTTTCGCAATATGCAGGATGCCGTCACCGCATACAATAACCGGAGCTCAACACTATATGTAAAATGCGGTTCTGACTATAAGCTTATCAATCAGCATGATATTATAATGGTTGAAGCCTCTTTGAAGCAAACTATTATATATACAACTAATGGTAATTTTAGAACTTATCAGTCATTTTCAGAAATAAAAGAAAAGCTGGCGCACAATTATTTTTATCAGTGCCATAGAAGTTTTGTTATTAACTTGAATTATGTGGTTTCTCACAATTCGCACAATATATATCTTAATAGTAACTTGTCTGCGGATGTTGCTGCAAGAAAGTATTCAGATTTTAAAGAACACTATGCTGCATATGTTAACTCACATGTCTAGATAAAGGAGATTTATGGATAATTCACTTACATATTATACGGTTGCTTCTGTGATTGAAGCATTTATTTTATGGCTTTATTGTAATAAACTCTTCAAGCAGAGATTGAACACACCACTCTCAATATTAATAGCAATCATTATGCATTTGTTATCAGCACCTGTATATATGTTACATTTTCCTATTTTGAATATTATTTCTTTTATTCTTATTACATATATAGTTACCATTATAATATCTGATATTTCCTTTTTTTCTGCTATTTTTCACAGCCTTATGCTGACAGTTGTAATGGGGTTATCCGAATTATTAGTTGTAGGCTTTGTTCCTAATCTTTATATATTATTTTTCCGTGAGTCAGGCACTATTAATAATACTGCACTTTATGTTTTCATAAGTAAAACAATTTATCTATTCATATCACAGGCTGTATCCACAATCCTGAAAAAAAGGAAAGGTTCATATCCTTACTCTGATAGAAGCACCCTTTTTCTTTCTATCATTCCTGCAACATCTATAATTATTATGTTATGTCTGTGCTTTATATGTATAAGCATACCGCTTACTTCAAAGGTTAATGCATATAGTTCTGTGTCCATACTGCTTTTACTGGCAATTAACATGTTCACATTTTATATGCAGCAGATTATTGTCAGGAAAAACAATGAAAATGCCCGCCTTTTACTTGAATTACAACGCGAATCGGATAATGTACAGTATTACAATTCTCTCAAAGACAATTATAATAAACAGCGGATATTGATTCATGATATCAAAGAACACCTTAATACAATTTCAGCCCTTAATGATGGAAGTCATACGAAAGAAATATCTGATTATATATCTGAGCTTTCTGATAGTGATGCACTTAAAAGATCAAGAACATATTGCCGGAATCCTATATTTAATGCAATTCTGTCACGTTATGCAGAGATTTGCGAAAGTGAGAGAATCAGTTTTGCTGCCGACATAAGATACAGAACCTTAGAATATTTTTCTGCTAATGATTATGCTTCATTGTTCGGTAATCTGCTCGACAATGCTGTTGCCGCTGCAAGTGGTACTCCGCATGCATTTATTGACTGTAATGTCTCACTTATACAGAATGGCAATGCGGATCTTATTACCGTTACCAACTCATGCAGTAATAATCCGATTGCTTCCGATGGGACTTTACATACAACCAAAGCGGACACTATTAATCATGGTCTTGGAACTCTAAGCATTAAAAGAATTGTTGACAGTTACGATGGAATTATGAAATATTCGTACGATGAGAAAGACCATTATTTTAAATACACTATATTAATACAGCACCCTGGCATCATGCAATAGTTTTGGCATATTCTGCAATATATGGCATATTCGGTAATATACGTCACATTAGTATCGGATAGTTTTGGCACATTCGGTAATATATGGCACATTCTGCACTTGACTTTTATAAAAAAACAGGGATTCCAGTTACATTTAATAACCGAAATCCCTGATTTTCCTATATTAATTTTTTATTGTTCTTTCATCTTAGAAAAGACTCTTAACAGTGTTAACTACATTCTCTACAGTGAATCCGAAATGCTCGAATAACTGGTTAGCCGGACCTGAAGCTCCGAAGCCCTTCATGCAGATTACCTTTCCGTCAAGACCTACATATCTGTACCAGCCGAAGTCTGAAAGTGCTTCAACTGCAACTCTCTTTCTTACACTCTTAGGAAGGACTGATTCCTTGTATTCCTCTGACTGCTTCTCGAATACATCCATAGATGGCATACTAACTACTCTTACATCTATTCCTGCATTCTTAAGCTCTGCCTTTGCAGATACAGCCAGGTTAACTTCAGAACCACTTGCAATAATAATTCCATCTGGAGTCTTTTTATCAGAATCCTCAAGAATATATGCACCCTTAAGTGCTTCCTTAGATGAACCTGCCATCTGTGGAAGATTCTGTCTTGTAAGAACTAATGCTGTTGGCTCATCCTTAGATTCAATAGCATATTCCCATGCAAGTGCTGTCTCTGTTCTGTCACATGGTCTGAATACTGTGAAGTTAGGCATTGAGCGGAATGCTGCAAGCTGCTCAATTGGCTCATGTGTAGGTCCGTCCTCACCAACTCCGATACTGTCATGTGTGAATACATATATAAGTGGCAGCTTCATAAGTGATGTAAGTCTTGCCATTGGCTTTGTGTAATCACTGAATACGAAGAATGTTGCAACGAATGGTCTTAATCCACCATGAAGTGCAAGTCCGTTACCAATTGCTGCCATAGCCTGTTCTCTTACACCAAAGTGAAGGTTAGTTCCTGCATAATTCTCCTTAGAGAAATCTCCTGCATCCTTCATATTAGTCTTATTAGATGGTGCTAAATCTGCTGAACCACCGATAAGGTTAGGCATTACATTCTTAATCATGTTAAGAATTGTTCCGCTTGAACTTCTTGTTGCTTCTGCCTTCTCTGGCTTTGCAAGGTATTCCTCAGAATTGAATAAATCGGACATATCACATCCATTGTAGTACTTATCCCAGAGTTCCTTCATCTCAGGGAACTTCTCACAATATTCAGCAAAAAGCTTATTCCATTCTTCTTCCGGTTCAGCCATTCTTGCAGCTATCTCTTTATAATGATCATATACTTCCTGTGGTACTTCAAAATCGCCCTTGCATGGCCAGTTAAGATTTTCCTTAAGTGCTGCAACATTATCAATACCAAGAGGCTCACCGTGTGCGCTTGCCTTACCCTGCTTTGCAGGACAGCCATATCCAATCAGTGTGTTAACCTTGATAAGTGAAGGTCTTTCCTTATCAGCCTTAGCCTCCTCAATAGCCTTGCCGATAGCTTCAATATCATTGCCATCAGCAACCTCGATTGTCTGGAAGCCAAATGCTTCGAATCTCTTCATTACATTTTCAGTAAATGCAATATCTGTGCTTCCCTCAATTGATATATTGTTAGAATCGTAGAATACAATAAGCTTTGAAAGACCTAATGTTCCTGCAAGTGAGAAACACTCTGATGAAATACCTTCCATCATACAGCCGTCTCCACCAAGTACATATGTGTAATGGTCAACTACATTGTATCCTTCCTTATTAAATACAGATGCAAGATGTGCTTCTGCCATAGCCATACCTACTGCCATAGCCATACCCTGTCCAAGAGGTCCTGTTGTTGCTTCAACACCAACTGTATGACCATACTCTGGATGTCCAGGTGTCTTAGAACCCATCTGTCTGAAATTCTTCACATCATCTAATGAAAGATTACCAATTCCAAGTAAATGGAACAATGAATAAAGAAGCATTGAACCATGTCCGCCAGAAAGAACGAATCTGTCTCTGTTCTCCCACTTAGGATCAGCCGGATTGTAATTCATATGGTTAGTCCACAATTCATAAGCTGTTGGTGCAGTTCCAAGCGGAAGTCCAGGATGTCCTGAATTAGCCTTCTGGATTGCATCTGCTGACAATACCCTGATTGCATTAATTGACATTTCATCGATGTTAGTCATAGTTTCCTCCCTGTGTAAGCACATCTGTGCATAATATTATAAGTTATCTGTCTTTAAAATCTGCCTCTGTCAAGAATATAACATCACCATTCTCGCTTCTCTTCTTCTTAAGTCCACCAAAGAATCTTCTTGATGCTCTTCTTTCAGAGTTGACAATTGCCTGATTGATTATTTCCTTGATATCATCAAGTTTAATATTATCATTCACATTATGAAGTTTGTCAATCTTAAGATACAGTTCCAGTAATGCATCATCATCAACCTCATACTGTCTCTTTCTTGCGAATCTCTTCGCCATCTCAACAAGCTCATTAACTGTGTACTGCTTAAGAACAATTCTGTGATTGAATGTCTTGGTAAGCTCAGGATTAAAGTTGATAAGAACATTCATGTCTGTATCTGAATCTTCAAATATGACAATCATTCTTCCTGTATCCTGTTCAAGACAGTTAAGCAGTTCATTAATTCTCTTAGGCTGGATTGTTCCTGCGCCTTCAACGATAAGAGCTGTTCCCTTAAGTCTTCCCATTGCCTTGGCAATACCTCTCTGGTTAATACTCTCTCCTGATGTCTTAGCAATCTTCTTTGGCTGGTCTGGATATAAAGTATTAATAGCTCTTATTATAGTTCTTGCAAGGTCTGTCTTATCAGAACTTGAATTACCAGAAATAAGAATATTTCCTGATGCTGATGAATTCATCTGCATTTCATCGTCAATTGTATCGAAAAGATCAGCTAACTGTTCCTCAAGTCCTGGCATATCTCTGTACTTTCTGAATATCTTTGCCAGCTCCCCTGTAAGCTTCTTCTCTATCTGCTCAGTTTCTTCAATCTCTTCTTCCATAGTCAATGGCTGTTCTTCTTCCTGTCTGGTGAATGGAATTACTGTTTCTTCCGGCTCAACACCTGCAGCTACCTCATCTAGTACAACAGCCTCCTCACCTTCTTCTTTATTGTCTTTATTATCAATATCTTCATTCATAATTGAATTGATATCTGAAATCATTGATTCTGACACAGTTGGTATCTGTGCTGTAACTAAAGGAATATCTTCATTCTCTATAGCAGTTGCTGCCTGCTCTAGTCTCGCTGCAGCCTTACCTGTTCTTATTGCAAGATCCATTCTCGCAGAATCAACTGCCATCTGTGCAAGAGCTGCTCTCTTTGCTCCTTCCTTATCAATCTCCTTACCATCAGCCAGTGCTTCTGCTTTCTTCTGCTCTACCAGCTTTTCATAAGCTGCACTTTTCTCGTCTTTCTCATCAAGATAACGCTCAAGCTCTGACTTGGAGAATTCCTTAGTATCCTGCTTGCCATACTTTTCTTCTCTTACAGACTGCATCCACTCTGTTATATCCATCTGGCCTTCAATCTGGTCATCATCTTCCTGAGCTTCTGCATCATCATTAACAACCTGTTCAGCTACAGGAGCCGGAGTCTTAACCTCCTCTGCAGGCTGTTCTTCCTTATTCTTAGAAGCTGGTACAAATGTCTTAACATCAGCATCTTCTTCCTCATCACCGAACAAGTCACTCATCTTGGCAGCAAGCTCTTCCTGAAGATTTCTTGTATCATATAAATTGTTATATTCAGGTACAGGAACATTAATATCTATATTCTCTGCTTCCTTATTGATTCTTTCCTCAGCTTCTTTTCTCTGTTCAGCTTCGTCTTCTTTATTGATCTGCTCATAGTTATCAGCTAACTTCTGCTTTGCATTCTCAATAAGCTCCTTAAGTGAGACATTTGCCTTATTAATCTCGCTTGAGAAATTCTTCTCTCCATCTTTGCTAAGTGTCTCAGAAACCTCTGGCTTCTCCACCTGAGGAGTCTCTATCTTAGACATAACAACAGAGCTGTCCTTAGTATTATCTGCATCTTCATCCTTATTCAGAGCTTTCATTAAAAATGCTTTGATATCATCATTCTGGTCGTTCTGTACAAGGTCTATTGAAAGAGGTCCTTCCTCCTGTTCCTTAGCAAACTCAGGAACATTCAGACTTACCTCTGGCACTGGCTGTTTACCAGTTGATTTCTGTTCTTTCTCATCTTCTTCACGGAAAACATCTTCAACTTCATCTCTCTTAAGATTAGCAAGTTCCTTCTGCTTTGCAAAAAGCTCTTCCTTAGTTGCCTCTATATCTTCCTTTCTTTTTCTTACATCTTCTAAGATACCTTTCTGTGTCTTAGTAAGAACAACACCAAGCTTTTCCTTTAACTGTACTGCTTTCTCAACGTATATACCATCCTGAAACCACAGAACGATATTATCACATGTCTTAATACATTCTTCTTTTCTTCCAGTCTTATAATACAGCTTTGCAAGCTCATACATATACTTCTCATCAATCTCATGCTCCCTGTAATCCTCTAAGATTCCTACAAGTTCATTATCTGATGCATTCTGTGCCTTTCTAAGATCATAATACAGGATGAATCTGCTCACATCATGCTGTGAAGATTTGCTGTATTCTTCATAAAGCTCGTTAGCATTATCAAAATCTCCAACTTTAATAAAGAATTCAGTAAGCTTATAAACCAGCTTTCTTCCGCCAAGGTTTCTGTTATAAGCAAGAATTGCCATGTCTCTTGCTTCTTCATAGTCCCCGACTGCTTCCTGCACATTAATGGCTGTGGCAAGTGCCTGCCAGTCTTTAACCTTAGTCCAGTTAATATCCTTAGCTATGGCTGCCGCTTCTGTGTATTCCTTTTTCGCTGCCAGCTTCTTAATCTGGTCTATCTTAATTCCTAATTCGTATTTATTCATGATTATATATTCCTCATTCCAATGCTTACTTGATGAATGTTGTGAATAATTTATTTATCGCATTTTACAACTCATTAAAGTTTAGCACAGCCTAAGTTCATTGTAAACCAAGTTCACAGAATTGTTACAAATATGTTACAAAAAATCAAATGTAGCCTGTTCGTAATCCATTCTCGTGTATTCCAATTCTGATTCCTTCGTGCTGCTGTAATAATCAACAACCACAGTCTGCTGCCTTGAATCTACCAGCTTCTGACCTAGTATGTAATTAACATCGAATCTTCCTGTAATAGCAGGAGTTGCACCTCTTGCCGGAACAATAAGCTGAACATGATTAGTTGCAAGCAGCTTGAATATTGGCTCCCATATGTATATATCCTTTGCCGCACCGAATGGGTTATCTATGAATATTGTCTTACCCTCAACACCTTCATTACCTGAAGAATTCATATTAGATATGTAGTTGATAATCGCAATAAGGAACTGGATATATATACCCTGTGACTGTCCTGTTGAGCCAACCGCTTCCTCATATCTTAAATAACGGCTCTGGTCCTTGATTCTCTCTCTCTTATACAGATTAATTCTGATTGAATTCATATCTGTGACAATAACTGAGAAAAGTCTCTTCCATGACAGTCTGTTTCTTATATACTTGAGTCTTTCCGCAGGCTCTTTAAAACTTTCCGCCATAAAAACAGTTTCATCAATATATTCAGACATCTTTTCCTTATATAATTCTTCCTTTATATAAGGAATCTGCAAACTGATTATTGCAATCTGTTCTCCGTCAAGATTGATATTAGACAACTGTGGCAGACGGTCAAGCTCAGTCTTAATATTACTGCATGTCTGGATACAACGATTTTCAAAGTTATCCTTAATCATCTGCATATCCTCTATACCCTTGGCAATGCGGTCTTTTTCTAACTGTATAAATGTGTTCGTCTCATTTAACGATTCAATCATACTTCTGGTCTTAGCCACATTTTCAGGAACATTAAGTGATATCCTTACTTCATCAGCAAGCTCAACTGCATTAAATCCGTTAAGCAGGTCAATAAGCTTAGATTTATTCTTATTAAATTCATCAACCTTCTTATACTCTAATCTGGTAATTGAAGCATATTCTTTATGAACAGCCTCATATTCTGTAAGATTAGCCGAAATTCCTTGTGCATCCTCAGGACGGAATTCTTCTGGAACATGCATGCCCGCATCAGACACGATTCTTTCAAGGTCTTTTCTGCATACAAGAATGTCTTTTAATGAATCAGACATCTGTCTGCGTGTCTTTTCCTGAACCTTGGTGTTATCCTCTAACTTCTTAATAAGTACCTTGTGCTGTGTAATGAATTCATCCGGGTCATCGCATGGGAATTCATTAAAGCTTCCATAATTATTCTCAATCTGGTTAATACCATGTGCGATACTTCCCTCAAGTCTGTTAAGAAGTGCTTCCTGTGACTCAAGCTCTTCCCTTACAGAATCACTGCTCTTCACAAGATTATTAAGAGCATCCTTGGCATTCCTTAACTGCTGTGATCCTGCTGCCATAATCCCACCGGCTTCATACTTTGCCTTAATATCGTCAAATGTATAACCTCTGTACTCTATTGCATCACGACATTTGTTCATAGATGCAGACAGATGGTTCATCAGCGCCTGCTTATCTGCAAAGTCACTGTTCTTCTGTGAAAGTGCTGTCTTTAATCCGGTGAATCTGCTCTCTATTTCATCCTTATCAAGACGGTATGTATCGTCATCGATTTCTATTGAAACATTTTCATCATAATAAGGTGCGTACTGCTCCTCCCATGACTTAATGATTTCATCATATGCCTTTCTTGTACTGTCCTCGAAATCTCTCGCGGTATCATACTCAGAATTAGCAGAAGCTGCTGCCTCCTCGCACTCATATATGCGGTTTCTTGCACTGTCCACATCAGCCTTCAGTCCCTTTAAGCGCTCATACTTTTTATCTATAGAAGTATTCATCTCCATAATACGCGAGAGCAGGCTGCATGCTGTTTCCTTCTCTTCTATATCATCTCTTGTCTGTGCGAGGTTCCTTGAAAGCTGCTCTTTAACCTCATTTAACACACTTCTCTTCTTCTCAGCCTCAATAATTGCAGCCTCGCTGTCAGCAATCTTTAATCTGATTGCTTCTGCCTCGGACACATCCACCTTTCCAGACACAGCATTATATACAAGTGCAAATGTATAATCATTCCACACAAGCTCCATTCTGTCGGCCAGCTTTCCTGCCTGCGCCTTATGCGACTCAAGCTCCTCCTGTGCAAGCTTAATCTGTGTCTCAAGCTTTGCCTCATCACGCAGGAACGACATATCCTTTAATGCGAATACAATCAGGTCTTTGTTAATCTCTAACTTAGTATCAATAAGCACCTGCTCGCTTATAACAGGATAAGCAGCCGCACCCTTGCCAAAATCCTTAAGCATCTCATCTGCTTTGATTCTCTCGAAATCGTTCTTTATTATAAATGCGTACTCAATGAAAGGTGTTCTCTTTAATACATCTCTTTTCTGTCCTGCATTCAGGGCTGCAAACCACTCATGTCCCTCAACAACATCTGAACCGTACTGGCTCTCAAGGTATTCCTTAAGCCTGTCTCTTTCAGGACTCTTACAGATATATGTTCCCTTTCTTGCATTGTCAATAAAGTTCTCAAGTTCCTGTGCTGCCTTACACTCTTCTGTATATTCACTGCGCATCTTCTGGTAAGTCTCAAGAATAACCGAAAGCATTGCCTCGTCATTATCTGCACTGTATATTTCACGGATTTTGCCCATGCGCTCGTTATCAGCATTTCCAGCCTCATCAGCCTTTTCAAGCTTTTCTGACTGCTCTGTAAATATATCAATAAGTGCTTTATTGGCAGATATTGTCTCATTAAGTGACATTAACTGCTGCTGCACATCATTGAATTTTTCGGACATTCTTGTCTCTTCATTCTTTAACAGTTCTTTATCCCTGAATGACTTATCATATTCTTCAGACGCATTTTCACATACGACAGTTCCCGCCTCTGATAAAGATGCTCCAAGCTGTGCCTGTAATTCCTGTATCTCATTCTCAAGATTATCAGAAAGACTGCCAAGACCTGCCGCCTCTTTGTCAGCATTTCTAAGGTTATCCTTAGACTCTGATAATCTGACTTCCAGAGCCTTAACACGGTTAGCTGCTATATCAAGCTTTTCCTTAAGTCTTCTGGTCTCTGTCTCATAGAATTTTCTGTAACCTGCAGCAAGTATCTTTAACTCTGCTGTTATATCAGTATCTTCTCTTAATCTGTTATCTATCGCAATCTGAAGTCCTTTATAGGACTTCTCGTATTCTGCATAATCTTTATAATCACCCGCAGACTCCATCAAAGAAAGCTTTCCTCTTGCCTCTTCAATTGCAGCGTTCTTGAGTTCAAGTGCCTTTCTTGTCTCATTAACAAGGCTCTCAACTCCTGCCATCGAATTCTTTTCAGACATAACCTCTGCAACTGCTATAGCTTCCTTCTCGTGTGCAAGCTCATCATACATCTTAGTGATAAGGTCATCCTGACTCTTAAGTTCCTTATCCTTCTTATCACTTTCCCGCATAGCAACAAGAAGCAGGTCATATAGCTGCTTCTCTATTTCTTCTTTTCTATTGTAAAATGCTTCATATGTCGACAGATATTCTTTAAAACTGTCGATAGCTGCAATCTGGCTGTCATATGCTCCAAGCTGTGAGTGTTTCTTTGAAAGCTCCACTAACTTGTCCTTAATATCCATAAGAGTCTGAGCCATCATGCCCTCATCATTATCAACTGACAGCTTGTTATTGAAGGATTTCTGGATAATCTCCTCTATAAGCAGATCCTCAACAACCTTACGGCTTGTCTTATAATTTGACTCGAAATATGTTCTTACATGTCCCTCTGTCTTGTTAATTCCACGCACAATTTCCCATGCACTCTCATATATTCCGTAGTTGCTTATGAAGCTCTGGTAATCACCTTTTCTGTCAAATATCTTAACAACATATTTGTACCCGCCCTTCTCAAGGTCACGAAGATAAGCCTTAAGTCCGTTATATGTAATTCTCTCTCCATTACTTACAAGTGGAAGATTCTTAATATCGTTATCGCCAAACTCCCTGTAGAATATGCAGTAATTAAAGTATTCAACACTTGCTGTCGGTGCAGCTGTCTGTTCCTGTCCATCCTGATTCTCATCGTCTGTGCCTCTTCCCTTTCTTGCACAGAAACCAGTTGTCATGAACCTGAAACCATCCTTTTGATAACATGGATCTAACTTCCACTCAACCAAAGAATGAATACATGTATTACCGCTTCCCTGTCTGAAAAGCTTCTCAATAGGCTGCTTGTCATCAAGTGTGCAGTTAGGAAGCATATTCTGCATAAGAAGCAGCATAAGCAGACTCTTACCACCGCCATTGGCAAGGTCATATATAGTATTCTGGCAGTTGAAGCGCATCACGAAATCGTCGTACACCTGTGTACCGAAATTATATTTAACATTATTAACTCTGATTCTGTTAATCTGTGGCATCGCGTCCTCCATTCATAAGTTCGGCAAATCGTCCTCTGTAATCATCAAAATAATTCTCTATAAGACTTCTGAATCTGTCTGTCGGATAATATCTGTCCTGACTCTCAACTAAAAGTTCCTGCGCAACGCAGAAATTAAGCACAAGCTTTACCATACCCGACTTTGAATTTCTTGCTGCTCTCGCTCCTGTCTGATCTTCTACTGTTGTCACCGGAAGCTCGTCCCATGTAAGTGCTATCTGCTTAAAACTGTTCTCCTCAACCTCATCAAGCACAAGCCCTGCGCTCTTATCGACAATACCGCCTGTTGTCTTATCAACATTTTTAATGACGTCCTCAAGTCTTATGAACTCAGCATAAGTAGAACTCATTGTATCTGAATAAAACTCTGTTATTATGTTGTAGATTATGAAATACGCAAGATATAATTCTTTATTAACTCTTAACCCAAGTACATTTCTTAATTCCTCGTTGGAATATCCAAACACCCTGTTATTATCACCCGCACTCACATACAGGCCATTGTTATATTCGTATATGTTAAGATTAAGTTTCTTTAATGACATATGAACTATGTCATACACTTCTGCATTATTATTGTATTCCTGATAAAGAGCTGCATTGTCGCCCCTCTCAGACACATTTTCCCCTGTGATAAGCTTAGAAACTATATCCAGTGCCTTATCTAGATTTCTATTCTCCATGTGCTTCCTTTCGTACCAATTCAACATCTGCCATCATACAGTTATCCGACAATATAACCTGCCCGCTAAGCCCTTTTCTTATTGCAAATGTAAAGCTTTCCGTATCTTTAAAGCCTTCCCCTAAGTATGCATCAAGAAATGTATCTTCTCCCGCATCACCGCCAAGCTGGTACTCATCCTTCTGGCACAGATTAACAAAGAAAGAGAAGAAATCTGCATTTCTTAAAACCTGCTCACCATACGCCCTCTTCATTGCATCTGCGAACTGACCGAGTGTTATAATGTCCGATTTTTTCAAACACGCAATGAGATTTTTCATAAGGAATACGTAATTATCCTTAATTCTCTTTTCTTCAATTTCATCTGCAAATTCAATATCTTCCGGTCTTTCGTTGCTTATAAGCTCTTTCTCCTCATATCTTGGAGGCTTCACCATAAGCGCATCATCAATGCTTATCAGGTCAAATGTCTTTCTTATGTTCGGCTTTAGAAGCGGACTTAACATTGTGACTAATATATCTGCATTGTCCCTCTTAATCATATCTGAAAGTGCCGATGTGAAATCCATATGGCTTCTTAATCTGCCAAGCTTGGCGCGTCTTACTGCATCATCGGTCATCTTCTGCATTTCTGTACAATCTTTTAACAGCTCGCTGTGCCTGTTCATCGCCTGCTTAAGCTGTGTCTCAAGACTGTATATCTCGTTCATTGTCCTGTAATAGCCTTCTCCTGTGCTACCCGATGCATTAAGCTTCTCGATTGATTTCGCAATAAGGTCACGGTTCTTCTTAAAAAGCTTTTCCTCATCATCAAACCATTTCATTCCTGTCTTGACGAATTCCTCATAAGCCTCTATTCCTGCAAATACATCGCCCGACAGAATTGTCAGCACTTCATTCTTCTTTAACTTAAGGCGGTTGACCTCTTCGTTGATTCTTTCAACCACTTCAACTCCGCCACGGAAGTTCTGTGAATTAATCATTTTCTCAAGAAGAAGCTGGGATACGCTTATCCTGCTCTCGTCCTTGATTTCCTTGGTATCAAGATAGAATTCAATAGCATCAGGGCTTATCGAATACCACACAGTATTGTCTCTTATCGAACTCTCGATTATCTTCATTCTTGATACTCTCTTTTTCCTGTCCACCGGATCAAAATACGAGAATTCAAATGGCCTGCCATCATTCTTTATCTTGTCAAATATATAATCAGCAATCTCCTTGCTGTCCTGTTCATTCAAATCAAGCCCGAAATCTCTCTTAAGTATCAGCCTTAAGAAATCGAGATATTCGGGATATGTAACATCCTTTTCCTTAAAATTATTCTCCTCTATAAAGAAACGGAGAACCGCCATAACTATATAGCCCATATCAAGGATTTCGTATTTGCCATCCTTGAAATTAGAAAATGATGTGTCTATCAGTCTGAAGAAAGGATAATATTTCTTCAGATTAAGCATTCGTTCACGGTGATCCGATATGATATCACCTGTCATATTCTCTGCCATAGTATTCTTCATTTCTGCGCACGCATTTTACACATATTGTCTTAACGCCCGGTGCGCCAGGGCATTAAGCTTAAAGCTTGGTTCTTCACCAAATTTAAAGCTCGGTTCTTCCGTCTAATGCTCTTAAAAGTGTAACCTCATCGATATATTCAAGATCGCCGCCGACAGGAACTCCGCTTGCAATTCTTGTCACCTTAATTCCTGTTGGCTTTATCATTTTGCTTATGTACATTGCTGTTGTCTCACCCTCCAGATTGGAATTAGTTGCGATAATAACCTCGTCAACATCTCCCTGAAGCCTTACCATAAGCTCCTTTAACCTGATATCAGCCGGTCCGATTCCAAGCATCGGGCTTATTGCTCCATGAAGAACATGATATACGCCCTCGTACTTTCCTGTCTTTTCATATGCCGCCATATCTCTTGTATGTTCAACTACCATAATTGTCTTATGGTCTCTTTTCTGGTCGCGGCATATCGGACACAGTTCTTCATCTGTAAGTGTAAAACACTCCTTACAGTAGTGTATATGCTGCTTTGCATCAATCATTGTGTCTGCAAGGCTCTTAACCTCAGACTCAGGCATGTTTATAATGTGAAATGCCAGGCGCTGGGCGCTCTTCGCCCCAACCCCTGGTAATCTCGACAATTCTTCAATTAATCTGTTAATATGACCACTGTAGATGTCCATTAGAATAAGCCTCCGCCTAATCCTCCAAGTCCTCCAGTAATCTTAGCCATCTGTGCCTGTGACTCTTCTTCGCATTTTCTTAAAGCTTCATTAGTAGCTGCTACGATTAAATCCTCAAGCATCTCTACATCATCTGGATCAACTGCTTCAGGGTCAATCTTAACCTTAGATACTTCTCTCTTACCTGTAACAGTTACCTCAACTACTCCGCCGCCTGCTGTAGCACTGAATTCCTTATTCTCAAGCTCTGCCTGCTGCTCCTCCATCTGACGCTGCATTCTCTGTGCCTGCTTCATCAGATTATTCATATTACCAGGCATTCCTCCTGGAAAACCACCTCTTTTAGCCATTATATAAGTTCCTCCTTATCATCTACTTCTATATCTATGCCTACGAGTTCCTTAAGATCCACGAATCTGCTGTGGAAATCTTCATCATCGTTAAGCTTAGTCACTTTAATTGAAACCCTTACTCCTGTTCTCTCCTCAATGACATTCTCTATGCTTTCCATAACTTCCTGTCTGCTGAGTGAATTATAGGCACTAAGTGATTCTACCATAATTTCAAGACTAATTCCATCTTCTGCTAATGTAACATGTGCAGCCTGTAAAAATGTCTGATTAACCGGGTCATCTATCGTTGCTATGATATCCTTCCAGCCTGCCGCTATTGCCTTAACATCTTCTGGAACTGCATCATATACACGCTTAACTACAGGCTTCTTTGGAGTCTGCTGCTGTACTGCTGCCTGGCCTCCCGCAGCGCCACCCGCCAACCTGCTGCGCTTACAAGTTTACCGCTTTTAATATCATCAAGTACTTTCTGTAACTGCCCTTCAAGCATTGTCACACGGCTTACAACATCGCCGATATCCTGACTGTTATCCATTGCCGGACGCATCAGCTTTATAAATGTTATCTCTGTCTTAACTCTTTTCTGTGTAGAAAACTTCAGGTCATTCGATAATTCTGACAACACTCTTATATAATACATAAGTGTATCTATATCTACATTCTGTGCATCTTTCTTCAGGTCTTCAAGATTATCTGCTGATACTTCTATTACGTCTTCAATTCTTTCTGCATCTTTGGTTGTCTTAATAAGAAGCAGATTTCTAAGATACCATATAAAATCTGTAACAAATTGTGAAAGGTCTCTTCCCTGCATTATCAAATCTTCCATAAGTGACATGCACACAGCAACATCTCCTGACAGGATTGTTGAAAGCATTTTACTAAATACCGCCGTGTCAACTGCCCCAAGAACATCTAATACATTTTCATACTTAAGGTCTTTCCCCAGATAGAATGCCAGACACTGGTCTAACAGACTTAACGCATCTCGCATAGAACCATCTGCAGCTTTGGCAACATATTTTATTGCCTTATCCTCTACATTCAGTCCCTCCGCCTTCATAAGTTCTGACAGTCTGCCTGCAATTGTCTCTATTGTTATCCTATGGAAGTCATATCTCTGACATCTTGAAAGGATTGTAATAGGAATCTTCGCCACTTCTGTAGTAGCCAGTATAAATATTACATATGCAGGAGGTTCTTCCAATGTCTTTAACAGTGCATTGAACGCTCCTATAGAAAGCATATGAACCTCATCAATTATATAGACTTTGAATCTTCCTTCTGTCGGTGAGTACTGTACTTCTTCTCTTATCTGTCTTATATTATCGACGCCATTGTTAGATGCCGCATCTATCTCTATTACATTCATGCTTGTTCCAGCCGCAATCGCCTTGCATGTCGGACACTCCCCACAAGGATTGCCATCAACCGGATGCTCACAATTAACTGCCTTCGCAAATATCTTGGCAACTGATGTCTTACCAGTTCCTCTCGTTCCGCAGAACAGATATGCATGGCCTATTCTGTCTGCATTAATCTGATTTCGCAGAGTTGTTACTATTGTATCCTGTCCTTTGACATCATTAAAATTGTCCGGACGCCATTTTCTGTATAAAGCCTGATATGACATGGTTACCTCCCTCTGCGCTGTCTTTACTTTCGCAGGATAATTTAGGAATATCATACAGTTTCTTACATGCAAGCATGACGAATCTGCCTGACATTCCTAAATTAGCTGCGACGAGTAACATTTTAATAACAAAAGCCGTGCGTCCGGCTTCGAACTGATATCCACAGACGTTACCGATGCAGTTAGCTCGATCCAGGCACCCTTTCAACACCCGGAAGGTCCCACTTAATGCTGCTTCATTCCTGACCTGACATGGTTCGTGGATTTCCGTCGTGAAAGACCCAAATGTCAACACCACTTACACCGGGCTGCTCCATAAATATCAGCCCTCTGCCGAACATCACCCCTGCTATAGCGGATTGCAGGTTCAAGGTGCCGCTACTACCCCGGCTGCACGGTATTTCAATTATACTTGTTATATATGCTTGTTGTCAAGGTGTGAAGCGTTGACAAAATAAGACAGCTAAATAAGCCAGTCCCTAAGAATCATTTCCTAAGGACTGGCTTTAGCAATCCTTGTCAGAACAGGCGGCAAAACCAACTTCTTACCACTCCCGAATATCACCAGAAACTTGCCAAAACCTACTATCCTCTATCAACTTCGCTATTGCGTAGGTCTTTTCAAGCACTGTGAGACTGTCATCCCCTCTTGCTAACCTACTCAATCATTATATTCTTGCCTTTTCGTAGGTCTTTTTCCAAACTTTCTTCTATTTAATGATACTCTTACCTCTCCAAAGACCTACTATCTCCACTGTTTTAACTTGATTAGTAGGTTTTTCTCGCTCCTCCACGTCATTCTCTCATAATTTCGACCCACTCATTCTGCATATTATGCGGCTTGCGTAGGTCTTTCCCGCTGCAACATACTACAACACGCTGCACCAGCAACACCCCTCACAAAATAAGCATCACCTCACGCACCAAAAAGACAGCCTCCACAATCCCTGCAGAAGCTGCCTAAAACATATCTCTACATATTATCCCTGTTCGTTATCTTTATGTTCTTCATACCTCGGGAGCTCAACTATCACCGCTTCATGGTGGACTGCTGGAAGAAACTTCTCCATCACTTCCTTAGTCTTTAACTTAAGGCTTGATGTATTGATGCAAGGATGGCAGCCGAGAGTTTCTCCCTCAAGCACTTCCTTATCCATCAGCAACTGCACATGGTTGTCCGTATCATTCATAAGTCCCATTATGGATACCGAACCCGGTGTTATATCAAGGAATTCCTCCATATATGATTCATCTGCAAATGAAAGTCTCGCTGAATTAATCTGCTTACTCAGATCCTTTGTCTTAAATGGCTTGTCACCCGGCATCATAAGCATATAAAAATTCGTCTTCTGTCTGTTACATAAGAAAAGATTCTTACATATAAGTGTGTCCAGAATCTTATCTATGTCATTACACACTTCCATTGTTGTAGCAGGCTCATGGTCTGTTCTGTAATATTCCATTCCAAGCTTGTCCAACAAATCATATACTCTGATTTCTTTTTCTAATCTTCCTGTTTCATCGGCAGGGCTTCCTTTTATAAGTTCCATGATATTTTTGCCTGACAATCTGATATTCCGTTATTCCGACTATCTCATAATCTGATAATCTACTCAAAATAATACAGATATACATCCTCAAGGTCAATATTATCTCCAACCTTTACTGCTTCTTCTGGCAGCTCATCACCTACAACTCTTAACGCAAGACCGTTCTTTCTCTGTCTTATATTGCCAATCTTGTATTCTTTCTGCAGCTCGCCGACCTCGTCAAGTGTGCATGTTATCTCACCGACTTTTCCAGCCATGCTTTCAATAAGCTCAACAGGTGTTCCTGTCGCAATTATTTCTCCGCTCTTTAGAAGAAGTACTTTATCAGCAATACATTCAATATCACTTACAACATGAGTTGCAAAAAGAATTATCTTGTCCTTAGACAGCTCTGCAATATAGTTTCTTATTGAAATTCTCTCTTTAGGGTCAAGTCCTGCTGTCGGCTCATCAAGTATAAGAATCTTAGGATTACCAAGAAGTGCCTGTGCAAGCAGCACTCTCTGCTTCATTCCTCCTGAAAATCCTCCAATTTTCTTATATGCAACCTTAGTAAGATTAACTACCTCTAGCAGCTCGTCAATCTGCTGGTTGACTGTCTTAACAACCTCATTGCCATTGTCATCAGTAGTCTTAATCTTCTTAACACCCTTAATCTCTGCCATATATTTAAGAAATGCTTTAGGCGAAAAATCCTCATAAAAGCCCTGCTGCTGAGGCATGTATCCAACCAGACCCCTGAACTGTTTGCCAAGCTTTAATATATCTTCCTCGGCACTGTCCTCTCCAAAAAGAATACTTCCGCCATTCATCTTGTCTCTTGATACATTATCAGTGATAAGATTAATCATCGTACTCTTCCCTGCTCCATTAGCACCAAGAATACCATATACTCCCGGTGTAAATGTATAATTAATCCCCTTCAGTGCCTGAACTGTACCATAAGTTTTCTTTAAATTTCTCACCTCTAATTTCATACCCTGTACCTTCTCTTTCCTAATGATTTTCCAACCTTCATCATAACCAGCATAATAATAAGCTCAGCCACTAACTCTGACACATAACGCACAATCATGAATTGTCCTACCGATGCATGAAGTATAAGACTTTTGATACCCCCCGATACTGCCTGCTTATATAATCATTATACTACTACTCTGTGCCAGTGCAATCATAATTCTATGCACGTTCCCTCCTTTTATTATTAATACGAAAAATGTTCCTGATAAGTTGACGCATTTTCACAAAAAAGTTAAAATTTTTATAATATTTCGTGGAGGATAATTTAGTGGATAATACTCAGGTAGATTTTGAAAAAGATGATTACAGATATATGAAACAGGCAATCACACAGGCTAAGAAGGCTTATAAACTCAATGAAGTGCCTATCGGCTGTGTGATTGTGTATGAAGGAAAGGTTATAGGAAGAGGCTACAACCGCCGTAACACTGATAAAACCTCTCTCGGCCATGCCGAGATTACTGCAATTAAGAAAGCCAGCCGCTACATGAACGACTGGCGGCTTGAGAACTGCACTTTATATGTTACGCTTGAACCATGTCAGATGTGTGCAGGTGCTATTGTTCAGGCAAGAATTCCAAGAGTTGTTATCGGTTCCATGAATCCCAAAGCCGGATGTGCCGGTTCTATACTTAATATCTTACAGATTCCCACATTCAATCACCAATGTGAGATCACTAAAGGTGTATGTGAAGAAGAATGTTCAGAAATGCTCACAACATTTTTCAAGGAGCTGCGTAAAAACAAGAAAAAGAATACACCTGCCACTACTGATGGAGAATGATTATGAAATTTGAATACGCTTTTGAAGGCATGAAGCTTAAAGTACTTGATGAAACATTTGCAGGAAAAGTACTTGAGTTCTACAGCAGAAACCGCGAAGAATTCGACAGATACGAAGCTGCCAAGCCCGATAATTTCTATACAACAGAATATATTGCAGCCACGCTTAAAGCTGAATATGCTGCTTTACTAAAGGGTGAATTTGGTAGATTTTTCCTTTTTTCTGACGACTTACCAGGTGAAATTCTCGGCTCTGTATCTTTTTTTGGTGTTACAAGCATTAACCGTTCTTGCCGCATAGGATATAAGATTGATAAGAATTACCGCCAGTTAGGACTTGGAAGCCTTATGGTTAAACATATGCTTGAGATTCTTACACGCGAAAAGGAGATGCACAGGATTGAAGCTTACATTCACCCTGAAAACATCCCCTCTATTAATCTTGTCAAATCTCTTGGCTTTATATCTGAAGGAACCGCCTACTCCTATGTAAAGCTTAACGGCTCATGGCAGGATCATTTAAGATTCGTCTATATTTCCTGATACCAGTATCCAAAATATGGATTGGCATAGTCACTCCTGTGACTCTTCTTAAAATTATTAAAGCCAAACATTGAAGCCATGTAACGTTCACGGTTGCAGTACATTCCCGGAACGCCAATGAAATATTTAGTATTATCAAGGTTATCGCGCACTCTTCCAAAAAGAATGTGCCTAAAATTATAATAACCATGTAGCAGGAAGCTGTTTCCCGCGATGTCAATTTCATTCTGGTTAAGACACTTTAACTTCTCTGGCGACACTTCTATACAATCATAGAAGTAATCATCGTCAAATGCATCTATATAATCAGCCCGCACAAAAAGCTTTTCAAAAGGATCCGTCTGCGTTGCATTGGCTCTGTGTGCTTTTTGCTGCAAATGTTGTGTTTCCGCATGTATTTTAGCTGCTACTCCATCAGCTTTTATATTCTCCGGCATGGTTACACTTTCGGCAGCCACCTCTGCCTGTTTTGTCTGAACTATCTGCTGTTCTTCCTCCACAATCTGTTTCGTCTGAACCATTTCTGATTTTCCTGCCAACATTGCAGATTCTGACTGGACCGGCTGTTGTCCGCCTGATTCTGACTGTCCCCGTTCCCTCCTTGCTGCATTGTATCCAGCCATCTCTTGTCTGACCACCGAAGACTCTGCTGTCTCCTGTCGTTTCTCTTCCTCCTCACTCTGTCTCATACGCTCTTTTATAACTATTCCGGCTTCCACCTGCTTCTTTGCATCCATTCCTGAGAACACAAGCATGTCAGGAGTTACGTCCTCATCCTTCCACATGGACATCATACAGTCATATCTTGCATCCTCCCTTGCAACCGCAAGTCCGCATATATCCCTGAAGCTGTAACCTGTGTCATTTATATTATCAGGGTTAAATACGCCACTGTATTCCATCTGTCCCATTTTTACAAGACATTCCCCTAACTTTATAAGCCTGTAGCCGCTGTCAGCAACCATCATATATATTCCAAACATTTCCGGACTGTCTGTTTTAACACCTCTTAAACTGATGTTTAACTTGAACTGCCCCTGATGAACTAATGCCTTCGCAAATCCTACATTTCTCCCCTTTACTCCTTCCGGATATGAATATATGTATGAAACAAGACGCTGATAATCCACAATAAACCTCCCTGATGATTAACTCTCTTATGCACCTTATGCCATGCATTAAGAAAATATTCCATCAGGGAGGTTTTATCTTAATCTACCACCATATTCTTTCCGTTATTTTTTCCGTAATAAAGCCTGTCATCTGCGCGCTTTATCCATTCTTCTATATCACCATCGGCATTTCTCTGCGCCACTCCTATTGTTAGTGATATATTTATCTTCTGCTGTTTATAAATACATTCAGAGTTTTCTATTTCTCTCCTCAATTTTTCTAATACTTCATGTGTGCTGTCGTGTGTTCCATTATGTATAAGAAATTCTTCTCCGCCCCACCTTGAAATCACACAGTTACTGCATATATTTTTCATCTTCTGTGCAATGAAATTTAACACATAATCACCACAGTTATGTCCATATGTATCATTTATTTTCTTGAAATCATCTACATCTGCCATTGCAAGCCAGCCTTCATCGTCCGCATCATATTCTTCAAGATAATTAATCATATATCTTCTGCTGTAAAGGTCTGTCAGAAGATCAATGTTGGCAATTGAATTAAGCTTCTTCTCAGACTCAATAACAAGATCGACTATCACCTTAGTATAATATATTAAAAATGCTGATACACTTATTGCATTACATGCAAGCATCACAGATATAATTGTTTTATTAATTTCATACAATGGTCCGTTAATTATAGCTATTGCTGATGATATTATACTTACAGCAACTATTGCTATCGACACAGCCAGTGGATTCGGGTCTTTTGTATCAGTCTTGGTTGATATGTATTGTGAATAAAATATTATAGGTATTAATGACATGCTATACAGATTAAATCCACATTTATACCCAAGACATATTGTTGCAATAGCCATATAAATTATAATTGTTGCATACACACACCACATATATGCACACACTTTCAGCCTTTTTAACAGCATAAAATATAACACATAACCAATCAGTGCTATTACACTGTAATAAATCATTGGTGTTATATTAAAATATACAAATAATATCAGCATAAATGCAACAAATAAAAACAACGATATGTCAACAACCACGCATAGTTTAACAACCTGTTCCAGATTAAATTCTTTTTTATTAATGCTCATGATATCTCCTGATAATATGTTCTCGATTGTAAGTAGTACTATAGTATCATACAAAAGTTACTTTTGCACTACATTTTTATTGCAGCTTGACATTTTTTATTAAGTTTCATAACATTATTCTTATAGATTGGAGGCAATATGAGCGATAATAAATATAATAATGTTATGCACCTTGGCAACCCAACTAACACGATTGCCGTGCTTAACAGATATGGTTTTGATTTCAAGAAAAAGTTCGGGCAGAACTTTCTTATAGATGAAAATGTTGTTGAGAAAATCGTCCGGGAAGCAGGCGTTACCAAAGATGATTTCGTTGTTGAAGTTGGTCCGGGAATCGGAACAATGACTCAGATTCTGTGTGAGAATGCCAGAGAAGTTGTTGCCGTTGAGATTGATAAGAAGCTTATTCCTATCCTTACAGAGGACACACTTTCTTATTATGACAATGTAACTGTAATCAATGAAGATATCTTAAAGCTTGATATCAAGAAGCTTGCAGATGAGAAGAATGAAGGCAGACCAATCAAGGTTGTTGCCAACCTTCCATACTATATAACAACACCTATTATTATGGGACTTTTTGAGAGCCATGTACCATTAGACAGTATAACTATCATGGTTCAGAAAGAGGTAGCTGACCGCATGCAGTGTGGTCCTGGAACTAAAGATTATGGCGCACTTTCACTTGCTGTACAGTTCTACGCCAAGCCTAAGGTTGTGCTTAATGTGCCTGCTAGCTGCTTCATGCCTCGTCCTAATGTTGATTCAGCGGTTATCCGTCTTGAGCGCTTCAAAACTCCACCTGTTGATGTTAAGAATGAACATCTTATGTTCAAGATAATAAGAGCATCATTTAACCAGCGCCGAAAGACTATGCTTAACAGTGTCGGCAATTCCGGCATCGGCATCACGAAAGAAGCTCTTACCAACGCATTAGAAACTATGGGACTTCCGCTTACTATCCGCGGCGAAGCTCTTACACTTGGGCAGTTTGCAGAGCTTAGTAACCTACTGGTATAAAGAATCTGATAACCAGATGTTTTGTCAACTGTACGTTTTGCCAATCTACTGTTTTGCTAACCGGACGTTTTACCTCCCCAATGCTTTTCCAACCGGATGTTTGGGGTAATTATTCATGCAAAATAACGTGATACCTATAAGTAGTCGCATTTTCGCTGCTTTAGTAGGTGTTTTTGCAGCAAAATTCACGTAAATCAGGTTACTTCTAGACTAAAGACCTATACAACAACAAAAAACTGCTATTTAGTAGGTGTTTTCATGGCTTTATCAATAAAAACCACGTTAAAAGACCTACTAAATAGCAGTTTTATTATAATTTATAGGTTTTCACCCAGTTTACACAAGAAAAGGGCTGTCCTGCCGGCAAAGTCCTCAAAACCTTACTCCGCAAAAAGCAGCCTTCTCGCATTCCGGTTAGTAACATCAATAACCTCCTGCGTATCAAGCCCTTTAATCTGCGCCAGCTTTTCTGCAACATATTTTATATTGCGGCTGTCGTTTCTTTTACCTCGGTTAGGCTCAGGTGCCATATATGGACTGTCTGTCTCCAGAACAATTCTATCCATCGGTATATAAGCTACTGCTTCCACAAGCTTCCTGGCATTCTTAAATGTAAGAACGCCGCCGATTCCTATAGAAAAGCCCATGTTAAGAAAATCTCTTGCTGCTTCCTTACTGTATGAATAACAGTGGATTATTCCGCCTGTATCCTGTCCATGATTGCTCTTTAATATGTCGATTGTATCCTGACATGCATCTCTTGAATGAATCATTACCGGCATGTGTGTGCGGTACGCAACATCCATCTGTGCTGCAAACCATTCTCGCTGCTGCTTCTTCTCAGCCGCCGCCACATCTGCATCATCTGACACATAGTAGTAATCAAGTCCAATTTCTCCAAGTGCAACAATCTTTCTTGCCTTAGATTCACCAAGCATGTTTTCCAGCCATTCAATGTCCGATTCTTTCAATCTGACAATATCCTCCGGGTGGAAACCAATCGCTGCGTATACCTTTTCATATTGTGCAGCAAGTGCAAGGGAAGCCTCACAGCCCTGACGGCTTGCACCTACATTAACAATGTAATCAAGCTCCCCTGTATCACTAAGCATGCTGCTTATAAGTTCATCTCTGTCCTCATCAAATCTTTCATCATCATAATGAGCATGAGTTTCAAATATCTTCATATCTATCAGCCAATCTCTGCGCCTTCAATAATATCCTTCTCAAGTGTAAGAACTGATAAGTTATCCTTATCATCCCATGCTGAGATAATCATTCCCTGTGACTCAATACCACAGATCTTTCTTGGCTTTAAGTTAGTACATACAACTAACTTCTTACCAATAAGCTCCTCTGGCTTATAGTACTTCTGGATACCTGATACGATAGTTCTCTTCTCATCACCAATCTGAAGCTCGAACTTAAGAAGCTTTGTCTTCTTAACAGCTTCACATGTAAGAACCTTGGCAACTCTGAACTGAACCTTTTCAAAATCATCAAATGTAATCTCTGGCTTAACTTCAACCTGTGGATATTCTGTAACTCCGTTAGCCTTCTTCTGTGCTTCCTGAATAGCCTCAACCTTTTCCTTGAGGTCCTTCTCAAAGTCAAGTCTTGCGAAAAGAATCTCAGGAGTCTCAGTAACCTTAAGTCCTGATTCTCTTAAGCCAAATGCAGCAAGATCATCAAAATCTCTTACTCCTGCCTCAGGATTAGCTGGGTAAAGCTGTGCAAAAATCTTGTCTGTAGTCTCTGGCATGAAAGACTTAAGAAGATTAGCACCGATTGTAATACTCTCAACAAGGTTGTAGAGAACCTCTGCTAATCTGTCCTGCTGTGCCTCGTCCTTTGCAAGAGCCCAAGGCATTGTCTCGTCGATATATTTGTTACATCTCTTAAAGAGTGTGAATACCTCTGTAATAGCATCTGCTACATGAAGTGTAGCCATCTTAGCCTGAACCTTATCTCTTGTTGCTGTTACAACAGCCTTAAGATCGCCGTCAATTGCAGCATCCTCTACACCAGTCTTATTAACAACTCCGCCAAAATACTTGTTAGACATTGCAATAGTTCTGTTTACAAGATTACCAAGTGTGTTGGCAAGGTCTGAATTCATACGCTCAACCATAAGCTCCCAGGAGATAACACCATCATTCTCAAATGGCATCTCGTGAAGCACGAAGTAACGTACAGCATCAACGCCGAAGAGGTCTACAAGGTCATCCGCATAGATAACATTTCCCTTAGACTTACTCATCTTACCATCATTCTGTAATAACCAAGGATGTCCAAATACCTGCTTAGGAAGTGGCTCACCAAGTGCCATAAGGAATATTGGCCAGTAAATTGTATGGAATCTGATGATATCCTTACCGATAAGGTGAAGGTCTGCTGGCCAGAACTTCTTGTACTGCTCTGAAGAATTGCCATCAGCATCATATCCGATACCTGTGATATAGTTAGTAAGGGCATCAAGCCATACATAAACTACATGCTTGTCATCAAAGTCAACTGGAATACCCCATTTGAAAGATGTTCTTGATACACATAAATCCTGAAGTCCAGGAAGAAGGAAGTTGTTCATCATCTCATTCTTTCTTGAAACAGGCTGGATGAATTCCGGATGTGTATTGATATGCTCAATAAGCTTGTTGGCATATTTGCTCATCTTGAAGAAATAAGCTTCTTCCTTAGCCGGCTTAACTTCACGTCCACAATCAGGACACTTTCCGTCAACTAGCTGGCTCTCTGTCCAGAAAGACTCACATGGAGTACAGTACATGCCTTCATATGAACCCTTATAAATGTCTCCCTGATCATAAAGTTTCTTAAAAATCTTCTGAACCTGCTTCTCATGGTAATCATCTGTTGTTCTGATGAACTTATCATATGAAGTATTCATAAGATCCCATATTCTCTTGATTTCTGTTGAAACATTATCAACAAATTCCTTAGGTGTAATTCCAGCTTCTTCAGCCTTAAGCTCAATCTTCTGACCATGCTCGTCAGTTCCTGTCTGGAAAAATACATCATAGCCTTCCTGTCTTCTGAATCTTGCAATACTGTCTGCAAGAACGATTTCATAAGTATTACCGATATGTGGCTTGCCTGATGTATAGGCAATAGCTGTTGTCATATAAAATGGACCTTTACTCTGTGGCATATCATTTCCTCCATAATCTATTATTTTAATTCATCGCTATAACGCAAATGTAGTGTGAATCATTTATCCGTAAACTTTATCATAGAAAAATTTACAATAAGTGTCAAGTCTGTATTAAGTATGATACAATATGTGAATAATAAATCAATATTTCTTATAATATTAATTAAGACAGAAATGAGGATTAGTATGCGTAATAAACAAATATGCCTTTTACATCAATTTCTTAACAAGGCTGTGAGCCTGCTGATAATTTTTATAATGGTAATTACCCTGTCTGGCTGCAGCCTGCCTTGGAATCACAAGCAGATATCAGAAAACATCACATCTGCCGCCGAGGATAACGCTGATTTCACAGAATATGTAAACAACCTGTTTGCTGACCTGTTAAGTGCCGATATGGTGTCCCTGCATGCCTATGTCGAACAACCCAGGGATTTTGGAATTAACGATTATGAGATTACTCTTGGCCGCTACGACCTTGATAATCCCGATGACTCCTCAGATTACACCGACATAATATCAACGCTTAAATCATTTGACAGAAGCACACTCTCAGCAAAACAGCAGATAACGCTTGATGAGCTTCTTATGTACATGGAAAATGCGCTGGAATACAGTGATTTGTACATGTTTAATACACAGCTTCAGACAACTACAGGTATTCATGTCCAGCTGCCACTTCTTTTTGCTGAATACACATTTGCAGAAAAGAAGGATATTGACGAATATATTGAACTTCTATGTGATGTTGACGGATATTTTGAAAATATGGCTGCATTTGAGAAGCTTCGTGCTGACAACGGATATTTTATGGAAGATACCCTTGCCGATGAGGTAATTGAAAGCTGCAAATCATTCCTTGAAACTGCCGGTTTAGAAGATGGTGCAATGATATCAACCTTTAACGAAAAGCTTGCTTCTGTTGACGGACTTTCTTCACAGGATATTGCAGATTATAAAGCTAAAAATGTGTCCGCAGTCAATGAACATGTAATTCCAGGATATCAGTCCCTTGTAAATGCGCTTACTTCATTGAAAGGCTCTAACAGATATTCAGGCGGTTTATGCAATTATCCTGATGGTTCACGGTATTTTGAATATATACTCTCTTCAACACTTGGCTGGAGCAAATCTGTTGACGAATATGATAAGCTGGTTGATTCTTACCTCAAGAAATATATGCTTAAAATGCAGTCACTTGCGCTTAAAGACTCCTCTATTCTTGATAAATTTGACACATTTTCATTCAATATGACAGACCCGGTTGGTATTCTTACCGACCTTAAGAAAAGAATAACCGATGATTTTCCTGAGATTCCAGATGTGAATTATAATATCAAATATGTGTCAAAGGCGCTTGAGGACTACACCAGTCCGGCTATGTACTTTATTCCGCAGCTTGATAACCTTGATATCAATTCAATATACATCAATTCTTCAGGCACTTCTGCGAGTGAATTATATCCTACACTTGCACATGAAGGTTATCCGGGACACATGTACCAGACACAGTATTTTGCCGCAACCAACCCTGACTGGATAAGATACATTCTTGCACCAGGCGGATATGTTGAAGGCTGGGCATCATACGTTGAAGTTCTTTCTTATAATTATGCACAGACCGGCAACGATGCACTTAACAAAATGTATGCTGCTAATTATGCCACTGTCCTGTGCCTTTATGCAAAAGGGGATATTGGCGTTAATTACTATGGATGGAGTGAAGATGATGTTTACCGGTTCATCAGCCAGTATGGTTTTGATGATAAATCAGTCGCCCACGAAATGTATTACTCATTTGTCTCTGATCCAGGCAATTATTGCAAATATGTTCTTGGAATGTTAGGATTTGAGCAGTTAAAGACTAAGGCTCAAAGCGAGCTTTCTGACAAATTCAATCTTAAAAATTTCCACCAGTATGTACTGGACATGGGACCTGTACAGTTTGATATATTATTTAACAACCTTGATGCATGGATTAAAAAAGAAAAATATAATTAAACAATAAACATTAAAAATGGGATGTTACCTTAACACAATGGTCTGGTAACATCCCTTATTAATTGATTATTATATGCTTCCACCCGGATAATAGCCGCCTGAACCATAGCCACAGCACATAGGCATACATATATTTGAACACAGGCAGAGTGCAACCCACGGAGCACAGCCTGTACAATATGTTGTAGATGACGGCCCCTGATACTGCGTTCTTCTTCCTGCATACCAGCTTCCACCGCTTGCAATACGCTGATACAACAGCTGATACTGCATATTGTCAGGATCAGAATCCAACGCACGCTTGGCATCTTCCAACGCAGTTGCTTCTTCTCCTTTTCCAAGATGTGCTAATGCACTATAGTAGTACCATCTTCCATCCCGGTCAGTTATGTTGTTAAGCACATTAATAGCTTCATCATAACTTGAATTATTAATATAATTAGCTGCCGCCCTCAGATGTACTGTTGTAGGATCATTACCACTCATATTATCATATCCATTGCCACCATAGCTTCCCGTATATCCGCCAAATCCAAATGGACCGAATCCCCAGAAGCTTCCAAAATCTCCATATCCGCCCTGTGACTGGTTCTGATAATCACCGTCATAACCATAATGGTCTGAACGTCCTGTTCCATATCTTGTCTGGCTGTATGACTGACTACTGTATCCGCCCTCACGCTCACGCATTATCTGGTTATAAGCCTGCTGTACAAGCTTAAACATCTCTTCTGCCTGATCCTTATTAGGATTATTGATGTTAGCATCTGGATGATACTTTCGGCTCAGTGTTCTGTATGCTTTTTTCACTTCATCATCGGAAGCATCCCTTGATACTCCCAACACTTTATATGGATCTGTCATTATGTTCCTCCAACTGCTTACCGGCAGTGTCAATTCTTTTTCTTCTGGCGGCGTAGAACTTTGTCCATACACCTGAATATATGATATTTCTTAACAGTTCTGCATTAGCAAGAATCGGCAGTCTCTCAAAAGATCTTGCACATCCTGCCATATATGCTTTAAGTATGTTTTCTGCAAATGTATCAAAATCCTCTACATCCTTATGATACTTAAACACATTATAATTGTTCTTTTTCTCATCTTTTTCCAAATCATCATATGCATCTAACAGATATATGAATCTGCCAAGATTATTGCCAAGCACCCTTAACTCATCACTCCACTCATCATCTTTCATGGCAGCAACTTCACCTAACAGTATGCCAAACTGCTCTGCCGGCTTGTCAATGTTAGTTTCCTGTGCTTTTTCATATTCTGACAACTTAGAAAGGCTTTTCCTTATAATCTCTGCCTTATGCGGATATTTCTTCTCAAGCTTTTTAATATCTTTTTTCAATACTCCGGCATAAGTTCTTTTCAAGACCTTTTTCTCATCGTACCAGTCATCCATGCATTTGTAATATGTCAGAAGGACATTCATGTCCGCAACATAATCTGAAACAACGTTACGCCTCACAGGATGCTTTCTTAATGGATGTGTGACGCAACGTTCCTCAGAGTATATAGTTTCCGGTTCATACAACCCTGTAAGAAGTATAACCAGAAATGTCATATCATAGCTTAAGGAAATCTGCCCCTTCAATCCATGCGCTTCTGCCAGCGAATCGCACAGACCACAATAGTATGAGCGGTATTTATCAAATTCTCTGAATTTAAGTTCTGGCTGATCAACAACTATATACCCATACATACTAAACTCATACCTCCATTTTCGCTTATCATATAACATTGAAAATATTCAGTCAATCAGCCTTTCAAAGATTAATAAATTATTAATACTATTTTTAGATATTATTCTTGTCATCAAAATCAGTTCCCCACAAAAGGAAATTGTATAATCATCTAGCGAATTGACTGGACGCATTACATCACTCTCGTCAAGATTGCTGGCAAATTCATTCTCACCGTCATCATAACCTTTATCGCCCTGCCCATTATCGTATCCGTTTCTGTACTCATCTTTTTCATGATTATAGTCAAATGCTGGAAACATTATGCCACCTCCTTTCGAAGGTAGTATGTTAAGTTTCACCTGGTTTTATCCGATATAATATTCAGCTGATAAATGTGTATTCAATCACACTTGATATATAAGGAGGAAACTTATGCGGATTACATCACAGATGCTGGCAGCTAACCAGCTTAAAGCAGGCATTGAGCCTTCATCAAAGACTCTGCTTGATTACATTCAGAATGATGACAATGACAGCCTTACAAGCCTGCTTTCCAAAAAAATTGATACTTCAACATCTTCACTTAATAAGAAATTACAGAAAGACGCTTACAAGAATATTAAAGATGATGCTGATTCTGTTACAGAGAATGCAGCTAAATTCACAGATGAGAAATCTACTCTTTTTGCTGATGCAGAAAGGACCGGTGATTATTCTGCAATATATGCGGATATCAAATCTGTAGTTGATTCTTATAATAAGCTCTACAATACCCTTGGTAAAACATCAAGTTCTATCAACACTATGTGTTCTGACCTTTTAAAGGAAGCAGTTAAAGAGAACTCTGAAACATTATCTGCAGTAGGAATTGCGCTTAAAGACGATGGTTCTCTTTCAATTGATGAAAATAAACTTAAAGCAGCTGATACAGATACTTTAAAGAAAGCATTTGGAACATCATCAGAATTTGCAAAGAGGCTTGGAATTATTGGCACTAATGTATCATCACTTGCAAAAGCTAACATTAATTATGTTACCAACTCATATACATCATCAGGTGCTGCCTCTAACTCATCAGATGATTTATATTCACTTATGACAAGTAAGTTTAATTCTCGCGGTTAGAATTTCTGATAACGGATATGCCTATACGATGTCCGATTTGTTCAATATTATATATTTTAAAAACGTCCCCATACCAGCATTTATAATGTCAGTATGGGGACGTTTTATACATAATAGTTGCATATTCATTTTTTCATTCTACCTGATATCTAAGTCTGGTGGAACATCAAGCTCGTGCGGAACTGGCGCACCGTTCTTCTTTCTCTGTCGTACACACTCGGTCAGCAGATATTCTATCTGTCCATTCACAGATCTGAAATCGTCCTCTGCCCACGCTGCAATGGCATCATAGAGTTTAGCTGATAACCTGAGAGGAACCTGTTTCTTACCTGAATCTGCCATTAGTAAAGACTTCCTGAATTAACTACTGGCTGGGCATCTTTGTTTCCACAAAGGACGACTAAAAGGTTGGATACCATAGCTGCTTTTCTCTCTTCATCAAGCTCTATAACCTGCTTTTCTGATAATCTCTCAAGTGCCATCTCTACCATTCCTACAGCACCATCAACTATCATCTTTCTTGCATCTACTATTGCTGATGCCTGCTGTCTCTGAAGCATTACTGCTGCTATCTCAGGTGCATACGCAAGATATGTTATTCGTGCTTCTATTATCTCAAGTCCGGCATCTGCTACTTTGCCCTGGATTTCTTTTCTTATTCTTTCTGCTACAACTTCACTTGAACCACGAAGGCTTCCCTCATCTGCAATTCCATCTCCCGTTGTATCTACATTTTCTGCAACATCATATGGATACATGCGGACAATATTACGGAGTGCGCTGTCACACTGTAATGAAAGATATTCCTTATAATTATCTACATTAAACACTGCCTTAGCTGTATCTGTCACTTTCCACATAACCGCAATACCAATCTCAACAGGATTACCAAGGCAATCATTAATCTTCTGTCTACTGTTGCTCAGTGTCATTATCTTAAGTGAAATCTTCTTATTAGCTGACTGTGAATTATTTCCTGCTGCAATTGCCATTCCTGCAACACCTGCCATGCTAGCAAGATCAAGCTTATTTCCATCTCCTGTCACATCACCGCTCTGATTAAGCTTAGTTGACGCTGCCGGATTAACAGCAACACAAAACGGATTCACAAAGTAAAATCCCGCTTCTTTAATAGTTCCAACATACTTGCCAAAAAGTGTAAGCACAAGTGCTTCCTGTGGTTTTAATACCTTAAGACCGATAAAGAATATCCAGCCTATTGCTGCGTATACACCGCCTGCAACGATAAGTACTATCCATCCTGCTTTAGTCTCTGCCTGTTCAACCATAATCGAACCGACAATAATTGCTGCTATAGCTGCTGCGTAAAGTAATATAAACAGTGTAACCATTGCAAGACCATTCTTGCTTTTCTTCAAAACCTTTTCTTCCATATAAAAATACCTCCTTAACACCCTGATTATTAATCTTGTTATCGATTATTCTTTTAATAGTGTCTCTATTGATATTTGTATGATATCATTTTGATATCATCTTGTCAAGGTATTAACATTGTTTTATGATAACCATCCTGTTATCCTATAATTCTGGAAACTCTCAACCTATCAAACTTGTATTTATTATATCCTTATAGGCAGATAACCTCCCTTTCCAGGCATTCCACACACTTAATAACCAATATTCAACCTATCAATCAAACATTAACTAACTGCTTATAGGAATTTTTCATAAAATACGGAATTTTCTCACAGAATCTTCCTATAAGAAATGTAAAAATCCGACTACCTATAGGTATCATATTATAAATCACTATATTTTCAAATTCATAAAAAAGCTACCAATCAAAAAGGCAATATTGCGCATACCTATATCTACACAGATATTTATATGCATATATACTAAAAGGAATATTCACACCATCTGCAATGAAATAAACTCTCAACGCTTCCTGTGTAAATATTCCTTCTGCTACTGCAATTATTTACTGTATAAAAAAATAAAAGCCTTACAACCTAGGATTCCCTAAATCATAAGACCTTCCAGTGCACCGCCAGGGGTTCGAACCCTGGACACCCTGATTAAGAGTCAGGTGCTCTACCAACTGAGCTAGCGGCGCTTATTTAATTCATCAGCTTGTTTCTCTCAAGCACAAAAGGTATTATACGAAAGAATTTTATAAATTGCAACCCTATTTTTGTATTTATTTAAAAACAATTACGCTTTTTTTACAGTTTTCTTAGATTTCTAATACTTTTCCTGCCTTTTCCTATTGCTTCTATATAATAAAGAACGTATAATTTTTATAACAGCAAGAATTCCAAAGCCATTCGCCCATATAAACCTGCTTATAAACGTGTGAATGTCTTTAACAAATATAGATGACAGATAGGAGTTACTATGGAAAATCAAGATAAAAACCATACCGATGAACCCATTCCAAAAAATCATTTTACACCGAACAGCCGGTATTTTACGATTTTAGTCTATGCACTGGCTTTTGTTCTGGGTGCGATTTTAATTTATATTTTTATCGGACATTTTAATGTGACACTGCGGCTGATTGGACAGATTACGCATCTGCTTTCTCCGTTTATTACCGGCGCTTTTATTGCATTTGTTTTGTATCCTCTGGTGCATCTGCTTTACCGGGATGTCTTTACCAAACGGTTTAAGATGGCTGTGCGCCCTGCAAAAATGCTTTCTATATTAGTATCCTATCTGTTGGCAATCGGTATTATCACCGTTCTTCTGGTATTTATCATTCCGCAGATATACGAAAGTCTGAGTGATTTAACACAGCTGCTGCCGGTATGGTATAACAATGCCGTTGCCTTTTTAGAACAGTTTGAGGAAACACACACAGCACTTTCCTTTATTGATTATAATGTATTAAATGAAAAAATTTACTCCGCCCTGCCTAAAATCGTAGATTATCTGACCGGCATTATGACTAATATTCTGCCTGTTATTGTTTCTGCCTCCATGGCAATTGTTAAAGGCGTATTAAATTTTGTTATTGCAATTATTGTGTCTGTTTATATGATTTCAGACCACAAGATTATTTTTTACCATTTTAAACGGCTGATGTACACGATTATGCCAAAGCAGACGGCTGATACGACACGCAGTATTCTACGTGAAAGCGGTAATATTTTTTCCAGCTTTATTATCGGCAAAGCAATTGATTCCCTGATTATCGGTATTATCTGTTTTGTATGTACAACAATTTTCCGTTTCCCATATGCCGTGCTGCTGAGTGTGATTGTCGGCATTACCAATATTATTCCGTACTTTGGTCCGTACATGGGCGGTGTTATCGGCGGTGTCGTCATTTTGATTGTCAGCCCCGTAAAGGTCATCTTCTGGGCAATTTTAATTTTAATTATCCAGCAATTTGACGGTCTGTATCTGGGTCCGAAAATACTTGGCGAAAAGACCGGACTGCGCCCGCTGTGGGTTATCTTTTCCATTACCGTCGGCGGCAGCTTATTCGGCGTTGTCGGTATGTTTTTAGGTGTTCCGTGTGTTGCCGTACTAAGCTATATTTTAAATCTGGCAATCGAACATTTTTTAAAAAAGAAAAATATTTATATTACGCCGTATGACAATACGGATGAAATGTAATTTCCGCAGAAATACTTTTGCAATAATAAAAGCCACAGGAAGCGGTTTCCGGGTGTTTGTCCCGCAAGCCTGCTTTCTGTGGCAGTTTTATTTGTTTATGTTATGTTTACCGGTTTGTGTTTTTCAAGTCAGACATTTACTTTGAAAAGGAAGCACCCAGTGCTGTATTTTGTGTACCTGCTGTATACAGCGGGCTGTCACTGCTTACTTCATATAAGCCGGAAAGATTTATGCTTCCGTCTGCATTTCTGAAAATGCTGTGATAATCTGCAGTATAAGCACCGGTTGCAGCATCATAGCCCGGAATCTGTGTACTTACAAAATCCGATGCACTGACTGTGTAATCTGCGCCTTCGCTTCCGCTGTACTTGGTCTTTGCACCGTCTGTACATAACCAGTTATTTACCCAGTATGTACCCACACCTTTATAGTGATATAATGTATGGCTTACAGTGCCTAAGAACTGGTCTGTTGCCGCAGTCTTTTTCTCTGCAAAGGATAACAGATTGGTATAGGCTGCATCCTTTGATGTTCTGTAGCACATATAATTTGCCTTTGCAGCATTATACATACCGTTGTTTACAGAAGTACAGTTGGTCAGTGTCACTGCACCGCCGTTTCCGTTGTCTGTAAATCCTGTTGCACCGTTGTTAAATGCAATGCAGTTGGTAACAACATGCGGTGTCGGACACTGCTTATTGCTTCCGCCCAGCTTAAATCCGTTCATATCGCCGTTTGCCGAACCTTCGCCGTTGGTTAATTTACCGTTACCAAAAGCTACACTGTTTTTAATCGTTACAACGCCTGTAGAGCCGGTTGCCGGCTTTGCGTATAAATCCCAGCCGTCATCGCTGTTGCAGTAAGAAATACATCCGTCAAAGACATTTCCCTCCCCGCAGGTCAGCTTTGCTGCAAATCCATCTGCATTTTCACAGGTTGCTTCATCTTTGTTATCAAATGCCGTACAATTTAAAATGAGGTTGTTCGACGGCCATAAGTCAATCGTATCGGCAGAAGTGTTGTATCTGCTAATCTGAAGACCAGAGTCATGGTTTGCATAGAACTGGCACAGTTCGATGATATTGTTATCACCGGATAATAACATACCGTTATCGCCCGCATTGCAGATATCAATATCGTAAAAATGCCAGTAAGAACCGTCTAACACGATTCCTCTGTTGCTTCCCAGTTCTGCCATTCCGCTAAAGTCAATGGTAACAGTACCGCCATTGATACTGCTGATTGTCTTATAAGCGCCTTCTGCCCCGCTGTTGCTCTCGGCAATTACGATTGGCGCACCATACAGTTCATAAGCCTTATAAGTTCCTTCTTCCATCCAGATGGTATATCCGGCTGAAATGCTGTTAATCGCTGTCAGTAAATCCATCGGCGCATTCTGTGTACCGGCTGCTGTTGACTTTCCGGATGGAGATACGTATAAATCACCTTTTGTCTGTTCCGGTTCTGACGGAGTTGTCGGTGTTTCCGGTTCAGACGGTGTTGTCGGCTGCTCCGGCTGTGTCGGTTCTGTCGGTGTCACAGGGGTTGTCGGTGTTTCTGACTGCTGTGAAACAGACATATAATACAGATTACCTGTACTTTCCTTTGTAATTTCGTGGCTGCCTGCCTCAATTTCAAGACTTAAAATACCGTCTGTCAATGTGTAAACAGTTCCGTCTACCTTGATGTCACTGCTGTTCTTCTGATTGAAAACCAGTACCAGTTCTGCCTTGTCTGTCGTTGTAAATGTAATCTTTGTCTTGCTTTCAATCTTTAAGCAGGTATCTAACGAAAGTCCGTTATAACTTACTGTACCCTTATTGGAAGAAAGTTTACCGGAAATCGTATAGAAATCACTGCTTGTTCCGTCCGTTGAGAAATTATGTACCTTTGCAGTTGTTTCTGCCGGTGCTGTTGTCGGAGCTTCTGTTGTACTTTCAGTTGCCTTTGTTGTGGCTTCCGTAGCCTTTGTCGTGCTTTCGGTTGCTTTGGTTGTAGCTTCCGTAGCCTTTGTTGTGCTTTCAGTTGCCTTTTCGGTTGTGGACGGTTCTACGTCTACACCTTTATAGCCGCCGATTGCAAGGACAGAGGATTTGTAATTAACAACCTTTGCCTTTAAGGCTGTATCAACGCTGTAATTGGTATCATCGGATTCCTGGAATGTCCAGTCAAAGTCACCGCCATTCATACGTCCTGCATATTTTGTAACAATTGACGGTACATCCTGCGGATCATCAATATCTTCTTCTGCTACGCCTAAATCATAAGCACTGCTTGTATCAAAGTTATTGTACGTTGTTGCACCCGCAACGGTCTTATAAGAAGATGGCACGGTTTCTTCTCTTGAAGAAGCAAGATAAGCATCAAAGCTTACTGCATCCGCCTTGGCTGTTCCGGCATCGGAATTGGCATAAATTAAGCTTGAAGCACCAACTGTAATATTGTTGTATGCCTTAATCATACCGCCGTTTTCACCTGAAAATGTACCCTGTCCTAATGCATCTGTACCCTGCATTGAACTCATCATCGGATTCTTGCAGTTTCTGTAGTAGTTTGCTTCTACAAATGCGGAGCTTCCCTTAGTTGTTCCGACACCGTACTTGGCATTGCCGTCAAAATAATTATTGTAAATATGGACTGAGGCAACTCTGATTCTCGGATGACGGGAATCAGAATGATCAAACCAGTTATGATGATACGTTACAAGGAATTCTGCGCTGTCACTCATACCGCATAAAGAGCATTTTCCGGAATCCCAGAAATGCACATACGATACGGTTACATTGGTAGATGCGCCCTTAATATCCACAGAACCATCACCCTTTGCCTGGTCTGAATCACCACCTGTTGAGCCATAGAAAATATCCATATTGTGAACCCAGATATTGCAATTCTTTGTATCTAAGGATACACCATCATCCATAAATGCCATTACTGCAAAATTTCTGAATTCCACATTTCCACTGTTTCTTACAAGAAAACCAAATCCCTGAACAGCTGCGTCTTCACCGACACCTTCGATTGTGATATTCATTTCGGTGTAAGCACTCTTACCCTTCATCTGAATACCTTCTGCTGAACTTGAAAAATGGTCTACATCATCTGCCGTAACACAGCCTACGATACGAAAATCAAGCGGCGAAGTATCTTTTGTTCCTGCGCTCTGCTTTGCATCTAAAATTGACTGGAAACCTGTTACTTCCTTGCCGTTTACAACGGCCGTACAGGTCTTTGCTGTTTCCGGTGTCACATAAATCACCTGTGCATCCTTCTTTAATGTACCGTCATCATTGTAAGCACCTGAACCCGTCTGAAACTTTGAATTTTCAGAAAATGCAAAGCCGCTTCTGTCGTACTTTTCAACCTCTAATGAAGAAGTTGATTCAGAAACCGTCTTTCCATCCTTTAATACGGCTGTTACCTTCATCACATAGCTGCCCTCTTTTAAACCGAGTGCATCTGCTCTCCAGTAATCTGCGTACTGACGGATTAACGTATCGTCAAGCTTCTCATACGCATCATCTGATGCGGAAGCCTCCTTTACATATGCGACATAGCCTTCTGCATTTTTAACAGGCTGCCATTCCACATATGCACTTTCCAGCCAGCCGGACTGTTCTGTCAGTGTCAGACCTGCTGCCACCGCTTTTACTTTTCCTGCAAAAGCCGGTGTCACTGCTGTTATTACCATGGCTGCCGTCAGCACATAGGAAAACAGCTTTTTTACTTTGCGATTTGTTTTCATTTTCATAAACACCTTCCCTTCGTTTTAGTCATCGCAAGGGTAATGGTAGCATACTCTTATTTTTATGAAAATGAGACTTTTGGCATATCTTTTGCCAATTTATTGTAAATCTTTTCCTATATTCTGTATCTTTCGACCATTTTTTCTGTATATTTTTCAAAATTTCTTGTATTGTCATCTGTACATTTATTTGTATTTACAGCCCGGACGGGTATTTACCATTTTTTTGACCTCATTCCAGCTTCTGCAAAAACGAAGCAGTTTTTTATTGACTTTTTTTCTGCAATACGCTTCTCTTGAAAGGCTGTTGAGCCATCTTGACTTACAGACACGCACTGTTTTCACGCTCCGGTTTCATGTTCTTTCTATATTATATGATATCAGGGTGCTATGTGCCAGTGGCACATGTTTAGCGTCAACCGAAGCGGAACGTAGACGTAGGAGTGCGTAGCACGGAATCATCCATAGATATCATAGTTGAGGGCTTTTGCCCCCGATATCATTATATGCAGTATTACCGCTTGGCAATCAGTTTACAGATCGGATTGCCCGCCTTGGAAAAACGTTCCTCATATTCTGTCATGACGTTTCCTTCATTTAAAGCTGCATCGTGGTGTAAATCATATGTACAGGCTGTCAGTTTCCATTCCGCCTCTTTGACTTCTTCCACGGAAAAATCAAATAAATCCTTGTTGTCTGTTTTAAATTCGACCTGTCCGTCCTGTTTTAAAATGACGTTATACCGCGCAAAAAACTGGCGTGAAGTCAGACGTCGCTTTGCATGTCTGTCCTTTGGCCACGGGTCTGAGAAATTCAGATAAATGCGGTCAACTTCTCCCGCACCGAATACTTCGCAGATATTTTCTGCATCCATTCTGATAAAACGCAGATTCGGCAGCTGCAATTCTTCCTGCTTTTCAACGGCACGAAGCAGCACGCTGGAATATTTTTCGATTCCTACATAATTAATATCGGGATTTTGTGCGGCAAGTGTTGAAATAAACCTTCCCTTGCCCATGCCGATTTCAATCCGCACCGGGTTGTCATTGCCAAACACTTCATGCCATGTGCCTTTCATGCCTTCCGGTTCTGTAAATACATATTCATTTTCTACCATCACTTCCCTTGCACCGGGAACATTTCTAAGTCGCATATTTATTTCTCCTAACTGAATGATTTCGTATATTGTGTGCCATGCGCGGATGATTTGTGCAAGCACAGTTCTGCTTTCTACCCGCACTCGCGAATTCGCGCTGATGCAGCCGCTCTACTCGGACGCTCGCCTTCGGCTTTGCTGATTTTTGGCTACCTTCGCCGTGCTTGTCCGGGAAAGCTTTCTGCTTTCCCGGACTGTCGGGCATTCGCCCTATCGGCTAAAATCGTCTAAAAGTGCTTTGTGCAAGCACAGCACTTTTTTCCTCTTTCAGCCGGCACGGCTCATTGCTTACGCACATTATATAATATTCCCCTATATTTACACAACTACTACTTTACAGAAAGTTTTTCTTAGCGTAAACTAGTAATTAAACGATTTTAATTGAATTTTTGTTATATGGAGGTTTTTATGCGCAGCAAATGGATTAACAGGGTGCTGTCTGTTGCTTTACTTTTTACAACATTGACCACTTCGGTTTCTTATACATTTACAACAGCTTATGCAGAGGAGGCAGGGGCTTCTACACAGCAGTCTGCACAGTCTGGGGTTTCATGGCCGGAGGCACCGGAAATTTCGGCGGGGAACGGGATTTTAATTGATGCCGATACAGGGGCAATTCTTTATGAAAAAAATGCCTATACCAAGTGTTATCCTGCAAGTACCACAAAAATTTTAACCGGTCTTTTAACCGTGGAAAACTGCAGTATGGACGAAACTGTTACTTTTTCACGTGCCGCAGCCAATTCGGTTACATGGGAAGATTCTAACCTTGCAACAAAGGTCGGCGAACAGTATACGGTTGAACAGGCTTTGTACGGACTTTTACTGTATTCCGCCAATGAAATTGCCTATGGTCTTGCAGAGCATGTCGGTGGTTCTTTGGAAAATTTTGTAGAAATGATGAATGCCCGTGCAAGAGAACTGGGTGCGGTAAATACCCACTTTGCCAACGCAAGCGGTCTTTATGACCCGAACCATTATACAACGGCTTACGATATGGCAATGATTGCCCGCGGCTGTTATAACAACTCTACTTTCGTCAATATTGATTCGACAGAAGATACGTACACCATCGGACCTACAAATCTGACCGGTGAAAGCCGTACTTTCCGTCACAGACACCAGATGTTAAAAGGCCGTCCGATGTATTATGAATACTGCAAAGGCGGCAAAACCGGTTTTACGGACCAGTCCGGTTTTACACTCGTAACCTTTGCGGAAAAAAATGATATGCGCCTGATCTGCGTTGTTTTTAACTGTTCCGATTCCAATATCCGTTTTACGGATACACGGACACTGTTTGACTGGGGATTTGATAACTTTAAGAAAATTACCGCTTCAAGCGATACCATTTCCTCTTATTTTTCGGGTTCAAATTATTATCAGTCTGCTGTATACAGCCGCTATCCTGAAAATTTCAGTCTGAGTGCTTCTACGCTGACCATTCCAAATCATGCGAATGTAAGCGATATTACGCTGGCGGTCAATGAAAATTACACGCCGGAAGAAATTGACAATGCCTATACAACAGGGATCCGCTTTAAATACGGCGATAACACGGTTGCCACTTCTTTACTGACATTCAGTAAAGGCACGGCACACACGGATAACCGCCTACCGTATCTTTCACAGGATGCTGATACTGAAACGGTTCAGCCGCGCTGGTGCTTTTCTATCAGCATCTGGGTAATTGTGGCAGTCTTTGCCGCCGTTGTCATTCTTATCTGCTTCATTAGGGATTATCAGATGTCCAGACGCCGCAGCCTGCACGCACGCAGACACCACAGACGCCGCCGGTAACAGCTGTAAAAAAATATTCAACCAGCTTTATTAAACAAAAAAACTCCTTACAGGGTGCTTAGCCTGTAAGGAGTTTTTTTGTTTTTCCGATATACTTTTGCATTCCACAAATATCTTATTGGATTTATCTTGTATTTGCCCTGTTGTATATCGTATTTTGTATACTGTATCCGCTATACGGTATATCCTCTGTTTCCCGATGTGTTTTCAGCGATTTCGGTTGAAGTACCCATATTAGAATACGTCAGTCCCGCATAGACCTGTTCGGCATTGCGCATGACCGGACCGGTTGTATCCTGTCTGCTGACCTCATAAAATGACTTTCGAAGCTTTGAAAGCATGGAAAGCACTGTATCCAGTACCGTCACATCATGCCCTGCATCTGCCTTTACAAGAAAACGCATCATGGAAACATATATTTTAAACAATTCCTTTGAAATATCATATTGCATATCCAGACTGCTTTCCAGCTCATCTACGACACGCTTCGCCCGCTTTAAGGACGCATGATATTCATCATCGTTTTTCTCCCGGTACGCCGCCTGCGCATCCTGCACCGACTCCATTGCAATATCATATAAAATAACAATCAAATCCGACTTTGATGCCTGTGACACCCGGTAAGAATACGTTTTAATCGAATCACTTTTCATAATCTGAAACCTTCTTACTGAAGAATCTGAAGTACGGTTGACGGTCTTTCATTGGCCTGGGCCAGAATAGAAGTTGCCGCCTGTGTCATAACATTTAGTGAAGTATATTCTGTCATTTCTTCTGCCATATCTGTATCGGTCATGGTTGAAATGGCTGATGTCAGATTTTCAGACGCTGTTCCTAAGTTGTTGGTTGTATGCTCAAAACGGTTTTCGTAAGCACCCATCTGGGAACGGACACGGTTTGCATAAGCAACAGCCGTATCAATGGTATCAATGGCTTCACTTGCCGTAACCGATGTCATGACATTTAAATTTTCTGTTCCGAGCGTATAACTTGTAACTGCCGGAATGTCTATCAGAATCACCTGATTTTCATTGGCACCGACATGAACGCTCATCGTTCCCACATCTGTTACTTCCTGTGTAACCTTTGCAGTCTGTGTGCTTGTTGCCGTAGACTTATCATCTGCTTTTACTGTATCAGAAAACTGTGTACCTGCCACATTTGACGGTACATCCGTTACAAATGTTCTGTTGTTGACATCCTTTACCGTTACTCTTGTGCCGCTTGTTGAAATAACTGCGCTGTCTGCAAATCCCACACGCTTGCCGTCATTGTCCAGAGTAAATTCGGCCTGTACGTCACTGCCTTCTGCATACATGCCACCATTTGTTGCTGCTGTGGCAATTCCAAGCATATTTGCTAACTCTGCATTACTGCATGTGATATTCATGGTTTTTGAACTGCCGCTTTCTTTTGTCATAAATACAATATTATTACCGGCATAGCTTGTCTGCGGTTCATAGCCTGCATAATCTGTGCCGTTTACCTTTGTATCGTTTGTGGACCTGCCGTAATTGCAAAAACACGTCCGCCAATCTTATCCGCACCGTCAACCAGCTTACCCATAATGCCTGCGAGTGTATCTCCCTCGGAAATTTCAATCCCATAGCCGTTCATGCTGATTGTTCCTGCCTGCTCCTTTGTAACCGTTGCAGTATCACTCATGGTAACCGCACCGTTACCAACCACAATTGCCTGTCTTGCATCCTGTGTAATGGTAATGCCATAATTTCCGGCCACAAAATTATCCGATACTTCAATCTGATTGACACCTTCATAATTAGAATAAACACGTCTTGAAAGATTACCACTGATTAAAGTCTGTGAATTAAATTCTGTGTTGCTTGAAATTCTGTCGATTTCTGAATTTAAGCTGTCAATTTCGCTTTGGATCGCACTGCGTTCATCAACGGAGTTTGTTCCGTTGGCTGCCTGTACAGACAGCTCCTTCATTCTGGCAAGCATGCTCTGGATTTCTTCCATCGCACCTTCTGCCGTATGCAGTACGGATACACCGTCTGCCGCATTGTTATCCGCCTGATTTAAACCACGCAGCTGTAATCTCATTTTTTCGGAAATTGCATATCCTGCGGCATCATCTGATGAACTGTTAATTTTATATCCTGATGAAAGTCTTGCAATCGACTTTGTTAATCTGTCCTGTGACTTCTGCAGGGCATTGTTGGAAACAATCGCAGAAACATTTGTAGCTATTCTCATTGTCTATACGTCCTTTCTGTTGTCTGAATAAAACATCTGTTGATTATATCGGTTTATTTCTAAGAAACCATAAGCCTGTTCCATAAAATTTCACATTTGCCGGTTTACGCTTATGCGTTTTCTGTCTTTCCCGCCAAAGCATATACTATCGTCTTTGCCGCCTTGTACAGTTTATCGGATGCCACGCTTTCTGCCGCTTTATCATACGTTACACGGCGTACGGTACGGATATCCTGACAGTGGACTTCCACCTCTTTGAATCCGTTGTTTTCCTTTAGTTCTTCTGCCGCCTGCTCCAGTTTTTCGGAAAGCTTATCGGCGCTCGTATCGGAAATGCCGTATAATTCTGCGCTGTCACTGCCAACCTTTGCTTCTACGGAAACGGTTCCAAGCTCCTGCGTATTTAAGTGAACCGAAATTCTTCCCTTTTCTTTGGCATCCTGTACCAGTGTCAGGTGAATCATGCCGACACCTTCCTCTGTCACCATTGGAATCCGGTAATCATGTCTTTGGCTTAAATTGCGGATTAACCCGATTTCCCTGTAACGCATTCTCAAATCTCGGATTGTTTCGTAATCCTGGTTGTCATCTGCGGCAACTGCCGTTTCAAGGTCTTTTGCGGCATCCTCTTCCAGATCATCATACGCTGCTTCGAGTGCCTGTCTGTCACCTGACTTTTCTAAAAATGTCTCTGCTTTTGCAGTGTCTTTTTTATCTTCACCAAATACACTGTTATAATAGCCTGACTGCATAATGTGTTCCATTGCAAGCACCTGATTGACCGTTACCGGCTGTTCATTGTCTGTCAGTTCTTTGATAACCGCCTCTTCCATGGCAGATGAACTACGCAGTGTATTTAAGTATTCATCATAATAAGCCGCTTCTGCATCTTCATCATAAGCTGCCTCAATATCCTCGCAGAAGGCTTCAACCGAATGTTCGTCAATCGGCTGTTCCTGCTGTACTGTCTTTAACGACAGCGGTGTCACATGCTCCCCTGTTGTTTCAAATAAATTACCGAAATAATTCACCTTTTCCTGAATCTGTGGAATTGCTGCCTCATCATCTATCGTATAATCCATGCCTGCGGCACGTCTGCTGTTATATGCCTTGCACAGATTTTCCATGGTGATTTCTTCATTCTGCTTGACCAGTGTTCCGATTGCCGCTCCGGCATCCTTTGTAAAAATGTTCATCATCTTGTAAATGCCGATAAACTGGTTTCTCTCCTGCTCACTAATTCCGTCAGTCTGATCTAACTTATATAAAAAGCGGCTGTATTTTTCCTCTTTATCGTTATCCTGCTGTGCATTCATTTCCGTCAGGTATGCATTGACCGTATGAATGTCTTCTGTCATCGGATTGATATTTTCACGGATCATCGCAAGTGCCGTTTCCGGTTTCATATTCCGAATCAGATTTTGAAGGGTGCTGTGGATTTCCTTGATATTTTCAACACCTTCTTTTGTAATCTCCATCTGATTTTCCGCAAAAATACGGACTGCATCACGGTTTGCCTGTGTATTTTCAAGATTCAGTTCCTTTAAAATGTCTTCCGTGCTGGCATCTACGGCTTTTTTGAGCGAATCGCCAAGGTCCTTACGCACTTCTGTTCCGACTGCCCTGTATTCCTGTCCCGCCTGCTCAAACTGCTGTCTGAACGCACTTCCCTTCTGCGCAAAGTCGGCAATCGTCATCACTTCATTTTCGGCTTTTTCTTTGACAACCGCTCCCATTGATACATCCGGTGCATATTTAATATCATGCAGCGCGCGCTTGACCTGCATTACCGTCTGGTAAGACGATACAATCATATTCATTGTGCTGTCTGTTCCGGAAAGTCCTGCCACTGCGGCCTGTGTCTGACCTTCAAGGCTGTTCTGTGCTGCGCCTGCCGTTCCGGCTGTCTGCTGTGCCGTACCACCTGCCGTATTCTGCTGTGCCTGTGAATCCTCAGCGTAGAGTGCCACCGCCTGATGATACGCATCAAGCTGTTCAATAAGACTTGCAATCGGCTCAGCATTTAAGTTGACCCCCTGTTTTGCAAGAAATAGTCCGGCATCGGCAGTCATTAAAATACGAATCTGCTGTAACTGCTCGTAGCGGTCATAAACCTGCTCATTTTGATAATCCTGTACATTCTCCTGCACAAAATCCATGGTGCTTTCTTTGCTTCCAATCTCAAACTGAAAACGGTAAGAAGCCGCATCAACACTGTTCATTGCATTTCTTAAATTTTCAATATTAAATGTTTCATCATTTTCCGTTACATAGGCCACATGGCGGATGTCCGCATTATATACGGTACTGATTGCATCGGCAACCGTCTGATACGTTCCCGTACTGTTAATTAACAGCGTATCCGATGCATTCTCTCCCTGTGCCATACCGTTTACAATACTGCCAATCAGCTGTTTTAAGCCGTCCCCGGACTGTAAATCCGAAATATTTAAGCTGTCTAACTGTACTTTATATAAAATATTTTCTTTGGTGATTGGAATGTCATTTTCCAGTAGATTCCGTGCGGTTGACAGTGTTGCCCCATTGGCTTCAAGACCGGCGCGTCCGATAACCGCCGCCGCCTGCGGCATTAACTGCTGCCATTCATCTTCCGTTACCGTCACCTTTGCGTTCTGCTGTCCCTGACTGCCCTGTGACTGCATATACTCTGCCTTGTATACATTATCAATTGTCGGTGCAAGCCGGTTTTTCACCAGATAATTTTTCGCTTCTCCACTTAAATCGGAAATCTGTGAAACCTTATCCACCGCGCCTGCAAGTTCTTCCACATTTTCCTGTGTTGCCGGAAGATTGCCTGCGCTCATCTGATTGGAGATTTCCTCTGCCATGCCCGTACTGCCGACAACCTGTTCAATCTCATCAGTGCTTAATCCCTCTCCCGCAAAATAAACTTTCTTGCCGTGTGATGCCAGTTCAATCTTAATACGGTCCACGATACCGACCATTTCTTCCTGTGACAAATCATTCAGGTTAAATCCGTCCTCGTCAATCTTTACGGCATCTGCACCGGAAAGGCGCTGGAACAGTGCCTTTAAATTGGCTTTGGCATTGGTCGCGCTCTGCATAAGCTGTTCTTTGACATCATCGGTTTCCTTTAATAAAGAATGATATGTGTTCTGGTCTAATTCCTTCTGATTCACCTGCATACCGGATATCAGCACATTGGCAAAGTCTGCTGCCTTTGTGCTTCCCTCTGTCTGTGTATTGTTTTTTATATTAATTGATGCACCCTGACTTTTGTCGGTGCCTTTTGCCAGCTCTGATGCTGCAATTGTTAAATCCATTCTTTTCACCTCAAAAAAATACTATCTATAGACACACCGTCTTATAGATAGTATTTCGTCACATTTTTACATTTCATTTAGTCCGATTTAGGATTCCTCATAATACTTCATCAGTCCCTGTGTGCCTAAATCACCCATGCCTTTGTCTTCCAGCGTTTCATACATTTCAAGCACCGTATTTAAAACTTCCAGATTGACATCACGGTCTTTGGCTTCCTGCGCGGCAATCTTCATGTCCTTGATAAAATGCTTCAAGAAAAATCCCGGTGCGTAATCGTCCTTTAAAATCTTTGCGCCAAGGGAACTAAGCTGAAAGCTCGCCGCCGCACCGTCCTTTACGGAAGCGTACAGCTTATCCATATCAAGTCCTGCCTTCTGCGCATAAGCAAATGCTTCGCACACGCCGGACAATGCACCCGCAATCATAATCTGATTTGCCATTTTTGTGTGCTGTCCGCAGCCTGCGCTGCCTTCGTATACAATCGTTTTCCCCATGGCTTCAAAAAGCGGCATACAGACATGAAAATCCTGCTCCTCACCGCCTGCTAGAATCGAGAGTGTTCCGTTTTTTGCACCTGTATCTCCACCCGTAACCGGCGCATCCAGCGCGTGCTGTCCGTTTTTCTTTGCTTTTTCATAGATTCTTATTGCAAGCTGTGGACTGGTGGTCGTCATATCAATAAGGTATGTACCGGCGGCGGCACTGTCAAGTATATTTCCTTCCGCAAAATATACTTCTTCCACATCCTTCGGAAAACCGACAATCGTAATCACGGCATCTTTTCCTGCCGCACAGCTTCCGATAGAATTACACCACAACGCACCCTCCTGCAATACATCTTCAACCTTTGCCTTGGTTCGCGCATAAATGGACACTTCAAATCCTGCTTTCATAAGGTTTCTGACCATAGATTTTCCCATAATGCCGACACCGATAAATCCAATTTTTTTCATGTGTATGCTCCTTTCCACCCTTTCTTCTTTCATCATATCAGACTATGTACAGAATACAAGCTGCATTTGTCCATATTTATTGGGGCGGGTCGCAAGGTCATTAACCCACCTATGAGCAAGCTCATGTGGGTTTAGACCTTTTGACCCTGATATCCTATTAGATCCGTGTTTTATTCTCAAGCTGCTTTGCCGTAAATTCATAAACCGCAATTCCATATTCCGGCAGATCAACCAGTACGGAATGGGAATATCCGTCGCAGTCCCCTTTATCCACAGTCAGCTGCTTTGCCTGCGTCTTTTCGTGGCTGCCCAGCACCAGACGGTACTTGCAGTCTGCCGGAACACCGACACGGAACTGTTTTCTTGCCACTGGCGTAAAGTTTAGTACAAACAACAGGTTTTTTTTGCCATCCGGACTGATGCGGATAAACGAATACACACTGTTGTCCACATCATTGGCATTAATCCATGCAAAACCTTCCGGCTTATAATCCGTCGCATACAGGCACGGATAACTGCTGTAGAGCTTCATGCACTTTTTCGTAAACTGCTGCATTTCCTTGTGGGACGGATCATCTAACAGATACCAGTCTAATGCACGTTCTTCGCTCCACTCGTTCCACTGGGCAAATTCCTGACCCATAAATAACAGCTTCTTGCCCGGATGTCCGCACATATAGGCATATGCAAGCTTTAAATTGGCAAACTTGCTTTCCCGGTCGCCCGGCATTTTACCAAGCATTGAACATTTCAGATGAACAACCTCATCATGCGAAAGCACCAGCACAAAATGTTCACTGTACGCATACATTAAACTAAACGTCATCTTGCTGTGGTTAAACTTTCTAAAATACGGGTCAAGCTTCATATATTCAAGGAAATCGTGCATCCAGCCCATGTTCCACTTAAATGTAAATCCAAGGCATTCTCCGTTGTCCGGGTCACCGCTGACCATCGGCCATGCCGTTGATTCCTCGGCAATCGTAACTGCCTGCGGAAAACGCTTGCGCATCATACTGTTAAAATGCTTTAAAAAGCTCATCGCTTCAAGATTGCCGTTGCCGCCGTATTTATTCGGAATCCAGTTGCCTTCCGTCCTTCCGTAATCCAGATACAGCATGGACGCCACCGCATCGACTCTCAGACCATCTACGTGGAACTTATCCACCCAGTACATGCCGTTTGCAATCAGGAAATTGGATACTTCATTTTTACTGTAATCAAAAACTTTTGTTCCCCAGTCCGGATGCTCACCCTTTCTGGAATCCGCATATTCATACAGACACTGTCCGTCAAATTCCGCCAGTCCGAATGCATCTTTTGGAAAATGTGCCGGTACCCAGTCCAAAATAACTCCGATTCCCTTCGAATGCATGTAATCCACAAAATACATAAAATCCTTTGGCGTTCCGTAGCGTTTGGTTGGCGCATAATAACCTGTTACCTGATAGCCCCATGAACCGTCAAACGGATATTCTGCAATGCCCATCAGTTCCACGTGCGTATAGCCCATATCCTTTACATAGTCTGCCAGCTCCGGCGCAATCTCACGGTAATTCATAAAACCGTCTTTGGTACCGTCCTCTTTCTTTTTCCATGAGCCGAGATGACATTCGTAAATTGCCATCGGACTTTCTAAATGATTTCCTTTTTCTTCTTTTCAACCCAGCTTTTATCGGTCCAGTGAAAACCTGTCAAATCCGTAATAATAGATGCATTGTCCGGGCGAAGCTGGGCTTCGTTGGCATACGGGTCTGCTTTATAAATTGCTTCTCCCTGCGGTGTCACAATTAAGAACTTGTACATCTGACCAACCTTTGCACCCGGTATAAACAATTCGTATATGCCGCCGTCTGATACCGGTTTCATATCGTATCCGTAGGCTTTCCAGTCATTAAAATCACCGACTACAAAAATATCCTTTGCATGAGGCGCCCACACCGCAAAATAGACCCCTTCCTGTCCGTCCTTTACTGCCTTATGTGCGCCCATCTTGTTGTAAATCTCATAATGCGTACCTTCCCCAAAAAGATACGCATCCAGTTCTGTCATAAATACATCTGTTGAGTCTTTTTTAGCCATAAATATTCCGCCTCCGCCTTTACAAATTTTATTCTGCTGTCTGCACGTTTATGATTATTAATTGTACCATACTCTACAGATAAATACTATTTATATTTTTTTTGCTTTTTTGTACAAAACTAAAACTAAGTGTGCTATACTTTGGGAAAAACATATATAATGATGTATACAAAAAAGGAGTACGTATTACAATGATTTACAATTTAATCAGTTCTGATTTGATAAAAGAAGTTACTTTTATCAGTGTGCTGTTTGCATTTATTTTGACCTGCGCAGCCATTGCTTTAGGCAAGAATATCCTTCCGCGCGATGCCGGACGTGCCTATGCCATCAACGGTTCCAAATCCGTTGGCAAGCCGCGTGGTGCCGGAATTATCTTTATACTGACTTTCACACTTTCCTGCGTGTTATTTATCAAACTGGATGCGGAAATTATCATTTATCTGATTTTAACGCTTGCGGCAATGTTAAGCGGCTACTTAGATGACAGTTCTTCTTCTCCGTGGGGCGAATTAAAAAAAGGACTGATTGATTTTGTCATTGCCTTAATGGCTGCATTTACTTATCTGCATTACAACCCAAATACCTTTGAACTGGCATTCTTTTCAAAAACCGTAACACTGCATCCGCTGATTTACGGATTTTTAATTGTCGTTTTAATCTGGGTAAGTATTAATGTGACCAACTGCTCTGACGGCGTGGACGGACTGTGCGGCACACTTTCTGCCGTAACGCTTTCTACTGCTTACGTGCTGTTCCGTGTATTTGACATTGAACCGTATTTCCGTCATGCAGTGCTTTTAATGATTGTATGTATTTTAGGCTATCTGTGGTTTAACGCTTCACCGAGTAAATTGTTAATGGGCGATGCCGGTTCCCGTGCAATCGGTATTTTTATTGCATTTGTATTCTTAAAGCTGCACCACCCGCTTTTATACATTCCGGTAGCGATTATGCTGATTTTAGACGGCGGTCTCGGACTGATTAAGGTTTCGTTTATGCGTTTCCTTCATATTAATCTGATGAAAAATATCCGCACACCGATTCATGACCATATGCGCAAGAACAAAGAATGGTCTGACGCTCAGGTTGTCTTTCGTTTTGCGATTATCCAGATTGTCATCGGACTGGCTGTTATTTACGCGATTTTGTAGGCATTTATGAAACACTCAACCACAAAAACCGCATATTACCACCTTCCCGGCCTGTTTGAATTTTACGATTTATACAGCGTTTTCCTGCCGCTGTTTTACAACCACCGGGAATATTTTTATGACTGGTGTGATATCGGCTCCGTCTATGGCGCCCCGTCCGACTGTATCTGGGGCGGCGGACGTGTTGAATCGGGAAACCGGGATCCACGCAAGGTTTTGGCACTGTTGCGGGAATACGGCATTTCCGCACGGCTTACCTTTAGCAACTCGCAGTTAGAACCCGTACACCTTGCTGATAAAAAATGCAATGCGCTGTGTGCCCTGTTCTCGGAAAATGACCGTGTACAAAACGGTGTGATTATTCACTCGGATTTATTACTGGACTACTTAAAATCACACTATCCAGACCTATATTTTGTGTCATCGACAACCAAGGTTCTGACAGATTTTGCGGACTTTTTAAATGAAGTAAAAAATGATGATTTTCTGTATGTTGTACCGGACTTCCGATTGAACAAGGCATTTGACAGGCTCAATACTTTGCCGGATTTGCAAAAAAACAAGGTGGAATTTTTGTGCAACGAATGCTGTTTCTTTGGCTGTATGGACAGAAAACGCTGTTATGAAGCCGTAAGCCTTAACAATCTCGGCAAAGACTGTCCTGACCACCGCTGTAATGCACCGGATGCAAAAACAGGCTACCGTTTTTCCAAAGCCATGACAAATCCCGGTTTTATCGGGATTGATGATATTCAAATTATTTATCTGCCAATGGGATTTTCCAACTTTAAAATTGAGGGCAGAGGTCTGGGAAGCGCGCTGATTTTAGAATTTCTTCTATATTATATGACAAAACCCGAATATCAGATTCATGTGCGGGAGGCTGTGTATCTGGATAATATGCTGGATTTGTTTTAGTGTGGCATAGTTTATATGCCACACCTATATCCACGCTGCTATCTTACTCCTGCTTATTTAACCTTCTCTGTCTTCTGTGTTCCCGCTCCTGTAACTGGCGCGCATGCAGCTTTTCGGCGCCCGCATCGTCCGTACGCTTTAAAATTTTCACTGCATAATACTGCTCATCATCGGTATGTTTAATCTTAAAACGTCCTTTTATCAGCCCGTGTTCCTCACAGAAAAACAGACCGTAATACGTCTTTCCGTTTGTCGCAAACCACTTAATTTTCCGCTCCATCGGCTTTCCGCACAAAAAGCAGTTGCAGGAGCGCACCCGCCTGTCATTTGCCGCCTTTTCCCGCGTATCAAATACCCGCGAAATATATTTACTGTAATTGCCGAAATTCATGCAGATTTCATCTTTGCGCCGCTTTGGCACGCGGTACGTGTCAATACTGTAAAATGCCCGCACCTTTTCAAAGTCCAGCAGTTTCATAAGCTGTGCCGTATACCGTGCATCAGACAGTGCCATGTGATACTGCTCCTTTTCCGCAATGCCACGCTGTTCGATTGCTGTCTGGAGTGCCGGTCTTTCTTTTCCATTTAAAAAACACAGACTGTATAATTTCTGTACATCATAGAATAAAAACGGCATCGGAAATTCCGCTTCTATGGCATAGTGATTTAAGTTACGCTGTAATTCCACCAGGTCCGTACTGCCCCAGGTGCAGAAAATGTAATCCTGTCCACACCATTCTAAAAAATCCAGTGCAGTATCCACAAAATGCTCCCCATCCGCAAGCATTTCCTGTGTAATGCCCGTTACTTCCCCGCAGACAGAATGAAGCACCGGATACACCTGCGGGCAGACCAGCCTGTCAAATTCATCTATGACATCAAATTTATTGTCCAGTTTTACGGCACCCATCTGGATAATCTCAAACGGCATGCCCGGCAGTGTATATTTTTTCCCCTTTGCACTCTGATTCCACTCTAAATCTAATACAATATAATTCATCATTATCACCAATCCGCTGTCTGTGCAGCTATTTTGTTCTTTGATTATATCAGAGTTTTATCTATCTGCAAAGTACCGTTTCTTACGATAGCTGTCCGTGCTTTTCGTAATTGGAAACGCGGCTGATATGATTTTCCTCATCGACAAAGACGACCTTTGGCTTGTGGTCTGCGGCTTCTTTGGCATCCATCTGGCAGTATGCCATGATAATTACATGGTCGCCGACCTGCACCTGTCTTGCCGCCGCACCGTTTAAACAAATCATGCCGCTGCCCGGCTCTCCGTCAATCGTATACGTTTCAAAACGGTTTCCATTTTCCACATCGACAATCTGTACCTGCTCATATTCCAGAATGCCCGCCGCTTCCATAAGCTTTGGGTCAATCGTGATACTTCCCACATAATTTAATTCTGCCTGTTTCACAACGGCTCTGTGAATTTTTCCTTTTAACATTGTAAGCTGCATCGTTTTTCTTCCCTTCCGAAATTTTTTTCAAATTTTTCTTATAAAATGCGGTTATCAATCAGTCTTGTCTTTCCAATGTATACGGCAATCGCCATTAAGACAGAATCCTGAATCGTTTCTACCGGCTCTAACGTATTCCAGTCCACAATTTCCACATAGTCCGGCTTTGCAAGCGGTTCTGCCGCCAGCTTTTCACGGATTGCCGCAGACAGTACTGCCGCACTGCGCTCTCCGTTTTCGTAAAGGTCTTGTGCTGCCTGTAAAGACTGGTTTAAAACAACTGCCGCTTTTCTTTCCTGCTCGTTTAAATAGGTGTTTCTGGAACTTTTTGCCAGTCCGTCTGCTTCTCTGACAATCGGGCAGCCCACAATTTCAATGCCGAAATTCAAATCCGATACCATGTGGCGGATAACGGCAAGCTGCTGTGCATCCTTCTGTCCGAAATATGCCTTATCCGGCTGTACAATGTTGAATAATTTTGATACAACCGTACACACGCCGCGGAAATGAATCGGACGTGTTTTTCCACAAAGACCTTTCGTCAGCGTATTCATATCCACAAAAGAGGAGAAATCCTTGTGGTACATTTCTTCCGGCTGTGGGTGGAAAATCAGCGCCGCACCTGCATTTTCACACAAAGCGCTGTCACGCTCCATGTCGCGTGGATAACTTTCCAGATCTTCACCCACACCAAACTGCATCGGATTGACAAACACGCTGACAACAACCTTATCATTTTCCGCAACGGCTCTGTCAATCAGGCTCTTATGACCTTCATGCAAATATCCCATGGTCGGCACAAGACCGACACTTAATCCCTGTGCTCTCCATTCTTTTACCTGTGCCCTGACTTCTGCAATCGTTTCTACTATCTTCATTTTAATCTTTATCTCCATTCCCGCAGGCACATTCTGTCTGCTTTCCATACGGACTGTCTGCTTTTGCTTAAAAACAGTACCGCCGGAACATGCTGTGCCTGCATTTTTTTATTTACATATCTCTATGACACCTGTGGATTGTTCCGTGCTGCACACTCCCACAATCCACTCCCTGTATCTTAGTAGAGCTTTTCCAAAACCTCATCATCTATTTTAAACGTATGCTCCTCTGCCGGATACGTTTCTGCCTGCACTTCTTTGATGTAATTTGCAAAGGCTTCTTTCATAACACTGCCGACTTCGGCAAAACGCTTGACAAATTTCGGCGTGTAATCCGAAAACATGCCCAGCATATCCTGATAAACCAGAATCTGTCCGTCACAGCCTGCACCCGCACCAATTCCGATTGTCGGAATGGTCAGCTGCTCTGAAATGATTTTTGCCAGCTTTGCCGGTACACACTCTAATACCAGCGCAAATGCGCCTGCTCTTCAACTGCCTTTGCACGTCAATCAGCTTTCGTGCCGCCGCTTCATTTTTTCCCTGCACCTTAAAGCCGCCAAATGCATTAATGCTCTGCGGTGTCAGACCGAGGTGTGCCATAACTGGGATTCCGGCATCGGTAATCGCCTTAATCTGCGGGCATACGGATACGCCGCCCTCTAATTTTACCGCATTGGCACGGCCTTCCTTCATCAGCCTTCCCGCATTGACCACCGCGTCATACACCGAGGTCTGATATGACATAAACGGCATATCCACAACGACCAGTGCATTTTTCGCACCTCTGGCAACTGCCGCTCCGTGATGAATCATATCTTCCATGGTCACGGAAATTGTATCTTCATATCCTAAAATTACATTACCAAGGGAATCGCCCACCAATATTCCATGGATTCCCGCCTCGTCCTGCAATTTTGCGGTTGAATAATCATATGCCGTAAGCATTGCAAGCTTCGTGTGATTCTTTTTTGCTTCTTTAAAGGTCTGTACTGTATTTTTCATCCATAATCCTTTCCAGTGCCGTATAATCCCGCTGCGGATTTCTGCACTTTGCCAACGCTGTCAGTTTTTTTGAAATACTCCGGTAAACCGCTTCCTCGTCACTCCCCTGCAATGCCGCAAGGTGATTTTTTACAGTCTGTACATCTGCCCGCTCGACAGGACCTGTAAGGGCTTTTGCGCACCCGTTTTTTACAATTGAAGACACATTTTCCGTTATCAGCGGTGCAAGCAGTTTTCTGCTTTCTTCTTCTGCAAAACCGCATTCAGATAAAAGCTGCTGTGCAGAATAAAAAAGCCCCACGACCGCATTGCTTGCAAGCACTGCCGCCGCATGATATTTTACCTTGTCCGCACTGTCTAACCCGTATACGGTGTGTCCCAGTCCTTCAAACAGACTGCGCATAACCGCAACCGCTTTTTCACTGCCTTCCATTGTCAGATATGCTTTTTGAAATTGTAACCAGGAAGTTTCTTTATCGCTGAACGCGTACATTGGATGAATAGAACAACCGCACGCTTTGGTGCGTTCTATTCCTGAAAATACATTAGATGATAATGAGCCGCTAAAATGGCAGATCTTATAACCGGATAAATCCATATCCATCGCTGCAATACAATCCCATACATCTGCAATTACACCGTCGGGTGTCGTAATAAAAAGGGTATCGCTTGCTGTTATTAATTCTTTTAAACCGTCAAATACGGCTGTCTTTGTAAAAGCTGCCGCCCATGCAGCGCTTTCCTTTGTTCTACTGTAAAATCCTGTTACCGGAATGTGTGCTTCGCTAAGATATTTTCCTAACGTCACACCGACTTTCCCGGCGCCGATAATTCCTATTCTTATGCTATCACCTCATTTTCTCCCGCTTACGCACAAGTCCTGCCACCGCGATAGCTCTTACTTTCGTAATGATGCTTCGCTGTGCTTTTCTTATGCCGGGGTAATCGTGTGGCAACGCACTATCATCTGATGCAGCTTCATCTCCGAATGCCGCTCAATACTAAAACCAATGAAAGCATAGCACAAGATAGGATAATTTTCAAGCGTTTTATCTGCCGCCAAAAGCAGCAATCTGTGTATCGGTATTGTAGCCAAGTTCTTTCATTCTCTGCTGCAAATGTTTTAAAGCTTTGTCATACTCCATAAATGCTCCGTAAGTGTTGTTAAAATACGCCAGTGCTTTTTCTGTATTGCCGTCTTCCTTTGCCTGCCATGACAGTGTTGCAAAATGATGTAAATCGTTGTGTGCCTTTACCAGTGCCGTATATTCACTGCTGCGCACCAGCCTTTCATCGGTCTGCCTGTTTAACCACTTACCAAGCTTACAGCCTGCCGGATTGTCCACCTGCTTTTTCTGTAAATGTTCAAATCCCACAATATTGTTGTATACACGCCAGGTCAGCACATAGTGATCCACTTCAAATACACGCATCCAGTCCTGCTGTGTAATTTCTGAACAGCCGCGTACCAGATCACTTCTTGTCTTATCCAGATACCGGCCCACCTCAAAAATACGGTGTCCCGACTGTAAGCAGTCTTTGGATAAAACACTGTAGCTTTCAGAAATATTTCCCATCTGCATTGCAAAGGATTTTGTAACGCCGGTCTGTGTATCAATATCATCAAAAATACTGTCCACACGCCCGCGGATACTGTCCATCTGTCCGTTCATCTGCTCTAATGCCGCCAGGGACTTTTCAACCTTTTTACTGCCCTCGCCAAGGCTCTGTGTCGTTTCTTCCATCGCCGTAGCAAGCTCGTCAATATTCGTTTTTAACTCCGATACGTATTTTACAATATCTTCGGCAGACTCTGCGGTATTAATAGACAGCTGGCGCACCTGGTCTGCAACGACGGCAAAGCCTTTTCCGGATTCACCGGCTCTGGCTGCTTCTACAGATGCATTCAGCGCCAAAAGATTACTCTGGTTGGCAACTTTTTTAACTAAATCTACAATTTCTTCGATTTTACCGATTTTACCCTTAAAATCCTGCACACGGTCATTAATCGCCTGTATTCTTGTAGACGACTGCGTAACCGCTTCAATACTGTCATTCATATCATTGGTTACATTCTGCGAGGACGACAGAATTTCATGGGTATTGTCCCGGATATGTCCCATGGCTTCTGAAATGTTTTCAATGGAGTCCTCCAGATGCCGGCTCGCACTTTCCATATCCTGTATTGATTTGGTCTGGGTTTCGACCTGATCTAATGTGTCTTTAATGAGTGTATTATCCCCGATAACGCCCATCGTTTCATTTAACCGCATCACAACCGGATTATTGGCATTCTTAAATGCGTGCAGCATTGCATTGATTTTTTCTGCATATACCGGATTTTTAAATTGTGTAATATCTGCTTCCTCAAAATTCCCATTTGCAATCTTATCCATTGCTTCTAATAATTGATGCGTATCCTGCCCGGGTAACAGCCCCGGCTGCTTTTTCTTTTTAAACATACACTTTCTCCTCTACCGTATATACAATTCCTAAAACTTTGGGTATATCGTACCACACATTTTAAGATTTTTGTACTGTTTTACCATATTTTTTTGAAATATTTGAAATTTTTATTAAATTTGCACAACAAAGACTTTTTTAATTTTCTATTGACTTAAAACATTTTGCGTATTATAATACGACCATTGTGACATTGAATGTTACGTTGTCCGTTTTGGAAAAACTCAAAACGGATTCAAGACAAGGCAAAAGTATCTGCCGGAGTCTTACAAGCGATTTTTACAAGGACCACTCTTTTATTCAGAGTCAAGGCCATACGGACAGCCGGGTCCACTGCCGATTGGCGGCTTGCCGCCTTATTGATTGAGTTAGAAGCTCAGTTTTATAAGTTGGTTACTTTATAACCGAAATGCGTATTTACGCAAACTTGTGAAATGGTCAATAAGAGTAGTAAAAGTAGTGTTGCTATATAGACTCTGTATGCCTGATATGATATCCCTGTCTTAAAAATATTCTGCTGTACACAGGATGGATTTGTACCTTGTCCTGCCGGTTGCAGTTTATTTTGAATCATGACATATTTATATTTGAGATATTGAACGCAAGTTGTGTAATTACAGCCTGCGTTTTTTTATTTTGAGGTGTACTATGAAAAATTTATCCAACCAGTCCAGAGCGCCGATTTACGAGGCGCTCCAGAAATTCCGCGAAATGCGTGTCGTTCCGTTTGATGTCCCGGGTCACAAACACGGCAGGGGCAACCCGGAACTTACGGAATTTCTCGGTCAACAGTGCGTCGGCATTGATGTCAACAGCATGAAGCCGCTTGACAATTTATGCCACCCCGTTTCCGTTATCCGAGAAGCGGAAATTCTTGCCGCAGAGGCCTTTGGCGCAGCCCATGCCTTTTTAATGGTCGGCGGCACAACAAGCTCCGTACAGAGCATGGTTTTATCCTGCTGTAAACGCGGCGATAAAATTATCCTGCCGCGAAACGTCCACCGAAGTGTAATTAATGCACTGGTTTTATGCGGTGCGATTCCCGTGTATGTCAATCCCGATGTGGATCACCGCCTTGGCATTTCACTCGGCATGAGCCGTGAGCAGGTACAAAATGCCATCGAAAAGCACCCGGATGCCGTTGCGGTCTTAGTAAACAACCCGACCTACTACGGTATCTGCAGCGATATCCGCGCTATCGTCGATATGGCACACCGCGCCGGAATGCTCTGTCTTGCCGACGAGGCACACGGCACACACTTTTACTTTGGTGAAAATATGCCGGTTTCCGCAATGGCGGCAGGCGCAGATATGGCGGCAGTTTCCATGCACAAAAGCGGCGGAAGCTTAACGCAGTCGAGCCTGCTTTTAACCGGTCCGAATATGAATCCCGGACATGTGCGCCAGATTATCAACCTGACACAGACGACCTCCGGCAGTTACCTTTTAATGTCCAGTCTTGACATCAGCCGCCGCAATCTCGCACTGCGCGGCAGGGAGGTTTTCCGTAAAGCATTGAAATGGCAGATTACGCCCGCGAGGAAATTAATGCGGTCGGTGGTTATTACGCCTTTGGCAGGGAGCTGATAAACGGCAATTCTATCTACGACTTTGACCCGACAAAGTTAAGTGTCCACACCCGTGACATCGGTCTTGCGGGAATCGAGGTCTATGACATTTTACGGGACGAATACGACATCCAGATTGAATTTGGCGACATCGGAAATATTCTTGCCTACCTTTCTATCGGCGACCGTCCGCAGGAGCTGGAACGGCTTGTGAGCGCGCTTGCGGAAATCCGCAGACGGTATCAGAAAGATTCTGCCGGTCTGTTAAGTCAGGAGTATATCGACCCGGAGGTTGTATGCAGTCCGCAGGAAGCATTTTACGCACAAAAGAAAAGCGTACCGATACGTGAAAGCGCCGGTGCGGTATGCAGTGAATTTGTCATGTGCTATCCGCCGGGAATCCCGATTTTGGCACCGGGCGAGCGTATTACCGGTGAAATTCTTGATTATATTGAATATGCCAAGTCAAAGGGCTGTTCCATGACCGGTCCGGAAGACCCGAAAATCGAGCATATCAACATTTTAACAGACGGAGGAAAACCTCATGGAATTATGGTTTAGCGAATGTCATGCGCCGGACGTCAAACACAGCCTGCGCGTGAACCGCCATTTATATTCAAAGAAAAGCGAATATCAGCAGATTGATATTTTTGATACCCCGGAATTCGGCAGGGTGCTGGCATTGGACGGCAACGTCATGCTTACCGAGCGGGACGAATTTATTTACGATGAAATGATTACACACGTTCCGATGTCCGTCCATAAAAATGCAAAGGATATTTTAGTCATCGGTGCGGGGGACGGCGGTGTCGTAAAGGAACTGACCCGCTATGACCGCGTAGAACGCATTGACCTCGTGGAAATGGACGGCGAAGTAATTGAAGCGTGCCGTGCCTATCTGCCGGAAAATGCGTGCCGATTAGATGACAGCCGTGTGCATATTTATTTTGACAATGCATTGCGGTTTATCCGCCGCTGTTCCAATGAATATGACCTGATTATTGTCGATTCCAACGACCCGTTTGGTCCGTCAGAGGGATATTTTACACGCGAATTTTACGGTATCTGCTACAACGCACTGCGTGAAGACGGCATTATGGTCAACCAGCAGGGCAGTCCGTTTTACAAGCACGATGCGGAAGCCATGCAAAGAAGCCACAAACGGATTGTGAATACATTCCCAATCAGCCGCGTTTATCAGGCACATATTCCGACATATGCCGCCGGTTACTGGCTGTTTGGCTTTGCCAGCAAAAAATACCACCCGGTTGACGACTTTGAAGCCCGTCAGTGGCAGGCACTGCATTTAAGCACGAACTACTACACCACCAAGTTACATATCGGTTCGTTTTATCTGCCTGCCTATCTTGAAAAAATGCTTGAGGAGGTTGAAGCATGAAACAAAATGTTGAAACATTTATCGGCTGTGACGCGGATTATGCTGCTGCACGGATTGTCTTATTCGGTGCACCGTTTGATTCCACCACCAGTTTCCGCCCCGGTGCGCGCTTCGGCTCAGCCGCGATCCGCCACGAAAGCTTCGGGCTGGAAACGTACAGCCCGTATCGGATAAAGATCTGGAAGATATCTCCGTATTTGACTGCGGCGATTTAGAGCTTTGTTTCGGTTCTGCCGAATCGGCACTGGCTGACATTGAAAAAACGGCGGCACAGATTGTAAACGATAATAAACTGCCGCTTCTAATCGGCGGCGAACATCTGGTGACACTGGCAAATGTGCGTGCCGTCCTTGCCAAATACCCCGGTCTGCATATTATTCACTTTGATGCCCATGCTGATTTGCGTGATGACTACCTTGGCGCTAAATTAAGCCATGCCTGCGTCATGCGCCGCTGTTTTGACCTTGTAGGGGACGGACGGATTCACCAGTTTTGTATCCGGAGCGGTGAACGGTCAGAATTTGCATTTGCAAAAGAACATACAGATATGCACCCGTTTGATTTTGACGGACTGGAAGCGCTGACCGCCCAGCTGAAAAAGGATAATACACCGGTTTATCTGACCGTGGATTTAGACTGTCTGGACCCGTCCGTTTTTCCTGGCACGGGTACACCGGAAGCCGGAGGGGTAACCTTCCCGCAGCTTCTTACTTCCCTGCTGCTCGTCAGCCGGACAAATGTCGTAGGCGCGGACATCAATGAACTTGCGCCGATGCTGGATACAAGCGGTGCTTCTACCGCCTGCGCATGTAAGGTGCTGCGCGAAATGCTGCTGGCGCTGTATTAAACGCGAAAATCCTTATATCAAAGATTTTCGCTTCACAACAAGTTGTAATAGAAAAGAGGATTCGTATGAGTAGAGTTTTAATTATCGGCTGCGGCGGCGTTGCCAATGTAGCTATCAGAAAATGTTGTCAGCAAGTGATATTTTTACGGAAATCTGTATTGCAAGCCGTACCAAATCAAAATGTGATGCTTTAGCTGAAAGCCTTAAAGACAAAACCGCAACAAAAATCACAACTGCACAGGTTGATGCAGACAGTGTGGACGAACTGATTTCATTAATCAAAGCCTATCAGCCGGAGCTGGTTATGAATATCGCCCTGCCGTATCAGGATTTAACAATTATGGATGCCTGCCTTGCCTGCGGTGTTAATTACATGGATACCGCCAACTATGAACCGGAAGATACCGATGACCCAAAGTGGCGCGCCATTTATGAAAAACGCTGTAAGGAAGCCGGATTTTCCGCTTACTTTGACTACAGCTGGCAGTGGGCTTACCGCGAAAAATTTGAAAAAGCGGGACTGACGGCACTCCTTGGCTGCGGCTTTGACCCGGGTGTTACACAGGCTTACTGCGCCTATGCCAAAAAGCATGAATTTGACACAATTGATACCATTGATATTCTGGACTGCAACGGCGGCGACCACGGCTATGCCTTTGCCACG
>ERZ859817.94-NODE-94-length-69373-cov-2.493450_pt1 | contig 69373 bp, 58 predicted proteins | sample MGYA00509986_ERZ859817 | MGnify/ENA primary metagenome ERZ859817 (study PRJEB30046, sample SAMN00715155) | human gut metagenome | study: EMG produced TPA metagenomics assembly of the A metagenome-wide association study of gut microbiota in type 2...
AGGAAGATGACTTGAAGTTCCTCGCCGGGGACGAACTGGATGTTCACCCCCTTGATATAGTCGGAGGTGAACAGGTCGGCACTTGGCGCTCCCCCGGAATTGATCTGGAGGCGGAAGGCACCCAGATCGCCGAAATTCACCTGCTTACCGGCTTTCAGACCTTCCAGCATGCACTCGGTGGTGGCGATGAGCACGGCCGAAACGTCGGCTTGGTGCACTGTGCATTTACTCGCTATCAGGGTAGATAGCTCTTTTAGACTGAGCTCGCCGTTGGTTTGCGCCTTGGCGTAGGCTTTCTTGGGTTCCTCTTTTTTCAACGGGTTGCCCATCATGGCAATGGAATAGTTTAATGACATAATCGTAAGATATTTTAAGTGATACATAAAGAACTTGGGGGATGATGAGTTGAGTCCTCACGCTTGATGACTTGGCTTTTCGTGCTCCTTGATTTAAGTCTTCGGTTTGAAAGACTTAAGTCAATTAGGCGACTTTTCTTTATCGATAACCTGACAGCGAAGGTTGCCGGGTACGTAAGAGATATGGATCCATCGGGCGCCGGGCTCTAGAATGAGCTGAGTGAACTCGAGTCCGCACAGCTCGTGCGTCTCTTGTATCAGTCGGAACAAGAGGCGATGATCATCTGGAGAGCCGGCTATCAGGTCGGCGGCGCAACCGAGGAGGTGGTGACTGTGCTTGGCTCCCCCGATAAGGATGTTCAATTCGGGGCAGCGATAGCCGCTACTGATGACGATGGGTCTGCCCCAGACCCGCCGTAGCGGGTCTAGTAGCATTTCCACTAGGATCGTGACCATCCTCCGGGCCACCGGGGTGAGGCTGTTGTCGATCCCGTCTCGCCGGGCCGTGGCGGAGTCTTCAAACTCTTGATAATTAAAGTAGCGCATAGGGGATAAGGTTGATGTTTTTGTTTCTGTAGCAAAGATACGATAGGCGGAAAGCCCGGATATACCATTTGTTTCCACCTATTCGCTCTAGGAGAAGAATTTTAGGGTTCCCCTAAAAAATCATAGAATATCTGTACTTGCTTCGGCGTGATGGAGCGATCTTTCGAGTGATAACCATGACGGATAAGGGCCTCTTTCAGTCCTTTCACGTCACGGATATATCGGTTCAACTTATGCAAAGCGTTCGAAGGGGTGCCTGTCAGGCAATATTGACGGGCGAGATCTATTTTTTTCATCTGTATTGAATTTTAAAATGACTATAGGAGAGTTTCAAGTTTCAAGGTTTCATGAACCCTCTTTCCTCACACACACGTACGTACATTATATGGGTTTCAAATAAATCCCTTTATGCTCGCCATGCAGGAGGGCTCCGGAGTCGCATAGTCGGCGTAGCCATGTCTTGGCGGTGTTCTTGGGGATGTTGGCATGCTCGGCGGTCTCCATCCATTGGACGGTGGTGAACTCGTCTGGCATGGAGCTGAGCAGACTGTCCTTTTCCGAGAGGCCTCGGCTGGTGATCTCGCCGGTAGGCAGGAATGAGAGGATATGGGTGGCGTGGAGGTAGAGCGGCTCTGCCATTGTCAGAAGGGCGGCGAAGTCATCGTCGGTGATATGGAGTTCCCAGCCTCCGATGATCTTGTCCTTTAGGTTGTCGCTGTTGATGCCTTGGGCCGGCAGCAGTAATTCCGGTTGTTCCAAGGCACGAAGCATGGCTACCACCTCCATGAAACGTACGAGGTTGATGGCGAGGCGTACCACGGAACTGTTCATCTCCTGCCCGTTGGATTGCCGGGCACGCAGGAAAAGACGTACGAAGCTGTCGTTGAAAGCGGCTTGTTGCCGCTCGTCGAGGCGCAAGGGAATGGTACCCCGGCACTTGAGCTGATCGATCGTGGCCTTCCACTCGTAGCCCATCCGGTGGAATTCCTTCTCGGCGTCTACCTCGTCGACGGAGAATTGGTCGATCCATTCCCGGATCTGCGATTTGTAGTAGAAGACCTCACGGCTGAAGAGCCCGTTCTCGCCCGAGGGGATAAGCGGCGCTACCTGTCCGGGCGTACCCGAGAGCACCATCGAGAGGAAGGTGGAGTCGCATTCCCGGTATTCGTTATCGGTCCGTCGGTTGAACGAGAGCCCGGCATGGTCAAAAGCGTTACGGAGCGTATCGCTCCAATGCCCGTAATCACCCCCGATAGCGGTGGTGATGGTATCCGCCTCGGTCTCGAAAATGATACCGGTGCCGTCCGAATCGATGATATTTTGCAAGATACCCGTCCCGGTGTTGTTGCCGGAGATGATAAACATACTGTTTTTAGGCATCTGGGGCATCTCCATCTTGGCTTTCTCCTTGCCTAAGGCATGATAGGCCGCCAAATCTTGGCGGTACTGTTTCATCGCTAGGTCCACTTGTTGGCGGATCTCCCGGTGGATAGGCTCGATAAACTTACGCAGCCACGCCATGATGCCCTTACCCGATGCGGGCGGAGCGATCACGAAGAGCTGGATACAGGGATAGATCCAATGCATCCCATAGAGGCAACGCACCGTCTTGCCCAAGGTGGCGCCTAGGGCGGTGAGAGCCGTGAGCAAAAGGATATCCCGCTGCTCGGCATTATCGGTGAAACCGAGGATGTCCCGTAGCAACGAGGGCCATGGATAGCCGGGTACCAGCCGTGGCAGGGAGGTGTAAGGCTCACTGCCGATGTGGAGTGGGGCGTCGTTTGCCTCGGTTTCCCGATCGCTGGTCTCGTGGGCTTGATCTACCGTATCGGCTGTATTATATGTACTCACACGTGTGTGTGAGGAAAAGGGTTTCGTGAAACCTTGAAACTTGAAACCTATTTCCACGCCCGCCAGCTTGGCCAAGTGGAAAGCGGTGCCCAGATGGACATTCTGGTTTCCGGTGCGCAAGGCACTGGAGAAAAGCTTGTTGGCGTGTAGGGCGTTGAACTTGGGCGATGGCTCGCAGAGACTGATGAAGTCGCTACGTCCTGCCTCCCCGCAATCGGTGGCGATGGCGAAAGCCAATTGTACATACTCGGCGTAAGTGGGGGCGATGTCGGCATGGGCCGTCCGTACCGCTTCTACTAGTTTGGAAAGATCGTTGTTCATGGTATGAATATTTTAGCGTTAGAATCGTGAGACAAGAAACAGCAGCGGGCGATATCCTTGCCACAGGTATCCACCTCACCCTTGAAGGTGTCGGCATACAGGAGCTGTATGTAACTCATGGCCCATCGAACGGTCTCGTCTCCGGGTATGAAAAGTTTCACTCCCAGTCCTCCGGGGCTGACAAAGGCGAGGCGGGTCCCGAGATAGGGGTCCTCGAAGAGGTGGTCCCGGAGTTGTTCCGCCTCCTCGAGAGAGGCGAGATGGTCGATATCGACCACTACCAACCCCGAGGCGGAGATGAGAGCGTCGCTCTTACGACGGGAAAAAACGCCGTGGGGCGTTACGAACGGCAGTTGTCGCTGTTTGAGTTGGCGGTATTCCGCTATCCGGTCTTCCCGGATGAAGGCGCGTAATTCGTTGGTAACCGTTTCGAGAGATTTATCCTCGGTGATCCATCGGTACACTTCCCGTAGTGTACAGTTCCCGGTCGGAAGCGTGTTGGTGATGGGAGGAAGGAAGTAAGACATTTGTTGGTCCATATCAATAGGATTTCAGATTAATTTTCTAAAGCTATTGCTAATAATTGATTCTGCGTTTCAGCCTATAGGCTGAAATATTGGATGATTGTTTAATGAAAATTAGCATAGTATGAAGGAAAATTTAGATTTGAACCAGATTTTATTTGATGAGTTAGTGGAATTTCCACGTAAGCGGTTAGGAATCTCCATCCGTGAGTTTTGTGCGGAGGCCCACGTAGGCACCGCCACCTACAGCAAAGCGAAAAAAAAAGAGTATCAATCCCCAGAGTCTGACCCGCTTGGTACAAGAACTATGCGTAGAGATGGATGAACCGGAGTTCATGGGGTATGGGGCCGGGGCGCTCAAGGAGGTGTATAGGGCGATGAGGCATGGAATAGAAAAATAGAGGGTTGAAAATTGATCGTTTAGGGAAATAACGTTATATTTGTCTTGACGAACCAATAAACAGAGACGAAGATGGAAGGGCGGCGATTATATCCGATAGGAATACAGACATTCTCCAAATTGAGAGAGGGGAATTATGTGTATGTAGATAAGACGGAATTGGTCTACCGAATGACACACGGTGCGTCTGGTTATATATTCTTGAGCCGTCCCCGCCGCTTCGGGAAGTCGTTGCTTACTTCTACGCTCCATAGTTATTTCGAGGGGCGAAAGGAATTGTTCGAGGGTTTGGCTATCGAGTGTCTGGAGAAGGAGTGGACAAGCTATCCGGTGCTTCATTTCGACATGAGCACGGCGAAGCATATGGACAAGGATCGGCTTCTGAGTGAGCTGGAGAGGAAATTGTATGGTTACGAGCAGATATACGGACGTGATGAGAGCGCTATTTATACGAACCAACGTCTGGAAAGTCTCATCAAACGTGCCTACGCCCAGACCGGTCAAAAGGTGGTTGTCTTGATTGACGAGTACGACGCTCCCTTACTGGACGTGGTGCATGAGGAGAAGGAGCTGCCGAAGCTTCGCGACGTGATGCGTAACTTCTATAGTCCGCTGAAAGCCTGCGATCCTTATTTGCGTTTCGTATTCTTGACAGGTATCACGAAGTTCTCTCAATTGAGCATCTTCAGCGAGTTGAACAATATCAAGAATATCAGCATGCTCCCGGAGTACGCCTCGCTCTGTGGCATCACGGAGGAGGAAATGCGTGAGCAGATGGGCGAGGATATCGGTCGTTTGGCCGACAACCTCGGCGTTACTCCGGAGGGTGCCTTGGGTGCCTTGAAATCGAATTATGACGGTTACCATTTCACGTGGCCGTCGCCCGATATATACAACCCGTTCAGCCTGTTGAACGCCTTGACCGACAGTAAACTAAATTCCTATTGGTTCGGTAGCGGTACGCCCACCTATTTGATCGAGATGCTGAACAAGTATCATGTGAAACCCCAGCAAATAGGCGCACGCAAGGTTTTGGCAGAGTCGTTTGACGCACCCACGGAACGGATGGTCGATATTACGCCATTGCTCTATCAGAGCGGTTACATCACGATAAAGGATTATTCCTCGCTCACGAATTTGTACACGCTCGACATCCCAAACAAGGAGGTACGTATGGGATTGATGAAGAGTTTATTGCCAAATTATTTGCATCAATACACAGCGGATGGACTTACTACAGTAGCCCTTCTTTTCGAGGCGATCGCTGGAGAGCGGATGGATGATGCCCTGCGTCTGTTGCAGACCTTCCTATCCACCATCCCCCAATGTGACAATACGGATTACGAGGGCCATTACCAGTCCTTGCTTTACACGATCTTCAGCCTGCTAGGAATGTATGTGGACGTGGAAGTCCGTACCCCGAAAGGCCGTGTGGATATGGTGATGCGCATACCGACAACGCTCTATGTCGTGGAATTGAAGTTAAACAAGACTGCGGATATAGCCCTTGAGCAAATCAATTTGTGCAATTACCCGGAGCGCTTCGCTCTTTGTGGGTTGCCGATCGTAAAGGTTGGGATTAATTTTGATAGTGAGCGGCATACGTTGGGGGATTGGGTTATCGAATAAAGAACCTAAACGTAATTTTTTACCAAACTCAGTTAGGACACTTCAAAAGTGTCCTAATTAAGAAGTATATCCTAATTTGAACACTTACTTCCTGTCCCTCCCGATATAAAACAAATGACTTAACTGTGAATCCTGTTGTATCTTCCCCGAAAAAAGTCTTCCAGTCTAGTACAAATGCTAAGCTTTGGGATAAACAGACCGGAGTTTGGGAGGAGTAGGTTGATAAATACTTCATCTTTTTTGAAAATCAGAAAGATGAGAAATGTTTGGTGCTAACGAAAAAACAATCAAATGAATAAAGAAATCAAGATAGCCGTAGCCGGAACCGGTTATGTAGGACTAAGTATTGCCACTTTGTTGGCACAACATCATCAGGTAATAGCAGTGGATGTCATTCCAGAAAAGGTAGAGATGCTTAACCGTAAGCAATCTCCCATACAGGATGAATACATAGAAAAATACTTGGCAGAGAAGGAGCTGAATCTTACGGCAACGTTAGATGGAGCCTCCGCATACCGGAAGGCAAACTTCATTGTCATCGCAGCTCCCACGAACTACGATCCGGTGAAGAATTACTTTGATACGCATCATATAGAGGATGTGATAGACTTAGTGCTAAGTGTTAATCCGGAGGCCATAATGGTTATTAAATCGACTATTCCTGTAGGCTATTGCCGGAGTCTTTACTTAAAATATGCCAATAGGGGAGTTTCGAAATTGAATCTACTATTCTCGCCCGAATTCTTACGTGAAAGCAAGGCGTTATACGACAACTTATATCCAAGCCGAATTATCGTGGGAACGCCGAAGCTTATAGCTGATAATCAATTCAACGATGAGAACGAGGCGATAAGCAAAATTGCTGATATTCCGGCATTGGAAGAGGCGGCTCGAACATTTGCGGCCTTGTTGCAAGAAGGAGCCATCAAGCAGGATATACCTACCCTGTTCATGGGAATGAAAGAGGCAGAGGCTGTGAAATTATTCGCTAATACTTATCTAGCTTTGCGAGTAAGCTATTTCAACGAGTTGGATACCTATGCGGAGGTGAAGGGATTGGATTCGCAAGCGATCATTCAAGGTGTAGGTTTGGATCCACGAATCGGTACGCACTATAACAACCCCAGTTTTGGATATGGAGGTTATTGCCTGCCTAAAGATACCAAGCAGCTATTGGCTAATTATCAAGATGTACCTCAGAACATGATGAGTGCCATCGTGGAGAGTAACCGAACTCGTAAGGACTTCATTGCAGATCAGGTATTGCGCAAGGCCGGCTATTACGGTTACAGTGACCGGAACAGTTTCCGGCAGGTAGAGGAGAAGGAGTGTGTGATCGGAGTCTATCGCTTGACGATGAAATCGAATAGTGATAATTTCCGTCAATCCTCTATCCAAGGTGTGATGAAGCGTATCAAGGCGAAAGGTGCCCGTGTGATTGTCTATGAGCCGACGTTGGAGGATGGCAACTCGTTCTTCGGCAGTACCGTGGTGAACGACCTCGATAAGTTCAAGGAGATGAGCCACGCTATCATCGCCAACCGCTATGATGGTTGTTTGGATGACGTAGTGGGGAAGGTTTATACGAGGGATATTTTTAGGAGGGATTAATAGACTATGGTAGGTTCTTATGGATCAAAGAGTAGGAGGCCATAGTCGTATTGCCAAAAATACGATATTCCTTTACTTCAGAATGTTGCTCATTATGGGTGTAAACTTGTATATGAGCCGTTTGGTATTGGAAATATTAGGCGTAGAGGATTATGGTCTCTATAATGTTATAGGGGGAATGGTTGTCTTGTTTTCCTTGTTATCTTCTTCCTTGTCATCTTCTGTGACACGTTTTCTATCATTCGAGCTAGGACGGAACAGGGCAGATCGTTTGGAAACAATCTTTTCAATATCCTTATCTATTTATGTGGTATTGGCGCTTCTTATATTCATATTGGTTGAGGTTGTGGGTGTATGGGCTTTGGATAATTATCTTAACATACCTGAATCTCGGAGGTATGCGGCTTTTTGGGCACTTCAATTTTCTCTCTTGACTTTTGTGGTGAATTTGGTGAGCGTGCCTTACAATGCGGTAATAATCGCCCATGAACACATGAAGGCTTTCGCTTATATAAGCATATTGGAGGCTTTGCTGAAACTGGTCTCTGTCTTTATATTACGGGAGCTTCCTTTTGACAAGCTTATATTGTACGCATCCTTCCTTTTCAGTGTGGCATTGTTGGTGAGGGTCTTTTATGGATTGTATTGTAATACACATTTTTCGGAATGCGTATGGAAATTTAAATACCAGCGTTCCTTAGTAAAAGAAATGGTCTCGTTTGCGGGGTGGAACTTTATTGGAAGTTCATCTTCTTTATTGCGGAGCCAAGGTGTAAATATATTGACAAATGTCTACTGTGGCCCGGTCGTTAATGGAGCCCGGGCCATAGCGTTCCAGCTGGATTCCGGTTTGAAGCTTTTGCCGCTAATTTTGTACAGGCGTTACAGCCGCAAATCGTGAAGTCTTATGCGAGTGGGGATCGGGATTATATGATGTCGTTACTCTATCTGGGTTCTAAACTCTCGTTCTTCCTGTTGCTTTTTTTTGCTTGGCCCCTGCTGCTTGAGACTGTTTTTGTGTTGGAACTGTGGCTTGTATCGGTTCCAGACCATACTGTTCTCTTTGTCCGTTTGTTAGTATTGTTTTCTATGTTAGAGTCAATCTCCTTGGTCTTGCAACATGTAGCGAAGGCCACGGGAAGGATTCGTGATTACCAGCTGCTGGTTGGTGGATTTCAGTTGCTCAATCTTCCTATAGCATATATACTTCTAAAGAAAGGGTATTTCCCGGAGATTACGTTAGTCGTGGCTATCATTCTTTCTGCCATGTCTTTATTGGCAAGGTTATGGGTCTTAAGAGGTCTTGTCGGGTTATCATTGAGAAGTTTCAATCAAAATGTCTTGTGGGTGATTCTGAAGGTCTGTTTGCTCTCGTCTGTCTTGCCTATTGCGTTAAGCCTTTCTTCGATAACTCAACCTTATAGGTTTTTGTCTGTGACTGTAGTAAGTGTTTTGTCCGTTTTGTTCTCGATCTATACCGTTGGCTGCGATAGCTCGGAAAAGAAGTTTTTGAAAGGAAAATTAGTATGGATATTAAATAAGCGTCAATGATACAAATAGAGAATAAAGAGAGGTGTTGTGGTTGTACCTCCTGTGTGTCGGTTTGTTCGCATGGTGCTATCACGATGCGGGCAGACGGATTGGGATTCTTGTATCCGGAAGTAGATAAGGATTTATGTGTGGATTGTGGCCTATGTGATAAGGTTTGTGCGTTTGATGAGAATTACGATAAGTCTTCGAATCTTCCGGATCCGGACATATACGCGGTTCGTCATAAAAAGATTTCGGAGGTTGAGACAAGCCGCAGTGGAGCGATGTTTGTGGCTTTGTCGGATTATGTGTTGGAGAATGGCGGTGTCGTTTACGGTGCCGGTTACACGGGGCATTTCCGGGTCACTCATAAACGAGCCTTATCCAAGGAAGAGCGTGACGAGTTCAAGGGGAGTAAATATGTGCAGAGTTTCTTGGGGGATACGTTCAAGAATGTATGTGACGATTTGCGTAAAGGCATGATCGTCATGTTTTCCGGTACGCCTTGCCAGACATCGGGTTTACGTTCGCTGGTGAAATTGAAACGTGTTCCCTTTGATCGGTTGTATGTTTGCGACATCGTGTGTCATGGGGTTCCTAGTTCTCGCCTTTGGGAAGATTATTTGAATTACCTGGAAAGAAAAGAAGGTAAGAGGGTCTTAAAGGTGAATTTTCGGGATAAAAGGCGTTTTGGTTGGAAAGCTCATAAGGAGTCATTTGAGCTTGAAGGTGGTTATTATACATGTACTTATTATACTTATCTCTTCTACCAGCATATCATGTTCCGCCACAGTTGCGCTGTTTGTCCATTTACAAACTATACCGGCCATCGGATATTACGATCGCGGATTATTGGGGTTGGGAACGTTTGGATAAAAACTTGAATACGGATGACAGGGGTGTTTCTTTGGTATTGGTAAATTCTGCCAAAGGGCAAGACTGGTTTGAGAAGGTAAAAAAGGATATTGACTATGTCCGCTCGGACAAGGAGAAATGTTGGCAGGCCCATTTAAGCAAGCCCTCCGAGATGCATCCCGACCGGGAGGCTTTTGAGCAAGATTATAAACTTCACGGGTTCGAGTATGTGATGAGAAAATATGGGAATATCGGTTGGCATTATTGGATGAGACGGGTGATGAATAAAATAAGACGAATGGTAAGGAAAGGATTTGTGCGATGAGGATAGGTATATTGACATATCATCGCTCGCATAATTGTGGGGCGTTGTTACAGGCTTATGCTTTGAGAGAGTTTTTAAAATTAAAAGGGTATAACGATGTCACTTATGTTGATTATTGGCCGGAATACCATAAAGATGTCTATCGGCTGTTTCGTAAACTATATTTTAGGAAACAGTCTTTGTTGGGAAAGTTTAAATTCTTGATTTATTTGTGTGTATTTTTTCGTAAAATGGTAAAACATAAGAAGCCGTTTAAGGAGTTTATAGACCGATATATTGAGCCGAATACTATGACTGATGCTTGTTATGATGTTGTGTTATATGGGAGTGACCAAATATGGCGATTTCAAAATTATCCGGGGGCTAATGGCTATAATTCGGTATATTTTGGTTCTCAAGAAATCAAGGCCAATTGTAGGATAGCCTATTCTGCTAGTATGGGTATTATTAAGGGTTCGGAAGAGTTAAGGTGTTTTTTGACTGATGCATTGAGTAATTTTAGCTTTATAGGTGTACGAGAGAAAGATTTATACGACTATATAAAACCATTGGTAACTTGTCCTCTACAGCATACGATAGATCCTGTTTTTTTGTTGAGTAAAGGAGAGTGGTTGAAAATAATTCCACCAAATATTATTGGTCGGAAATATATTCTTATGCTTCATTGGCAAAAGGAAGCAGAATTACTTCCGTATTCGGCGAAAAAGGCTAGTGAGGAAAAGGGGATGGAGTTGATCGAAATTTATGGATTTAGGCATTCATCTGTCATTTGTGGTCCACTCCAGTTTCTGTCTTTAATTTATCATGCTGAATGTGTTTTTAGCTCATCTTTTCATGGGGTTGCATTTTCTATTATTTTTAATACGCCATTTTACACGCATTTGCGGTTTAATCAGGGTAGAGTTATTTCCATACTAGAAGCATTTGGCTTAAAAAAACGTTTCATTAATTCAGTGAATGAAATTACGGTAAATGAACAACCAGACTGGCAGGATGTCAATCAAAAAATCTCAATGTGGAGAGATTCGTCTGTGTCTTTTTTATTATCAAGCTTGGAACATTATTATAAAAACTTCAGTGAAAGATGAACTTTTTATGCATTTATTCGGAATGTATTGAGCTCGTTTGTTGTTTAAGTGAATTTCTATGAAAATGAATCAAAAGGCATATCTTCCAAGTATCTATAGATATGGGCTATTATTCTCGTTTGTCAGTACATTGTCGCCTTGGTTTTTATGGCCGATTAAAGGATTTGGTGTTCTACTGGTCTTATTTACTACTTTATACGCTTTTGTTAAAACTCCAGTTCTGTTTATCTTGACAAAAGAAAAACTGTGTGTTATAGGTTTATTATTTGCTTTTTATTGTACGCTTGGATTGACTGCTAATTTTAATGGATATGTCTCGAATTTTATCAATTTCTTGAGTGTGGCAGGTTTGGTCTGTCTCAATCGAGAAAATAAGATTGAACTCTTAACTTTTGTTTCAAAAGGCTTTGCCGGCATTGTGCTTGTTTCTTTTTTGTGTTTTGTTATGACGTTCGCTTCGGGATTGTCTTTACCTTATGAGAGCGTGACCTACAAAGATGTATATCAAATTAGGAACTTCTACTTTTTTTTGACTTCTGAATGGGATTCACCATTTCTATTTCCTCGGTTTCAAGCTGTTTTTGCAGAACCTGGACATTTGGGAATGATTGCGGCCCTTTTACTTTTTGTGCAGTCTTATAACTTGAGTAAATGGTATAATTTGATACTTTTTTTAGGTGCATTGTTTTCTTTTTCGTTGGCTTCTTATGTGTTGATGGCGTTAGGAGCTCTTTTGCTGATTTTCATAAGATACAAACATTCGATTGTTTATGTCGTGTCAATCGTCTTATTATGCGGTGCTATAGTAACGGTTATCAATCGTGTTGTTGGAGAATATAATTTGTTTAATCAGCTTATTGTTGAAAGACTTACAATAGAAGACGGTCAAATCGCGGGAAACAATCGTTTCTCTTCCGACTTTGAAGACGAGTATGAGCGAAAAAAAGAGACGAGTGCCGTATGGTTTGGCTGGCAACCTGATTTTTCTCAATATGATGGAGGGAATGCGGGTTATAAACGTTATATTAGTGAGTATGGCTTGGTAGGACTTTTTGTTTGTATAATTACTTATCTTAGTTTTTGCAGGGGGTATTCTCGGAAATATGCATATTCCTTGTTCTTGTTGTACGCAGCCTCTTTCCTTCAAAGAGCCTATCCTTTTTGGGCTTCGGAGTTGATCATTTTTATTTGTGGACTTCCTTTGCTGTGTTCATCGGATTCCGCATCATCCATATCTTCTACTTCTGTAATAACTTGTAAATGCGTTGTTTGATATGAATCAGAAAGTACGTTATCATGTGGCCTGTTGCACGGATGATAATTATGTACAAGCGTGTGGTGTTTTACTGTGCTCCTTATTTGAGAATAATCCGAACTCAAGGTTTCATGTGCATATCTTAATTGAAGAAATATCTGAAACAAACAAGCAGCTTTTTCTTTCGTTGGTAACTGTTTACGATGTTTTGTGTACTTTTCATGTCGTGGATGTTTCCCGGTTGGAAGGAGTACGGTTTCGAGATAAAATACCTTTGACAAAAGCAGCCTATTATCGTTTGTTACTTGCTTCTATTTTGGATGAAAGTGTTCTCAAAGTGCTTTATTTGGATTGCGACATGGTTGTGGCTGGTGATGTTAGCCCTTTATTTCGGCTGGAACTTAATGGTTATGCTTTGGCTGCTGTAAGAGATTGTAAAACTATACCTTTGTCAGAAACACACCGTTTTCAGCTAGACTTCTCTTATGAAGATGATTATTTCAATTCTGGCTTGATGATGGTCAATCTTGATTTTTGGCGAAAGGAACGTGTCGAACCTTTGTTGTTGGAGTATGCCAAGCGAGAAAGGATTGTTTTTTTTCATGATCAAGATGCATTGAATTATGTGTTTAAGGGTAAATGGTTTCGGATCTCTCCTAAATGGAACCGGATGAATATGGTCGTGATGGATTTTTCTGTTTTTCAAACAAAGAAAGATAAGAGGGAATATGTTGAGGATGTCCGTATTATACATTATGCTACGCTTGGTGATTTGAAGCCATGGAAAAATATTAGTCTTATTCCCTTGCGATGTGAATATCTTCGTTATAAGGCTTTGACTCCTTGGAAAAATGAACCATTACAACCTGTGAAAACTTCGAAAGCGTTTTTATATGGTGTTTTGCTCTCTTTTTATATTGATGATTTTTTCACGAGATCACCTCTTCTCTTGAAAATACCATATACAATAGTAAAAGATACGCTTTATTTCATTTACTGTTTGTTGAAACATAAACCCTATTTCTACTAACATTTTAACTCTATAGGGATGATACCTAAAATAATACATTATTGTTGGCTTAGTGGTGAACCTATACCTTGGCAATTGCAGATATGCATGGCTAGTTGGAAAAAATATTTGCCGGAATATGAGTTTATGATGTGGGATACACAACGTTTTGATATAAACTCTCTTCTTTGGACTAAGCAAGCTTTTGAGGCTAAGAAGTACGCTTTTGCCGCTGATTATATACGTCTTTACGCAGTATATACATATGGAGGTATTTATTTGGATATGGATGTGGAGGTACGTCAGCCGTTTGACTTTTTGTTGGATGAAGATTGTATGCTTGGCTATGAAAAAGAAAACGGAATCGAAGCTGGTGTGTTCGGTGGTTCAAAAAAAGCCCCTTGGCTCAAAAAATGCCTTGATTATTATGAAAATCGTGCGTTTTTGAGTGCCAATGGAACTTTTGACATGAGACCTTTGCCACAGATCATGTTTGAATGTTTAGCTGAAGAACGAAAAACGTTTCGCATTTATCCAAATGAGTACCTTACCGCCAAATCGTATGAGACGGGTATCATAACAATTACGGAAAATACTTATGCTGTACATCATTTTGCGGGTTCATGGCATGGTAGGCGACAAAAACTGTTCAAGATCGTGGCAAGAATTATCGGGAACAAGGCTACTCAACATATATCTGCGTTTCTGAAACAAATACATATAATCAAATAAGCGCAGAGAAACCCTAGTATCATTAGGTTGAAATATAACGTATGAAAACAAAGGTTAGCATTATAGTTCCGGTCTATAATGTAGAGAAGTATTTGCGAAAATGTGTGGACTCCATTTTAAGTCAAACTTATGGGAATATAGAACTGATCTTGGTGGATGATGGTTCGCCTGATGCATGTCCTTTGATTTGTGATGATTATGCAAGGGAAAATGTTTGCGTAAAGGTTATTCACAAGAATAATGGAGGATTATCGGACGCTCGTAATGTGGGATTGGAACAGGCTACGGGTGATTATGTCATGTTTGTGGATAGTGATGATTTTTGGGTAGGTGAGGATTCCTTGGAAAGGCTTATAAGAGAAACTGAGTTGTCTCCGCAATGTGATTTTATAGGTTTCAATTTTTTCAATTATTACGAAAGTGAAGATCTATATGCTCAATGGAAGCCATATGACGAGCATATTGTTGGAGGCAAGGATAAAGATAGTTTGATACAGGCGTTAGTCCGAAGTGGGGTTGTTCCCATGAGTGCGTGGGGAAAAATCATTAAAAGAGATTTTCTGGAAAAGAACAATATTCGCTTCATTAAGGGTTTATTAAGCGAGGATATCCCGTGGTTTCTTGAACTACTACACCATGCTTGCGGTTTTCGCATGGTCAACCAATATATGTATGCTTATCGACAACAACGGCTTGACTCTATTACAAGAACATTCTCGAAAAAACATTTTTCTGATTTGCAGCAGATCATACAAGAAGGGGTAGTATATATACAACGTGCGAATTTTTCATATTCCACAACGAATGCGTTGTACTCGTTCATGGCATACGAGTTATGTATACTTTATGGCTCATTGTATAAGATAAAAGACAGTTTATGGCAAAATAAAAAACGAGGAGAACTTCGTCAATGGAAATGGTTGCTGCGATACAAATGCAATCCTAAAGTGCGTAAGGCATACTGGATTTACCGCCTTGTTGGACTGTATGGCATGGAATGGACTTTGAGTTTATTTATGAAAAGTAAAAGATAACATACATATTTCAATGAAAATCTTATTTACCGACAACTCTCTCTGGGGTTTATTGAACTTCAGAGGATGTATCATCACGCATTTGCGTGACTTGGGGCATGAGGTGGTGATGGTATCGCCTGTGGATGCTTCGAGCAAAGGGATGAGTGCGCCTGAAGGGGTACGGCATATCCCTATACGTATGCGACGGACAAGTACGAATCCCTTGCACGACGTGCGATATTTTTTCTGTCTGCTTGGTATCTACCGAAAAGAGCGACCGGATTATATCTTCCATTTTACGATCAAGCCGAATATATACGGTACACTGGCGGCTCGTCTGTTGGGTATTCATAGTACGGTGATGGTGGCGGGGCTGGGATTCACTTTCTCGCATGGTGGTTGGGCCAGCAAGATGGCGCGTCTGTTGTTTCGGCTTGCCTTGGGATTCGCTGATAAGATTATGGTGCTGAATGAGGAGAATACCCGTATCCTAATAGAGCGGAAGGTGGCGCGCAAGGAACAGGTTGTCTTGTTGGAAGGAGGCGAGGGCGTGGATCTGGAGCGGTTCCGTTTCTCGGACAATCGATCGGACAAGACGATCTTCCTGATGGTGGCCCGGGTTCTGTACGACAAGGGCTATCGAGAGGTGGTGGAAGCTGCGAGGATCGTGAAGCGTACGCATCCGGAGGTGGAGATACAATTATTGGGCCCGGTGGACGAGGCCTATCCGAATGCCGTAAGTCACGAGCAGATCCGGAGGGATGAGGAGAGCGGAACCATCACGTATCTGGGCTATACGACCGAGCCGGAGAAATTTATGGGACGACCCGGTATATTATTGTTATTATTAAGTAGTTACCATGAGGGCTTGAACCGTTCGTTGATGGAGGGCTGCGCCTTGGGCAAGCCTATCATCGCCTCTGATATTCCCGGTTGCAGGGAGACGGTACGTGAGGGAGAGAATGGATATTTGGTGCCTCCGAAAGATGTAGACGCTTTGGCAGATGCGATGCTTCGTTATTTGTCGTTGCGGGATGAGGAGAAGGTAGCCATGAGTGTCAATAGCCGGAGGTTGGCAGAGGAGCGGTTTAATGTCAATTCGGTAAAGAGTTGCTATGATCGAATTTTGCTGGAGTAGAATCTTGAGGTTAGTCCGCAAATTTTTTTTGTATGTGACAAAAAATGCTTTTCTTTGTGAAAAACATAAGGTGTCATGAAAGCAACAGATGAATATTTAAGGATACTACGCGGCAAAAAGGAATATTTGATGGCCAAATATCCGATCGCACGTATGGCGTTGTTTGGTTCCGTGGCTCGCCGGGAGCAGGAGGAGACAAGCGATGTGGACATCTGCTATGAGAGTGATTCCATGAGTTTGTTTACCTTGTGCCGTTTAAAATCAGAATTGGAGGCTTTGCTGGATTGTCCGGTAGACTTGCTTCGTATGGGGAAACGGATCGAAGGAACTTTTCTAGAAAAGACTATAAAAAGAGATATGATCTATGTATGATGAGGATGCTATATATCGGATCATAGAGTTGATAGATGGAATGCTTGACTCTATTCAAATCATACAAGAGCGAGTTTCTGGTATAAAGTCTGCGAATGATTTTCTGATAAGTCCGGATAATATGTTTATTTTGGATGGCATCTGTATGAAATTAATATTTATAGGAGAAAGCATTAAAACGATCGATAAACTATCCAAAGGTGAACTTTTCCCGTTGTATCCTGCTATCCCATGGAAAGAAATTATGAAATTGCGGGATATCATAGCCCATCATTACTTTAAGATAGATGTCGATATTGTCTATTCTACCATAAAGGAGGATTTGTCTCCTTTAGAGAATACTTTAAGACAACTAAAAGATTACGAAGAAAGAAGATGTTCCGCAACAAATCTCCGCAACCAGCTCTAACCTCTTCAAAGATTCGCATGCAGTGCGGTTTACTCATCTTGCTTTTAGTGCCGATGGTTATCATGTCCTGAATGGTGGGATGTCCGGTTCCATTGACCGAAGTCGCATGTTTACCATTATAACCCTCTGTGCATAGGGTGAGATCGTAGGTGGGAGCAAGATGCCATTGGCATGTGTCGGTATCACTTTTCTGTATTGTAAAACTGAAATTCTTGCAATGATCATCTTTGTTGCCGGGAGTGAGTGAAAGCGTCCCGACTATCTGTTCGTGATACTCTACGATAAGTCGTTGGCTATTTCTTTAGCGATCTCATCCGGGTTGTCTAGTGTATAGCTATCAAGAACTGATAACATATTATTTGTTTCTTGCATCTCTATTTGGATAATAGTAATATATTATTAGTTGTAAAGGTAGTAAAAAGCTCTGTATTCCCATCGTCTTATGCGTGTTTTTTTTAAAGTTCAAGAAGATGTTTGTGGAATTAAATAAAAAACTCTATCTTTGCACTCGATTTTCCGCAGAGGGTAAATAAGTGGAGCCGGAGACGGAGCCCACCCCCGGGACCTAACCTGTTTAAAAGATTTTAAGACAGATGTACGTAATCGTAGAAATTAACGGACAACAGTTCAAGGCTGAGCAAGGCAAGAAATTGTTCGTTCATCACATTCAGAACGCAGAAAGCGGTGCTGTTGTGGAGTTTGACAAGGTGTTGTTAGTAGATAACAACGGTGAGGTAACAGTGGGTGTTCCTACTGTAGAGGGCGCAAAGGTAGTATGCGAGGTATTATCTCCGCTGGTAAAAGGTGACAAGGTGCTGGTATTCCACAAGAAGAGAAGAAAAGGTTACCGTAAATTGAACGGTCACCGTCAGCAGTTCACTGAGGTGAGTATTAAAGAAGTTATTGCTTAACGTTTAAAGGAGAAGAAAAGAAATGGCACATAAAAAAGGTGTGGGTAGTTCTAAGAACGGCCGTGAATCACAAAGTAAAAGATTAGGTGTTAAGCTTTTTGGTGGTGAGGTTGCTAAAGCAGGTAACATCATCGTTCGTCAAAGAGGTACGGTTCATCATCCGGGCGAGAACGTAGGTATCGGTAAGGATCATACGTTGTATGCGTTGGTAGATGGCGTTGTTACTTTCCGTAGAGGAAAAGAAAACAGATCATTCGTTTCTGTAAAAGAAGTTGTTGCTGAGGCTTAAGTTTCTGCGACCAAAGAATAAGGAAAAGGATATCCCGAAAAGGGGTATCCTTTTTTTATTGCCGATGATAATAAACGTTATGAAGTAAATTTTGGAACATATATAAATAAACTTGTAACTTTGTGGTCTCAAACATAAATACAAACATAAAAAACAATGGGTGGTTTTTTCGGAACTATTTCTAATGGAGACTGTATTACGGATTTATTCTATGGTACGGACTACAATTCTCATCTAGGAACCCGCAGAGGCGGTATGGCTACGTACGATAAGGAAGAAGGATTTACGCGTTCGATCCACAATCTGGAGAATTCTTATTTCCGCACCAAGTTTGAACCGGGGCTTCCTAAATTCAAAGGAAATGCCGGGGTCGGTATTATCAGCGATACGGATGCGCAGCCAATCGTTATCAACTCTCACTTAGGAAAATTCGCGATCGTGACGGTGGCGAAGATCAATAACTTGGACGAATTGGAGAATGAGTTATTGGAGGCGAATATGCATTTTTCGGAATTGAGTTCAGGAAAAACGAATCAGACGGAGTTAGTCGCTTTGCTGATTACACAAGGCAAGGACTTCGTGGAGGGCATTGAGAATGTTTACAATAAGATAAAGGGCTCTTGCTCCATGTTGCTCCTGACGGAGGATGGTATTATCGCTGCCCGTGACAAATGGGGGCGTACGCCGATCGTAATCGGAAGGAAAGACGGGGCTTATGCGGCGACCAGCGAGTCCAGCAGTCTTCCGAACTTGGATTATGAGATCGAGAAATTTATAGGCCCGGGCGAGATCGTCCGTTTGCGTGCCGATGGTATGGAGCAGATGCGTAAACCGAATGAAGGGATGCAGATCTGCTCTTTCCTTTGGGTATATTATGGATTCCCTGTTTCTTGCTATGAGGGAAAGAACGTGGAGGATGTCCGGTTTATGAGTGGCTATAAGATGGGGCAGAAGGATGACTCGGAGGTGGATTGCGCTTGTGGTATACCGGACTCCGGTGTGGGTATGGCTTTGGGGTATGCGGAAGGTAAGGGGGTGCCTTATCATCGGGCTATCGCTAAGTATACACCGACGTGGCCTCGTAGTTTTACCCCGGCTAACCAAGAGATGCGTTCCTTGGTGGCTAAGATGAAATTGATACCGAACCGTGCGATGCTGGAAGGCAGACGCATCCTTTTCTGCGACGACTCGATCGTGCGTGGTACACAGCTTCGTGATAACGTGAAGATATTATATGATTATGGGGCGAAAGAGGTACATATGCGTATCGCTTGCCCTCCATTGATTTATAGTTGCCCGTTTATCGGTTTTACTTCTTCCAAGAGTCCTTTGGAGTTGATAACTCGTCAGATTATCAAGGAACTGGAAGGGGATGAGAATAAGAATCTGGATAAATATGCTACGACAGACTCTCCGGAATATAAGAAGATGGTCGGAATTATCGCCGAGCGTTTCGGGTTGAGTTCCTTGAAGTTTAATACGCTGGAAACCTTGGTGGAGGCGATCGGCTTGCCTAAGTGTAAGGTTTGTACGCATTGCTTTGATGGTTCAAGCTGTTTTTGATGACATTTTTTGAGATAATATGGAATAGCGAAACAATTTGTTTCGCTATTTTTTTGTTATGTAACCTGCTTTACCTACTTTTATGCCTGCAATGTTTTAATGGCTAAAAAGAGTGAGTTATGACAGTTTTAGATAGATTTTTAAAGTACGTTACGTTCGATACCCAGTCGAACGAGGAGACGGGTACGACTCCTAGTACGCCGGGACAACGTGTCTTTGCCGAGGCTTTGGTGAAGGAATTGGAAGCGATTGGTATGGAGGAGATCTCCTTGGATGAGAATAGTTATGTAATGGCTACTCTGCCGGCTAATACGGACGAGAAAATCCCGACTATCGGTTTTATCGCTCATTTGGATACGAGTCCGGATATGTCGGGTAAGAATGTTCAACCTCGTATCGTGACTTATCTGGGTGGTGATATTGTCTTGGATGCGGAAGAAAATGTTGTACTATCTCAATCGATGTTCCCAGAGCTTTCAGATTATAAGGGACAGGATATTATCGTAACGAATGGTAAGACTTTATTAGGTGCCGATGATAAGGGAGGTGTAGCCGCTATCGTCGCCTCTATGCAATATTTGAAGGATCATCCGGAGATCAAGCACGGTAAGATCCGTATCGCTTTTACCCCGGATGAGGAAATCGGACAAGGTGCCGATCATTTCGACGTGGAGAAGTTCGGTTGTGATTGGGGATATACGATTGACGGTGGACAAATCGGTGAGTTGGAATATGAGAATTTCAATGCCGCCGGCGCTAAAATTATCTTCAAGGGCTTGAACGTACATCCGGGATACGCCAAGGATAAGATGCAAAACGCTTCCTTGCGTGCGATCGAGTTTGCTTCTTGGTTGCCGGCCGAGCAACGTCCGGAGCATACGACTGGTTATGAGGGATTCTTCCATTTGACCGGTATGACCGGTTCAGTCGAGGAAGCTACTCTATCTTACATCATCCGTGACCATGACCGGAAGTTGTTCGAGGAGAAGAAAGAATTGCTTCGTATGTTGGTTGATAAGATGAATGAAGCGCATCCGGGATGTGCGCATTTAGAGCTTCGGGATCAATATTACAATATGCGCGAGGTTGTGGAGCCCCAGAAACATATCGTTGATTTGGCGTTTGAGGCGATGACCTCCGTTGGGGTAGAACCGATCGTGAAACCGATCCGGGGAGGTACGGATGGTGCCCGCCTGTCGTTTATGGGATTGCCTTGCCCGAATATTTTTGCGGGAGGCCTGAATTTCCACGGACGTTATGAGTTCTTGCCCGTTCGTTCGTTGGAGAAGAGTATGGAAACAGTTATAAAAATCATAGAGCTATCGGCTCGTAAATCTTAAATGCAATAATTACATGAAAACAACTCCGTTTACCGACGTGCATATCGCGTTGGGCGCAAAGATGCACGAATTCGCAGGTTTCAATATGCCTATCGAATATTCCGGAATTATCGACGAACACATGACTGTAGTGAATGGTGTAGGTGTGTTCGATGTTTCCCACATGGGCGAGTTTTGGGTAAAAGGCCCGAACGCCTTGGCTTTCATTCAAAGCGTAACTTCTAACGACGCTTCTGTCTTGCCGCTTGGCAAGGCTCAATATACTTGCTTCCCGAACGACAAGGGAGGTATCGTGGATGACCTTTTGGTATATCATTACGAGCCGGAGAAATATTTGCTGGTCGTAAACGCCGGTAATATCGACAAGGATTGGGATTGGTGCGTAAGCCATAATACGGTAGGTGCCGAATTGGAGAATTCTTCCGACCGTACGGCTCAATTGGCTATCCAAGGACCGAAAGCACAGGAGGTTCTTCAACGTCTTACTCCGGTTGATTTATCTTCTATTCCTTACTATTCATTTGTGACGGGTGAGTTCGCCGGTTACAAGAACGTGATTATCTCCAACACGGGGTATACCGGTGCGGGTGGCTTCGAGTTGTATTTCTATCCGAGTGATGCGATGACGATTTGGAACGCTATCTTCGAGGCTGGAAAGCCGGAAGGGATCAAGCCGATCGGTTTGGGAGCACGTGATACACTTCGTCTTGAGATGGGCTTCTGTCTGTATGGAAATGATTTGGATGATACGACTTCTCCGATCGAGGCTGGTTTAGGCTGGATCACGAAGTTCGCCGAGGGTAAGAACTTTACGAATCGTGCGGAATTGGAGCGTCAGAAGAAAGAGGGCGTAACCCGTAAGTTGTGTGCTTTCGAGTTGCAGGAAAAGGGAATTCCCCGTCATGGCTATGAGATCGCCGATGCGGAAGGGAATGTAATTGGCGTGGTTACTTCCGGTACGATGTCTCCGGTATTGAAGAAGGGGATCGGTATGGGATACGTGAAACCTGAGTTTGCGAAAGCTGGTACGGATATCTTTATCAAGGTGCGTAATAAGAACTTGAAGGCTCAAGTGGTAAAGGCTCCTTTCCGTAAATAAGAGATAAGGCTATCTATAAATAGTTCGAAGGCGATGTTCCTCACGGAGCACCGCCTTCCTTATTATAGAAAAGTTGGACATGATTAATATGTTGTTCCCTGGAAAATGTTCGATTGTGAGTACGGAAGTAGGGTACCGGTCATTCTCAAGTTTCTACCGGAGAAGTTCGGGTCTACGGTAACGGTTGCGTTGTTTGTTCCGTTGGTAAGCATCAAGCTAACGGTAGCGGAGATAAACACACCCTGTACGTTCATGTTCAGATAAACATTGCCCTTGTCATCCTGCTTGGTCTGGATATTGGAGGCGCTACCTTGTACGGTGATACCACCTAATCCGTTAGGACCGGGATACGGAGAGTTGGACGCGATCTGGACCATAGCCTGTCCGTCATTCAAAGATACGAAGTTCGTATTTGAATTTACGTAGAATACCTGTCCGTTCATCGGTTGTATGTTGTTAGCCTCCAATACGAATGATTGGTTGTTGATAGCTTGTACAGCGGCGTTAAACTCTTCTTGGCCTTCTACGGCATCTTGTGCCAGACGCTCTTGTTTCTTGATTTCTCTCTCTACTTTTTTGGCTTCCTTTGTTATCGATTTTTGAGCCATTACTTGTGTCATTCCGCACATAGCGACAGCGAGAACGACGATAAAAGATACAATTCTTTTCATACTTGATTTAGTTTTAAAACGGTTTTAAATTGTATAGATTAAACAGCGTCGTCGCGAAAAAGTTCCTGTGACTTATCCATTTTATAGATACAATAACATTTCCACGGAGTATTTATGTTAAACAGAAATCGTACATTTGTAAATAAAGAACATAATACGATAGAATATGGATAAAGTACGTTTTGGTGTAGTCGGAACCAATTTCATAAGTGATTGGGTAATTGCCGGAGCCCGGCAGGATGGCGTTTTGAACTGGTAGCTGTATATTCGAGAACTCAGGAGACGGCGGATGCTTTCGCCTCGAAACATAATATACCGTATACGTTTACCTCCTTGGAGGAGATGGCGAAAAGCCCGTTGATCGACGCTGTGTATATTGCCTCCCCGAACTTCCTTCATGCCTCCCAGAGTATTCTTTGCATGAGCTATGGCAAGCATGTTCTTTGCGAGAAACCCTTCGCTTCCAACGCGAAAGAAGTACGTGCGATGATCGAGGCTTCCCGTACATATAATGTCACGTTGATGGAGGCGATGAAGCCTACGCTTACGCCGAACTTTCTTGCCGTGCGAGAGAATCTTGGGCGTGTAGGTACGGTTCGTCGTTATTTCGCCTGCTATTGCCAGTATTCCTCCCGTTATGATAAGTTCAAGGAAGGAATCGTGTTGAACGCTTTCAAGCCGGAGTTGTCTAATGGGGCCATGATGGATATCGGTATTTATACGGTCTATCCGATGGTTGTCTTGTTTGGTCGCCCAAAGAAGATAGATGCCTCGGGCATAGTCCTGTCCTCAGGAGCGGACGGGCAAGGGGCCGTGAATTTCTTGTATGAGGGGATGAACGCCACGGTGCTTTATTCTAAGATCGCCAACTCCGCCTTGCCTACCGAGATACAAGGGGAGGAGGGGAACTTGACCTTGGACCGGATCAATATCATCCGTAAAGTGACGTATTCTCCCCGTTTAGCTCCGGCGATGGGAAAAGGCCCGGAACCGGTTCCGGAAGACCTAAGCGTGGTCGCCGATAAGGATGAGTACTATTATGAGGTAGCGGAATTTATCAACCTCGTCTTGTCTGGCAAGCGGGAGTCAGAAATCAATAGCCTTGATAATTCTTTGATTACATTGGAGATTATCGATGAAGTACGCCGGCAGTTGGGAATTGTGTATCCGGCGGATTGATAACTCTTCGTGATTTTCCTCTTTTTCCATCGGGGTGAAAAACTTTTTCCACCGTGATGAAAAAGCTTTTTCACTACGATGGAAATCCTTTTTCATCACGGAGAAAAAAGGGTTACTTGTATTTTTATTACCTTTGTGTCCTTAATTGTTTAGGATGTACATATATAATTCAATACCCCATATAACGAACACGCTAAATCTGGGAAAGGACCTATTGGAGGTCTTATTTGAGAAAAGAAAATCATTACCGTTTCGCTATGATTATGCGTTGGATATTATCGATGAGAATAAATTGAATATCCTGATCGAGCGTGAGGTGATCCGCAGGAACGGCCCTTATATCGAGATGGATGAGCATTATCTCTCTTTCTATGAGCTGCTTCTGGAGGCGAATGAGGAGATTTCTACCTCGGTGATCGATGAGAATATCCAGTTGGTGTATCAACTGATCGATTATTATGGTAAGGAGGATAACGATTTGCGTAAGCTGGGTTATCTGCGATCGGTCAAGGCGCATTTGCGGAAGATCGGGAAGATCTTGGTACGTAACGTGGTGTCCTTGCAACGGGTGATCGATAATACGTTCAAGAACGAGCCGAGCTATAAGGTGAAGATCGCCAAACTGGAGAATCTGGACGCTAAGCGAATCGAGATCAACCGCCTGATCGTGGAAGTGGAGAAGCTGCTGGATCGGGAACGGACTCCCTTTTTCGCCCAAGTCCCGGACGAGGAGCTGTTGACGATCGCCCGTGAGTTGAAGACGGAGTTATTGAGCGCCGGCCATAGCTTGATCCATTCCCAACAGGATATCATTGATTACTTGAACCAGATCCGTACGCAGGTGGGTTTTACCCGTAAGCTGCGTCGTATCAAATATCTGCGGGAGCAGTTTGAGTTACAAGAGAACACGAATGTACGGGAGGTGGTAGATGCGGAGCGTTCCGTGGTATTGGAGGGCGTGCAGCCTACCTTATTCAAGATTTCCATTCCTTATTTGCAAACGGACGAGGCGCTGGATGTCATCTTGAAGGTGGCCGACGGCATACGACCGGATAAGGTGATCCACCGGCAGGAGCTAGGCGTGATCTCCGCCGAGCAGATGGAGAATCAAGAAGTGGGGGAGGCCGCTATCAATACCCGGAAAATGATGGATCTTTTTAGCCGGACCGGAGGGGATTTGTTCTCTTTCGTGATGGGCTACGAGTATAACCGGGAGATGGATTTCGAGGCGAAGGTTACGTTATTTTGCCGTTTGCTCTCCCTCTATGAAAATGAGTTGGAGATAACAGACCGTTTTGGGCATACGGAGCATATAGAATATGCCATTATTCAAAGAACCTTGTTGTAGAGACGGGGCGTGTCCCCTGTGATGAGACGGGGCACGTCCCGTCTCTACAACTGGATAAAATAAAACAACAATAATAAGGATGATAGATAATTTACCGGTACAGACCGCACAGATCTATGATTACCTGTCGAAAGGTAATTTTCTGTGCTCGAATACAAGTGTAAAGGAGTTGAGGACACTCTTCTCGGTCGTAGAAGATAATTTTGAGCGTTTACGTGATTATTTCTCGCATATCAATTTCGTGTTGGAGCAGGGGAATAATTACTTCTACTTCTCCCGCAAGGAGCCCCGGGCTACCTTGGAGCAAAAACTCCAGCGTTTCTTCGCTTGGATCGATATCATGGACTTCTTCTGTACGTACGATACGGCCTTCGGGCCCGGTTTCACCTTCTCGCCGGCGGAGATATTGGTACGTTCCCGTATCGACATGGATCTAGAGATGAAGCTGGACGGGTTGAAAAAACATACCGGAGGCAAGGAGAAACGCAAGGATATCCTCGATACCATCTTGGACAGGATGACGAAAGAGGGCTTTATCGAGTGCGTAAGCGATATGAACGGGACGTGGAAAGTGCTCTCCTCGTGGGATTACCTCACGAAGATGATCCATAGTATTAACATAAAAAACGAAGATGAGATATCTCAATAAAATAGTATTTATAAACAGCGCCGCTATCCGTTACTCGGAAGTACAGCTGGATGGAAATATACATTTAATCGGAACGCAGGGAGTGGGGAAGAGTACGATCCTCCGTGCGATCCTTTTCTTTTACAACGCCGATACGCAGCGTCTCGGAATCCCGGTCGAGAAGAAGTCGTATCAGGATTATTATTTCCCTTATGCCGATTCCTCGATCATCTACGAGGTAGCGAGGGAGGATGGTTGGTTTACGGTACTTAGCTATAAGACGATGAACCGTATCTGCTACCGTTTTATCGCCTCTCCGTACCGGCCGGATCTTTTTATCGACGAGGAGGGAGCGCCTTATCCGTCGGATCGTATCCGCTCGGTGCTCGATAAGAACGGTATCAAGTATAGCGGGGCGATCTCCACGTATGAGGAATACCGGAATATCCTCTACGGAAACTCGGATAATAAACGGGATTACTCCTGTTATTCCTTGATGGAGAGGGCTCGTATCAGAATATCATCCGTACGATCCAGAACGTCTTGCTGAATTCACGCTTGGAGGCGGATTATATCAAGCAGACGATCATCACCTCCTTGAACGAGGCGGATAGCGTGATCGACTTGAGCCGTTATCGGAGCCATCTATCCGGTTTTGAGGCGCAACTGAATGATATCGGTGTTTTCCGTGAGCCGGGCATGGCGCGGAAGGCCGCCGGGATCTCCACCTTGTCGGACGATATCCGTAAGCGGGATTTACGGATCAACGATCTGTGCCGCCAATTGCGCGGGGCTTATCTGGAAACGGAGCGTATTTTGCCGGAGTTGTCCCGGAAGATACATGAGCAGGAGGCGGTCAAATCGGATTTCTATAAGCAAAGGGATAAGCTAGACGCTGAATCGAAGAACCGGACAGCCACGATGGAAGGCGAGTTGGCCGTGCTGAAAAACGCCTTGTCGGAGGCGGAAGCGAAACGAGTTTTCTATGCAGGGAAAGATATCCAGACGGCGATGGATCGTTGTAACAAACTGGAGATCTTGCAGCAGGAACAGGAATCCTTAGTCGTGGAGAAAGACTTGCTTTCTTCCAAGAATAAAGAAGCCTCGGTCTTGCACGCCAATTTGATCGCTAATCTGAAGAACGAGTTGGCTGGCTTCGAGAACGAGAAACAGAAACAATTACTGGCGGCAGAGACCGAGATCAATGCTCGTCGGGAGGCTCGCCGGGAGTATTATCGACGGCTACGGGAGGAATTGCGCCATGCCGCCTCGGAGGAGAAAGAGCGTTTGTTGGTGGATCGGGAGAAACGTACGACGGAGGTCGCCGCCTTGAAGATGCGTATCAAGACTGCCCGGGGGCAGTCGGGAACCTCGGAGGAATTGGAGGCGGTCAAGGGGCGTCTCGGCAATTACGATGCGAACCGGAAGGACTTGGAGCTGAAGATCCGTGAGCTGAAGTACGAGTTGAACTACCAGACGAAAGAGTTCGAGACCGCCGGGAAGCATCTGGATGAGGATTATCAAAAGCTAGCGGAATCCAACGAGGTGAAGATCGAGGCCCTGAGCGCTAAGCTAACGGAACTGACGGAGTTCTTGGATAACCAGAAAGATAGCTTCTTCAACTGGCTGTCCGAGCATAAGCCCGGCTGGGAGCAGACGATCGGGCAAGTGTTGACGAGCGTCTGCTTTACGGGAAAGAGTTTACGGCGGAGGTAGGCGAGGGAGATACCTTTTATGGAATCCGCTTCACCTCCGGGATTCACCGGAATGTCAAGACCAAGGAGGATTACTTGACGGAGAAGAAGGAGGCCGAGGAAAAACGTGCCGGAATCCAGCGGTTCATCGCTACGGCGCGGCAGGATTTGGAGGCGGCTAAAGAGAATCTTCGCAAGCAATATCAATCCTCGGTGAAGCCCATCAAGGAGGATATCTATCATGCGGAATATGAGTTGGAACAACTGGCGGTCCGCAAGAAGGAAGACGAGTCTCGTCTGTCGGCCTTACGGGATCAGGCGATCCGTCTCAGGCAGGAGGAGATCCGGCGCTTGGAGGAGGAGTTGAACGTGCCGAGGCCGTCCTTTCCTCGATCCAGCAGGAGATCGCCACGCTTCAAGGCAAGATGGACCGGGAACTCGCTTCCTTGGATGAGCAAGAGAAAGATGAGTTGGCTGCTTTGGATAAGGAACTCTCCGTTGCGAGGGAAGCTATCTCGGAGGAGATCGTACGCAAGAAAGCGGAGTTGGAAGAGCGCAAATCCGGATATGACAGGGAGCAATTGGATAGCTTGACCGCTAGCGGTGGCGATCCGAAACGTTTGGAGGAGATCCATTCCCGCTTGGCGTATATCGGTGGGGAGATTAAATATATCAACGAGACCAAGGCATTGATTATCGAGTATCTGAAAGATAAACGAGAGATGCTGGATAAGGTACCCGACTGGACGGCGGAGAGCCTGTGCTTGCAGCAGATCATCCACGGGGAACGGGAGGAATTGAAAAAACGTCTGGCGGACGTGAACCGGAGTATCTTCAAGGTAGATGCCGAGTTGAAGGAGCTGAAGGAGGCCAACCGGAAAGCGTTGGAGAACCGGGAGGAATATCACCGCTCTACCCTGTTGGACTGGTTTACCTCTAGGGAATCCATCTTCTCTTCCATGAACCGTACCGATACGGATGGCGATTGCCGTTCCTTGGTACGGGAGATCACGATCCGCATCAGCGAGCAATCCCAGAAACTTTCCGAGCTGCGCAAGGAGATAACCGCCTACACCGGCAATTTCTCCGAGGATAATGTGTTCGCCTTCAAGACGAGCTTCTCGGATGATAAAGAGTATATGGATTTCGCTTGCGACTTGAAGGAGTTTATCGACGAGGATAAGGTCTCGGAATACCAATCGCGTATCAATACCCGCAACTCCGATATCTTCCGGCAGATTACGGCGGACACGAAAAGCATGGTCTCTCAGGAAGGTAATATCCGTGGCGTGGTGGATCAGATCAACGCCGATTTCAAGGAGAAGAACTTCGTGGGGATTATCCAGTGTATCGAGATGCGTATTGATCCGAGCCAGAACAAGATCGTCAATCTGTTGAAGGAGATCAAGCGATTCAACGAGGAATATAGCTGGGATTTGGGGCAGAACCTGTTCGCTTCCTCGGCCGACGATACGGCTACCCGGGAGAAGGCGACGACGTTGCTACGTGAGTTGATCAAGTCGATGGACGCTTATTCCGGCAACTTGATCCGCTTGGCGGACTTCTTCGACCTTAAATTCCGGGTGATCGAGAACCGGAATGATACGGGCTTCGTAGAACGTCTTACGAACGTAGGCTCCGAGGGTACGGATATCTTGGTCAAATCCATGGTGAATATCATGTTGCTGAACGTGTTCAAGCGGAACGCCTCCACGGTATTCTCTGATTTCAAGCTCCATTGCATGATGGATGAGATCGGGAAGCTGCACCCGAACAACGTGGCGGGTATCTTGAAATTTGCCAACGACCGGGATATTCTCTTGATCAATGGTTCGCCGACCGAGCAGGATGCTCTGTCCTATAAGCACATCTATAAACTGGAGAAGGATACGGATAGCTTCACCCGGATTCGCAGGGTGATTACGCAGTTCGATTAGTTACGATCTATGTTAGGGCCTCGGTTGATACGGGTGAGAGACGAGGCTCTCTCATAGGTCATAGATTAGGCTCTCTTATAGGGGTAGGTGTCTCGTCTATGGCCCATAAGAGAGCCTCGTCTATGACTATACCATTGAAAAAATGTTAAAGCCCTGCGATCTCATCCAGCCAAAGCGTAGCCATTGCGTCGCTCGGCATTCGCCAGTCTCCACGTGGGGAGAGGCTGATGGAACCTACTTTCGGGCCGTCCGGCAGGCAACTGCGCTTGAACTGTTGCTGGAAGAAGCGGCGGAAGAAGGTATGGAGCCATTTCTTGAGGGTGGCATCGTCGTAGGTTTCCCCGAATGCCCGCTTCGCCAAGAAATAAATCTTCGCGGGTGGGGCTCCGAAGCGTAAGAAGTGATAGAGGAAGAAATCGTGCAGCTCGTACGGGCCTACCAAATCCTCTGTCTTCTGCTTGATATTCCCATGCTCGTCGGCGGGAATCAATTCCGGGCTGATCGGAGTGTCTACTATATCTAATAACGTGGCGCGGGAAGCCTCGTCTACCTTGTTATTGGCCACCCATTCCACCAGATATTTAACCAATGTCTTGGGAATGCTACCGTTGACGCCGTACATAGACATATGGTCGCCATTGTAAGTAGCCCAGCCCAAGGCAAGCTCCGAGAGGTCTCCCGTACCGATCACAAGGCCGTTCTCTTGGTTTGCTACGTCCATAAGAAGTTGGGTACGCTCGCGGGCTTGGCTGTTCTCGTACGTCACGTCATGTACATGGATGTCGTGATTGATATCCTTGAAGTGTTGGATGCAAGCCTCCTTGATGGAGATCTCCCGGAGGGTCACGCCAAGGGAGCGTATCAAGTCGCAGGCATTGGTATAGGTACGATCCGTCGTTCCGAAGCCGGGCATGGTGATGCCGATGATCTTATCCCGTGGGATCTTCAAGGCATCGAAGGTCATGACGGTGACCAGTAGGGCCAAGGTGGAATCCAGTCCCCCAGAGATGCCTACGACGGCGGTTTGGGCGTGGGCATGGAGGACACGCTTGGCGAGTCCCGCTACCTGTATATGGAATATTTCCTCGCAACGTTCTTTCAAGGCATCGCCGGAAGGGGTAAAGGGATGCGGGTCGATTGCCCGGGTCAAATCCAGTGTCCGGTTGGGAAGGCTGAATGAGACTACGGTGCCGTTATCCATGTTATGGTTGAGATAACCCTGCATGAAACTGGTGTTGATCCGTCGGTCGTTCTGTAAGTTCTGGATATCGATCTCGCTGATAACGAGTTGCTCCTCCATGGAGAAACGCTCGGATTCCCTTAACAACGTGCCGTTCTCCGCTATGATACCGTTTCCCGCGAATACGAGGTCGGTACTGGATTCCCCGAAACCGGCGGAAGCGTAGACGTATCCGGCGATACAACGTGCGGATTGCTGGCAGATCAAGGATCGTAAGTAAGCATGCTTACCGATCAACTCGTTGCTGGCGGATAGATTGAATATCAAGTTCGCCCCCTGCATGGCTAGCTCGGAGCTGGGAGGGATGGGAACCCAAAGATCCTCGCAGATCTCGATACCCACACGTACCTCATCATACTCGAAGATCAGGTAGCAATCCAGCGGCACTTCCCGGTTACCGATCGTGATCATGGATTGCTGTAGGTGTGAAGAGGCCGTGAACCAACGCTCTTCTTGGAACTCCTTGTAGCTGGGCAGGTAACTTTTGGGCACTACCCCCAATATCTCGCCCCGTTGGAAAGCGACGGCGGCGTTTATCAGTTGGCTCCCGCTGACAAGCGGGCAACCTACGATCGTTAGTAAATCCAGATCGGCGGTGTTGTTCACTAAATCCAGCAAGGCTTTCTCGGCGTTTCTGAGTAAGGTCTCTTGCGAGAACAAATCCATGCAAGTATAAGACGTAACCGATAATTCGGGGAAGGCGATGATCTGGACCTCTTTTTGGGACGCTTGGCGCATCAATCCCTCAATCTGTTGAATATTATAAAAGCAGTCAGCCACTTTAACCTGTGGTACGGCTGCCGCTACTTTGACGAATCCGTAATTCATATTTGTTATTGTTTATCTGATAGATGTTCTTAATTTATCGGAGTTTTGACGACAGTCCCACAACAATACGATACGTATGGAACGTTTTCCTTCTTGGGTATATATAAGTTTATGATGTCCCTCGATCAAGGAGCGATATTCCTTGTCTCTATCGGCGAAAGTCTCTTCTATAGTACCAATAAGAGGATTGTTCTTTATCCGGATACAATTCTTCTCCAACTTATCGATAAAGTTGAGAGCAGCTTGTTTTCCAAAATGCTTTAAACAGTAGGCTATGGCTAAATCAGCTTGTCTTTTCGCACGGGGTGCCCAAATTACTTTAGCTTGTTTCTCCATGTCTCAAAGAATTGGTGCATATCATCCTCATTGATGCCTTTACCTTCTTCTAGCTCCTGTTCGGCTATATCTATTTCCCTATTGGCTTCTTTCAAACTGAATGAAATGGGAGATGCTGCATTCGCCTTGGACATAATTCGTTTCATATATTTCTCGATCTTTAGGACCGTTTCCATATCGTCTATTTTATTGAGATACCTCTCGATAAAGCTTTCTCTCCATTGTTGTAACTCTATTGTCGTCATATCAATTTCCCTCCTATATATTTATGCCCCAAAGGTATGTATTTTGTATGGGATAAAAAAGAAGGAGAGGTATACTTCGCAGCATCCTCTCCTTATTAACACAAAACAATCAACAAAAAACTACTGTCTGAATAAGACTATCTGATGAATAAAAGCTCACGGTATTTCGGCAAGGTCCATATCTGGTCGTCGACAACCAGTTCCAACTTGTCGATATGGTAACGGATGGCTTCCATCATCGGGACGATCCGATCGTGGTAAGCGATCGCCTTCTCCCGCTCACTCTCTATCTTGTTGGCTATCTTGCGGGCGTTGACCATCTCGTCCACTTTTTCCTTGATGAAGATCGTGCGGTTCGCTATATCCTCGATGATCTCCATGTTCTTGGAGGATAGATGGGCGGCTTTATCGGCGGGGAATAATTCACGCATCTTATATACGTTGTCTATCAAGGAAGACTGGTATTTGGTGGCCATCGGGATGATATGATTCATTGTCAGGTCGCCTAATACACGGGCCTCGATCTGGATCTTCTTCGTGTACATCTCCCATTTGACCTCGTTGCGAGCCTCCAGCTCCTTACGGGTCATGACTCCCGTGGACTCGAACATGCGGACGCTGCTATCTTTCAAATAAGCGTCGAAGATCAAAGGCACGCTGGTCTCGCAATCCAAGCCCCGGCGTGCGGCCTCGGCCTTCCATTCCTCGCTGTAGCCATTGCCGTCGAAATGGATCGCCTTGCATTCCTTGATATCCTTGCGGATTACCTCGATGATAGCGGCGAACTTATCCTTTCCGGTGGCTATCTTAGCGTCTACCTCGGCCTTGAACTGCCTCAACTGATCCGCTACGGCGGCGTTCAATACCAGCATGGCGGCGGCGCAGTTCGCGGAGGAACCTACGGCACGGAACTCGAAACGATTACCGGTGAAGGCGAAAGGGGAGGTACGGTTACGATCCGTGTTATCGATCAATAACTCGGGGATACGGGCGATATCGAGTTTCATGCCTTGCTTTCCCGCTAGGTTGAAATCTTCCGTGTCGCTGTTCTCCAGATGTTCCAATACCTTGGATAACTGTGTCCCTAAGAAGCTGGAGATGATCGCTGGGGGAGCCTCGTTCGCTCCCAGACGATGGGCGTTGGTCGCACTGGAGATGCTGGCCTTCAGCAATGCGTTATGGGTGTACACGGCTTTCAGTACGTTGACCACGAAGGTCACGAAGCGCAGGTTGTCTTCTGGCGTCTTACCCGGTCCCATCAAAAGGATTCCGGTATCGGTTCCCAGCGACCAGTTATTGTGCTTGCCGGAACCGTTCACGCCTTTGAACGGTTTCTCGTGCAACAGGACACGGAACCCATGTTTGCGGGAGATCTTGCGCATTAGGGCCATGATCAGTAAGTTATGGTCATTGGCGAGGTTGCATTCCTCGAAGATGGGAGCCAGCTCGAATTGGTTCGGGGCGACCTCGTTATGGCGGGTCTTTACGGGAATGCCGAGCCTCAATGCCTCTACCTCGAGGTCTTTCATGAATTCCATGACACGGGTGGGGATGGCGCCGAAGTAATGATCCTCCAACTGCTGGTTCTTGGAGCTTTCATGTCCCATCAAGGTTCGGCCGGTCATCAACAGATCGGGACGTGCGGCGTACAGGCCCTCGTCTACTAGGAAGTATTCCTGTTCCCAGCCGAGGTAGGCGTATACTTTCTTCACGTCCGGGTTGAAATAGTGACAGACATCGACTGCCGCTTTGTTTACGGCTTCCAAGGCTTTCAGTAGGGGGGCTTTGTAGTCGAGGGATTCGCCCGTGTAAGCGATGAAGATCGTCGGGATGCAGAGGGTGTCGCCTACGATAAAAGCAGGGGAGGAAGGATCCCAAGCCGAGTAGCCACGTGCCTCGAACGTATTGCGGATACCGCCGTTCGGGAAACTGGAGGCATCCGGCTCTTGCTGGATCAGTAGTTTGCCCTCGAATTCCTCAAGTACGCCGCCTTTGCCATCATGCTCGATGAAAGCATCGTGCTTCTCGGCTGTACCTTCCGTCAAGGGATGGAACCAGTGGGTGTAGTGGGTAGCGCCTTTTTCCATCGCCCATTTCTTCATGCCGGCGGCCACGGCGTTCGCTGTCTCACGGTCTAACGGACTACCGTTATCGATGGAGTCCACCAGTCTCTCGTACGCTTTCTCTGGAAGATATTTGAACATCTTCTCACGGTTGAATACCAGCTCGCCGTAATACTTGGAAGGTCTCTCGGCGGGAGTGGTTAGCTCGGTCGCTTTTTTCTCGAACGCCGATTCTACGACTCTAAATCTTAACTTTGACATAATACCTGATGATTATTGTTGTTTATAGTAAATGACTTATCTTAGCCACTTCCTCAGCCTAGCCATGGCCTCTAGGGTGTCATCCCTATCGCCGAAAGCGGTGAGGCGTAGATAACCTTCCCCGCTCGGTCCGAATCCCACTCCGGGGGTTCCGACTATCTTGACTTCATAAAGCAGTTTGTCAAAGAATTTCCATGAGGAGAGGCCGTCTGGGGTCTTTAGCCAGAGGTATGGGGCGTTATCGCCTCCGTACACCGTGAGACCGCAGTTTTGCAGGCCCTCTTTCATGATCTTCGCGTTGGTCATATAATAATTGATAGTAGCTGTTACTTGCTGTTTCCCGGCGGTGGAATAAACCGCCTCCGCACCCCGTTGGGTTATGTAGCTGGTTCCGTTGAATTTCGTGCATTGGCGACGGTTCCATAATTTGTTCAACTGTACCCGTTGCCCGTCCAGCGTGAAGGCGTTCAGCTCCTTCGGAACGACCGTGTATCCGCAACGTATCCCCGTGAACCCGGCGGTTTTAGAGAAGCTCCGGAATTCGATGGCTACCTTCTTCGCTCCTTTGATCTCGTAGATAGAGTGGGGGATATTCGGGTCCTGTATATAAGCCTCGTAAGCGGAGTCGTACATGATAAGCACGTCGTTGGCAAGGGCATAGTTTACCCATTTCTTCAATTCGTCCTTAGTCAAGGTCGTTCCGGTCGGGTTATTGGGATAGCAGAGGTAAAGGATGTCCACCCTGCGACTGGGCAGATCCGGTACGAAGTTGTTTTCCTCCGTGCAAGGGATGTATACGACATCGCTCCATTTCCCGTTTTCCAATACCCCAGTGCGTCCGCTCATTACGTTCGAGTCGATGTAGACCGGATATACGGGGTCTGTCACCCCGATACTATTGTCGTGGCGGAGCATGTCGCCTATATTTCCACAATCGCTTTTCGCTCCGTCGCTGATGAATACCTCGCTCGGTTCGATAAAGACTCCCCGGCTGGCATAATCGTTTTTAATGATAGCGTCGATTAGGAAAGGATATCCCTGCTCGGGGCCATATCCGTGGAATGTATCCTTGCTCGCCATTTCTTCCACGGCTTTATGCATCGCCTCGATAACGGCGGGGGCAAGTGGTTGCGTAACGTCACCAATACCCATTCGAATGATCTTATCCTTGGGATGGGTAACCTTGAAGCTGTTTACCTTTTTCGCGATGTCGGAGAAAAGGTAATTGTTCTGTAGTTTCAGGAAATGTTCATTAATTAGTGCCATACTCAGTTCTTTTGTTTTTATGTTGTTGTTTTCGTTGTTTTGTCTCGTTCCCCGTGTCAGACTTTGATGAATCCCTCGAATACGTTGACAGCTCCGCCGGTCATAAAGACCTTACCGCTCCGCTCGTCCCACTCGATGGTTAAAGGGCCCCCATCCATGATGACCTTCGTCTTTCGCTTTGTCTTCCCACGTACGACCCCGGCCACGGCGGTGGCGCAAGCTCCGGTTCCGCAGGCTTGGGTGATGCCGGAACCTCGTTCCCACACCCTCATCCGTACCTCGTCCGGTTTTAGCACCTGCACGAACTCCACGTTTGTCCGGTCCGGAAAAAGCGGGAGGCATTCCAGTAACGGGCCTACGCTTGCCAGATCGGCCTGGTCCATCTCGTCCACGAAGATAACCAAGTGAGGATTTCCCATAGAGATGACGGTGCCGGTGTAAATTTCTCCTCCAGCCTCAACCTCCAAGGCGATCTCGCCTACGGCAGGCATTCCCATATCTACCGTGATCTCGGTGACCTCTTCACGCTCTATTTTCAATTGTAGCTCTTTGATACCAGATAAGGTCTCTAAGGTAACCTTGTTCTTTTGCGTTAGGCCGGCCTCATAGACATATTTGCCAATACATCTGGATGCGTTTCCGCACATCATCGCCTCGGAGCCGTCCGCATTATAGATATGCATGCTGAAATCGGCGATGTCTGAAGAACCGATCAAGACCAAACCATCAGATCCTATGCCCGTGTGCGGCTTGCTCCATGCGATAGATAATTCCTCGGGATTGTCTATCGGATAGGCCATCGTGTTTACGTAGATGTAATCATTCCCGGCACCGTGCATCTTTGTGAATCTGATTGATTTTGTCATTTTGATGATATTATTCTTTATATTATTTCTTTTTGTTTTATTGTAATGCAAATATATAACGTTTTGATAAGTATATAACAGGTGAGAGGCTCGAATGTTTTATAAATATGAGGTTTGTAATAGATTGAAGTTGTAATATATGCTTTTAGTTATAAATGATAATTAGAAGTGTGTATTTTGGTTTTATATCGTAATATATGCTTTGTGAATATGGATTGCTGTAACTGTAAGTAAAAAAGCTATATATCTATCTATTTGCTTAAAATAAGTCTGTTTGTCTGACGAGCCTCTTTTTTAAGAAGCCTCAACTAGGGATAGATAATGGGTGAAAATACGTATTTAACCACTGATTTCTACGTAAAAGGTTATGTTTTGTCACACGAAAGGTTGCGTTGGGCGACGCAAGTAGTGGCGTTAGCCAACGCAATAGGTCGCGTAAGGCGATACATATAGTCGCGTCGGGCGATACAACCGTATGAAATGCCTCTTTTATCCGTATAAAAAACATGTTTTGACCCGTATAAATGTGAACTAGCATGAATTATTTCTCTAGAACAAAAGGTCGTATTTGGCTAATATATTACTAAACAATCATTTGCTAATATTTTTTCTCATATTTAGGGACGAGAAGTACATCAGGCCAGAAAAATCAACTCTCCGGGAGTTTGGTTTACAAATTGACAAAAAGAAAGGAGCTACTCGGTTTTGTTTCCGGATAGCTCCTTTTATCAGATTAACTAATTATCTAGATAATTTATTTTACGAACTTAACAGTTGTCTTATGAGCAGATCTCAAGAGCTTAGACTGATCGATTGAGATCATATAAATACCGTTCGGCATATTCGGAGTGCTGATGTATTGCTCATCGCTAGTGATGATACCCGTAGAAACAACTCTGCCTACCATATTAACGATTACATAATTACCCTTACCATTCTTTACATAAAGACCGCTAGCGGTTGTAGAAACCTTAACCTCTTCGACATCATTCTCGATAGTCTCGTTGTCTGTGATGATACCCATAGCGTCAGATTTTACGTACATTGTAGCGACAGGTTTATCGTATCCAACTGGTGTGAAATCAGCTACTACCTTGTCACCCTTTAACGGAAGATTGATAGCTATATCCATGCCTTCGGTCAATTGTCCGTCTGTATCATTAGGAGTTTGTATCTTAACCGCAACATTCATAGCGGGAGCTGTCACTGATCCTCCCATTGCTGTAGTTACGTCAGCTTTTAATAGAGTGATCGTTTCTGCGGCTGCTACTTGACCATCCCCATTCATGTCGGAAGTCTTTGTTACAACCATGCTGTATGGATTAGTCGTTCCTGTTGCAGCTAACTCTGCGATAGCACGAGTAATAGTTTCGGCTACGATTGCTTTTGCTTCGGTTGCATTCGTACGATTAGTCATTGTTATCGTTTCAGTTGCAGACCATTTCCATTCTGTCGCATTTAAAGTTTTTGTGGAATCTTGTGAGGTAATCACAAAATTCTGGCCTTTTTGCTCCATCTTAGTAGCTAGCTTACGATAACCTTCTTTTTGTCCATTCTTGTAGGATGTCAAGAGAATTGAATCGGGAGACATTTTACCAGTAGCGGCCGCTTTAAGATTCAGATAAACTTGGGCATCACCCATCGGTACTTGTACAGTAGAGCTAGTTGTAGGTACAGCATATAATGATGCCTCAACTAAACCTTTGGCCTGTTGGGTCATATTGGTTTTGATAAGGAAGTTTGGGATGGTAGTTTTTTCCTCTTCGTCTTTTTCCAAAAGAGCGATCACACTACGTAAGGATTCGCCTATCGTTACGTTGTAATCGAACATACCAGCATTAGTCGCTTTTTCTTTTAAAGAGAATAACTCTCCACCTTTAATTCCCATTACTCCGGCTAACTCGGACAATCCGCCTAAATCTAACTTAGCTGTGAATGAATCAAATGGTAAAAGTCCTGTTTGCTTTCCTAGTTCAAAGTTTAAAGAAACAGTGGAGCCGAGAATTGTTGTTGAAATAGTTTTAGGTAAGTTGAGTTCTATTGGTAATCCATTATTTGATGAAAGATTTGCTGTGTAATAATTAGACATTTTTAATGTGATCTGACTGAACATAGCGGGAATATCTTTACTTATTTCACTCAGATTTACTTTCATACTATCTGGTTGAACTGTAATAGGATTTGCGATAAGCGTCTCTGCTCGTAATGTGCTGGCTGTCCCAAAAACAGGAGAACTTAATACATTCTCAATGTTGGGCTTTGCCAATTCTATGATATCGATTCCGCTTACTTGTTTTACCTGTTCAAACATAGCGGGCACAATAGCTTCTATAACTGCAGCTTTTTCCTTATCCGTAAGTTTTTGTTGTTGTGCCATCACTGGGGTGGTAGCCATGAATGTAGCGGCTGCCAAACTAATGCATGTAAAGATTTTCTTCATATAAATTTGTTTTAAAGTGTTTTATGACTCTAGCTGGCAAAGTTATTATAAAAATTAAATGCACCAGCGTTTATTATTCATAAAAGTTGGTGCATTTTGCTACTAAAGAAAAGAAATATTCGTCAATAAGCGGATTCATGTACGTCTTTTATGGCCCTGCCACTTGGCTCGTTCATGTTTTTGAAAGCCGAGTCCCAAGCTAAAGCCTCTGCGGTAGAACACGCTACGCTAGGAATGGAAGGTACGCTTCTCGCCGCGCTTTCGCTGGGGAAATGCTCTTCAAAGAAGGAGCGGTAATAATACTCTTCCTTGTTTTGGGGCGGATTGATCGGGAATCGTTTGGCGGCATTCGCCATCTCTTCATCAGTGACCGACTCGGAGGTTATTTTCTTTAATGTATCGATCCAGCCATAGCCTACCCCATCCGAGAATTGCTCTTTTTGACGCCAAGCGATCTCCTTGGGCAAACTGTCGGAAAATGCTTCTCGAAGTATCTTCTTCTCGATGATCGTACCCGGGCACATCTTTGCCGCCGGATTCAGACGCATGGCCACATCAAGAAACTCTTTATCCAAGAACGGCACTCGTCCTTCTACGCCCCATGCGCAAAGGCTTTTGTTCGCACGCAAGCAATCATATAAATACAGTTTGCTTAATTTACGCAGGGTCTCTTCATGGAAAGCCTGTGCGTTCGGGGCCTTATGGAAATATAAATATCCCCCGAATACTCGTCCGCACCCTCGCCGCTTAGTACCATCTTGATACCCATGCTCCGGATCACACGGGCCAATAAATACATGGGGGTAGAGGCTCGGACGGTAGTGACATCATAGGTCTCGATATGATAAATGACATCTCGTAAAGCGTCCAATCCTTCTTGTATCGTATAATGGATCTCATGATGAACCGTACCGATCGCATCCGCTACTTTACGGGCGGCGAGCAAGTCCGGGGCATCTTTCAATCCGATGGCGAACGAGTGGAGTTGAGGCCACCATGCGTCCGCTTTCCCATTGGTCTCGATGCGTTTCGCCGCGTATTTCTTGGCGATAGCGGAGGTGATGGAGGAATCCAGACCTCCGGATAGAAGGACGCCATAAGGGACATCGCTCATCAGTTGGCGTTTGACGGCGGCTTCCAGCGCATCGTGAAGTTGTTGTACGTCGGTAGGATTATCTTTCACGTTGGCGTAATCCATCCAGTCACGGGTGTACCATCTCGTGAGTTTACGGTCTTCGCTATAGAAATAATGACCGGGGAGGAACGGCTCGTAATGAGTGGCGAAGCCTTCAAGTCCTTTTAACTCAGAAGATACCATCAAGTGTCCCTCGTCATCGTATCCGATGTAGAGCGGGATCACGCCGATCGGGTCACGGGCGATCAAGTAAACCCCTTTCTCCTCGTCATAGAGAGCGAAGGCGAAAATACCATTGAGATCCTCGATGAAATCAATCCCTTTCTTCTTGTATAAGGCGAGGATCACCTCGCAATCGGAGCCGGTTTGGAACTCGTAATCGCCTTTTAACCGTTCTCGTAATTCCTGATGGTTGTAGATCTCTCCGTTGACGCAGAGGATGAGTTTCCCGTCGGGGCTGACCAAAGGCTGCCCTCCGGAGGCAGGGTCTACGATGGAAAGGCGTTCATGGGCTAAGATAGCGGTTTTGCCTTGGTAGATACCACTCCAATCCGGTCCGCGGTGACGGATTCGTTTACTCATTAATAACGCTTGTTTACGCAGGGCTTGCGCTCCGTCGTGTATATTGAATATCGCTGTTATACCACACATGATCATTAAAAATTGAAAGTTGAAAATTAGTTGGTTTGTAAGAAACGGTCGATGGATCGGGCGACATTACGGCCGGAGGCCATCGCTTTTACGACTAAGCTCGCTCCGCTGACAGCGTCTCCGCAGGCGAATAGGTTGCTTTGGCGGTATATCCGGCGTTGTCTACGGCGATGTTATCGCGGTTGTCGGTAGCCAATCGCAGTTCTTTGATCAATCCTTCTTGCTCTGGATGCAGGAAGCCCATGGCGAGGAAAACCAGATCGGCCTCGATGATCTCTTTCTTGCCGGTCAGCCTCATCTGCGGACGGCCTCCGTCTGGGGAGGGAACCCATTCGACTTCTTCTACCTCAACCCCTATCAGGTTGTTTTTCTCTCCGATAAAACGGTTAGAGGCTAGGTTCCACCGGCGGATACAACCTTCCTCATGGCTGCTGCTGGTTTTCAGTACTTGCGGATACATGGGCCAAGGTGTCGCCGGATTCTGTCCGACGGGTGGCTGGGGCATGATCTCGATCTGGGTGACACAGGCCGCCCCATGACGGTTCGCTGTCCCTACACAATCGCTACCCGTATCGCCTCCGCCAATCACTAAGACTTTCTTGCCTTTGCAATTGATCTGGCTTTTGGGCGGGATGGGGATGCCTTCTAAGATCCGGTTCTGCTGGCTTAATAACTCCAAGGCGAAATGTACGCCTCTTAAATGACGTCCCTCGATAGATAGATCCCGGGGAACCTCGGCGCCGATCGCTACGCAAACAGCGTCGAAATCTTTCACTACATCTTTCGCTAATATCTCTTTGCCGACCATCGTGTTTACACGGAAAAGAATCCCTTCTTGCTCCATGATACGGATACGGCGATCGATAATGTGCTTGCCTAGCTTGAAATTGGGGATGCCGAAGCGTAGCAAGCCGCCCGGTAACTCATCTTTCTCGAATACGGTGACTTCATATCCTTTCCGGTTCAATTGGTTCGCCACGGTCAATCCGGCGGGACCGCTACCGATCACGGCTACCTTTTTCCCGTTGCGTACCGGTTGGATAGGCTGTACGTATCCTTCCCGGAAAGCGGCTTCCACGATAGCCGCCTCGTTCTCACGGATCGTGACAGGTTCGTCGCAGCTAAGTTTCAGTACGCAGCTTTTCTCGCAGAGGGCGGGGCAGACACGTCCCGTGAACTCCGGGAAGTCGTCGGTCTGCTCCAATACGTGATATGCCTCTTTGTAACGGCCTTTGTATAACAAATCTTGCCATTCGGGTTGCTTGTTACCCAGTGGGCAGGCCCAGTGGCAGAAGGGTACGCCACAATCCATGCAGCGGGAGGCCTGCGTACGGCGGTCGCCGCTGTTCAAGGTCTGTTCTACCTCGCTGAAATCATCTATACGTTCGTGGACGGGACGATAGCCCGCCTCTTGTCTATGTATCGTTAGAAATGCTCTTGGGTTTCCCATAGTTCTCTTGTTTTTGTGTAAATATTTAGTAGTCTTTCTGCATCTCCGCGATCTTGCGTTGGAGTTTGCGCATCTGTTCCTCTTGGAGTACTTTCTTGTATTCGATCGGGACGATCTGGATGAACTCATCCACGTACTTGTTCCAGTTATCGAGCATTAATCCGGCCAGATGGCTGCCGGTATGATGATAATGCTTGCGGATCAATTCATGAAGTTCCTTCCGTGAGGTGCTATCCTCGATCAAGGAAAGCTCTACCATTTCCATGTTGCAATAATAATCGAAATCACCATTCTTGTTCCATACGTAAGCGACACCGCCACTCATTCCGGCGGCGAAGTTCCGGCCTGTATTGCCTAAGACGACAACCCGGCCTCCGGTCATGTACTCGCAACAGTGGTCGCCTACACCTTCCACGACAGCGATCGCCCCGGAGTTTCGCACGCAGAAACGCTCTCCGACCCGGCCGTTGATATAAACCTCACCACTGGTAGCTCCATATAATAAGGTATTACCGGCTATCGTATTGTCTTCCGCTATAAAGGTGGAGCGTACCGGAGGCATTAAACTGATGTGTCCGCCACTCAATCCTTTTCCGAGATAGTCGTTCGCCTCGCCTTCCAACCGGAAATGTACGCCGTGAGCCAGAAAGGCTCCGAAGCTCTGGCCTGCCGCCCCCTTGAACTTGATATGCAGGGTGTTCTCCGGTAACCCGATGTTCCCGTACCGCTTGGCGATCTCGCCGGAAAGCATGGCTCCTACGGAACGATCGGTGTTGGCTATCGCGTAATCCAACGATACTTCCTGTCCGGATTCGATGGCGGCCTTTGCGTGACGGATTATATCCACATCTTTCACGTTGTCGATCGCGTGGAGTTGACGGGTGACATGATGGATGGCCTGCGTGGCGGCTTGTTCCGGTAGATGGATCAAGCGGCTGAGATCCAATAGATCATGTTTCTCGATATGATCGGAAGGTTTACGCATGAGTAAGTCCGTACGGCCAATGATATCGTCTAGTTTCGTATAGCCTAGCTCTGCCAGATATTCCCGAACTTCACGGGCGAGGAAGGTGAAGAAATTCACCAAATATTCGTGTCGGCCATGAAAGCGTTTACGTAATTCCTCATTTTGGGTAGCGACACCTACCGGACACGTGTTCATATGGCATTTACGCGTCATCACACAGCCTAAGACGATCAAGGCGGAGGTGGCGAATCCAAACTCCTCGGCACCCAGCATCGCCATCAATACGATATCCCGTCCGGTTTTCAACTGTCCGTCTGTTTGCAAGCGGACTTGTCCCCGGAGGCCGTTCATCACGAGCGTCTGTTGAGTCTCGGATAGTCCTAGCTCGGGTGGGATTCCGGCGTAACGGATAGAGCTTATCGGGGAAGCCCCCGTTCCTCCTTCTGCCCCGGAGATCACGATCCGGTCCGCTTTTGCCTTGGCTACACCGGCGGCGATGGTTCCCACGCCACTCTCGGATACGAGTTTCACACTGATCTCGGCTTGAGGGTTCCGTTCTTCAGATCGAAGATCAATTGCGCCAAGTCCTCGATCGAGTAAATATCGTGGTGAGGTGGGGGAGAGATCAGAGAGATACCCGGGATCGAGTGACGGGTTCTCGCTATGATATCGTTCACCTTATAGCCGGGAAGCTGTCCTCCTTCGCCCGGTTTCGCTCCTTGGGCGACCTTGATCTGGATCTCGTCGGCGTTTACCAGATATTCCGTGGTCACGCCGAAGCGTCCGGAGGCTACTTGCTTGATGGCGGAGCGGAGCGATAACCCGTCCTCACGGGAGATGAAACGGGCCGAGTCCTCACCACCCTCGCCCGTGTTACTGCGTCCGTGTATCTTGTTCATGGCTATAGCTATCGTCTCGTGCGCTTCCCGGCTGATAGAACCGAAGCTCATCGCTCCCGTGACAAAGCGACGCATGATCGCTTCTTCCGGCTCTACCTGCTCCAAGGGGATCGGGGTGCGTTGTTTGAAGGTCAGGAAGTCACGCAAGAATATGGGGCTTTCCTTCTCATCAACCACATGGGAATATTCCTTGAATTTCTTGTAGCTCCCCAAGCGGGTAGCCAGTTGAAGCATGGAAATGGTACCCGGGTTCCAAGCGTGTTTCTCGCCATCCTTGCGGAAGGAATAAATGCCTTTATGTTCCAATAAAGAATCCGTGGGGTGGGAGAATGCGTCATTGTGCATGGCGATCGCATCTGCCGCTATCTCTTCCAAGCGGATACCACCGATGTTGCTGGTGGTTCCCCCGAAGTAAGTATCTGCCAGATCCCGGCTTAGGCCGATCGCCTCGAAAGGCTTTGCTCCCCGATAACTGCGGATCGTGCTGATCCCCATCTTGCTCATAACCTTGAATAAACCCTTGCAAATGGCTTTTACGTAATTCTTCTCGGCAGTCTCGTAATTCAATTGTATCTCTTGCCTGTCTACTAGATCATCCAAGATAGCGAAAGCCATATAAGGGTTGATGGCACTGGCTCCGTAGCCTAGTAAGAGGGCGGCGTGCATTACCTCACGCATCTCGCCGGTTTCCACTACCAGCGCTGTTTGCACCCTTTTCTGCACGGAGATCAGATGGTGATGCACGGCGCTTACCGCTAACAGGGAGGGGATCACCGCTTTTTTCTTATCTACGTTCCTGTCGCTTAGGATGATATAGTTAACGCCATCGGTGACGGATTGTTCCGCTTGCTTACATAATTCGTCCAAGGCAGCTTTCAGTCCTGCGCATCCTTTCTCTGCGTCAAACAAAGTGGGAAGCTTGACACTTTTAAAGCCCTTATACCGGATGTTACACAGGAGATCCAATTGCGTATTGGTCAAGATCGGATGGTTCAGCCGAACCATTTTACAGTGGCTCTCGGTTGGAACTAAGATATTGCTTCCCACGGCCCCGATATACTCGGTCAGGCTCATGACGAGTTCCTCGCGGATCGGGTCGATCGGCGGGGTGGGTACTTGGGCGAATTGTTGGCGGAAATAATTATAGAGGATTTGCGGACGGGCGGATAATACGGCCAGTGGCGTATCGTTGCCCATGGAGCCGACCGGTTCCGCCCCTCCCGTGCACATCGGTACGATGATACGTTCGATATCCTCACGGCTGTATCCGAACGTACGCAGTAGCTTGTCGTATTTCTCTACCTTATGAGGAATCTTACGGCCGGATTTCAACTCGTCCAATTCCACCCGGTTTTTCTCCAGCCAAGTACGGTAGGGCTGGGCGTTCGCCAGTTGTTCCTTTAGCTCGCTATCGTAATAAATCTCGCCTTTCTCGGTATCGATGAGTAAGATCTTTCCGGGTTGCAGACGGCCTTTTTCCTTGATCTCGTTAGGCTCGAAATCCATGACGCCGACTTCAGAGGCCACGACCATCATGTCATGTTTCGTGATCAGGTAGCGGGCGGGGCGGAGGCCGTTACGGTCTAGCATGCCTCCGGCGTAGCGTCCGTCGCTAAAGAGAGAGCAGCAGGCCCGTCCCACGGTTCCATCAAGATGGAGTGATATTCGTAGAAAGCCTTTAGGTCTTCGGAGATCGGGTTCTTCTCGTTGAAACTCTCCGGTACCAGCATCGCCATGGCATGCGGCAGGCTCATCCCGGAGGCCACGAAGAATTCCAATACGTTATCCAGTGAGGCACTGTCACTCATGCCCGGCTGGATGATCGGGCGTATATCGTTGATATCCGGGATTCTGGGGGAGGATAGTACGCTCTCCCGGGCCTCCATCCATCCCCGGTTGCCCCGTATCGTGTTTATTTCCCCGTTATGTGCTAGTAGGCGGAAAGGTTGCGCCAGACTCCAAGTGGGGAAGGTGTTGGTGCTGAAACGTGAGTGTACCAAGGCCAGTCCGCTAGTGAAATAAGGTTGCGTCAGGTCCGGAAAGTAATGGCGTAGCTGCATGGATTCCAGCATGCCTTTGTAAACGATGTTTTTGGTGGAAAGAGACGCTATATAGAAATCATCCTTGGCCGGAAGGTCGGTGGCCGATACCCTTTTCTCGACCCGCTTACGTATGAGGTATAGCTTTAGTTCCAGCTCTTGCTGATCGTTGCAGCCGATGATGAATATCTGCTTGATATCCGGTTCGGTCGCTTGTGCGTCCTTTCCCAAGATTTCCGTATGAACGGGAACTTTGCGTAAGTGCATCAAGGTTAATCCCTCTTTCTCGATCTCCTCGATGAGGATACTGAGGATGCTTGCTTGCTGTTCCTCGTCTTTGGGGAGAAAGATTAGTCCGGTGCCATATTTGCCTTTCTCTGGAACCGGAATTCCTTGCAGGAGGATGAACTCATGCGGGATCTGTAATAAGATTCCCGCTCCGTCACCCGTTTTGTTATCGGCTCCCTCAGCGCCTCGATGCCTCATGTTCTCTAGTACCTTAAGGGCTGATTCGATGATGTCGTGCGATTTCTCGCCGTGGATATTTACTAACATTCCTACTCCACAAGCGTCATGTTCATAAGACGGGTCGTATAATCCTTGTCTGCTATTAAAATGATTTCTGTTTGTTTTCATTTGTTGACCTTATGTTTGCGTATAAATGATTATTGCGTCAATTTGTTTTGCAAATATAGGTATTAATGGCATAATGTGATTGCTTGTAGGAGCGAAAGAACGGAGAAAAGATAAGAATATCTTATCTAATGTTTCTATTTGTAAGTATTCACTGGGTTTATTCTTTTTATTTGAAAGATATTTGGTTGGTTAGTTTGCTAAATGAAAGATGAACTAAAAAAAGAAGCACCGTCACGTTTTGCGACAGTGCTTCTTTTTCTCCGGAAGCGCTGTCACGGATTGTGATGTCGCTTCCTATCTGTTTTATCTATCGGGATATTCTCGGATGAAATAGCGGGATAGGAATTTCCAATTATCTTGTATGATCGCCTTGCCACGTTCCGGGCTGGTAAGGCTTTTCGTTTGTGCGTCGGCCAACATGCCTCGGTCTACCAGCTCTTTCAGGAAGTAAACGCTGCAATGTTTCACGATGAAGAAAGAGAGCGCTTGCTTGGCGGCACGGTTGGCGTCGTAGAAGGGATTGTTCTCATCCTTGATCAGCTCCACGTCACGGGTGATGACTTGGGCGCCTTCCTCGGGCGTGGCGTAGATCGCCAGTTTCTTGCCTTGCCAGTCCTCGGGAAGATGGAAGTTCTCGGCGGGGATAAGGCCGGAAGTCTCCGTGATAAATGTTTGTGCGTCTTCGGTCTTGTCGAAATAGAGAAGCAGTTTGTCACCTGCGGCTTTGCGGAAAGTCTCGTATTGTTGGCGGTTTTCCTCCAGCATATCGTCGGGCAGGGTGGCAACAGACTCGTCGGCGGTGTTCTGAAATACCGCATGGTCGGGATGCTCGGCGGGCAATATCTTTGCCAGCCATTGCGGGGAGGTCAGACCTAGCAAGGAGGTCTTGCTGGTGTAGGCCATCATGCCGTGGCTGTTGACGAGCAGGTTGTTAAGCTGCTCTTGGTTGAGGTCGGGCTGCTCCTTCCAGCGGTCGTGGGCGAAGTCGCTCAGTTCCCGGGCCGACTCAGGCAGGATATAGGATTCGTAATGGAACCATTGCAATAGACGGTCGTAATCCTCTTGCCGCTCGTAGCGGGTATCAAGGGCGAAAAGCTTGGCCATGCGGGTATTCTCCGGCGCCGTGGTCCACTCTTTGCAGAACAGGTCGTAGATAAGCATGCCGGTGGATTCGTTGGCAGGGTTGTCCGGACTGACGAAAGTGCCTTTACGATAGCCGTGATACTGCTGGGTATAATGCCAAAGGAGGAAGCGCACGTCCTCAAGGTTCACCTCATCGTCGTAATAATGATCGTCCGGAGTGTAGAAGGGGAGGTATTTGCCGTATAGCTCCTTATGGGTAAGGATGAAGGCACGCCAAATCCCCGTGCCGGAGATCACGTCCTCGAAGTAGGCGGCCATGCGGATACAGATCTGCTTTGTTTCCTCGCCCTCGAAGGAGTTTACCAACTCGGTCTTCTCCATGATATCGTAGATACGGTTCGCTATTCCGGTATAATAGGAATCCACGGGAGTGCTTTGTTTATAGGGATGCAACTGCAACCAGTCTTTCGGGAAAATTTTAATGTTCTTCATGTTATTAAATGTCTTTATGCATTCAGGAGTGCAAATGTAGTAAAAATACGTTAGCTATGTCAAACGATAAGGAAAAGTTGCGGTCTTAAAAATGTAACATTTGTAGTCTTTATTGTTATCGGATCTAAACATCTTTGAAATATCGCCCCCGTACTTTCGCGTCGAAATCAAAGATGAAATAATAAGTAGTAAGATAATGGGAAAGAGTTTAAGGGGCAAAAGATTGAAAAGGTTAGGGCTTTTCTGGATGGGAGTTTTCCTGTCATTCTCTCTATGGGCACAAACAGGGGTTATCTGCGGGACGGTTACGGACGCTAAGATGAAAGAACCGTTGATCGGCGCCTCGGTCGTGATCGAGGGGACTACGGTTGGCGCTATCACGGATATAGACGGTAATTTCCGTATCGAGAACGTGAGACCAGGTACTTATACGGTAGCCGCCCTTACGTGTCGTACCAAACGCAAACGGTAAAGGATGTTCCGGTAGTCGCACGCCAAGAGGCGGTGTTGAATATCGAGCTTTCCGACGCTAACCTCCAATTACAGAATGTGGTCGTAGTGGCCCAACGGAAATTGGGAACCGAGATGGCCGTATTAAATACCGTACGCAAGAGCCTTCCGGTCGTGAACGGCATTTCCGCCCAACAAATCAGTAAAACACAGGATAGCGATGCCGCCGAGGTACTACGCCGTATCCCGGGAATCACCATCGTGGACGATCGTTTTATCGTAGTTCGAGGGCTTGCGCAACGTTATAATAATGTATGGCTGAACAATGCCACGACCCCTTCCAGCGAGACGGACAGCCGTGCCTTCTCGTTCGATGTGCTGCCCTCTTCCTTGATCGATAATATGATGATCTATAAAAGCCCCTCGGCGGAATTGCCGGCGGATTTCTCCGGAGGTTTCGTGCGGGTGCTGACCAAGAATATTCCCGAGGGTAATACGCTCAACGTCTCCTATCAAGTCGGGTTTAATACAAACTCCGCTTTCCGAGATTTCCAACTGACGAAAGGTTCCGCCTTGGATTATCTGGGCTTTGGCGCTGGCTCCCGAATGTTACCCTCGAACGCCCCATCTCATTTGAACGACATATCGGCAGCGGATGCGGCGGCGTTTACGAAGCGGGTGAATACGGGATGGAACGTGTGTCATTTCACGGCGATGCCGGAACAGAAACTGACGTTCACGATGAATCGTACCTTTGATATCGGTGACATGAAGATCGGTAATATCACCAGTGTGAACTATAGCACAGGCTATGATTATTACGAGATGAAAAACAACAACTACCTCTCGTACGACATGGCCAAGGATCAATCCTCATACCGTTACCGCTACGATGATGTACAATATAAGAATACGACAAAATTAGGAGCCTTGTTCAACTGGTCGTTGATGAAGGGAACGAGCAAATATGAGTTCAGGAATTTCTTCAACCAGCGTGGAACCTCTTCCTTATCGCAACGAGAGGGAACGGATTTCTACTCCGACCAAAATATCCGGAAATGGGAATCCCTTTATACCGGACGCACTACCTATTCCGGCCAGCTAAGCGGGGAGCATAAATTGAGAGAAGATATGAATAAACTGGATTGGACGTTAGGTTATGCTTTCGCCGCTTACAAGGAACCGGATCGCAAGGTGGTAAAATCTTTGGAGAGTACGACGGATGGTGACTCTCGTTATTACGTGTCCGACCCGACTCGTTATTATCAAGACTTGAAAGATAACAGCGCTTCCGCCGCCTTGAATTACGAGCATAAGTTCGCCGTCTCGGAGATGTTTACCCCTGTCTTGAACACGGGGGTATATGGAGAGTTTAAGAAACGTAACTTTGATGCCCGTCGTTTTGTCTATAATATGCTGGGAAGTGGTTATGACCGTTTTGCCGAATGGGACTACAGCTCGGTCTTCTCGGACGCAAATATATCGACCGATCGTATCTATATGAAAGAGAGTACGAACAAGAGCGACTCTTATACTTCCGATAATCTGCTGGGTGCCGCTTACGTAGCCGCTAAACTGAACTGGGGAGAGAGGCTGAATGCGAACGTAGGTGTACGTATGGAGTACTATCAATTGAAATTAGATGGTTATGAGTCGGACGGTATAAAACCGGTGCATCTGGATCAGAACGCTACGGATTTCTTTCCTTCCGTCAACATCGCTTATAATTTGAATGAGAAGCACCAAGTACGCTTGGCTTATGGACGTTCCGTGAATAGGGCGGAGTTCCGGGAGATCGTACCTTACGTATATTATGATTTCGCCTTAGATGCGAATATCACGGGTAACGTAAACTTGAAGAACGCTTATGCGAATAATATGGATCTGCGTTATGAATTTTACCCGGCTCCGGGTGAGACGGTGACGATCGGCGGTTTCTACAAACGGTTCGATAATCCGATCGAGCAAACCTATATGGAAGCGGGTTCCGGATTGCAGTACACATACCACAACGCCGATCATGCGAATGCTTTCGGCGTGGAGCTGGATATCAAGAAGAATCTGGACTTTATCGGTCTGAAAGGCTTGAGCTTCGTATTCAACGGGGCTTATATCCATAGTAGGGTGTATTTCGCCGAGGGCTCTTTCGAGCGGGATCGTGCGATGCAGGGGCAATCCCCTTACTTGATCAATACGGGCTTATTCTATCAGAATGACAACGCAGGAATCTCAGCCTCCGCCTTGTATAACCGGATTGGCAAGCGTATTGAGACGGTAGGCGTACCGAAGCAGAACCCGAACGATGATATTCCCGATATCTATGAGATACCCCGTAACTCCTTGGACTTGAGTTTCTCGAAGAAGATCGGTAAATACGTGGAGGTCAAGGGAGGCGTAAAAGATCTATTGAACTCAAAAGTAGAATATAAACAATTCCTAGAGTTAACAGAGGCTTCCGGAGAGAAACGGGAGGTTGAGCAATTAATCCGTAGCTATCGTCCGGGTGTGACCGTGAATCTAGGTGTAGCCGTGAAGTTTTAATTTGAATTCACTCATATAAACTAAATTCGTTTACTTATGAACAAGTTATTATTAAAAGGTGTGGCCGCCGCTTTCTGTATGGCCACGATGTTTGGAACAACCGCTTGTGGCGACGATGATGATCTCGTAAATGTAGAGCCGCCTGTAGAGGAAACTCAAGATGTTATATTGGAAGGTGAGATTACCTCGGATATGACCTTGAAGGCTGCTGATAACAACCTGTTGAGAGGTTTCGTATATGTGACGGATGGCGTGACCTTGACGATCGAGCCGGGAACGGTAATCAAGGGGGAGAAATCGTCTAAAGGCTCCTTGATCGTCGAGCGTGGCGGAAAGCTCATCGCCGAGGGTACGGCGGAGAAACCGATCGTGTTCACTTCCGACCAACCGAAAGCTTCTCGTACCTATGGTGATTGGGGTGGCTTGATTCTTTGTGGCAAGTCTATCGTGAATAATACGGCTGGCGAGGCTCAGATAGAGGGCGGTCCTCGTTCTTACTACGGTGGAAAGGATCCGGAAGATAACTCCGGTATCGTGAAATATGTCCGTATCGAGTTCGCCGGTTATCCATTGGAGCCAAATAAGGAGATCAATGGTTTGACTTGCGGTGGTGTTGGCCGTGGCACTACGATCGAATACGTGCAGGTCTCTTTCTGTGGCGACGACTCATTCGAGTGGTTTGGCGGTACGGTAAACGCAAAACACCTGATTGCTTACAAAGGTTGGGATGATGAGTTTGATACGGACTATGGATTCCAAGGTAAATTGCAGTTCTTGTTAGGCGTTCGCGACCCGAAGCACGCTGATACGTCCAAGTCCAATGGCTTCGAGTCTGATAACGACGCTGATGGTTCCAATAATACTCCACTTACCACTCCGGTCTTTTCTAACGTGACCTTGATCGGTCCGTTCTATGGTGAATCAGCTGGTAAAACGGAAAATGATATCTTTTATGTTACGGAAGACGCGGCTAATGGCGCTAAGGGTGGATCATTCCAAGCCGCTATGCACATCCGCCGTAACTCTTCCTTGAATGTGTATAACTCGATTTTCGTGGGTTGGCCATACGGTTTGTATCTGCAAAACGCAAATGTGGGTGCGGTTGTTAAGAATGTGATCTTCGCCGGTATGTGGGAGAATTTCAAGGATGAAACTAGCCAAAATTACTTTCAGACAGCAGACTTGAGCAACCTTACTTACGCTTCCAGCAATGATATCATCGCTAAAGATGGTGACTATACATCGATCGTAGCGGATAAGATTGACGGAGCGGATTTCTCTGATACGGCTTTGAACGACGCTTTCTTCGAGAAGGTATCTTATAAGGGAGCTTTTGATGGCAAGAATGACTGGGCCGCTAACTGGACCAACTTCGATCCGAATAACACTGAATATTAATTTAGCTTGACTTTGAATAGGCTGTGAATTTGTTTGGGGCACTGAGGTATCCGGAAAGATCCCTCGGTGTCTTTTCGCATATAATTTAGATAAGAATGTATCATGAATAAAAAGCTATTGTTATTTTCTGCTTTTATGGCGGGGGCCTCATGGACCGTACAAGCGCAAGACTTGGTTTTAAGCGAAGGACAGTATTATACCGATGCCACGCAAACCACTCCATATACGGGTCGTTATACGGAATTTTATGACGATGGTATGCTTAAGATGGAGTTATATTTGAAAGATGGCCGTCCGGAGGGAACTTACGTGATTTATTATCCGAGTGGCAAGATCGCCGAGGTGCGTTCCTATTATCATGGGATCTTTCACGGAGAATGGCGTACATATAATGAGAACGGCCAGCTGATCGGCCTGGCTTCTTATAAGGAAGGGCAAAAGGACGGCCCTTGGCGTATCTGGAGTGATAAGGGAAATTTGTTGTATGAGATGTTCTATACGGCAGGGAAGAAATCTGGTGTCTGGCGTAGCTGGGATGAGGAGGGGAATCTGCTTTCCGAGGAGAATCAATAGGGATAATTGCCGTTTACATACCGTTGTAACGCCATTTACCTCTAATGGTAAATGTTTTTTCCTCTAGAGGTAAATGTCGTTACATCAGTATGTAAACAGTTTTACCTCTAGGTGAAAATACTTTTACTTCTTGATGAAAATATTGGTAAATGTAATTAAATGGAAATCAGCATGCTTACTACTCTTCCTCTTCTCCAAAGTCGAACTCGAAATCGAATCCGTCATCCATGAATTCCGGCTCAGTGAATTGCTCCAGTTCACGACGGTCTTTCTTGGTAGGACGTCCGAGACCTTTCGCACGGTTCACGAAACCGGAGATACGGTTCATCTCCAGAATCTCATACTGATCCGGGGTTGTCACGTTCTCCAAGTAATTCGGGACGAGCTTCGCGCCCACACGATTCTCGATCAATCCGATTACCTTAAAAGAGAAGGTGATCGGCGGTTTACGCACTTGGATCACATCGCCAACCTTGATCATGCGGGAAGGTTTGATCGTTACTCCACCTATCATGATACGCCCTTTCTTGCAAGCTTCCGCGGCTATCGTGCGGGTCTTAAAGATACGGGTCGCCCACATCCATTTATCGATACGTACCTCGTTCATATCTGTATTCTCAGTCTCTTTTTATTTATTATTAAATTGATTCATCGTAATCTGGATGCCGGCGAGGCAGAAGCTCTTGATGATCTCTGTCGCACGATCCAATATCTCTGGCATCAATTGCAATTCCTCCGGGGGAAATTTCCCTAGCACGTAATCGATCTGTCCGCCCCGTGGGAAATCGCTGCCTATGCCGAAACGAAGGCGGGAATATTCCTGCGTATTCAATAACTGGGCGATATTCTTCAACCCGTTATGCCCGGCGTCGCTACCCTTTGGTTTCAGACGTAAGGTTCCGAATGGCAATGCCAGATCATCTACGACGATCAATAGATTTTCCACGGGAATGTTCTCTTTTTGCAACCAGTACCGAACGGCGTTGCCGCTGAGGTTCATAAAGGTATTCGGCTTTAGCACGATCAAGTCACAGTTTTTCACCCGTATGCGTGCGATTGCCCCGTATCGCTCCTCAGTGAAATTGCCTCCTACGCTCTCTACCAGATGGTTGACAACCCGGAAACCTATATTATGGCGGGTTCCCCAATATTCGGAACCGATATTACCAAGTCCTGTTATCAAATATTTCATTATCCTCGAATCTATAAAAGAAAGGGGAAGAACATTCTATGAATATCCTCCCCTTCATGTATTGTAATAATGTTTTTACCTCAGATTATCCTTTAGCCTGAGCACCACGAGCGGCACGAGTCAATTGAACGGCGCAAACAACAGCGTTTTTAGCGTTCATCAATTCAAGACCTTCGAAGTGCAAAGCACCTACCTGCATAGTCTTACCTAAGCCAAGGTGATCCACATTAATCGTCAACTTTTCAGGGATTTGATCGTATATAGCTTTCACTTTCAGTTTTCTCATTTGAAGAGACAACTTACCACCGGCTTTAACACCTTCTGCGTGACCTTCCAAAACAACCGGAACTTCCATTACTACGGCTTTGTCCTTAGATACTTCCAAGAAGTCCATGTGAAGGATTTCGTCAGTTACAGGTTGAAACTGCATGTCCTTAACGATTGCCATCGTCTTGTTACCGTCAATGCTTAACTCAACAACGAAAATCTCCGGAGTGTAAACCAACTTACGAACGGCTTCTTTTGTAACCGTGAAGTGAGTTACTTTTTCGCCACCGTATAATACAGCGGGAATTTCATTGTTCTTACGCATTGCCTTCAAGGCTCTTTTCTGATCAGCGGAACGAGCGACGATCTCTCTTCCTTTTCCTTCTAACTCAAATGTCTTCATTTTCTTTAATTTTTGTGTTACTCAAAATTAGTTATTTTGCTTCCTAATTTCCCATCACACGGTACGGGGCTAAAAAGCGGTGCAAAGATACGATTTTTGTTTGATGTGACAAATATTTCGCATGTTATTTGTCGGATTATCGATCTAGCTTCACTAATTTCGTGGTTCGCATGATCCAACGGACAAGGCCGTGGGGGAGGAGCATTACGAGGGGTGTGCATATTTTGTTGAAGAGGCCCGGTAATAGGGAAGCCCGGTGGTGAAACAAGGCATTAATCCCTTTTTTAGCCAGTTTTTCCGGACGCATCATGATACCTAGGCGGATCGCTAAGGTCTTTAAGTTGTCGCTTAGGTTATATAAATTCGTGGCGACGGCGCCGGGACAAAGTACGGTTACGCTTACTCCATAATCCAGTAACTCTGAACGCAAGCCTCGGGAGAAGCTTTTCAAGTATCGCTTGGTGGAAGCGTACAGCGTAATTCCCGGATAAGGTAGCCAACAAGATAGGGATGACATATTGAGGATATATCCATGACGCCGTTTCTTCATCTCTTGCCCGAAATAATAACAAAGCTGGGTAGGAGTGGTCACGTGGAGGTAGAGCATTTTCTCGACGATGTTGGCCTTAGCTTGTAAGGTCTCGCAGAAAAAAAACATACCGGCGTTATTGACCAATACCTCTATTGGGATGTTTTTCTCTTGGCAAGTATCATATAGCTCCTTGGCCGCCCCGGGGATCGCCAAATCACGATAAAGCGGCAAAACTTCTATACCATATTTCTCGGAGAGAAACTCACCTTTCTCCCGGATCGCCTGCTCCTCATTGCTGACGATCACTAACTGATAGCCTCGTGAGGCTAGTTCCTCGGCATAGGCGAGACCTATTCCGGAGCTGGCCCCCGTGACTAAAGCCCATTTCTTTTCCATTATTTATATTCAAGCCTTTTGATTTCACGTACGATACATTCCGGAAGACCTTTCACGTTCTTATGACAGACCATATCCTCACTATACATACGGGCGATACAATAGTTGCTATGCCCACAATCGCAACGAGCGTGCTCGTCTTCTTTCATACGGTTGACGAAGCCCGGCTCGTTCACCAAGGCACGTGCCATGGCCACAAACTCGAACCCGTCGTTCAGTACCTCCTCGATCTTGTCTCTGGAGACCAATCCTCCTACGTAAATAAGAGGTAAATGTAAGGCTTTGCGGAATTTCAACGCATCTTCAAGGAAGTAAGCCTCCTTAAACGGTTCCGAGGGAATCATATATTTACCTACCATGCGGATTCCAATCGGTAGATAGCCGCGAGGCATATAATACGCCATCGTACGGATCGGCATTTCTCCCCGCATTACATACATGGGGGCACGGCTCACGAATCCGCCGCTTAGTACTAAGGCATGCGCTCCGCATTGGTCTTGGAGTGTACGGGCTACTTCTAGGCATTCGTCTATTTCAAGTCCTCCCTTGAACCCGTCCCGCATATTGGTCTTTACGGTTACGGCCATGTCGGAACCTGCTGCTTTCATCACCTCTTCCATACACATTCTCATGAAGCGCATACGGTTCTCAAGGCTTCCTCCATATTCGTCTTTCCGGTGGTTGGTATACGGGGAAAGGAATTGGCTGATCAGATAACCATGCCCGGCATGGATCTCGACAGCGTCCATACCTGCCTCACGTGCCAATCGTACGGCCTCACCGTAGGCACGAGCCATGGAAGCGATCTCGGATTGTTTCATACCTCGTACGATCGTGGGAGAGTAGAGGTTGAAACCGCTGGACGCTGAAATAGGCGTGCATCCGCAAATCCGCTTATGCGACATATTACCACAATGGCCTAACTGGATGGAAGCGGCGGCTCCCTCTTTATGGATAGCGTTGGTGAGCTTGCGGAGGCCGGGAATAATATCCGGACGCATCCACAGCTGACGCTCGAACGACAAGCCGCTTTGCGTCACGGCGGCATAAGCTATGTTCGTCATGCCGATCCCTCCGGCGGCTACGGATGTGTGATAGTTGAATAACTGCTCCGAGGGAGCGTTTCCCGGGCACATACTCTCGAATGCGGCGGCCCGGATCGTGCGGTTCCTAAGTGTTAGCGGACCGATCTTACCGGGTGTAAACAGGATTGATTTGTCCATATCAATAGATTAATGTAGTTGTTTCGAAAAATTAAGTTAGATGGTTTTCTCTATATTCCAGACGAAGGCCCGAAGCCCTTGCGCTTCCGTTTCCTTGTCTAAGTTGTGTAGGATTTCCAGAAAATGATCGACCTTCTCGTCTTCTACCATCGTAAGGATAGCTGAATTCAAGGTAGGCCAAGCGTGATTGCCGTAATGTGGCTCGCCTGTTTTACTTCCCCGTCCTTGCACGACATCCCAATAGGTAAAACCTTTAAGGTTATTACGGTCCATGATACTGACGATAGCTTCGTAATACGCTTGATTGAAAGATATAAATATCGCTTTCATATAGTTGTTTTTTATGAGATCGCATATCCGTAGGGAAGCTTTTCTTACGATGGGCATTCAAGCCTGCTTATAATGGGCATCGTAAGCACCTTACAATGGGCATTGTTATGACCTAACAATGCCCATCGAGGTTTGCTTGGCCTCGGCTTCCCTATGGTACGCAAAGATAATTAATTATTTCGTAATGCCTTCCTTATTTTGCGGCGTCTTCGTTTTACGCCGTTGGCAGCGAATACGGCATAGACCGTCGGAACAATAATCAAGGTAATCAAGGTGGATACGGAAAGACCCCAAGCCACAGTCATACCCATCGAGCGCCACATCTCGGAACCCTCGCCGGTTCCCACCGCCATCGGGATCATACCCAAAACGGTCGTCAACGTTGTCATCAATACCGGACGGAGACGGGATTTACCGGCAGTCACTACCGACGTGATAATACCCATGCCACGCTCCCGGCATAAGATCGTATAGTCGATCAGCACGATACCGTTCTTAACCACGATACCCATCAACATGATCACGCCGATCAAAGCCATAACGCCCAATGGTGTCTGCGTGACCGCCAATCCCAATACGATACCTGTAAAGGCGAACGGGATAGAGAACATGATCACGAACGGGTCTACCAACGACTCGAACTGGGCAGCCATCACGATGAATACCAAGATGATGATCAATACCATCAAGATACCCAAATCGGTAAATGTATCCTGCTGATCTTCGAATGTTCCACCCAACTGCCAACTTACGTCGGATGGGATATCCATTTGTTTCAACTCGTTCCGGGCGGCGGCAACCAAGTCGCTCAATGCCGCTCCCTTACCCGCTACGGCAGATACGGTGATCACACGCTCACGGTCTTTACGCTCGATGGTCGGGGGAGTCATACGTTCCACTACCTTGCCTAAATCACGGATGCGGATGCCTTTGCCTTCATTGTTATAGATCAAAATATTCTCAAGATCCTCTACGGACTCACGGAACTCTGGGGCGTAACGTACCTTGATATCATACTCATCTCCATCCTCACGATATTTTGAAGCGGTGGAACCATTTACACGGTTTCGGAGATACATGGAGGCGGTTGTTACGTTCAGCCCGTTGATGGCCAGTTTCTCTCGGTCGAAGTCGATCTGGTATTCCGGGATATAATCCTCACGGCTGATATTTACTTGCGAGCATCCTTTTACATTTCTCATACGACGGGCGATCTCATTCGCCACGGCATCCGTCTGGGCGAAATCAAAACCATAGATCTCGATGTTAACCGAGGTCTCTCCACCCATAGAACCTTCCTGCCCTCCGGCGAGTACCTCGAATTTCTTGATCTCGCTGTATTGGGCTAAGTCCTGCCGCATCAACTCGCAAATCTCGGTAAGACCTCTCTCACGGTCGCCCACGCTAGTCAGGTTTATATTGAACTCGATAATATGCGTACCGTTATTGCTTAGCTGTGCGAAGGTATTATCCGTATCCGCCGTACCTTCCGTGAAGTTACTGATCAGTATCTCCGGATATTTCTCACGGAACTTCTTGTCGATGTCGAGAGCTAACTCACGGGTAATATCCTGCCGTGTACCGATCGGCAACTCAATCGTTATACCGATGCGTGCGTTATCTTGCGTCGGGAAAAATTCCGTCTTGATGACCGGTATCAGCATCATACTGCCGATGAAGATCAGCGTAGCGCCTACGATCACCGTTTTCCGGTGGCGTACGGCCCAGTTCAAGAAGCGTCCGTAACCGCGATCCAAGGCGTTCAATCCCTTTTCGATAGGCGTGAAGAACATCCGGTACAATTTACCCTTCTCCGGTTGCTGGCGTAATAACTGTGAGCAAAGCATCGGGGTCAATGTCAAGGCGCCTACCGTAGAAACGATCATGATGATACTAACGATCCATCCCAACTGCTTAAATAAGATACCCGCCATACCCGTAACCATCGTCAACGGCAAGAACACCGCCAACATCGTAAGGGTGGAGGCGATAACCGAGATAGCCACCTCGTTCGTGGCGTGTACGGCGGCCTGTTTCGGCTGGCTACCCCGCTCGATATGGGTCGTTACGTTCTCCAATACCACGATGCGTCGTCCACCACCATGCCGATAGCGATAGAAAGTGAGCTCAACGAGATAATGTTTAACGTATTACCCGAGGCCAGCAAATAAGCGAAAGAAGCGATCAAGGAGATCGGGATGGTTAAGATAATGATAAACGTGGCCCTCCAACGTCCCAAGAACACGAATACCACCAACATAACGATGATAAAGGTAATCATGATCGTCTCTTTCAAGCTATCGATCGTATTCAAGATATTCGTGGAAGTATCCATGATTACGTCCAGCTTCACGTCTGAGGGTAAACTAGCCTGTATCTCCGGAAGTTTCTGGTGTACCTTCTTGGCGATGTTCACCGAGTTCGCTCCGGACTGTTTCTGTATGACGATCATACCACCTTTCGTGCCGTTGTTAAACGTTTCTTGCGCACGTTCCTCGATACTGTCCTCTACACGGGCCACGTCACGCAGATATACGTTCTTTCCGTTCTGGCTACCGATCACTAGGTCTAGCATCTGCTTAGCGTCCGTGAATTCTCCTTGAACACGCAAGGAGTAGGTATTAGAGCCGATATCTACGCTACCTCCCGGTGTATTCCGGTTCTCTTGCGCGATGATGGTAGAGATACCTTCGATGGTCTGGCCGTAAGCCTCCAACTTGTACGGGTCGCAATACACTTGCAACTCACGGATCGGCGTACCGGAGATAGACACGGCACCCACGCCACTGATACGGGCCAATGGGTTGGATACCTTATCGTCCAAGATCTTGTAAAGAGCGTTCGTGCTCTCCTCCGCGGTTACGGAGAGGATCAAGATGGGAATATCGTCCGTACCGAACTTGAAAATGATCGGATTCTCTACGTCATCGGGTAGGGAAGACTCCACCATGTCCAGTTTGTCGCGGACATCGTTCGTGGCGACATCGATATCGATGCCATAATTAAATTCCAACGTTACGATCGATATATTCTCACGGGATTGCGACGTGATATGCTTCAAGTCGCTTACGCTATTCAACACGTTTTCCAAGGGCTTCGAAACATTCATCTCGATATCCGAAGCGCTGGCGCCGGGATAGGCCGTCATCACCATGATGGTGTTCGTCTCTATCTCCGGAAGCAAGTCCACTGATAACCTGCTTAAGGAAAAAAGTCCGAAGATCACGATCGCCACAAATACAAGGGCGGTCGATACGGGCTTTCTTACCGCTGTTCCATATAAACTCATAGTCTGTTATTCGTTTTCGATTTCAACTTCCATACCGTTCGTCAGGCGGCTTTGCCCGGTGATAACCACTTGGTCGCCATCCTCCACTCCGGATATGATCTCATATTTATCACCCATACGGCGTCCTAGCTCCACCTTCTGGTAGGATACCTTGCCGTCTTTGCATACATAGATATACCGGTCGCCGGCGCCTGATTGTTTTACGATAGAGCGATCCGGAGCCACCACGTGATCCATATGGCCGAAACTCATTGTCACCCGGGCGAACATACCCGGTCGCACTCGCTCATCCGAGTTGGCGATCTTGATCTCCACGGGGAACGTGCGGGTAGCGGGATCGATCGTCGGGTAAACTAAGTTGACTTTACCCTTGAAAACCTCGTCTCCGTACACATCCAGCCGGATGTCTACCTCATGGCCTTTCTTCACTTTCGTAAAAAGACTCTCGGAGACATTCACCATTAATTTGACCGGACGGATTTCCTCTACCGTATAGATGGGGTTTCCGCCGCTGTACATATCGCCGCTATCGTAGTTGCGGGCGGTTACGACTCCGCTGATCGGGCTTAGCAATTGGGTGTTCTCCACCAAGTTTTTATACGTCTCGCGAGCCACTTCCAAGGAAGTCTTTTGGGCATCCCAAGCGGATTTGGAAGCACCGCCTACCTTATACAACTCGTCGATACGTTTGAACTCGATCTCTTGGTTATCCAATTGTATCTTCGCTTGCTTTAGGCTTGTAGCGTCCATCTTGGCCAATAACTGCCCGGCTTTTACATGGTCGCCTACCTCGGCGAAGATTTTCTCGATACGGAATGGGGTTTGGGGAGCGATATTATTTTTGATATTCGCTTCCACCGTAGCGGTAAATTCACTGAGTTGCTCCACGTCTTGAACAGAGACCGTCTCCACTTTCACCTTTACTTTCTCATTCTGTGTTTCCGTGGCTTCCTCACTCTTATTACCCGAGCAAGACATCAGCAGGGCCAACGTAGCTATCGGTATTACTTTCAGCATTTGACTTGTCTTCATATAATTGTTCCTAATTATTATCTATTAAACTTTCAATTTTTAATTTTCAATTCATCTGTCCGTTACCTAATACTTTCTCCAGATCCGCCTTCGCTACCATATAGTCGTAGATAGATTGGTTGAAGTTCAACCGGGCCTGCGTCAAGGCAAGTTCGGCATCGTTCATCTCCAGCCATGTACCGGCTCCGGTGTCGTACCGTTTTTGCGAGATCATATATCCCCGTTCCGCTTGCTCGACTCCCTTTTGGGCGGCGTCGAACTTCTTGATACAGGTATTCATATTATCTATGTACTGTTTAACGGCCAACTGCAAATTACGCTTGGTATCGTCCCGTTGCAGGTTTAATTGGTCGATGGAGACTTTCGTCTGCTTTACCTTATAAAATTTACTACCTCCGGAGAAGATAGGAACCGATAACGTGATACCGATCATCGAATAGGGGTTCCATCTGTAATTCTTGAACTTGAAGTCATTGTTCATGGCACTCCATTGATATAGACCGGTCAGCGACAAGGTCGGCAGATAATCGAATTTCTGCATGACCAGCGTCTTTTTTAGCTGTTCCGCCTGAAGGTCTAATTGTTTCAAGTCGGTATTCTCGGATAAGGTTGTATCCGTGGATAGATAGTCGGCGAAGAGGCTGGACTTGAAATCCGTCAGTTGCCCGTCGCAATCGATATTTAAATCCAGATCCATACCCAATAACGCTTTTAACTGCCATTTAGCCAAGGTAAGGGAGTTCTCTGCCTGCAACAGATTAGGCTCTGTATTCTTTACCGTCACATCGGCACGTATCAAGTCGTATTCAGCTACGGTTCCCTGTTCATACTTCCGTTTGATATCCAGATAATTCTCCATGGCATTGTCGTAACTTTGCTTGAATACCCGGTAAGAGTCGCTTGCCAGAAGGACGGCGTAAAAGCTCTTTTTCACTTGGTTCACCATCGCTATCTTAGAAGAGCGAGCTTGCTCCACCGCCAATTCCACGTCTAAGGCCGAGATACTCAAGCTTTTCCATAAGGAGGCGTTCACCAGTGGCATGGAAGCGTTGAAGCCCAAGCTCCAGTTGTTGCTACGTCCTACCTCGAAACCCTCGTCCATACTCGACATGTCCGTGCCTTCGGGCAAGCTGCCGCCTCCCATGTCACCCATGTCGAAATCCATATACATCACCTGTTTCTTCAAGGTACGGTTGTAGTCCCCCGCAAAACTGATCTGCGGAAATAGAGAAGCGTACGAGCCTTTACGTGCGTACTTTTTCTTCTGTATTTCTTTATCGGCAACTTTTACGGTCGGGTTCTCGCTAAGGGCGATCTCTAGCGCTTTCCCAAGATCCAGTTTCAGGGTGTCTTGAGCCAGAACCGGTCTCGCCGCCAGAAAAGGCAATACCATAAATGTGACCAACATCATTTTTCTACTCATCAATAATCGTTTCATTTAGGATAGATTTTGTCTGTGATTAAACTCATTAAGTGTTCGCTATAAATCATAGGATTGTTTGAGATCGAATCGGTCTAGGATCGCTCTTCCCTTCTCGGTACTGATCCCTTTCAGGAATGTGAGGAGGATCGTGTTGTATACCTCGGTGATGGAATGCTTGCAGAAGACATTGGAAGGCCGCAACATCTTCGTCTGCTCTTTCACCAATAAGGCCATGATCTCGAAGTTGATCCCCTCTTGGAACACGCCCTCTTTAACGCCCCGTGTGAACAAGTCCATACACCTCTTACCCATTCTCGCTTTATTCATCTCTATTTTTTGTTGGGCTTTCGGATATTTCTTCAAGTCCTCGTAAAACTTCTCGTTGAACCATCTCGGGTTTTTCATCATCTCCTCATAGAAAAGCAGGATTACTTCCAAGGCATTGAAAGGTTCTTTTTCCAGTCCCGTCAGATATTGTCCGAGCGATTCGGAATTGTGATCGATCCCCTCGATCAGCAAGGTTTCCTTGTCCTCGAACGACTCGTAAAGTGTGCGCTTGGAGATACCAGCCGCTTTCGCTACATCATCCATACTCACACTCTTGATGCCATATTGAGAAAAAAGATCGAACGCCGTATTAATAATCTGTTCTTTTATCATATTCGTTTTTGTTACGTCAAAAGTAGCCGGGGCAATCTCCGTATACAAGTAAAAAGCGCTGACTCGTCCGTTGGAATCGACCAATGACCGGATATTCCCGTCGAATCTATTCGCAAAGGTCTGGTATATTTAGAAAACCAGAAAGGTTTATACTGTTACGGTATTGGTATGGAATGAAACAGGATATTGTCAAAAATTCTTGTTATTCGTTCAATTTTGGATGAAAATTGGTTAAAAACGAAATAGTGGGTGGTCTTTGGCTTTTTATTTCTATCTTTGTCCGAGGTGATAATAAAAATCTACAGATAGATATGAAAAATTTACCTTTAATTGAAGTCACTGAGTTAATCAAGGGAATTGAGTCCAGCGACAACTTTCAAGATGATTTATCGATAGCGGATCTGAATGGAGATTTGATTAATTACGAGGAAAAAAGGCTGGAGCATTCCACCCCGATGCGTTTAAATGCCTTGTTGATGATCTTGGTACAGGAAGGTACCGCCGATATCTCGGTAGACTATATTCCATATAAGATAGAGAAGAATACGTTTATAACCTTGATGCCGACTCATATCATACAGGTATCGAAGGTGAGCAAAGACCTAAGAGGGCGTTTGTTGATCGTGTCCAGATCTTTTCTGGATGGATATACTGCCCCGGCAGGGAAAAAGAACTCCATGGTGCATTATATGCAGATCCGTAAGAATCCATGTGCTACGATTAGCGCCGAGGAGACTGAGCATATATCCGGCCAATTCTCCATCTTACGGGAAAAGATGAACTTGCGTACCCATTTTTTCCAGAAGGAGGCTCTCCAGAACGCCTTAATCGGTTTCTTTATCGAGTTGGCTAATATCTTTATGGGTAAGAAGGAGCTGATGACGGCACCTACACTCTCCCGGAAGGAGGAGCTTTTCGAGCAGTTCCTGCAATTGCTTTTCGAGCATTGCAAGGAGCAGCACGTCGTTACTTTCTATGCCGAGAAATTATTTATTACCCCACAGTATCTTTCGCTTATCTTGAAGGAGCTAACGGGGAAATCAGCGAATAAATGGATTGACGACGCCTTGATCGTCGAGGCTAAGATGCTGTTGAAGGCCCCGCAAGCCACGGTTCAGCAAGTAGCGGATATACTCCACTTCTCCGATCAATCCACTTTCGGTAAGTTTTTCAAGAAGCATATGGGTATATCACCCATGGAATACCGGAAATCATAATCCGGTATTTTCTATACGCTTGCGGAACTTATACCAGTTGATCAACTCACAAGCCCCGTAGAAAATGCTGGCTACACCGAAGATTACGAATGTATTTGCCGCCGCCCCGAACGGGTAGGCAAGAATCATTACTCCGGTTATCAAGATCAAAGCCGGCATCAGGTAGAAGCCCAACGGTACATTGCTCCATTTCCTTGCGGATATCAATGAAACCAATTGCTGTACACCGGCAATTACCAATAAGGCTCCGAGTACGTACATTAATATATTCACGAAGAACTCGGGCATGATCACCAACCACGCTCCGAACAGTACGCTTCCCGCTGCCTCGATAGGAAACATCGGTTTTTCCCCGTTCTCGTTTTTCGGTCGGGTGAAATAGCTGAGGATAGCGAATAATCCCGGTAAAATGAATAGTATACCGATCGTGATAACCAGATAGGTTATGGCTGCTTCCGGCCATAATACCAAAACAAACCCTAATACCATCGCAAATGCGCTACGTAAAACTGCGCCATTAATAGATCTCATATGTTTTTATTTTAGATTTCATTTATAATATGACAAAGGTATATATTCTTTCCGACTTTTTTTACCTTTGTGCGCCATAAAGCAGTATCAGGAAAAACATCGAAATATATCCCTCTTGAATGCATGCTTCGCGTAAAAAGACAAACTTGAAATCATCTAACGAATAATAATACTAAAACAAAAAATGAAGCGTATAGTTTTTTTGGATTACGTGCGTGTGTTTGCGTGCTTCCTTGTCATGGTTGTCCACGCCAGTGAAAACTTTTATGGAGCTGAGGGCTCCACGGATATGGTGGGACCGCAATCTTATCTGGCCAATGAGGCTGATCGGTTGTGGGTAGCCGTATACGATGGTTTCTCACGCATGGCGGTGCCATTGTTTATAATTGTCTCTGCCTTTCTTCTTGCGCCGATGAAGGCAGGGCTGACCTCTTGGCAATTCTACCGTCAGCGTTGTATCCGCATCTTACCGCCGTTTTTCATATTTATGATATTATACAGCACTTTACCCTTGCTGTGGGGGCAGATAGATGCCGAGACATCATTGAAAGATATATCGAGAATATTCTTGAACTTTCCTTCACAGGCTGGACATTTGTGGTTCATGTACCCTTTGATCAGCCTCTATTTATTTATACCCGTAATATCGCCATGGTTGAATAAAGCCACGGCGAAAGAAGAGCGTTTTTTCATCGGCTTGTTTCTGTTGTCGACCTGTATGCCCTATCTCAATCGTTGCTTCGGCGAGGTGTGGGGACAATGTTTTTGGAACGAATACCATATACTGTGGTACTTCTCCGGTTATTTAGGATACCTCGTACTGGCACATTATATACATGTCCATCTTACATGGAACCGTTCTAAACGTCTGGTTATCGGAATCGCCTCGATGGTCGTCGGTGCCTTGCTGACGATTTATTCCTTCTATGTCCAAGCGATACCCGGAGTAACTCTTGTCACACCTGAGATAGAGATCGGATGGGCTTTCTGTACGATCAACTGTGTGCTTCTTACGGCGGGTACGTTCCTCGCTTTTACTTGCATAGGCAATTCGAAATCTCCACGACTCATAACAGAGATGTCTAAACTCAGCTACGGTATGTACCTTATGCATATATTTTGGCTCGGATTGTGGGTAACGGTGTTTAAGCACGACTTAGCCTTGCCTACTGTCGCCGCCATACCATGTATTGCGGAAGTACATTTATCTGCTGTTATGTGACGACAAAGATTATCTCATTAATACCGGGCAGTAAATGGATTATAGGATGAATATAGGATAGCTCTGTCATTTGGCGCGGTTACTTTGTAAACAAGATGATAAGATTACCTGTTATTTGGAAAAAATCGTATATTTACGATATTCAAATAAATCCCGGGTAATAATGATGACGAGAACAGTTTTTATACTTTTGATATCGAGCCTTTGTACGCTAAGTTATTGTACGCCGAGGACCGAGCCTGCTCAAACCGAGGTCTTAACTCCTGTGGATTCTATATCGAAGGATTCCGCTGTGATCATGGAGACTTTGCCTCCCCATATCGAAATAGAGAAAGAGCTGCTTTACGATAAGCATACTTTAGAAGATACTTACCCCTATAAAGATACGACACGGGAGTTCCAGTGGGAGAAAATGAAAGAAAGATTATCCTTATTGGAGTCGATCCAAAAGGAGCCGTCTCAATGGGCGATCTTGCAGAACTATAAAAACAGGAATGGAGAGGCTCCTCTTGTAAAAGTCTTCAAGAGAGATGCCTATAAGAGGGTTTCCGATACGCTTGGTGTAGAACGCTATCAATCCGTCCCGCTTTATTTGCTGACTGATACCGTGATTCCCGAGATCTATGGACGTGACGGTAGCTTGGTTCGTATCAAGGCGATGGATGAGGATTCTAAATTCGCTCGTATACAAACCGTGTATGATGGGGAGGAGGAGTGGTATGCTCCGAAGAAATATATCAAGCAAATAGGGGATACGGTAGTCTTCGATAAGGCGATCTTCGTGGATCGTCATAACCAGAATATCGCGACCTTGGAGCACGTCGGCTCAAAATGGTTGGTTCGTAGCATGAACCCTGCGACTACCGGACAGCATCGTCCTCCTTATGCGCAGGAAACCCCGTTGGGAATGTATGTTCTCCAAGAAAAAAAGTCTCGCATGATCTATTTGGTAGACGGTTCCAAGGAGACTGGCGGATTCGCTCCTTATGCCAACCGTTTTACGAATGGGGCGTATATCCATGGCGTACCGGTCAACGCTCCTCGTAAATCGTTGATCGAATATAGTCCTTCGTTGGGAACGACACCACGGTCTCATATGTGTGTGAGAAACGCGACTTCGCATGCGCAATTTGTTTACGATTGGGCGCCTGTTAATAAGACGATTGTTTTTGTATTAGAATAAAAATCATAACTTTGCGGCGTTATTGTTTTTTAGTATGCGAAGGATTTTCTTGTATTTGTTTTTTATTGTCTTGTCTGTAGGTTCAATTTCAACCGGTGGCGTTTTGCGTGCCCTATCTCCGGAAACGGGATCAACGTCTGTGGCGGTTATGGGGCGCCAATTATATGAGGAGATGCGATTGGATCAATGGGTTTGTTTCGATGCGTTTATGCAGGGGCTTAGAGGTTCCGAGAAGATTGATCGGAAAAATAAGGATATCCTTACATTGATCGATTTCTCTAAACCTTCTACGGCGGAGCGTATGGTTGTATTGGATATACGGCAAAAGAGAATACTTTACACCTCTTTGGTTTCTCACGGTAAGAATAGCGGAGGGAATTATGCGACCTCTTTCTCGAACGAGAACGGTTCCCATAAAAGCTCTTTAGGATTTTATCTGACGGAAAATACGTACCAAGGCCGGAATGGCTATTCGCTTATCCTAAATGGATTGGAAAAAGGAATAAATGATTTGGCTAAGCAAAGGGCGATTGTAATTCATGGCGCCTCTTATTCCGATCCTTCTGTGGCAGCTTCCTCGGGTCGGTTAGGACGTAGCTTTGGTTGCCCTGCGTTGCCTGTATCTGTCAGTAAGCCAATTATTAATACGATAAAGAATGGAACCCTTTTATTTATTTACGCCAACGATAAGAACTATCTGACGCAAAGTTCCATTCTATCCACTCAACAAGAAAATGATATTTTTCATGAAAAAAGTTACCAAAAAGTTTTGTAGTTTAAAATAAAGGCGTACCTTTGCACCGCAATCAGAGATAAACACTATGAATTGCAAAACGGGGTGTAGCGCAGTCCGGTTAGCGCACCTGCTTTGGGAGCAGGGGGTCCCAAGTTCGAATCTTGGTACCCCGACTTAGAAAAAGGGAAATGGTTGGTATTCAACTGTTTCCCTTTTTTTGTGTCCTGCCCTTAAATCTAAAGGATAGTCAAC